>Ga0187769_10001378_pt1 | contig 13852 bp, 15 predicted proteins | sample 0116_SJ02_MP02_1_FD_133140 | JGI IMG/M metagenome (GOLD analysis project Ga0187769, IMG submission 133140) | Tropical peat soil microbial communities from peatlands in Department of Meta, Colombia - 0116_SJ02_MP02_10_MG | ecosystem: Environmental > Terrestrial > Soil > Wetlands > Peat | place... | reverse complement strand
GCGGGCGGGAACATTACCGTGCAGGCGGGCAACGACGGCGTCCTGCTGGTAGACACCGGCGTGGCACAGATGAGCGATAAGGTACTGGCCGCTGTCCGCAGCATCTCGGAAAAGCCGATTCGCTACATCATCAACACACACGTTCATCCGGACCACACCGGAGGCAACGAAGCAATCGCCAAAGCAGGAAGCACGATCGCAGGCGGAAATGTGGTTGGGGATATTGGCGCGAGCGCGGGGAATCAAGCCGCGGTGATCGCGTTCCAAACTGTCCTCGATCGAATGAGTGCACCAACCGGACAGCAGGCGCCAACGCCCGAGCACGCCTGGCCCACGGAAACCTATACCACACCCATGCGGAAGATGTTTTTCGACAATGAAGGCATCGAGATCATTCACATACCGGCAGCGCACACCGACGGCGACAGTATGGTCTTTTTTCGTCGCTCGGACGTAATTAGCACCGGCGACATCTTCGTGACCAACCGATATCCGATCATCGATCTTGAGCGCGGCGGCAACATCCAGGGCGTGATCGCCGGACTGAACAGGATCATCGAAATCGCCATTCCCGCGGATGAGCAGGAAGGCGGGACCCTGGTGATTCCCGGCCACGGACGTCTTTGCGACATAGCTGACGTCGTTTTTTATCAGGAAATGGTCACGATCATTCGCGATCGCGTCGAAGACATGATTAAAAAAGGCATGACGCTCGAGCAGGTGAAGGAAGCCAAGCCCACGCGCGACTACGATCCGCGGTATGGGGCGACCAGCGGCATCTGGACCACGGAGATGTTCGTCGAGGCGGTCTATAAGAGCCTCGCTAGCAAGCCGTAGGCTACACGGGGAGAGCCGGGATCGAATTTTTGTCGTTATAATATTTCCAGGGGGTTCGGGGAGAGGATTCTATGAAACGCATCGCGTTTTTCGTGCTGACGTCGGCATTGTGCGTGACGGCTGGCCGCGCCTATGCCCATCATTCTTTTGCGGCGACCTATTTTGTGGACCAAGAGATCACCGTGGAGGGAACGCTCACGCAGTTCTTGTATCGCAACCCGCATTCGTTCGTAAAGGTAGAGTCCAAGGATGATCAAGGCAATGTGGTGACGTGGTCGGTAGAGTGGGGCGGGGGCGCACAACTCACGCAGGAGCATGTAACGCGCGACACGCTCAAGCCGGGCGACCATGTGATCGTCACGGGAAATCCGGGGCGCGATCCCAACGAGCATAGGATTCGGCTGCACAAGATTGTGCGGCCATCGGATGGATGGAAGTGGGAAGGCGTGATCATGTGACGTTCTTGTCTCGTCTCCACAATCGAGACGGGAAAGCGTTGCCAGGCAGCGGAGAGAAGAATGAGGTCCATCAATTGGTTCGACGGCGGCGCCGGGCTTGCGGCGCTCGTCACGTGGGTCTTGCTGGCGACGCCTGCTTCGAACGCGCAGATCGGTTTTGCACCCTCCGCTGCTCCCCCCAATCCCAAAGCGGCTGCTCCGATTGATCTGGCAGGATATTGGGTCTCTATTATCACCGAGGACTGGCGCTATCGGATGATCACGCCGGATAAGGGAGACTATCCCGGAATCTTTCTGACGCCGGCAGGCCAACAGATCGCGCAGTCCTGGGATCCGGCCAAGGACGAGGCGGCCGGCGAGCAATGTAAGTCCTACGGAGCCGGGGCCATCATGCGCGTCCCCACGCGTTTGCACATCAGTTGGGACAACGACACCACGCTTCGAGTTGAGACCGATGCCGGACGGCAAATTCGGCTTTTTCATTTCGGTGTGTCAGAGCCGCCACAGGGTGAGGCTCCTTCATGGCAAGGATACTCGACGGCGAGCTGGGAGGGTTTGAGGCCCAGAGGATTTCTGGGGCCGGTCGTTGCAACGGGGGGCGCGCCGAGGGCGCGTCTCGACGAAGGCTACCTGAAAGTCATTACCAAAGATCTGCGGCCGGGCTACATTCGAAAAAATGGAGTACCCTACGGCGCAAACACGATCGTGGAAGAGTATTTCGACAGCTTCAATGAGCCCAATGGTGATTCCTGGCTGGTTGTGACCTCCCTCGTCACCGATACCGAGTATCTGGCCCAGCCCTATTTGACCAGTTCCCAATTCAAAAGGCTGCCCGATGCGTCTGGCTGGAATCCCACACCTTGCGAGGCGAAATAGCCACCCACACCAACCACGGCGGCAGGGTGGAGCCAGGAGTTTCTCGAGGATGATGGATGTGGTTTGATCACTTTCTCGAATGGCTCGCCACGACACCGTTCAGCATCACGATGCGCGAATCCACGTGGGCCGAGCCGATCGTCGAGACCATCCACGTTCTCACGCTAACGATGTTCTTGGGTTTTGCGATACTTTTGGATTTGCGCCTGCTGGGTCTTTATCTGACGCGCAAGCGGTTTTCCGAAGTGCTCGCGCAGTTCAATCCCTGGCTATTCGGGGGTTTTGCCGTGATGGTGGTCACTGGGACATTGCTTTTCTGCGGCGATCCGGTTTCCTTCTACAATACGAAGCCCCCATTTTTCAAAGCCAAAATGATCCTGCTCGTGCTCGCCGGACTCAACGTCACGATTTTCAATTTCGGCATCGGGCGAAAGGTGGCGCAATGGGATTCGCTGCCAAAACCTCCGCTGGCTGCGAAGGTGGCCGGGATCGTTTCGATTGTGCTGTGGATTTCCATTGTCGCTGCGGGACGTGCGATCGCCTATGCTTTGCCGCCGCCGTAAGGAGGCTCGTTCAGGATGTGGCTTCGGGAGCTGATACTGTCGTTTTGCCAGTGGTGCAATAATTCCTTCTTTGGGCACGGAATCCGCAATTCCGTGTGGCTGTTTCCCTTCGTTGAGATGTTTCACCTGATTGGATTGGGCGTGCTGGGCGGTACGATTCTCGTCCTGAATCTGCGGTTGCTCAGAATCGGCTTTCGCGGCGAACGCACTTCCGATCTGGCGAAGGACGTTCGACCCTGGACGATCGGGAGCCTCGTGGTGATGTTGGTTTCCGGCTTTTTGCTCTTTTCCACTGAGGCTGTGAAGATGTACGGCAACTGGGCCTTCCGGTGGAAGATGATTTTTCTGCTCTCGGCGATTCTTTTTACATTTACGATCCATCGCAAGGTGGCCAGTTCCGATGAATCGCGTATTGCCCCCGTGTGGCGCATCTCCGCGGCGTTGCTTTCCTTACTTCTTTGGTCTGGCGTAGGACTCGGCGGACGCGCGATTGGCTACGTGACAACTTCGGCGAGCTCGGTGAGCGTTCCCGCTCCATAAAACGCTCACCCGCGCGGTGCCCGTGTAAGCGCTTCGATCTTCGTGAGGATGGCACACATGCTTCTGGCACACATTTTCGAGAGGTTCTTTGAAAGGATTCCTCTGAACCCGATCGCGCGATGGGAATGGGTCTTTCCGATCGTGGAGGCAATCCACATCTGCGGGTTCGCGCTGCTGGTTGGGTCGATTGTGATTCTCGACCTGCGCTTACTCGGTGTCAGCCTGCGGAGTCAGCCGGTGTCGCGTCTCGCAAAGGAGCTTTCGCCGTGGATTTGGATAGGAATCATCTTCCAACTCACGACAGGGCCGTACCTGTTTTCTGGCGATCCGCACGAGTACGTCCAGATCGCCGCGTTCCGGAACAAAATGCTGTTTCTGTTGCTGGCGCTTATTTTTCACTTCACGGTGATTCGCCGAGCGACTACGCCATCAGCCGATTCTGAACCGCTGGGATGGAGAAGGCCGGCCGCCTTCGTCTCGCTGGGTCTGTGGTTTTGCGTGCTGTTGGCCGGCCTTTGGATCGGGAATCTATAGGACACTCCGGGTCGTGCGAAGGAAGGGATGAGATGGGCTTTATGGGCTTTTGCCAATGGCTCGGCGAGACAGCCTTCAGCAGGCATCTACGCGAAGCGCCCTATGATTTCCCGGTCCTCATCATCATCCACATCCTAACCATTGCGCTGTTCGGCGGCATGGTCGTGATGGGCAACCTGCGCGTTTTGGGACTGGCGATGAAAAGCGTGCCCGTCTCTGAGGTGATTGGTCAGTTCCGGCCGTGGAAGTGGACGGCCTTTGTCTTGCTGTTCGTGAGCGGAACCCTTCTCGCCATGTCCGATCCGGTCGAATACGGCGGCAATATTATGTTCTGGGTCTCGAATGCGCTGCTTCTTCTAGCTGGGTTCAACGCCCTCATCTTTCGCATGGGTGCGTATCGGAGCGTGGCGGCGTGGGACAACGCGCCAGAGGCTCCTCCCAGCGCGAGACGGTGGGCGGAAGTCTCCCTGTTCCTGTGGATCACTCTGATTTTTGCGGGGCGCGCCATTGCTTTCTTCTAAGGCGGTATCTTCAGGACGGCCTTGTTAGCGGCGTGCGGGAGCTACATCGAGGCGGACCGCGATTCCTTCTGACTGGTTGGTCGCGGCAGGATAGTACTTCATGACCAGCGGATCGTGCCCGGGCACGATGTGTTCGGGGGAATCGGCCAACCGGTCGAGCAGCTTGAAGCCCTCCAGCATTTCAGCGACGTTGTATACGATCGGAAACGGACGCCGCTGCTCGAAGTTTGCGTACAAATGCGACGCATCGGACGCCAGCACCACCCAGCCGCGACGCGTCGAAACGCGCAAGACTTGCAGTCCTGCCGAATGTCCTCCGACCCGATGGAGACTGAGTCCCGGGACAAGCTCAGCGTCACCGTCGTGAAACACCGCTCTGTCGGAATACACCAAGCGCACCATCTCTAGCGCGTTGTCGAGATCGAAAGGCGCGCGCAGTATCGGATGGCACATCGAGCGCCCCGTCGCAAAGGCCATCTCGTCATCCTGCAAATGGAAACGCGCCCGTGGGAAGCGAGGGAGATTGCCGGCATGATCGTAATGAAGATGCGTGAGGATCACGTCGCTCACCTCCGATCGATCCATCCCCAGCAGACGGAGAGATTCGCCCGGGCAGCGCAGCCATTCGCGCCGCCGTCGAGCCGCTGCCTCTTGCCCGAATCCCGTGTCCACGACAAAACTGCAATCTTTTCGGCGCAGGACCCAGACGAAGTAATCGAGGTCGGAGGCAAACTCATGAGGGTCCGCCAGAATAAAGTTCTCACCTGGATGCCGGTTCCCCAAATGAGCGTAGCGGATGGCAAAGATTTCAAAGGGCTCGATCGGCATGTGTAGCACCTGGCGCGCTGCTACGGTTCGGAGCGGTTCAATCGATGATGGGTGCGCCGTACCGCGTTTGTTACGCGCGCTATCATAGGGCATAATCTGGCGGCGGAAAACGTCGTTTCGCGCGCGTCGAGCGAGTCAAGGGAGGTAAGGCGAATGCCGGACGAGATCGGGTTTGTCGGCGTGGGTAGGATGGGAGCCCGCATGGGGGCCCGCCTGATCCAGGCCGGTTACGGGCTCACCATCCATGACACGAACCACGCCGCGATGGTGCCTCTGATAGAACGGGGCGCGAAGCAGGCCAGCTCACCCGCTGCGGTTGCCTCGGCCGCCGAGATCGTCTTGGCCAGTGTGCCAACGCCGCCCATCGTGCAAGCTGTCAGTCTCGGTCCGGATGGCCTGATTCAAGGGAAGCGCATCAAGATTTTCATCGATGTTTCAACGACCGGAGCAACCGTTGCAAAAGCCGTTGCAGAGGGCCTGGCCACGAAGGGGATCGCCGCGGTCGACGCACCGGTCAGTGGCGGCATCACCGGAGCCGAAAAGGGCACCCTCGCGGTGATGGTGTCTTGCCCGGAGAAAACCCTCAGGATCGTGAAGCCTATATTGGAGGTTCTGGGAAAGGTTTTCGTCGTGGGCACCGAGCCCGGCCAGGCCCAGACCATGAAGTTGCTCAACAACCTTTTGTCGGCCTCCGCCATGGCTGTCACATCCGAGGCGGTGGCCATGGGAGTCAAGGCAGGTCTCGATCCGTCGCTCATCGTCGATGTCTTCAATGCGGGCACGGCGCGAAACAGTGCCACCGAGAACAAGATGAAGCAGCACGTCATCTCGCGTTCTTTCAGCTACGGCTTCGGCCTTGGGCTGCTGAACAAGGACATTCGCTTGTGCATGGCCGAAGCGGACGCCTTGGGGGTGCCGATGGTGGTGGGAAGCGCGGTTCGACAACTCCTATCGATTGCAACTCTCACCGAAGGGCCGGATGCCGATATGACCGCCATGGCCCGAACGGTCGAAGCGTGGGCAGGAGTTCAAATCGGCCAAGCGCCGAGCGCCTGACGGAAGATCAGATTTTGGCGAGGAATTCGAGATTTCCACACCAGGAGAGGACCAACGACATGGATCAGAAAACGTTCGAACGAGGCCGCGAAATTCGCAGTGCTGTGCTGGGAAAGGATTTCGTGGATAACGCATTCAAGACCGCCGACGATTTCAATCGCCCGTTGCAAGAGCTTGTCACCGAGTATTGCTGGGGAGCGATCTGGGGGCGAGAAGAGCTTCCACGCAAAACGAGAAGCATGCTGAATCTCGCCATGATCAGCGCACTCAACCGTCCCCACGAGCTCAAGGCACATATCAAAGGGGCGCTCGTGAACGGAGTCACGCCGGTGGAAATCCGTGAAGTGTTGCTGCAAGTGGCGATCTATTGCGGTGTGCCTGCTGCTGTGGATTCTTTCCGAGTTGCGCGCGAGGTGTTCGCAGAGCAGGAAGCTGCCAAGACCAGGGCGTAGCGTCGGAAGGCGCGTTCATCTCACGGCGAAGGAAGAGGAATGAAAAAGCACCGCATGCTTATCGGCGGCGAGTGGGTTGAGCCCACCTCCGGGACTTGGTTCGAGTCCGTGAATCCATTCACGGCTGCCGCATGGGCCCTGATTCCCCGGGGAGGTCGAGAGGATGTCGATCGCGCCGTTGTCGCTGCAAGGTCGGCGTTTTATGCGAGCGATTGGCGCAAGCTCACCGCTACGGCGCGGGGGAATCTGTTGCACCGCCTTGCCGACCTCATTCTGGCGGATGCTGCGAAGCTCGCTGAGATCGAAACGACCGACAACGGCAAGCTGATCGCTGAAATGCGCAGCCAGTTGAGCTATATCCCACAGTGGTTCCGCTATTTCGGCGGGCTGGCCGACAAGATCGAGGGCCGCGTCATCCCGATCGATAAGCCAGGGGTCTTCAATTTCACGCGAGAAGAGCCACTGGGAGTCGTCGCGGCGATCACGCCGTGGAACTCGCCCCTGCTGTTGGCCTCCTGGAAACTGGCTCCCGCCCTTGCGGCCGGGAACACGGTCGTTTGGAAGCCTTCGGAATTTTCTTCCGTTTCGGCGCTCGTGTTCGGCGAGCTGTTTGAGCGTGCGGGCTTTCCTCCGGGCGTCGTGAATATCGTCACCGGTTACGGCAACGAAGTTGGCGAGCCGCTGATTACGCATCCGGCTGTGGCCAAGATCGCGTTTACCGGAGGTGATCGTACCGGCGAGCACGTCTATGGGCTGGCGGCTCACGGAATCAAGCCGATTACGTTGGAACTAGGGGGTAAGTCCGCGAACATTGTCTTCGACGATGCCAATCTCGAGGAAGCCGTGAAAGGGGTCGTTTCCGGGATCTTCGCAGCCACGGGTCAGACCTGCATCGCCGGATCGCGCGCGCTCATCCATCGTCCGATTCATGACTTATTTGTCGAGCGCTTGCTCGCGCTGGCGAAAACCGCGCGCATGGGCAACCCGCTGGATGCAGCAACACAGGTGGGTCCTATTACGACGCAGCCGCAGTACCAGAAGGTCCTTGATTACATTCGCATCGCAAAGCAAGAAGGAGCCATTTGCCGTTTGGGAGGCGCACCCGCCGAGCGCCCAGAATGTGGCTCTGGCTGGTTCGTTGAGCCGACCATTTTCACGGGCGTCAACCCTTCTATGCGCATCGCACAGGAAGAAGTGTTTGGTCCCATCCTCTCCATCCTTCCATTCGACACAGAAGAAGAAGCGATTCAGATTGCCAACGGCACCGTGTATGGCCTCGCCGCGGGCGTTTGGACCCAGAGCATTCGCCGTGCGCTGACGATGTCTGAACAGCTTGAAGCCGGAACCGTTTGGGTAAACACCTATCGTGCGGTCAGCTATATGTCCCCATTCGGCGGCTATAAGCGCTCCGGGTTCGGCCGCGAGAGCGGGATCGAGGCCATCCGCGAATATCTTCAGACGAAGAGCGTCTGGATCGATACCGTCGGAAACGCTCCCAACCCGTTCGTGCTGAGGTAAGCGGGAGACTTAGACCGGGGCAGTGCCCACCCGGTGGCCCGCGCGCTTAATCCACCACGAGAGCCGCAAATAAGACATAGAGACTTACCGGACGCGGGTTTTCACGGACGTAGCGATCGGCGACCCAGCCAAAGAAGTAATAGCCAAATTCCCAGCAGACTAAAGGGATCCAGAGAACTCATCCGAGGTGCGCCTACGTCATGCCGAAAACGCGGCCCAAGCAGCGGAGTCTACCCGCATGCCGGGGGCCGAGCCGAGGCATGATATGGTGCGGTTAGGGTGAACGATTTCTAGCCGCTGCTGGCCCTACACAAAGCGCAGGAAAATGAATATCGCTGAACTCGAGAAGTGGGTTGGAAGGACCGAAACAATTTCAGACGAGATTACGCCGGTGCCGATGGCCGCGCTTGCGGCGACACTCGATCTTGAGGCTCGGGTTCCGAAACCTGGCGATTCGCTGCCGCCCCTTTGGCACTGGCTGTATTTTCTTTCCATCCACCGGCAATCCGCGCTGGGCCCTGAGGGGCATGCCATCCGCGGCGGTTTTTTGCCGCCCGTGCCGCTGCCGCGCCGGATGTGGGCGGGCGGACGATTTCTGTTTCACCGCGCGCTCGTTGTCGGCGCGCGCTATACGCGCACATCTCGAATTCAGGATGTGCGGCAGAAGGAGGGCCGCACCGGTCCGCTCGTCTTTGTCGTGGTGCGCCATGAGATCGGCAATGCCGAAGGGCTGGCGCTTATCGAGGAGCAGGACATCGTCTATCGCGAGCATCCCAAGGTGGGCGGCGATTTGGTTCCGGCGCCGCAGCCTGCCCCCAAAGACGAGAAGTGGGAACGCATCATCCGGCCCAACAGCGTACTGTTGTTTCGCTATTCCGCACTGACGTTCAACGCGCACCGGATCCACTATGACTATCGCTACGCCACTGAGATCGAAGGCTATCCCGGGCTGGTCGTGCACGGCCCGCTGATCGCAACGCTTTTGATCGATGTCGTCCGGTGCCAAATGCCTCAGGCAAGGATTGCGGAATTCAGATTCCGCGCCGTCAGCGCACTGTTCGACACAGGACCCTTCTCCGTTTGCGGGAGGCCCGAGCGCGACGCGAAGACGATTTCGCTTTGGGCAAGAGACAAGTCAGGTGGCCTGGCAACGACCGCGACCGCCACCATCGGATAAGCTAGTCGTAATACTGAGGCGATTTTTTGAGCTTCGAGTTACCTACGAAGTCGTGTTCGATCCAGAGCTGTGTGTTTGTGCGCTTGACGTATTCTTCAATCATCGCCCGGCTTGCGAGCGATTCATCCTTGTTGAACTCAAAAGTCGGAATCCGGTTGAGCTTGCGCTCCTCCGGATAATGGTAGAGATCGCCCGCCAACATGACGTTTCCGGTCTTTGCCAGCTTTAGGATAAGCACCTGATGCCCGGGGGTATGGCCGGGCGCGAATTTAATGATCACTTTGCCGTCGCCGAACACATCGTATTCGTCGGTGGTGAGAATCACGGTTTTGCTATCTTTCAGCAGGCTGTAGTTATGGGGATCGGAAAGCGCCGGAGGTTTGTCGGCAAACATCGCGTCCCGCTCAACCTGCCGCACGAGCCACGTAGAGCTGGCAAACTCATTGGAATTGGCGACGTGATCGCCGTGATAGTGCGAAAGGCCGAGATAGGTGATGTCGGCGGGAGCGTAGCCGATTTCCGCGAGTTGAGATTTCAGAGTGCGTGTTGCGGTGAAATAGCTCTGCGTAACAGGCGTTTGGTCGTCCTTAAATGCTGTGTCCGGTATGGCGCCGACATCCCACATCAGCGTTCCCTTGGGATCGACCACTAGATAGCAGGGAACCGCAAGTTCGGTCTCCGCGAGCTCGTCTTTCTGGAAGTTGAAAAGTCCCGGATCCAAACCCTTGATGACGCCGCAATCAAAGACGTACAGCCTCAAGGTTTTGGGCCGCTGCGCCAGGTGGTGCTGGGCCAGTGCGGATCCCACTACGGCAATGGCGATCAAACCCATGACCAGGGACGGACTTGCTCGCCTCGCTTGCATGCGATCTGTCATGGCACGCTCCTGTGCGTTACGGGGGCCTCATCATACTCAGAATCTGGGGAAGGTCCAGGGTTTTTCGCCTCGAGCCGATCTCCTCGGGCCTTGGCCTCCAGCCTCAACAAACAGCGTATAATGCGCGGCGGTCTGGGTAGCGGCGCTCGCCGATCGCGTGACTTCGCCCTGGTGATTTCGGAGGAACTCATGTCAGACGTGGAAAAGCGCAACGAGCAAATCGTAAGAAACTTCTTTGACCAAAGCAGTGGAGATCTGGAAAAGTTGCGACTGTTGTTGCATGAGGACGCGACCTGGACCGTCATGGCCACGGGGATTCCGGGCGCCGGGGAAAAAAAAGGCCACAAGGGGATCATTGACGAATTTCTCGGGCCGATTCGTGGAATGTTTGTGCCCGGCGACCCCAAGATCCATGTCGACCGCATCATCGCGCAGGGCCCCTTCGTAGCGGCAGAAGCCCGGGGACTGGGACGCTTCAAGAATGGGAAGGAATACTCAAACCGCTATGCTTTCGTGCTCGAAATCAAGGATGACAAGGTCTTCGCTCTGCGCGAGTACATGGACAGCTATTACGTGAGCACGATTGTGTAAAGGCGCACGGCGCTACGACTTGCGGAACAAGAACGTGAGAAGAAAAGTTACCAATTTGAGATTCAGAAGCTTCAGCGCGTTTCGTGCCTGCTCAGGCGTGAGCTTAGCCGTCATCGGCATCGAGCCGAAGACTTTCCCTTTGATGAGTAGGGTATCCCCTTCCCGCTCGAGGGAATGGATTTCCATCAACTCGCTGTTGTCCTGACCAAAGATTGTCATCATCGCTGCTGGCCGATTTTGTCGAAGTTGATTTTCAGATCCTCGCACATCTTCATCGCGGTTGCGCGCCCGGCCCCGAACACGCCGCCACCGGGGTGCTGAAAAGGTCCCACCAGATAAAGGCGCTCAACTCCGGGTACGGTGTTGTGACCGAGATCCGGCGTCGGACGGTGCGAGCCAGATTGATAAAGATAGGGCGCAACGCCGTGCACGTCGCCCTTCTGGAAGCTCGCCGAGGCGCGCTCGATGTCAACCGGGCTATCCGCCACATACTCGATGATATTCTCCGGCGTGATGTTATCGACATAAGGCGCCATGCGGGAGAGCATCGTTTTTGCGAACTCGTCCTTGGCGTGGTCCCAATGCTGCGGACCGCCGTTGGGATGGGCGTAAGGGACATAATCCCACACGTGCAAGGTTGCCTTGCCCGGCGGACAGCGGGTCTGGTCAAAGGTCGAAGGCGACACCAGTCCCAAAAGCGATGTGCGCGGCATTCGGCCGTAACGCAGGGCGTCAAAGTACTCGCGCAAAGTGTCCATTCGCGCTGGCATCAGCTCGGTGAAATACGCCTGATTGACAGCCGGCCCGGCCTTGAACCGTAGCGGCTGATTCAGCGCCGCGTGGACCGTGAAACAGGAGTTGGCCGAAAGCTCCACACGCTCAGCTGCGCGCAGTACCGGCGCACCGACTTCAGGAACCAGCCGGCTGAGCAGATGCGGGTGAATCGCGCCAATCACGGCGTCTTTTGCGCTGTATTCGGCGCCATCGGCTGTTCGCACGCCCACGGCGCGGCCAGTCTTCACCAGCACGCTTTCGACGGCCGTGTTGTTCACAACCTTTCCGCCATGATCCTCGATCGAGCGGATGAGCGAAGCCGTCAGCGAACCGCTACCGCCAACGGCACAGCCGATTCCGTACTGCTCCATGAAGCCAAGAAAAACAAAAATGCCGATGCCGGTGCCCTTTTCCTCCGGTCCAGTCAAATTCTCCGATACCATGCGGGTAAAAAACATTCGCACTTTTTCGTTTTCGAACTTTTCGACGATGATGTCGTAGGGGCTCTTCTGCATGAGGGCAAACATCTCGCGGCCTTCCGCACTCTGGTCCAGCAATGCCAGGCTCCTACCGAGCGGGAGCGGCGGAGTGTAGAACGACGCCGAGATCATCGGCAGGTAGCGCATAGCCGTGTCGGCAAATTTCAGAAACGACTCCGCATCCTTCGGGGAGAATTTCGCAATCTCCTGATAGGTTTTGTTTCGGTCACGATAGAGCGCGATCGTCGATTTGTCTTCGAAAACGCAGATGAAAGGAACTTCTGGATAAACGTATTTCAGCCCATAACGAGATAGCAGTTTGAGCTCGTCGTTCTTGATGAGAGGGTTCGCTTGAATGAAAATGTGCCCTGTGCTGAACCGGTCATGGAGGAAGTCTGGCCCGGTTAGCTTTGCCGTCACAACCCCGCCGCCGAACCACGAGTTTCGCTCCAGCACGAGCACGCTCTTCCCCGCCGTGGCCAGGTAGGCGGCCGCCACCAGTCCGTTATGTCCCGAGCCCATTGCGACAATGTCATAACTGGTAGCCATTGGTTCCTGTTTTCCCGCGCCGCCATGGAGAATCGGAGCGGAGCTAGCTCAAATCGGTGCGCAGTCTGTTACAGGTTTCCCCGATCTTCAACCTTTTTTTCCTGCCAGGGCGGATTCAGCGAGCAGAATCACCGGCCATCGCCGCAGGATCGGACGGGGGCGCAACATGCTCGGATCCGCTGGATGACGTGTGTAGCATCGCAGAGAGCGCTGCCGCTTGACTGCCTCGACGCACCAAGACCTCGAGTTTCCAGGCAGCAGAGGGCGCGAGCTGTGCGGTCGCTGAAGCCAATAGTTTGTTGACCGATTGTCGGTGAGTCGCGTGAGTCAGGTTCCCGTCCCCGCCGGACGGTTGAACGGCAATGTTTACGTCCGCATCCACAATCGGCTCCTCAGAATGGGCATCCTCGACCAGCACGGAAACGTCGCATGGACCGGATTCGATCGGGTCGGCCGGCGCAAAGATGCTCACGCGAAAAGGCCCCGATGTTTGCGTGAGCCGTACGGTCGCTTCATCAATATCTGTGGCATCGGGCACGAGCCAGCCATACGCCAGAGCCAGGACTGGAAGAACCAACGCCAATGCCCCTACCAAGGACCTTTTTGCTCCGACCTCACTGGGGACTGGCACGGATCGCGCCTCGGGTGGTCGAGGGGAGAGAAGTTTTACCGTGATGAGTACGGCGGGAATCAGAAACGCAAACGAGCCGAGGATCCACATGATGGCGCCGGCCGCCACTTGATCGTTCTGTGCAGAGATTCCCCAAAGTCGGGGGACCGTCAGATAGGATGGGTACAGGACGCGATCGGAGAAAACCAGAAACGCCGAAACAATAGAATTTACGAAATCGGCGAGCAGCAAGTAAATCGGCATCGTCCATCGCGGCCAGCGGGAGCGGGTCGGCCAAGGCTGAATGACGGGCCACCAAAAAAGCATTGACGCCACAAGGAAGCAGCTGTGCTCAAGTTCGTGCCATCCAGATGAGTGCAATGCCAGTTCATACGCTGCGGGCAAATGCCAGCCAATCATCGCGAGCGCCATGACGAGCCAGCACACGGCGGGATGCGCGAGGCCGTGCCCGATCCGGCGAATCGGCTTGGAAACAAGTATCGGACCCAGCACTCGCTGCGAAACCCACCGTGGCAGCCCTCGCAGTAGCGGAATTTCCGGGTCACCGAGCAACAGGAGCGGGGGGACGACCATCATCAGCAGCATGTGCTG
>Ga0187769_10001376_pt1 | contig 13859 bp, 10 predicted proteins | sample 0116_SJ02_MP02_1_FD_133140 | JGI IMG/M metagenome (GOLD analysis project Ga0187769, IMG submission 133140) | Tropical peat soil microbial communities from peatlands in Department of Meta, Colombia - 0116_SJ02_MP02_10_MG | ecosystem: Environmental > Terrestrial > Soil > Wetlands > Peat | place... | reverse complement strand
GAGAACATCGCCAAGGCCGGCCCCAACGCCATCATCGCGCTCAACCATGTGAGCTTCCTCGATCCGCCGCTCGCCACCGCCATCCTGCCGAAGCGGCCGGTGTTCGCCATCGATGTCGCGATGTCGCAACGCTGGTGGATCCAGCCGTTCCTGAGGTTCGTGCGCACCATGGCGCTCGACCCGCTCAAGCCGATGGCGCTGCGCACCATCATCAACGCGGTGCGCGCCGGCGATTCGCTGGTGATCTTTCCCGAAGGCCGCATCACCATCACTGGCCGGCTGATGAAGGTCTATGACGGCGCCGCGATGATCGCCGACAAGTCGGGCGCCATGGTGGTGCCGGTGCGCATCGACGGGCCGGAACGCACCATCTTCAGCCGGCTGAAGAAGACGCAGGTGCGCCGCCGGCTGTTCCCGAAGATCAGGGTGACGATCCTCGAGCCGGTGAAGCTCGACATCGATCCGCAGCTCGTCGGGCGAAAGCGCCGCCTCGCCGCCGGCGCGGCGCTCTACGACGTAATGTCCGACCTGATCTTCCGCACCACCTCGACCGACCGCACCATCGTCGAAGCCGTCATCGAGGCGGCCGAGGTCAACGGCGGCAAGTGGCTGGCGCTCGAGGATCCGGTCAGCGGCCGGCTGACCTACAAACGGCTCCTGCAGGCGACCGCCATCCTCGGCGCCAAGCTGATGCCGCTCGCCGCCGAGGGCCGCGCCGTCGGTGTCATGCTGCCGACCTCGAACGGGGTGGTTGTGACCGTGCTTTCACTGCTTTCCGCCGGGCGCGTTCCGGCGATGATCAATTTCACGTCCGGAGCGGCAAACGTGCTTGGCGCCTGCCGCGCGGCGCAAGTCGACACCATCCTCACCGCACGGGCGTTCATCGAGAAGGCCCGGCTGGAGAAGCTCGTCGCCGCGATCGAGGACAAGGTCCGCATCGTCTATCTGGAAGACATCCGCAAGACGGTGAGCTTTGCCGACAAGCTGCGCGGTGCGCTGCGGGCGAAAAAACCGCTGGTCGCGCGCAAGCCCGACGATTGGGCGGTGGTCCTGTTCACCTCCGGCACCGAAGGCACGCCCAAGGGCGTGGTACTTTCCCACCGCAACGTCTTGACGAACGTCGCCCAGGTCGAAGCCCGCATCGATTTCGGTCGCGAGGACCGCCTGTTCATGGCGCTGCCGACGTTCCATTCATTCGGCTTCATGGGCGGCATCGTGCTGCCGCTTATTTCCGGCGTGCCGACTTTCCTTTATCCCTCGCCGCTGCACTACCGCACCGTGCCGGAATTGGTCTACGGCATCTGCGCCACCTATCTGTTCGGCACCGACACCTTCCTCGCCGGCTATGCGCGCTTCGCCAATGCCTACGACTTCCGCTCGCTGCGCTGCATCGTCTCCGGCGGCGAGCCAGTCAAGGAATCGACCCGCCGCGTCTATCTGGAAAAGTTCGGCATGCGCATTCTCGAAGGCTATGGCGTGACCGAAACCTCGCCGGTGCTGGCGCTCAATACCCCGATGTTCAACAAATTCGGCACCGTCGGCCGCCTGCTGCCGGGCATGGAGGCGCGCCTTGAGAAGGTGGCCGGCGTCGAGGAGGGCGGCCGGCTGTTCGTGTGCGGGCCGAACGTCATGCTCGGCTATCTGCGGTCCGAGCATCCCGGCGTCCTCGAGCCGCCGCCGAACGGCTGGTACGATACCGGCGACATCGTCGCCATCGACGAGCAGGGCTTCATCGCCATCAAGGGCCGTGCTAAGCGCTTCGCCAAAGTCGGCGGCGAGATGGTTTCGCTCGCCGCGGTCGAGATGCTGGCCGCTGAGCTGTGGCCGAACTACGTCTCCGCGGTCGTCGCCGTCCCCGACGCGCGCAAGGGCGAGCGGCTCATTCTCGTCACCGACAAGCACGGCGCCACCCGCGCCGATTTCCAGGCCTACGCCCGCAGCCAGCACGCGTCCGAATTGATGTTCCCGGCCGAGCTCATCGTGGTCGACAAGCTGCCGCTCCTCGGCTCGGGCAAGCCCGACCTGCAGGCGTTGCAGAAACTCGTCAACGACCAGATCGCGGCGAAGGCGACGGTGGCGGCGGAGTGATTGTCCGGCGGACGTTTTGCCGGCGGGAATGACCGCGGGCCGATGCGCGCCGGCGCGCCGCGCTTATTGCCTCTGCCAGGTGACCGGCCCGCTTGTCCCGGTGATCTCGACGTCGCGGGCGTCCACGACCCGATAGGTTCCGGCGTTTGATTGGCCGGTGACCGCCGAGGTCGTGCGCCAGCGCTGGTCGGAAGCGGCGCAGGTGCCGTTGTCCTCGGCGCGCGCCTGATAATGGTAGGTGCCGTCGGGACGGTTCTCGATCGTCAGCGTCCAGTTAACGCCGCTCTGCACGGTCGTGGCGCGCCAGGTTCCGAGCATGACCGGGTTCGCTTGATCGACCGGACCGCCCGGCTGCGCCGGATAGAATACCGCCGCGACGGATGCGCCCTTGACCTCGATACCTCCGTTGCCGGCTGCGCGGTAAGTCCCGGTGCGCACGCGGCCGCGCGTGTTGACGGTGCGGTATCGGCCGCTGCCCGATTGATAGGTGCCGTCCTCCTCGACGGTCGTCACCAGGCGGTAGGTCCCCGCCGCCGCGACCGAATAGACGAAACGCCAGTCGTAATCGTCGATGATGCTGTCGTGCGCGAAGGTTCCGACCAGGACCGGGTCGACGCTTGGCTTGACCGCAGCAACCGAAGGCGGCGTGGGCGCCGGTGGGGGCACGGCGGCCTGCGGTTGCGGTGGCGCAGCGGCCTGCGGCTGCGGGGTCTTGGCAACAACGAACCACCAGATACCAGCGATTGCCGCGACCAAGCCGAGACCCGCTAGCGCAACCGCAAACGCGGTCCGGCTGTCCGCGCCGATCCGCGGCGCCGCGGCGCCCGAAACGATACCAGGCGAGGCCAGCCGCGGCGGGGTCGGATCGAGCTGCAGCAGGGCCTTCACGGTTTCGACGAGCCGGCGCAGATGCGCTTCCAGCGGCGGCGTTAGCGCGTCGAGCCAGTGCACCGTGCCGATGAAATATTCGAGCGAGCGCGTCGGCGCGATGTCCTCGATGCGCAACGGGATGATCGGCACCCCCTTGTTGACGGCGCGCTCGACTTCGCGCCGGATCTGCGGCGACTCGTTGGCGTTCGCCGAAAAGATCAGGATCAGCACCCGGCAGCGGTTGATGGCGTCGATGATCGCCTCGCCCCATTCGGCGCCCGGCATGATGTCGCGCGGCGCAATCCAGCAGCGGATTCCCGACCCTTCGAGCGCGGCGCAGGTCGCGTCCGCCGCCGCCTTGTCGTGGGTCGAGTAGCTGATGAATGCGTCGTGAGGCATTTGCTGCGGACAGAGCCTTGGTGAAACCGGACCAGCCAACGTTTCCGGCCGCTCCCTGGCATATCTTAGCAAATGATTCCTTGCGCCCGCAGTTGCGCGATCTCGTCGTCGTTCATGCCCTGCTCGCGCAATATCGCGTCGCTGTGCTCGCCGACCTTCGGCGCCGCCGCCGCCGGCGCCTTCTGCGCGCCGGCGATCCACAGCGGGCTGCTGACGGTGTAGCCGCCGCCCGCCAACGGCACGATCACGCCATTATCGCGCATCTGCCGGTCGTTGAGCGCGTCGCCCGGCCGGGCCACCATCGCCACCACGAAGCCTTTGGCCGCGAGACGGTGCATCCAATCTTCGGCGTCGCGCGTAGGGAAAATCTCGTCAAGCTGCGCGACCAGGGCGTGGGCATTCTTCAGTCGCGTCGGCCGGTCGATGAAGCGTGGATCATCGGCGAGATCCGGCCGGCCAACGGTCTCGGTAAAGACCGGCCACAGCCGCGGGTCCTGAGCGACGCCGATGGACAGCAGGATCCAGCGATCGTCGCGGCAGCGGTAATGGTTCGAGAGCGCATTGAGCGCTTCGCTGCGCGGCGGTCGCGGTATGAAGCGGGCGCCGTCGAGCCCGGCCTGAATGAAGCAGGCGCCGGCCCAGGCGCCGTTCGCCAACAGCGAAGAGCCGACATGGGCGCCCCTGCCGGTGCGCTCGCGCTGGAACAGCGCGGTGACGATGGCGCCGAACAGCGCAAGCGCGGTCGGGTGATCGCCCATGCCCGGGATCGACCGCGCCGGCAGGCTCTTCGCATCCGGCCGCACCTGGTCCATCAGGCCCGAGCGCGCCCACCACGCCGTCGAATCGAACCCCGGCTTGTTCGCCTCGGCGCCGTGCTCGCCATAAGCGGTGAGCGAGGCATAGATCAGGCGCTCGTTGAGATGGGAAAGCTGGTCGTAGGCGATGCCCAGTCGGCGCCGCGCCGGCGGCGGATAATTGGTGATGAACACGTCGGCGCCGCGGACCAGATCATGGACGATCTTTTGCGCCTCGGCCCGCTTGAGATCGAGCGCCAAGCTGCGCTTGTTACGAGCGTCGACGGTCCAGCAATAGTCGGTGTCGCTGACCGGCATACCCGGCTGGAAGGAGAGATTGCGGTAGGCATCGCCGGCGCCGGTCGGCTCGATCTTGATCACAGCGGCGCCGAAATCGGCCATGATGGTGGCGGCCGCGGGCGCGGCGATGAAGCTCGCCGCGTCGAGCACCTTGAGCCCGGAGAAAACGCCTGCTGTGCTCACGCGAAAATTCCTCCCTGATCGCTGCACGATTCCACGAGCCGGCATCACCCGGCAAGCGCGGCCGGCTTTATCGGATGCCGCCGTGCGACGCGCCACTGCCAAACTGGATCGCCGCGGTCGCGGCGGAGGGTGACGTTAAGCTGCAGCCACCGGTCGTGAGCGAGCGCCGCTCCGACCCATAATTCGGTCCAGGCATCGAACACGGCGGTGGGAAGATCGCCGCGCTCGTCCATCAGGCGCCACGTGGTCTGTTCGATCGTGCAGGCCTCGCCGTCGCCGGCGAGCACGGCGTCGTCGCCTTGCGCCCGTGCGAGCCGCACCAGATACGCCGCGAATCCGGCCGCGCCCGGCGCGGCGCCGCCAAGGAGTGCGGCGGTCGCCTCGAACATCTGCATGCCGATCTGGCGCGCCGCGATCGCGGCGATCACGCCGCCTTCGCCGGGTCCGAGCACCGCGATCACCTCCGGCACGATCGAGGTGATGTAGTCCATGGCGTAATTGCGCAACACCTTGTGAAGCCGCGCTTGCGGCCAGGCCGCGGCGGCAAGGCGCGGCGCTTCCTCGGCGCGAAATGGCGGGCATTCTTCGCCGGGGGCAAACTGCAGCCGTTCCTCCGGCGCGAGGTCGCGGTCCCATTCCCGGTAGTAGCCTTCGAGGCCCGGCGCGCCGTCGACCGTCTGGCCGGTGCAGACGAAGCCGAGCCGCGGATTTCCGAGCACGACGCCATTATTGGCGTGCCAGCCTCGGAGCATGGCGCGCGAGACCTCGCTCGGAATGCCGCAGACCGCGGTGCCCGACCAGATCCAGCGCGGCGGCGGATAGCGGATCCAGGCCTTGCGGGCGCTCTCATAGACGTATTCGACATTTACGCCGCCAACCTGGTTCGACAGGTAGTGATACTGCGCGCAGGCGACCGCGTGCGGCAGCCGGTCGAGACTAAGCTTCTGCAAGCCAGGGAGGAAGCGGGCGAGCTGCTGGCGGCGAAAGGTCCGGAACACCACCTCGGCCGCTGGCGCGGTGCCGGCGCGGGTGACGAGGGCGAGGATGAGGCCGGTCAGGTAGGCGTGATAGATTGCCTCCACCGCCGCATAGGCTGCGGTGTCTTGAGCTTCGCTGGCGTCGGCTGCGGCCATCGCGGCCCCCTTGGCATCGAGTCATTGTGCCATAGCGGGACTGCAAACGACGAATTGCCCCGTTGCGCCGCCGGCTGCCGCCGGTCATGCTCGGCCGAACGCAAGAGGAAAACCGATGGCTGAGATCGTTTCGCTCGAAGCGCTGGCGGCGCGGGTGCGTCCCGGCATGCGCGTTGCGGTGCCCGCCGACTATTGCGGCGTGGCCATGACCGCGACCGTTGCGATCATCGCCAACCGGCCGGAAAAATTGCATCTCGTCTGCGTGCCGGTCACCGGCATCCAGGGCGACATGTTGATCGGCGAGGGCCTCGTCAGCGTCCTCGAAACGAGCGCCGTGACCCTGGGCGAAGCCGGCCGCGCACCGCGTTTCGTCGACGGCGTGGGGAGAGGCGCGTTCCAGCTCATGGACGCGACCTGCCCGGCGATCCATTCCGGCCTGATCGCCGCGCAGAAGGGCGTGCCGTTCCTGCCGATCCGCGGCATCATCGGCAGCGACCTTCTGAAAACCCGCACCGACTGGAAGATCATCGACAATCCGTTCGCCGAAGATGATCCGATCGTGGTGGTGCCGGCGATCCATCCCGACGTCGCGTTATTCCATGCGCCCGAGGCCGACCGTTTCGGCAATGTGCGCATCGGCCGGCGGCGCGAGCTCCTCACCATGGCGCATGCGGCCAAGGCGACGCTGGTCACCGTCGAGCGCTTGAGCGAGACCCCGCTGCTCGACGACGAGGACTCGGCGGCCGGCGTTCTGCCCGCGCTCTATGTCGAGAGCATCGCGGTCGCGCCGCGCGGCGCCTGGCCGCTCGGCCTGTGGGGCGAATATCCCGCCGACACCGCAGAGATCTCCCGCTACGCCGCGATGGCGCGCACGCCCGAAGGCTTCGCCGCCTATATGGACGGTTTCGCGCGCCGCGTTGCCGCCGCGGCATGAGCACGCGTGGCGACGTGGCGCCGGACTATTCCGCGCGCGAGCTTCTGATCGCGACCATCGCCGAGCTCCTCGACGGGGTGCGCCATGTCGCGATCGGCGCCTCCTCGCCGATTCCGGCCGCCGGCGCCATGCTGTTGCGCGCGCGCAACGAGATGCGCGGCCGCGAAGCGGTGCGGATTTCCATCCTCGGCTCGCAGCAGCATAATTTCTTCACCAATGGCGGCGTCGAGGTATTCGACTGCGCCGCGCAGGGACGCATCGACGCGTTCTTCCTCGGCGGCGGCCAGATCGACGGCGCGGCCAATATCAATCTCGTCGGCACCGGCGCCTATCCGAACAACGAGGTGCGCTGGCCCGGCTGCTTCGGCTCGGCCTTCATCTATTTCCTGGTGCCGCGCGTCATCCTGTTCCGCGAGGAGCATTCGCCCCGGGTGTTGGTGGAGAAGGTCGACTACATCAGCGCGCCGGGAACGAGCGCTGGCGTCACGCGCCGCGGCGGGCCTTACGCGCTTCTGACCGGCATGGCGCTGTTCTCGTTCGATCGGGCGCGCCAGCGTTTTTCGTTGCGTAGCGTCCACCGCGGCGCGACCGCGGCCGCAGTGCGCGCCAATACCGGCTTCGAATACGATTCACCCGCCGATCCGCCGCAGACCACGGCGCCGGACCAAGCGACGCTCGCGCTCCTGCGCGGCCGGGTCACGCAGGAGCTGGCCGAAACCTATCCGCAATTCGCCGCGCAATTGCGCGGCGAGCGGGCGGCGGCATAAGCGCTGCGATCGCCGGCGATCGAAACCAGGGTCGAAACTAATCCGTCCGCGCTCCATCGGTTTCGTCGTCGGCCTTCGGCCCGAGAAACGCGACATAGGCGGCGGCCTCGTCCAATCCATCGACGCCGAGCAGCCGATTGACCGCGTCATCGTAAAACGCGCAAGTCGTCGTTATCGCAAGACCGGCGGCGGTGGCGGCGAGGCACAGATTCTCGCCCAAATGCCCGATGTCGAGGAGCACGTAGCGATAGCCGCGTTCGCCATATTTGCTCTTGGTCCTGGCAAAGACGCCGGTGATGAAGATCGTGACGGCCGCCTCTCGGGCGTAGTCCTGGCGGCAGCAGGCGTGCCAGACCGCGGCGAGACGGTCGCCAGCATCGATCTCCGCCAGCGATCGCTGCTCCGGCGCATAGTGATAAAGCCCCTCGGCGAGCCCCTCGATGTTGCGCGCGTAGAGATAAATCTCCGCCGGATAGAGCGCGCCCGCCGACGGCGCAGCGCGGTGCCGCGCGATCAATCCGCCGGGAAAGACGCTCTCGGCGGTCACGCCGTAGGAGAGCTCGAGCACGCCGGAAAGCGCGGCGAAGGGGAGCGGCGCCGGACCGAAGCGCCTGACGGTGCGGCGCTGCCGGACGACCGACGCAAACGACGGGTCGGCCGGCCGCGGATCGCCTTGCTGCGGAAGGTCGAGGGCGATGCTGCGCCGATAGGGATAGACCTTGCGCGCGCCGAGCATGGTTGCGGTGTCGTCGAATGGATATTGTGCGGCGACCCATTCGGCGTTCGGCAGACTGATCTCGTGAAGCTTGGTGTTTTCGTGAAATATCTCCGCGAGCGACGGATCGGGCGGATCAATGACGGAGCCGATTTCGGTTGGCTGCAGGATTGAGCTTTTTGCCACGGGATCACCCGATGAGTTGGTATCGCCCCTGAATTCCCGTCCCAGAACGCCGATGCCCGGCGGATCAAGGGAAGGGGTGCGGCAGCGGATTGAGCGCTTCCGCGGAGAACCTGCCGGAAGAGCCGAGGCGGGCGGCGGTGTCAATGAGCCGGCGGCTGCCCAGGTGCCGGTGATTGTGATTGATGTCGAGGGGCTGGAAGCCGGGAACCACGATTCGCGCGACTTTGAAGCCGAGGTCGTCGACGTCGATTGTCGTCAGCTCGACCGCAAGCACGTCATAGCCGGCCTTGGCCACGCGCGCCGTCGCGGTGCACAGATCATCGCGCCAGGACGAGCGCGGCCGAGCGGCACCCTCAAGATCGATGGGCTTCCCGCCGCGGAGAAAATCGAGGCTGCCCCTGAGCTGTTCCGAAGTTGCATGCGCGACGGCGTGTCGTCTCAGATCATCGACGTCGGAAAAGTCCTCGGCTGACGGCCACGCTGATTGCGGCTGCGACATTCGGCGTATGCCGCAAAAACTCAGCGCCGCTTCTTCGAGCGCAAGCTGCAAGGCGCGATGCGCCGACAGATCCGCCGCGGCGCCGACGACGTGGAACGGCCGCTGCTCTCCCGCGATCGCCACCAGGACGACGGGAATGTCGATGTCGAGGCTGATCAGGAACGCCTCGAGGCTGACCGGCAGGCGGTCAAAGCTGGCGAGGAGATCCCTCGTCGTTGGATCCTCGATCGCGGCGAGGCGGATCGGCCGTGCCGGCAGGCGATGATGCCAGGTGAGCATGAACGCGTCGCGCTCGGTCACCTCCATCAGGCCCTTGTAGCAGGCCTCCGCCAAGGTCGACCCGCAGGCGAGCCCGGTCGAGACCTGATCGGCAATGATCGGCTCGGCGGGATAGTCGTATGCGTAGGGTATGTACACGAACGCCGCCGGGACAAAGACGACGTCGCCCCTCGGCAACGAACGCGCCTTGGTCCAGCGCAGCGGAACGTCGGGATCGAGCGGCGAAAAATGAAAGCGTTTGGAGCTCGTCGCCTCCGTTCCCGACGGCTCGCCGTTGACGGCGGGCGGGACCGACGCCGCATACTGCGCGGCATCAAACAGCGCGAATTGCCGGACATCGACGGCGCGCGCCGGCAAGTCGTCGGCGCGGGCGGCGGTAAGCTCGTCGGGCCAATAGAACGCCGCGCAATAGCGCTCCAGCGTTTCGCCGAGCGCTTTCATCGCGGCGCGCTGCGGCGAAGCGGCTGCGGCGTCGCCGCGGTTGGGGACCGTGCGCCCAACGAGCGGCGCGAGCTCTGCGGGCTCGCTCACCGCCCAGTAGACCGCCGGATCGTCCGGATGGAGCGGCTCGAAATATAGGCGCCGGATTACGCCGGTCCGGCTGCTGACCGCGCGCAGCCCGCGGCGCAACGCCTCGGCAAGATCGCCGGGCGCGGCGTCGGCGAGTGCGTCGAGCGGTGGAACCGGCTTGCTCACGCTTCGTCGCCGTTGGCGGGATCTGCGTCCCAGGCGCGGCGCAGGATCTTGGAGTTGCCGCAAGACGGGCAGCGCGGCACGCGCAGCACGTTGTGCACCTCGCTGTCCGGGGCCGTTGCGTTGAACAGATAATAGCGCGCGACCGTCGATGGTTCGGACAATCCGGTCAGCAAACGGACCGTCTCGAGCGCGAGGTGGCCGGCGATGATCGCGCTGAACGCCTCGAGGCCGCCTTGCTCGGGCTCGTCGCGGGCGACGGCGGCTTCGAACGCATGATCGGCGGCGGGATCGGCCGCGTTGCTGTTCAGCCGGTGCCGGAAGCAGGTGTAGCATGCGGTCTGGTCGGGAACGAAGGTCGGGCCCAATCGGGCTTGTGGGCCACTGATGACGGCGGAAAGCCAACGCGTGCCGCTCTTGAGGCATTGCTCATTCACCGCCGCAAACAGTCGATCGGAAAGCCCGTCGGCGACCGCGACGATGAGATCGAGATGGCCTTCGATTGCGGCCGGCACATGCTCCGGCGCGGCGACGGCTTCAATGTCGGCGCCGCGCTCGGGCAGGCCAGCCTGACGCAGCAGCGCGGCGATCGAGGTCGCGATCGCGTCGCGGGCAACGATGCGCAGCCGCTTCGATTCAAGCGCGGCAGCGGCGCGCGCCGCGTCGCGGTCGATTTGTTGGAAGAAGCGCAGCTGCGGTTCCGCGAGAGCCGATGGGCGCGGCCCTATTCCGGCGATCAGCAGCCCTGACGCCGCCAGCATTTTCAGGAGAAAGACGACCGCGGAACGGTCGATCTCGGCGCCGAGCGCGTCAGCGATGCCGTCGGCGCTATGCGAGCCGTCGAGATGGGCTTCCACGCGCCGGAACACCGAAGCAAAGAACGGATGCGGCAGCGTGAACGTAGTGAGCGAGCCCCGAAGCTGCAGCCGGCCGTCGCCGAGATCGAAGGCAACGGCCCAGGGCGCGAGCTGCGGATAATCCGGTATCGCGGCCGAGGCGTACTCGGCAGCCGCGAACATGCTCCTGGCCAAGGACAAGCGAGCGTCCCTTATCGTGATGCCGGTCGTGACGCCGGCGCCACGCCACGCAGCACATTCGACGTGGCGCCGGCAACCTTGCGAGCCCGTCAGGCGACGCGAGCGTCCGCGCCGCCAGCGGCGATCCAAGCCCCGTAGGGCTGCATCGTCAATCCCAGCGCGTCGTAATCGACGCGCAGGAAGCCGTCGTCGCCTTCGATCACGGCGTGCGGAGCGATTTCGGAAACCTCTTGCGCCATCACGCCCACATATTCGGTCTCGCTCCAACGATACTTGAACCGATAAAGTCGAAGCCCGGAAGGCAGCGCCGCGACCTCGGTCACTGCCGTCTTGAGCCGTCGATCGGAGCGAACTCCGCCGCTGCTGCAGGAACAGCCGCCGGCCATTCTGGTGCGCGCGCCGCCGGCACCGTCGGTCCGGCCGAGCGCGTTGAGCATGTCCAGCTCGGCTCCGGTCAGGTGGAAATCGCTGCCGATCCGTTGCGGGTCATTGACGACCAGCTTGCGGTATTGCTCGTCGTCGACGAATTTCGCGAGGGCCGCCTGGAATTGTCTCGACATTGCATTCTCCGTGTCACCGAACCTTCAAGGTGACGTTATGTGGACCAAATCTAGCTTTGTCGTAGCGTTCCCGGGGCACTCTCTCATCCCTGCGAATTATTTTGCCAGAAGGTCTTGTGACTCTGCGACCTTTGCTTGGAAGGCGGCTTGGAAGTGCCGCGAACTTATCGCGCCGCGGACATTCCCCGCCGCTGTCTTTAAGTGTAGGAACGAAGAACCGCACTGCAATAAAACTCGCATACAATTTTTCTTGAAGGAGACCGCAGACACTTTGCCGTTATTGGCGAAGCAATGCCCCGTTATTGGCGGAGCAATGCGCATGGCGCGCTCCAGCCCGGCGATTTTGGGCGCTACGCAGCGATTGCCGGTCGGACATCTGGCGATTCGCATCGGGTGTTTGCCGCAGGTGTGGGCGCCGGCGACGTGCGGCGCAGTGGGGCTTTTCAAATGGCGGCGCGATCCGCAATCGTCGCGACGGCGCGCGATGAGGTGCGATGCCACCCGGGCGCGGCGGCCGATGAGCCCGGATTTGAATCTTTGGCTTAACAAAATCGATCGCGCCGGCGTCGCGATGGTGAACGGTCTCGTCCGCTACCCTTGGGCCGGGTGTCGGTGGTGAGATCCAGCGGCGCTCAGCGGTCATCGCTGCAGCCGCGGCCGCGGTGATGGTTGCAAATTCGGCAACGCGCGAAACTTCGTAAAGGTTATCCGTTCACTTCGAGCGAATGAATACACGCGACGTAAAGAATATGGCTTCAAGCAATTTTCAGCATAGGCCGAGAACCCCCGGTAATTTCACCAATTCCACACTACCGGGGCACCAATACTCGACGCGAACAACAAAGAAATTCGACGCGTCAATCAGAGGATCCGACGTGCGCACCAGTACAATCGTGATGATCGCGTTTGCCGGCCTGTTCGGGGTGATCGCGGTATTTCTGGCGCAGGCTTGGCTTAACAACGCAGCCGAGCAGCGCATGCGCAGTCTGGAGGCGCAGCGCAAGACGGTGCCGGCGGCGGTGCACACGATCGTGGTCGCGAGCAAGGCGTTGCGCTTCGGCGACGAGCTCAGCGCGCACGCGATGCGCGAGGTGCCATGGGCCGAGGACGCGCTGCCTGCCGGCGCGTTCAGCAAAGTGGCGGAGCTGACTTCGGGCAAGCGCGTCGTGCTGATGCCGATCGACGCCAACGAGGCGATTCTCGCCGCCAAGATCACCGGCCCCGGACAGCGCGCGACGCTCTCCGCGATGCTCCATGACGGCATGAAGGCGGTCACCGTCCGCGTCAACGACGTCGAGGGCGTCGCCGGCTTCGTGCTGCCCGGCGATCACGTCGACGTCGTGCTCACGCGGCAGACCGACAAGGAAACCGCGACCAACGACGTGGTGATCCAGAACGCCCGCGTGCTTGCCATCGACCAGCTCGCCGACGCACGCGCGGAAAAGCCATCGGTCGCCAAGGCGGTCACGCTCGAGGTCGGTGTCAGCGACGGCCAGAGGCTGGCGCTTGCCTCGGCGGTCGGCACGCTGTCGCTGTTGCTGCGCCGCGCCGGCGAGCTGGCCGAGCACGCGACGCGGCGCGTGACGCTGACGGATCTGGGGCGGTCGGCGCCGCCGCAGGCGGATTCGCGCTTCGTCACCGTCGAAGTGCGGCGCGCGGCAAAGCCGCAGAATTACAGCGTGCCGGTCGAGCGCGACGGCGCGCACGCCGCCGCGCTTTCGGGACGCGACTGAGCAACGAGCGAATTTGAGTTTGGGGAAGGTGGACAGTGTCTCGGACGACAAAGAGTGGCGGGGAGGCCGAAATGAACTGCCAGTACAGAGGCGTTGACAGCGCCGCCGGCGCGGGCCGGGGGCGTGTGGACAGGGGGCGGACGATCGGGGCGCTGCTGCCGCGTTGGCGAGTCTTGCCGGCGGCGGCGGCGCTGATCGCCGCCGCGCTGACGTTTGCGACCGCCGAATCGCGGGCGCAGCAGAAGCTCGTCTTTACCGGCTCGGCGCACACCGCGACGGTGATCGTGACGGTCGGCAAGTCCGAGGACGTGCATATCGATCAAAGCCTGGTCGACATCTCCGTCGGCGATCCGGAAGTCGCCGACGTGAACCCGCTCACCGATCATGCGCTGTCGATCCTCGGCAAGAAGATCGGCACCACGCGGGTCACGGTCTACGGCCAGGACAAGAAGCAGCTCGGCATCTTCGATGTCGAGGTGTCCTACGACATCTCGCGGCTGGCCAATGAGATCGCGCGCTTCAGCGAGGGCGGCATCAAGGTGTCGTCGGTCAACGGCCGCATCATGCTCAGCGGCAACGCCGTCGACGCTGCGACCCTCGACAAGGCGGTGATGATCGCCCGTCAGTTCGGGCCCGACCCGATCAACACCGTGCAGGTCATGCAGGCGCAGCAGATCATGCTAGAGGTG
>Ga0187769_10001375_pt1 | contig 13864 bp, 14 predicted proteins | sample 0116_SJ02_MP02_1_FD_133140 | JGI IMG/M metagenome (GOLD analysis project Ga0187769, IMG submission 133140) | Tropical peat soil microbial communities from peatlands in Department of Meta, Colombia - 0116_SJ02_MP02_10_MG | ecosystem: Environmental > Terrestrial > Soil > Wetlands > Peat | place... | reverse complement strand
GTGAGGGGCAGGCCAAGGTTCTTCTAACCTTCCTCCTCGTTTCGGGCCTGTACCTGACGAAGTTTGGGCACCCGAGGTCCGCAGGGCTTGTGCTCACCCTTGCCAGCTTCGATCCCCGGTTCGTCTTGTTGGCTGTTCCGCTTCTCGTTTCCTACTCCAAGGGGAGCAGAGTCAAGGTCCTAACCGCCTATGCGCCCTCCGTAGTGCTGCTGAACATTCCGATGGTGCTCCCGAAAGTAGCCTCCGGGTACTTCCAGATGCTCCTAGCCGGAGGAGCGCTGACCCCTCCCTACTACTACTCGTGGATACCCATTATCACCGTTGTCTCGCTGACCGTGGCAGATTGGAGAATGGTTTGGAGCACCCTGAGAGGCGTGGGCAGTACTTTTGCTCTCGGTCAATCCCTGTCTCGCAGGACCTCGAACTGGTTGGCGTGCAAGGGCCGCAGCCGTGAGCCCCCTCTCAAGACTTTGTTCTTGCTTCTCTAATCTTGACGCCTCTGTGGTCGAGCTCCGAGATGAGGGAGGAGACCAACTCGCCTTCCAACGCCTTTTCAGGAGGGATCACTCCCTTCCCTGCCACTTTCCCCGCGCCGAGCATTTGTGCGGCGATTGACGCAGTGTAACCCGTAGTTTTGCCCATCGAGGTCACTCCCTTGTTCTCGTCGTACCTGTCGACCATGTCGTACGTAATCTCGGCCTTCCTACCTCTGGCTATCACTCGCATGACCGTCAGGTCCCTGGGGTCGCCTTCTGCCAGCTTCTTGCCGAGAATGGCCCAGGATAGCTCAAGCGGCGCGACCTCGGCACCGCCTACCTTCACTTTTTCTCGTGAGAAGAACCCCGACTCCATCAGCAGGTTCATCTTCTCGGCGTGCCCGGGCCACCGGAGCGTTTTCTCATCCATGACCCTCATGCCCTTCATCGTGTAGACGAGGCTGGCGAGGCCGTCGGTGCAGAAGGCCTCGAGGGTTCCAATCGGCGGGGCGAATTCGACAGTTTCCACAGTCGAAAATGGTCTGACCTTGACCAGCTTGCCGTTCCTGTACACCCTGGCGTCCTCTATGTACTCCCTGAGGAGCCCGACAATCGAGAAGACCAGCTTGTAGCCGAAGGGGGGTTTGGGGTCCTGCGGTAACCCCCCCACAAGGATGTGCCCTTCGTCTCCTCCTCCAAGCTCCTTCAGAGCGTGCGCGAGCAGGACTCCCCCCAAGCCTGGGGCGAGGCCGCATCCTGGAATCAGCACAGCGCCCTTCTTTCTGGCTTCTGAATCTAGTGACATCTGCTCGTCCTCGAAGGCGATGTTCACCATCTTGGCGCCAGCTTCAACGGCAGCAAGGTCTGACGTGTGAACGACCCCATGCGGCAGGGCCGAGACTGCAACGTCGAAACCGCGGAGGAATGCAACATCCTTCTTCTTGTCCTTGATGTCGAAGGGCTCGACGGCGAGCTTCTTACCGGGCGTTCTCTTCCTCACTGCACGAAGCTTTGCCTCGTCGATATCTGCAACCACGACCTCGTCGACTTCCTTCGACCGTGCGAGGTCCCAAGCTATGACGGACCCCATCAGGCCAGACCCCAGGACTGCCGCTCTCATGCCGCTTGGCCCCGGAAGAGCTGCTTATGAGCTGGACGCCATTACATCTTAAGTATCTGCCATCGTTCGCCTCGAACGATGGACCTCCGCGAGTCTCTCGACCGTCGGGTCTCCGACTACATGTCACGAGACTACGCCGAGGTCGAAAGCACTGATTCAGTCGCAGATGCCGCGAAGAAGATGAAGAAACGTGGCGCCACCGAGGCCCTCGTGGTGTCGAGCGGTTCCCCGGTCGGGATGGTCACCGAAAGGGACATCCTCTACAAGGTCGTCGCGGCCGGTTCGAGCCCCACGGCAGTAAGGATTCAGGATATCATGAGTTCCCCGGTGGAGACCGTAGGGGAGACTGCCACAGTGGGGGAGGCCATCGCGAAGATGTCGAAGCTCGGAATCCGACGGCTCGGCGTGACGAGCCAGGGGAAGGTTGTGGGAATGGTCACCCAGAAAGCGATGGTGTCAGGCAATGTCCAGCAGAATGTGCCCCTCCCCGAACTTGCTCCGCCTGGGGTCCTCGCCTGCCCCTACTGCGGGGCGGTAACGAAGAACAGGGACGAGTTGTCCGTCCACATCGATCACGCCCACATGGGAGGGGTCGGGTTGCTCCAGGGCGATGTCACTAAGTGGTAGTCTGAGTCGAGAAGAGTTCCATCGTCTCTCCTATCCAGCACATACCCCTCCGGAGGTCCTCCAGCTTCAGGTTCTCGTTGGGGGCATGAATCCCTCCGTCCAGGGCTGAAACCCCGATGTCCACCGAAGGCATGCCGTATCTTCGGGTGAAGAGGTAGAGGGGGCCGGTCCCAGGCGAGCCCAGCTCTACTATCGGCCTTTTCCCGTAGATGTTCTCTGCCGCTCTGATCGCTGCCTGTGCAAAGGGATGCTTGTATGATGTCCTCGCGGCCGGCTCCATGCTCTCGAGCTTCACCTCGACGTCCGCGAACCCTTGGTCCTTAAGGTACTTCTTGAGCTTCGTCAGCAGGTCGTCCGGGTCCTGCTCTGGAACGAGCCTGAAGTCCATCTTGACATGGACTTCCTTAGGGAGGACGGTCTTGGTGCCCGGTCCCTCGTAACCGGCCCAGATTCCCGCGATGTTGCCTGTCGGTCTCTGCACGAGGGCCTTTTTTGCCTGGTCGTCCAGCATTCCTCCCAGGAACTTCTCAGCCCCGTAGGTCCTTCGGAACTCCGTCCCGTCAAAGGGCATCTCCTGCAAGACTTTCAACTCCTCCTCGCCCAGGTTGCTCACTCCGTCGTACCATCCAGGCACCAGTATCCTTTCGTTCTCGTCCTTGAGGAGGCTGAGGAGCCTCACCATCCTCCAGGGGGCGCTCGGGAGGGCGGCTGCGTAGCAGCTGTGGGCGTCCCGGGATAGGGACCTCAGGACGAATTCCAGGTAGATCATCCCCTTCACCCCCAGAGTCACCATGGGGGTCCCCCGGGTGTCGACGGTGCCGTACTCCCAGACGACGGCGTCGGCGTCGAAGAGCTCGCTATACTTCGATACGTAGTCTCCTAGATGGACGCTCCCTGTCTCCTCCTCCCCCTCAAAACAGAATTTCACGCTGCACGGCAGCTCCCCCGCCCCCTTCAGGTAGGACTCCACTATCTTGAGCCTCGAGACGAGCTCCCCCTTGTCGTCCGATGCCCCCCTGCCGTAAATTGCACCGTCCCTTATCTCGGGCTTGAAGGGGGGCGACTTCCAAAGCTCGACAGGCTCCTCGGGCTGAACGTCGTAGTGATTGTAGAACATTATCGTCTTCCTGGATTTCGTGGACTTCAGTTCCCCGTAGATTAGCGGAGCGGCTCCCTCTAACCTGAGCACCCTGGTTGCTGCGCCCGTATCCCCGACCATTTTCTCGACCAGTGCCGCGCACTCTTCGATCCCTTCCTTTCTGGCCGACACGCTTGGCTGGGAGACCAGTTTCATCACATCCCTTGCAAAGGCGTTCAGATTGTCTCCAACGTACTTCTCGAAACTTGGGTTCACCATTTCATTCCCTTCGCCTTCGTGGCCGACCAACCGGAGATAAACGTTAGACTCCCGGCGCAGCCGGTCTGGGGTTGTACCTCATGAGCAGCAACGAGTTTCCCACGACAGACACGGAGCTGAAAGCCATTGCCGCCCCCGAGAAGAAGGGAAGGAACGCGTAGACTCCTACCCCGTAGAAAGGGATCAGGAGCCCCGCTGCCACCGGAACGAGGATAATGTTGTATCCGAAGGCCCAGGCCAAGTTTTGCCTTATCTTCCTCATGGTGGCCCTTCCTATCTTGATGGCGTCCACAGCGTCGGTTACCCTGTCTTTGATTAGCACCATTCCCCCCGTCTCTTTTGCAACATCGGTCCCGCTCCCGATGGCTAGCCCGAGGTCTGCCTTTGCGAGAGCCGGCGCGTCGTTCACCCCATCACCCACCATCGCCACCTTTTCCCCCCGGGACTGCAGCCTCTCGACCTCCCTCTCCTTGTCGCTGGGGAGCAGACCTGCCCTGTAGTCAGACAGACCAACCTTTTTGGCCACGGCGGCAGCAGTCGACTCGTCATCCCCCGTCACCATCACCACCGACAACCCCATGGCCCCCAGCTCCCGAATTGCCTCCGCGGCCTCTTTCTTGACGGCGTCGCCCACTGCAATGGCCCCGAACTCCCCGTCCACCGAGACGAAGGTCACTGTGTTTCCCTCGGCCTTGAGCCTAGACACCTCGGCGTCCCCTTCCCAACCGGTTTCGAACCCTGCGAATTCTCTCCTCCCGACCTTGACCTGCCGCCCTGCCACCACCCCCGACACCCCCATGCCCGGCGTGGAGACGAAGTCTTTCACTTCGGCGGTGCCGACCCCCCTGGCCACTGCCTCGGCCACTATGGCCCTGGCCAGGGTATGCTCGGACGCTGCCTCAACCGCTGCTGCAGACCGAAGGAGGCTGTCCTGGTCCCTTCCCAGCACGGCTACAACTGATTGCTTCCCCTCGGTGATGGTCCCGGTCTTGTCAAGGAGCACGGTCGTGACGTGGGCGGCCGCTTCTACCGAATCGCCGCCCTTGACGAGGATTCCCCGTTTGGCCGCGTTTCCAGTCCCGACGAGAAGTGCGGCAGGGGTCGCTATCCCGAGGGCGCATGGACAGGCGATGATTACCACCGAAACGAACACAAGCAGCGACGCGGAGAGAGAGACGCCGGCGGCTAGCCTCCAGCCGACCGCGGCGAGCAGCGCAACGAGGAGGATTGCAGGGACGAAGTACTCAGCGACTCTGTCTGCAAGCCGCTGGATCGGCGCTCTTCCCGCCTTCGCCTCTTCGACGAGTTTCATCATCTGTCCCAAGACTGTGTCCCGGCCGACCGCGGTGCATTCCACAAGAATCCTCCCATCGGAATTGATGGACCCGCCTATGACCTCGCTCCCCGGTCCCTTCCTAACGGGGGAGCTCTCTCCCGTCAGAAGCGATTCGTCGGCGTTGGAAGTCCCACTCTTGACGACGCCATCGGTCGGCACCCTTTCTCCTGGCCTTATCTCCACGGCGTCCCCTTCGACTAGGTTCTCCGCTGGCACGTCCTCCACCTTCCCCTCTTTCACCAGGTGTGCGACGGAGGGACTCAGTTCTAGGAGTTTCCTGACCGAATCTGATGCGCGTTCCTTGGTCAGATGTTCGAGGAGCCTTCCGATCAGGATCAGGGTGACTATCACAGCTGAAGCATCGAAGTAGACCCCCTGGACCCCGAGTGCTGAGGGGAAGAAGGTCACCACTGCGCTGTAGCCGAACGCCGCTGATGTTCCCACTGCGACTAGCACATCCATGTTTGCTGTCCTAGCCCTGATCGAATGATAGGTCCCCTGGTAGAACCTGGAGCCTACGAAGAACTGAACCGGAATCGCAAGAAGCAACAGGATGTAGTTTGTGACCTGGGGGGCCAGAAGGGGAAGGTAGGTGAGGGCGAGTATGGGGGCGGTCAGGACCAGGCCGACTCCCGCCGTCAGTCTTAGTCTCGCCAGCTCTCTCAGAGGCATCGTAAACTCCATTCTGCAAGCCTCACTGCAGAAGTAGAACGTCGTCCCCTCCACTTCGGCTTTGAGGGCACCAGGGCCCTCGACAACGCTCATGCCGCAGACCGGGTCCTTGGCCAATTTCTCTGCCTGCGGGCCCCGCCCCTTCTGGTTAAACCAATGCCTTCACAGCGTTACCAAGAAATACCCGTTCTCCGGAAGGGTGAAACTGGTGTCGGAATGCAGAGGGACCCGGTGTGCGGCATGGCTGTGGACGAGAAGAAAGCCCAGCTCAAGTCGGAGCACGACGGTCGGATTTTCTATTTTTGCTCGGCGGGCTGCAAGAACTCCTTCGACCGGGACCCGCAAAAGTATGGCCGCGACAAGTAGATAGGAGGTTCACCGTTCCCGCTTCCGAGAATTACGTCTAGGCTTATAGACGGTTCACCGAGGGCGCCGCTCTAGACCACAGATGTCCCCACGACAGGAACGTTGCCCAGGGGGCTTCAAATGAGCCCTCCTAATGCAACGAAGCGACGGGCACGTCAGCCTAGGGGGCATGCTCGGACCGAAAGAACACAAATAGCGGTGACGAAGCGGCTCGCCCGTTTGACGGAGCCGAAAGACGACTCCTCCAAGAAGGCGTTAGCCTACTCGAAGTTCTACGGCGGCAAGGTCGGGGTCGCACCGAATGTCCCCGTCAGGTCGCTGGACGACTTCTCGATTTGGTACACGCCAGGAGTGGCCGCTGTCTCGATGGCCATAGAAGCAGACCGGGACCTGTCGTTTGAGTACACAGGGAGATGGAACACCGTAGCAGTGGTGACCGACGGGAGCAGGGTTCTGGGCCTTGGGAACATTGGTCCAGAGGGGGCGCTTCCGGTCATGGAAGGTAAAGCTCTGATCTACAATTATCTCGGAGGCGTCAATGCAGTCCCTCTCCCCGCCAGAGTGAATGGCGAGGAGGAGCTCGTGTCCTTCGTCAAGGCTCTGGAACCCTCACTGGGAGGGGTCAATCTTGAGGACATAGAGTCCCCAATGTGTTTCGACGTTCTGGACAGGCTCCGCAAAGACATGGAGATCCCCGTCTGGCACGATGACCAACAGGGGACCGCAGGTGTCACCCTTGCCGCGCTATTCAACGCCTTGGAGCTCACCGAGAGGAAGCTGAGAGGGTCGAGAATCGTTCTATTCGGAGCGGGGGCGGCCAACATCGCGACGGAAAGACTACTAGTCGAATCCGGAGCTAACCCCAAGGACATCATCGTCCTAGACTCGAAGGGAATTCTGCACCCCGAAAGAGAAGACATAGACCAACTGCTGCTCAGAAACAGGTGGAAGCACGACATAGCCATCCGTACAAACGGCGACAGGGTGACAGGAGGGCTGAAGGAGGCCTTGGTCGGGGCGGACGTCTTGGTGGCGGCCGCGGGTCAGGGCCCGAATCTGATAAAGCGTGACGAAATCGAGCTGATGAACAAGAGGGCCATTGCCTTCTTCCTAGCGAACCCCGTTCCCGAAATGCTCCCCCCTGAGGCGAGGGCTGCTGGTGCCGAGGTGGTGGCCACCGGCAGGTCCGACTACCCGAACCAAGTGAACAACAGCTTGCTCTTCCCTGCAATCTTCCGTGGCGCTCTTGACGTGAGGGCGAGGACAATTACAGACACCATGGTGATCGACGCTGCCCGCCAGTTGGCCGCCTTTGCAAAGAAGAAGGGAATCACAAGAAACTACATCATCCCCACCATGGTTCAGTGGGAGGTCTATCCAAGGGTGGCGGCGACCGTCGGCCAATCTGCGGTCAGGGAAGGGGTGGCGAGGAAGAAGCTGTCAAAGAAGGAGTCGTTTGCCATCGCAATGGATGTCATCGAGCATTCGAGGAAGATAATGCACGCTCTGCGCAAGGATGGGATCATACACGACCCGCCAGGATAAGCGTAAATCGGCTCCCTCCACTCCTTCCATGGTGCCTTCATTGCGAATCAGGAAGGCGAGGAAGGAAGACCTGGTATCGGTGGCGGACCTTCTCGTGCGCGTCAAGAGGCTCAACAACGAGTTCGACCCTCTTTTCGCCGTGGTCCCCGATGTCAAGATTAGGGCCAACAGGTACGTGGCAACAACGCTCGGCTCCGCCGATAAGCTCCTCCTCGTAGCCACCGAGGGTCCGAAAGTGGTAGGGGTCATCAGGGCGGAGATGACGGAAAGGCTGTTCTACGAGCCGCACAAAGAGGGGTTCATCACCGACTTCTATATCTTGCCCGAGTACAGGAGGAAGGCGCTCGGCAACGAGATGATCGAGCATGCCTCAGCGGAACTAAAAACGATGGGCGCGCAGATCATAGTCGCTGACGTCCCATCTCGGAACGAGATCGCCAACCGGTTCTACGTCAAGCGCGGCTTCCGGTCGCTGACGAATATTTTCGGAAAGAGCGACTAGCGGCAAGAAAGCCATACCGAAATCGGCGGCTCGCAGCCAAGGCAGGATGTGACATTGGAAGCCAACTTCGTCTGTGAGTGCTCCTGGGTCTTGAAGGCGTATGTCTCTTCGGGAACTTCGCAGAGAGACATTGGGCCATAGACTGGGTTTTGCTATTTGGTCCTCCGCCAGATCAGCGCTGGAATTCGGCATCTGCCTCAGTACTTCTTTCCCACGTTCCCTTTCACGGACCCGTCGCCATTCACTTCCATCGATGTCTCGAACGACTTCGAGTCTTCCAGCGTTACCCCCCCTGACGGCTCCCATTCCTTGAACGAGGCGTCCTCAGCCACGTCAGCCCTGACCCTGTGGGTGGAGGTCAGAGCGAATGTCTTCGCCTTGCCGGTGGAGTCCCTACCGTCAACCATCACCTTGAGCAGCTTCGGGTCCTGGCTGCCGAACATCACCAGCCTGGTGTACTTCTTGTAAAGCCTCCCAAGGAATATGCCGAAAACAACTGTCCAGACTGCGAGAAACACTGTCGTGGCTTCGGCAGATTGAGCGTTGAAATAGAACCCGGAGAGGCCGAAGTACACGAGGCTGAAACCCACAGGGGCTGCGATTAACACACCCTTCAAGCTGGGACTCCTGCTGGGGAAGGAGTCATAGGCGACCCCGAAGATCCCGGCATAAATCAGGGCGACGAAGAACCCGACGAAAGCGTCAAAGGGCACGTAGACTGACACTACAAGCGAGAAACAATCATCCACGCTCGTCCCATTTACGGCGGCAGGGCCGCAAATACTCGAGTAGGATTGCTGAATCGTCGACAGTACCTCAGGCCTAAGCAAATACAGGAGCGCTACGTTGAATGCAGCCAGCCCCCCAAGATAGAGTATCCCGCTCAGAGTGCCTGCTTTGATGCCGGCGAAGAAGGAACCCAAATTGGGGTATCCCTAGGCTTCTAACGCAGCCAGCACTTCTGCCTCGTGTCCGTCCACTTTGACCTTCCTGAATATCTTCTTGATTTTCCCATCCGAACCTATCACGAATGTTGATCGCTCGGTCCCCATGTACTTCTTCCCGTAGTTGCTCTTTTCCTTCCAGGTGTCGTATAGCTTGTGGGCCTGAAGCTTCTCGTCGCTCAGCAACGTAAAATTGAGCGAGTACTTGGCGATGAACTTGGCATGAGAGTCCAGGGAGTCCTTGCTAACTCCAAGGACGACGGCGTCCATCCCTTCAAACTTGGGCAGGTTGTCCCGGAACGAGCACGCTTCGCGGGTGCAGCCGGGCGTATCGTCCCTTGGATAGAAGTATAGCACAACTTTCCGCCCCCTAAGCGAGCTCAGCCTGACAATCTCGCCAGATGAGGCCGGCAGCTCGAAGTCTGGGGCAATGTCGCCTTCTTTGAGTTCTTTCATAGGACAACCTCTTTTCTCCTCCAGAAAAAGTTAATGATTGACAGGGCAGCGCCCTCTCAAGTTTGTCCATCGACGTCCACGTACATCCCTGGACAAGGGCTTTCATGAGGAAGAACGGCCCCATCATGAAGGCCTGCGATTTCTTCAAGCTGAACGTCGCACGGCTCCCCGAGACCATAGACCAACTCGTCGAGGAAATGGACAAGGCTGAAGTCGCCCGGGCAGTCATCCTCGGCCAGGACACTCATGCAACGAGGAACCCGGCATTCAAGAATTACACTCTCAAGAACGACGAAATTGCGCGAATGGCAGAGAAGTCCAATGAGAGACTCGTCCCCTTTGCCGGCGTCGACCCCAACGCAGGAAGGGAAGCAGTCTCGGAGCTGAAGAGGGCTGTAGGGAAGCTCGGGATGAGGGGGCTAAAGGTCCACGGCAGCGCCAACTCTGTGTATCTGAACGATAGACGGCTGATGTTCCCAATCTACGAGTTCTGCCAAGATGCGCGCGTACCCGTACTCTTCCACACGGGCACTACCGGCTTAGGAGACTGCGAGATAAAGTACAGTAAGCCTGAGCTCCTGGACGAAGTCTGCCAAGCCTTTCCAGACCTGAAGGTGGTCATGGCCCACTTCGGATGGCCGTGGCCGGACGTAGCAATCGCAATCGCGCTCAGGAACCCTAACGTTTTCATCGACGTTTCCGGCTGGAAACCAAGGTACATCCCTCAGAGCATAATCCTCTACCTCAACGGCACCCTTCAGGACAGGTTCCTATTTGGCACGGACTATCCGATGCTCAGGCAGAAGGAGTGGCTCGATGACTTCAAAGCGAGTCTGGCGCCCAAGCTGAAGGTAGGGGTGGCGGAGAAACTGCTTTCATCCAACGCGAAGCGGTTGCTTTCGAACTAGGGCTGAATTAGCTGCATCTTCAGAGGCTGCCGGTTATTGTAGCTCTCGTTGGACCTGTGCCAGAACGAGACTTCTGGTTCGCCATACCTCCAGCAGAGCATCACCTGTTCGCCGTACTTCTCCGCTGGGAAGTCCACTAACCCGTAATCCAAGTCCTTCACCAGCACTCCAAGGTCCTCCAGCTCGGCAATCTTCCTCGTCATGTCCTCGACCAGGGCATCGAGTTCCGCCGCCTTCTCGGCTACCTCGGCAGGTCTAAAGCCAGTCAGGTTGTACCTCTCTATCTCTCTGTGCAACTTCGAGGCAATCTTCTTGCGCTCCAAGAGTTCTTTGACCTTGGGCCTGATGTCGGGGAGAAGCTTGGAGGCCTCCTGTGGCGTGAACAAGTGCGTCTCCTGGTTCTCGAAAGTCGTGGTTGACTCGCCTCCGACATTCTTGACGTTTGCCATAAGAAAGTTCCGACTGGAAAATAGGCGACCAAGAATGCTAATTCAGTTGACCCAAACAATTCCCTATGAAGTATCTGAGGGGACTCTCCGTCAGCAAATCTGTCATCGTTAAAAGTCCGCAGCCGGGCCGGGTCGGGGTTGTACACGCGGAAAGGAGACGCTGGCGAGACGTCGCTCTACGGTCCAAAGAGGGTCAAGAAGGACGATCCACGAGTCGAAGCCTATGGAACCATAGACGAGCTAAACTGCGTGCTAGGCGTCGTCATCGCTGGCTCAAGGGACTCGAAGCTGACATCGTCCCTCAAGGAGATTCAGAAAATGCTCTTCGTCGCGGGTGGAGACGCTGCCTGCGAGCTCAAGGGCTCCCGAAATGTGCCAAGGATTTCAGCCGCCGATACTGCCAGGATCGAAAAGATGACCGACACGTTGCTTTCAGAACTCCCTTCGCTCAAGAACTTTATCCTGCCAGGGGGGTCTCCCACAGGAGCAGCATTGCAGCTAGCCAGGTCGGTTTGTAGGAGAGCCGAGAGAAGGATACTCACGGCATCGAAGTCAGAAGAGATGAATCGGGAGCTCCTGCCTTTCTTCAACAGACTCTCCACCTATCTTTTCGACCTCTCGCGCTGGGCCAACAATCGCGCGGGAAGGAAGGAAGACGTCTGGAAGGGCTAGTCCTGGTTTGCGGAGACTGCGCCGTCTTGCTCCCATCTTTGTTGGATGGGTGACGTACCGAGGCAACGAATGGAGGGTCGGCCAGTAGCTTAGGCGAGCTTCCTAGACAATGCCTGCATCATTCCCATGCGCACTTCTTCAGCGTGGAACTCCAGCTTCAGTCTCGGGAACTCGTTGACTCGATCGCAGGGGACAGCGATGAGGCCGCTGCCATGCAGATAGTAGGTCTTGGGACCTTCTGCGCTATCAATACTCTCTTTCATTTTGGTCAGACAAACGCACATTTGGCCAGTTAATAAAACCTGCGTTTGGTAAAGACAAGCAAATATATACTACATGTAATTCCTTGTTTTGTGAGGGATGTTGCGGGCATTCAAGTACATCCGTGACCCCAGGGCCTTCGAACTCCTTGCCGACGAAACCAGGAGGAGAATCATCTACCTTTTGAGGGCGAAGGAGATGACTGTAAGCCAGCTCGCAGGAGACCTTCACGTCACCACCCAAGCCGTGTATCATCAGATCAGCAAGCTCCGCGAAGTAGGCCTAATCGAAATCGCTCGGGAGGAGCGGGTCGATCACTTCATCGAAACCTACTACAGGGCTGCTGCCGAGGTGTTCGAGTTTCACCACGGCGAGGCAGGCAGCGGGGAAGCCGAGAAGCACTTCCGGGAAGCTTTCGGCGCCCTCTCCAAAGTGGGCCTGAACGTCGAAGCCGACGAGCAGGTGGTGAAGAAAGTGACCTCGCTCCACGCCGAGATGGACAAGATCGGGCTCTCGCCGGAACTGGAGGAGAGGATATCTCAGCTTGACGATGAGGCTTTCTTCACGAAGTCCAAGATGTATGAGCTCGCGCAACTGGCGCTGATGTCAGATAAGCAGTTCGACAAGCTCATCGAATCAGAGAAAGCTCTCCGCGAGCTAATGACTTCAAGTGTGAAGAAATCGGTGAAACGCTGATCCAGAAGGGCGCCCAAGTACGCGGCGCCGAAGAAACCGCTCTCCAGCCTAGTTTACTCACTCAGGACTCAGACTTCATGAAATTCTGGACGGGCCAGACGATCTCGGTCTTCGGGAGCCAGTTCTCGGGGCTGGCTATCCCCTATGCGGCACAGGTGATTCTACACGCGACTCCTTTGGAGTTCGGGATTCTTGGTAGCCTCGGGAACTTGGCGTTCCTTCTCTTTTCCTTGCCTGTCGGTGTCTACGTAGACCGTCACCGGAGGAGACGCACCATGATCTACGCGGACCTCGGAAGAGCCTCGATGCTGGCCTTTGTCCCGCTGAGCGCCTTCTTAGGATTCATCAGCATGAGCCTATTCTACGTGGTTTCCTTCGTCGTGGGGCTCCTGACCGTCTTCTTCGAAATCTCCTATCAATCTTACATTCCCTCCCTGGTCAGACACTCCCAACTGGTAGAGGCCAACGGGAAGCTGGAAGCCACTAGGGCCATTTCGACGGGTGCCGGCCCCTTCATAGCAGGGATAGTCATAGGAATCGTCACCGCCCCAGTCGCATGCATAGCCGATACCCTTGGGTACCTCAGCTCAGCGGGATTCCTTTCATGGATGAGGAGGGCGGAAGCCGCTATCGAGCAGTCGACCAAGTCGACGGTCCACGACATGAGGAAAGGGTTGAGGATAGTGTTGGGCGAACGACGCCTCTGGCAGATAGCCGCATGCACTTCGACCTCGAACATGTTCTCTGGGGGGATTTTCGCCATAGCAGTCCCATACTTTGTGCAGGCTTTCGGTCTTGATTCGCTGCAGATTGGTGTTCTGTTCTCGGTCTCCGCTGTCGGCGGCGTGATGGGCGCATTGGTGGCATCGAGAATTGCGGACAGAATTGGGGTGGGGTCCTCGATTATCTTGAACGCATTCCTCTTCGGCCTCCCTTCCATCGGCTTGTACCTCGCAGCGGGGCAATTCGCTCCGGTCCCCATAGGCCTCTCCCTTTTCGTGACTGGGTTCGGGGCCGTCGTCTACAACGTCAACCAAGTCAGCTACAGGCAGGCACTCGTTCCGAAGGATCTGCAGGGAAGGATGAATGCGACAATGAGGTTCATCGTCACAGGCTCGATCCCGATAGGTGCTCTGATTGGAGGCATCCTTGGGCAGGCGTTTGGATATAGAGAAGCCGTCGGCATCTGCGTTGTGGGGCTCTCCGTGGCCTTTCTCTGGGTTTTATTCTCGCCCATCAGGCATGTGAAGGTCATGCCGACCCTGGAGGAGCAAGCCTCGCCATCAGGGCGAGCCTCATAGATTCATGCCCGTGGGGGCGAGCTTCAAGACAATGTCTGTGGTTGACTGACCCGCGCCTATTGGCCCGTGAAGCTCGGGTCGCGGTTGTCGAAGAAAGCCTTCACACCCTCCACATGATCCCTGGTTCTCCCGGCGATGTCCTGGAGGTACATCTCGTATTCGAGAGCCGACTCCAT
>Ga0187769_10001374_pt1 | contig 13868 bp, 13 predicted proteins | sample 0116_SJ02_MP02_1_FD_133140 | JGI IMG/M metagenome (GOLD analysis project Ga0187769, IMG submission 133140) | Tropical peat soil microbial communities from peatlands in Department of Meta, Colombia - 0116_SJ02_MP02_10_MG | ecosystem: Environmental > Terrestrial > Soil > Wetlands > Peat | place... | reverse complement strand
GGGTTTCCCCTCAGCCCGTTGAAGATGGCGGCATCGTAGGCCGAGGTCACAGAGAATGCCTCGATGGCCAGTCTTCTCCTGAAGGCGAGGGTTGTCGCACCGTCGTTTCCGGTCAACTCGTCGACCACAGGCCCGTAGAACCGGGGCGACGGGACCACGGTCACGTTCTCGAAGTTCTTCGATGCCGCCCTGACCATCGCGGGGCCTCCGATGTCTATGCTCTCGACCAACTTCTCGTCCACCGACCCCTCTTTCCGCAAAGTGTCCGAGAACGGATAGAAGTTGCAGACCACCATGTCAATGGGCTTGACCCCCATGGCTTCGAGTTCCTTCAGGTGCTCACTCGTCCGCCTCGCCAAGATGGACGCGTGAAGGGGCGCGTGCAGCGTCTTCACCCTTCCTGACAGCGCGGTGGGCAGTTTCATGTCGTCCTGGAGGCTCTTGACCGCCACCCCCCTCTCCTTCAGCGCGGCGTAGGTCCCTCCTGAGGCGAGCATCTCGACCCCATACTTCGTGAGGGTGGCTCCGAAGTCTGCCAGACCGGTCTTGTCTGAGACGCTCACCAGGGCGGTCTGAATCTTCTGTAGGCCCGCGGGCATGCGCCCCGCAGCCTCCGGCGGGCTAATTAACGAAATCTTTCGCTATGCGCAAACAATTAGCAGGTTCATTGCAAGAGTCATTTAAATAGCGTCCTTGAGGCGAACGAAAATTGAGCATTGGCGAAACTCTACACGGTGAAGGTGGTAGTCGCGAACAAGGAGGGTGCGAGCGACCCTGAGGGGGAGACCGTCTACCGGGACCTCGTCTCCAAGTCTGGGTTCGGCCGCGTGAAGTCAATAAGGACCGGCAAGTTCCTCAGAGTGTCGGTGGAGGCGCCCGACGCCCCGAGCGCGAAGCGATTAGTGCAGAAGATGTGCGACGAGCTCAGAATCTACAACCCCGCCGCCCACTCTGTCACGGTCGAGGTGTAGGGGCATCAGGGCCAAAGTCGCCGTCGTCAGATTTCCCGGGAGCAACTGCGACCTCGATGCCTTGCAGGCGCTCAAGACCCTGGACAGCGTCAAGGCGGAATTGGTCTGGCACGAAGAACCAAGAATAGGGGACTACGACGCCATCGTCCTGCCAGGAGGTTTCTCGTTTGGCGACTACCTCAGGGCCGGCGCCATTGCGGCCAGGAGTCCGGCTCTGGCGAGGATTTCGTCAGCGGCTGACCGTGGCCTGCCGGTGCTCGGAATCTGCAACGGGTTCCAGATCCTAATCGAGGCCGGGCTCCTCCCCGGCGCACTTCTGAGGAACTCTTCTCTTCGATTCGTCTGCCGGTGGGTCAACGTGAGGGTCGACAACGGCACCACGAGCTTCACGAAGAAGATGAAGAAGGGGGCCGTGCTCCACCTTCCCATAGCTCACAACGAGGGCAGGTTCTACGCATCCGAGGATACGCTGGACGAGCTGAATGAGGATGGAAGGGTTGTCTTCCGCTACTGCGACGCTGACGGCAACGCCAGCTCGGCCGCGAACCCCACCGGGACGCTCGACAACATTGCCGGAATCTCCAACAGGGATGGCAACGTGGTCGGGCTCATGCCTCACCCCGAGAGGGCGACCGAGTCAGTCCTGAGCCCGTTCGGCGACTCGGACGGTTCGCTGATCTTCAGGTCCATGCTGGAGCTCGAGTAAGTTGCTCTCTCCGGCGCCCAGAACCGGGTTGAGCGACGACGAAGTCGAGACCGTCCGCACGCTGCTTGGACGGGAGCCCACGGACACGGAATGGGCAATCATAGACGCCGAGTGGGCGGAGCATAGTTCCTACAAGTCGTCAAAGGCGCTACTTCGGCGCTTCCCCACGACCGGGGAGCGGGTCGTGTTGGGCCCAGGATACGATGCCGGAGTTGTGGACGTGGGGGACGGCTACGTCGTCACCCTCCACATCGAAAGCCACAACCATCCGTCTGCGGTCGACCCCTACGGGGGCGCGGCGACCGGGATCGGGGGAGTGCTCAGGGACATAATCTCGGTCGGGTCGAGGCCCATCGCCCTCGTGGACGTGCTTCGGTTCGGCGACCCCAGGGAAAGCGCTCATTCCAGATGGCTCTTCAGGAACGTCGTCCGCGGGATTGCAGACTACGGCAACTGCGTAGGGGTCCCGACCGTCGCCGGAGACATCGAATTCGACAGGAGCTTCGAGAAGAACTGCCTGGTCGACGTCGCCTGCGTGGGGGTCGGAAGGAAAGGCTCCGTGATACTCGGGGAAGCTAAGAGACCCGGGGACATGGTCGTTCTGATTGGAGGCAGCACTGGCAGGGATGGAGTCGGCGGGGCAGCCTTCGCGTCAAGGAATCTGGCGAAGGGCCCGGAGTCGGAACGGACTTCCGTCCAGGTGCCTGACCCGTTCATGAAGAAGCTTCTGCTAGACGCCCTCATGGAAGTGGCGGCCACCGGGCTTCTGCACGGGATGAAAGACCTGGGGGGCGGCGGGCTGTCAACGGCCCTGTCTGAGATCACCTCCAAGGGGGAGACAGGCGCCGATGTCGAGCTGGCAAAGGTCCGGGTCCGGGAGCCTGACATGACGCCCAGGGAAATCATGGTCTCTGAGTCCCAGGAACGCATGCTGCTCATCCTTGGCCTCGAGGGGTCTGACCAGGTCTTCAAGATTCTAGACAGGTACGAAGTTCCACATGCGACCATCGGCTGGGTGACCGCAACTGGCTCGCTCAGGCTCAGATGGAACGGGACAGTGGTGGCCGACCTACCGGCCAAGGCAGTCGCGGAGGCGCCCTTGATTCCCAGAAGAGCAAGGAGGCCCCGAAGTATATTGCGAGGTCCTGAACCCCGCGAGGCCCGAGACATCGCCGACGCTCTGTCAAGGCTTCTGTCCTCCCCCAACATTTCGAGCAGGAGATGGGTCTACGAGCAGTACGACCACGAGGTGGGGCTGCGGACGGTGCTGAAGCCTGGAACGGCAGACGCTTCCCTTCTCAGGCTCCCTAACGGTTCGATGCTCGCGGTCAAGGCCGACGGCAACAGTAGGCACAGCCACCTCGACCCGAGGAGGGGCGGCGCCGGTTGCGTGGCCGAGGCTTCGAGGAACGTCGTCGCGGTAGGGGCCGAGCCGCTGGCCGTGGTCGACCACCTTCAATTCGGCGACCCGTCCGACGAAGAGGTGTACTGGACCTTCACGGAGACCGTCGAGGGGATGGCCGAATACTGCAGGAACCTTCCGCTGCCGGTCGTCGGAGGCAAAGTGAGCTTCTACAATGAGGACGCCTCCAGCAAGCAGGCGATCAAACCCTCGCCGGTGGCCATGGTAGTCGGGCTCATGACTGCCCCGGTGGCCCGCATCGGAGCGGGCTTTCGTAACGGAGGCGAACCAGTCTTCGTCATCGGCAAGACCGCAGCCGAACTCGGCGGCTCAGAATATTACGAGCAGTTGCTTGGCCTGCAGGCCGGAGAGGTGCCGCTCCCTGACCCCCTGAGCGACTCGCGGACCTACAAGGCGGTGAGGGGGCTTATGGCGGCTGGACTCGCGACTGCCGTCCACGATTGCTCCAAGGGGGGGCTAGGCGTCGCTGTCGCGGAGATGTGCATCCAGGGCGGCATCGGGGCCGAGGTGGACGTGGGGAAGGTTTCAGGCGATGGCCTGACTTCGGCTCAGGCACTCTTTTCGGAGTCTCATGGCCGCTTCATCGTCAGCGCGGACGACGCCCCGAAGACCGAAGCCTTCCTGGCCAGGGCGGGCGTCGCCTTCGCCCGTCTGGGGGCGACGGGCGGACGAAAGGTGAGACTCACCCGACAGAGGAAGACGCTTGCAGCCGTCAGTGTCGACGCTCTCGTTGACGCCTGGGAGACGCCCATCGGGAGGCTGATGGACTAGTGGAGAAGAAGGAGAAGTGCGGGCTGGTCGGGGCGTACTCGGCCAAGGCTGACGACGTCGCGTCAAGGATGCTGCAGGGGCTCGAGTCGCTGCAGCATCGGGGCCAGGAATCATGGGGGCTCGCCGTCTGGGGGAATACCCTCCTCCGCCGGATGGGGCTCGTTACCAACTGGCGCACCGAAGCCCCGGAGGCAGCCTCGTTCCGAGGAAGGTCGGGAATCGGGCACGTGAGGTATTCAACAAAGGGCAAGTCAGTCCTAGAGAATGCCCAACCGATTCAGGTCGAGTCAGAGTTCTCCATAGCCCACAACGGGACCATCGTCAACTCGGACCAGTTGGCGGCACCGGTCGTGAGCGAGTTTGGGGCTTCATGCGAGTCCGATACGCTCGCGGCCGGCTATCGACTCCTGCACCACCTGAGGGAAAGCGGCGACATGTTCGAGGCGTTCGCCAGGCTCTCGAGGGAGATATTCGGCGCTTACTGCTTCTTGATACTGGACAAGGAAGGAAGGGTCTACGCCGCGCGAGACCCGCGAGGATATCGGCCACTGTCTCTGGGCTGGGACAAGAAGACAGAGACATTCCTGGCGGCGTCCGAATCCTGCGCCTTCGAGGCAATGGGATCCGACTTCGTGAGGGACATAGAACCGGGTGAGATAGTGATGCTGGGTCCCCACGAGGGCACGCCCGCGTCCTTCAGGTTCTCTCCGAAGGTGGCGCCGGCCTACTGCTCTTTCGAGTACACCTACTTTGCGCATCCCTCGTCTAGGCTGAACGGCATTAGCGTGTACGAAGCCAGGAAGAGGGTGGGACGGATACTCGCAAGGCAGTTCAGAGCAAGAGCCGACATAGTCATCCCGGTCCCTGATTCGGCCAGGCCCGCGGCCTTGGGCTTCGCCCTCGAGAGCGGCATCCCCATGGATGAGGGGCTGATGAAGGACAGGTACCGCAGGAAGGGCAGCATCAGGAGTTTCATCGAGCCTGAACAGGAGGGGAGGGAAGATGTCGTCAGGAAGATAATTCCCGTACGAGACGCGGTGAACGGCAGGGACGTGATGGTGGTGGACGACAGCCTGGTCAGGGGAACCAGCTCAAGAATAATCGCGGAGTCGCTGAAGAAAGCCGGGGCAAAGAGCGTGAAGATGGCTGTCACCTTCCCCGCAATCAGGCACCCATGTTTCATGGGCATCGACTTCCCCGACAGGGAAGAACTCCTTGCTCACAGGGTGGCCGGAGGGGAGCCGGACTCCGAAAAGACAGCAAACGCGGTGGCCAAGGCAGTGGGGGTTGACGCGTTCTACTACAACGACATCCGCGGGCTGAGCGAGGCGATAGGGCTTCCAGAAGACAGCCTCTGCTTCGCCTGCGTGACAGGCGACTACAGCAAACTCGGATTTCGCCCTCCCGCGCTCGCCAAGGAGGAGGTCAAGAAACAAGATGCTTGAAGTCGGCGTTCTTGTCTCGGGAAGGGGTTCGAACCTCGAGGCCGTGCTGAAGTCGACTGAAAGAGGCTACATAAAGGGCGCCAGGGTCGCCGTCGTCATCAGCAACGACCCAGGGGCCAGGGCCCTTATGGTCGCGCGGAAGCACGGCGTCAAAGCCGTGGCCCTCGACTCAAGCGGGGACTCGAGGGAGGCCTATGCTGCCAAGCTGGCCAATGTGCTCATGGAGAACGGTGTGGCGCCTGGCAAGGGGCTCGTCCTCCTCGCCGGCTTCATGAAGATTCTTCCAAAGTCATTCGTCGACATGTACGAGGGGAGGATGATGAACATCCACCCGTCGCTGCTCCCCGCGTTCCCCGGCATCAGGGCGCAGCATCAGGCCCTCTCTCACGGGGTCAAGGTCGCCGGTTGTACGGTCCACTTCGTCGTGGCCGACGTGGACGCCGGACCCATCATCCTTCAGAAGGCGGTCCCGGTCCTCGACGGGGACGACGAGGACGCACTCTCGGCCCGGATCCTCACGCAGGAACACAAACTGTATCCGCTCGCCGTGAAACTCTTCGCGGAAGGGAGGCTCCGGACCGAAGGGAGGATTGTGAGGCGAGAAGAATGACCGCCATTCCAATGGACGGGAAGGCCCTGGCCGCGACCATCGAGTCTCGGCTGAAGGAGGACTCGGCGAGGATGATCCAAGCAGGGGTTCAGCCGACCCTAGCGACAATCCTGGTGGGGAACGACCCTGCGTCCAAGGTGTACGTCTCAAGCAAGCACAAGGCAGCAGCCAGGGTCGGCATCTCCTCCAGGAGCCTGACGCTTCCAGAAGAGACCTCGGAGAGCGAGCTCCGCTCCCTGATTTCGACCCTCAACGCAGACCGGAACGTCAACGGCATACTGCTACAGCTCCCGCTCCCAGGCCACTTGGACGAGATGAGGATGATCGAGTCGATTGAACCGGGAAAGGACGTCGATGGCCTTACTACCACCAACGCAGGCCGCCTCGTCTACGGCCAGACTGACATGATCCCCTGCACCCCCCGAGGGATAATGGAGATTCTCCACCATTATCGCATCCCGATCGGGTCGTCCAGGGCGGTGATCATCAACCGAAGCACCCTGGTCGGCAAGCCGCTGTACAACCTTCTACTTCATGAGGACGCGACCGTGACCGTCTGCCACTCGAAATCGAAGGACCTGGCATCCCTGACGCGGGAGGCGGACATCCTCGTGACGGCTGTGGGCAGGAGGCCGCAGTTCGTGGTGACGGCCGACATGGTGAAGGAAGGCGCGGTTGTCGTGGACGTCGCAATGAACCGGGTGGACGGCAAGTTGCTCGGAGACGTGGAATACGGGGAGGTGTCCCAGAAGGCCTCGCACGTGACTCCGGTCCCGGGGGGCGTCGGGCCGATGACGGTGGTAATGCTCATGCAGAACACCCTGCTGGCGGCCGAAAAGCAGAACCGCCTTCTTGTTCCTTCGGTGCCGCAACCATGAGCAAGCGGGAAGTGAGGAAGGAGGTCCTTCAGACGAGGAAGGGACTTGCCGCCGAGGATGTAAGGAGGCTCAGCAGGAAGGTCCACGAGAACCTGTTGTCGCTCTCCGAGTTCGGGACGGCGAAAGTCATCGCCAGCTACGTGGCAAAGAGAGACGAGGTCCAAACTGACGAGATTCTCAGACAGGCCCTGGAATCGGGGAAGAAGGTGATAGTGCCCAGGAGCGACCTTTCGTCGGTCAGGCTCAGGTTCCACGAGATCCGCTCTCTTGCCGAGCTGCTTCCGGGCGCCTTTGGAATTCCCGAACCACCCACGGGTTCTCCGACTGTTCCCCTGGCCGATGCGGACGTCGTACTCGTCCCGATGGTCGCCTGGGACCTCGAAGGCCACCGCGTGGGGTACGGCAAGGGCTACTTCGATAGGGAACTGAAGTCCAGAGGAGACGCTTTGGGTGTCGGCCTTGCTTTCGAGTTTCAACGTCGAGACTCCCTTCCGGCCACTCCGACCGATGTTCCCATGGACGCCGTCGTCACTGATGGGAGAGTCGTTCGATTCGGGAGGAATTCGTGTTGAAGGGGGCCCCCCAGGTCGCGATTATCGCAGGGAGCAAGAGCGACCAGGCGGTCGCGCAGGAGGCTTCCGGGGCGCTCGCTGAGCTTGGAGTCTCGCACGAGGTCCAGTTCATCTCGGCGCACAGGAACCCCGAGAAGTTGAGGGAGTACGTCGCCAAGTCTCCTGCGAAGGTGTTCATCGCCATTGCGGGCCTCTCCGCGCACTTGCCTGGAGTCATCGCCTCGATGACGCTCAAGCCCGTCATCGGCGTCCCGGTCAACGTAAAGCTCGCGGGGCTGGATTCACTCCTTTCCATAGTCCAGATGCCCCCTGGCGTCCCAGTCGGGACCGTGGGGATAGACAACGCCAGGAACGCCGGCATCTTGGCCGCTGAGATACTCGGCCTTTCCGAGCCCGTGTTCCGCGAGAACCTGCAGAAGATGAGGGAGGCCTGGAAGTGAAGCCCCCGGGGAGGTTCGTCAGGTCGGGGAAGGTCAAGGACCTCTACGAACTCGACGGAGGGCGCCTTCTCTTCCACTTCACCGACAGGGTGTCCGCCTACGACGTGATTCTGCCCACGACTATCCCCCGCAAGGGGGAGGTCCTATGCAAGTTGGGGGCCTACTTCTTCGAGACCATGGGCGTTCCGCACCACATGGTTCGGGTGGAGGGAGACGACATGATGGTGGTGAAAAAGATGGACATGATTCCTGTAGAGTGCGTAGTGAGGGGGTACCTGTACGGAAGCCTCATGGAGAGAGTGGCAAGGGGAGAGGTGTCCCTACCAGGGGAGAGGGTGATGGCGGCGAGGCTGCCGGCGCCGTACTTCGACCCTACCACGAAGTCCGACCTGAAGGACGAGCCCATCACGGAAGAGGAAATAGTGGCTCAGCGTAGGACTACCGTCGGAGAGCTCGCGCACATCAAGCGTTCCTCCCTCGGGATCTACGACCTTCTGAGCCAGAAAGCTGCTGCCTCTGGGTTCATCCTGGCCGACATAAAGCTCGAATTCGGCAGGCACGAGGGCGGGGTGCTGCTGGGGGACTCCATCGGACCTGACGAATTCAGGATGTGGCCTACTTCAAAGTACTCCCCCGGAAAGACTCAGGAAAGCTACGATAAGCAGCCCATCAGGGACTGGCTCTCCACTCAAGGATACAGGGCCAAGCTGGACCAGGCGAGGAAAACAGGGGCTCCGACTCCCCCGCCCCCGGAGCTCCCAGACTGGCTCGTGGAGGAGACTTCTCGGAGGTACGTTGCCGTGTACGAGGCCTTGTCAGGAAAGCACCTCTAGGGTGCCGGCGGTTGCCGAAGCTATCATACTCGAAGGCGGGGGTGGACCTCGAGAGGGTGAGGGTGATTCAGCGTTCATTGGGGGAGCAGATGGGCGCAACGTTCGCCTTCAGGAAAGGGAGGAGGGGGGTCCCGACCATGCCGATTGGGCACTATGGGGGTGTCATAGACATCGGGGGAGGCGACTGGCTAACGCTCCACACGGATGGCGTCGGGACCAAGGTGCTTGTCGCACAGGAGATGAAGAAATTCGACACCGTAGGCATCGATTGCGTTGCCATGACGGTCAACGACCTCATCTGCCTCGGGTCGGAGCCCGTCGCATTGCTCGACTACATCGCCCTGGAGAGGGAGGATGACGCGCTGGTCAAAGAACTCGGCAAGGGCCTGGTCGAGGGAGCGAGAGCGGCATCCGTTGCCATCGTAGGCGGGGAGACCGCGGTCATGAATGACGTGATCAAGGGTATTGGGGGCCGGGGTTTCGACCTGGCCGCCATGGGGGTCGGAATCGTCAGGCCGGAGTGCATCATCGACGGTTCGGCGATAGTCGAAGGAGATGCAATCTTGGGAGTCGCCAGCTCTGGGCTGCATTCGAACGGCTATACGCTCGCCAGGCGCGTGCTCAAGGGAAGATCGTTGAGGGAGTGGGATCCCAGCCTCGGTTCGACGCTCGGCGATGCCCTGCTGACCCCCACTTCGATTTATGTGAAGCCCGCTATGGAGGCCCTGAAACGGCTGGACGTCCACGGCATCGCGCACGTCACTGGCGGGTCCTTCTCGAAACTCTCCAGGCTGACGGGTGGTCGGAACCTGATTTTCGACATTGCCCTCCCGCAACCCCCCGAGATCTTCAGGCTCCTTAGCGAATCGGGGGGCATCGCAGAGCGCGAGATGTACAGGACGTTCAACATGGGGACGGGCCTCTGCCTCTGCCTCCCCGAAAGCGAGCTGAGAAGGGCCGCGCGGATCTTCGGCCATTCTGGCTTCAAAGCATACAGAATCGGGACCGTCAAGAAGGGCAAAGGCGTCAAAGTCAACGGCGTCCCCATCGGCTGACCGACCCGCTTGGTCTAGTACTCAGGCCCCCCGCTGTCACTTCGCACTTGATGCCTCGAGAGGATGGGGTCGACCTTCCCCTTCATGAACGAGTCGCACCTCTCGGGCGCGTCGCCGACGTAGCGGGTCGCATCGAGAAGCTCGCGCATTTCGGTCCTGGTCATCCTTGCCGAGACTGAGCGGTCGGCCCAAAGCAACTTCTCCAGGGGGTTAGGACGCCCCTCCATGACCTCCTTCCACGCCGCGAACGATTTCTTCCTGATTCTTTCGTGCGTCTTCTGCCTGTCCGCTCCCCTCTCGGCAAGTTTCATCATGATCGGCTCGGTTCCCGCGAAGGGCCCGTACCTCTCCAAATTCCTCCTAATCATTGCCGGATAGACTTGGAGGCCGGTCACCAGTCTCTCGTAGATTGTGAGGCACTCGTCCGTCGCCAGGAACGCCTCCGGAATCGCAATTCTTCGTGCGGCCGAGTCGTCAAGGGTGCGCTCCAGGACGCTGTTGGCCGCGTTGAGGAACGCCACGCCCGGAAGCACGGAGACGAACCTTGCCAGGGAACACATCCTCTCCGCCGTGACGGGGTTTCGCTTGAAGGGCATGGCGCTCGACCCCACCTGCTTCTCCCCGATTGGTTCCGAAAGCTCCCCGAACGGAGGCGACTGCATCACCCTCAGGTCGAGGCCGAACTTGTGACAACTCTGGGCGACCGAGGCCAGCGCAGAAAGAAGCACGAAGTCGGATTTCCTCGGGTATGTTTGAGTCGTGACTTCGAAGGACTCGATACCGAGGTGCCTCATCACTTCAGACTCGAGCTCGGAGGGCCTTCCTCGCCTTCCGAGCAATTCCTGAAAGCTGGCTGACGTGCCCACCGCTCCTTTCACCCCTTTTCCCCTCAGGAAGGTCGCCCTGACCGACTCCAGCAGTTCCACGTCCAGCACTAGGTCTTGGGCATAGGACGCAAACCTGTACCCCAGCGTGGTAGGCTCGGCAGGCTGGAGGTGTGTCCATGCCATGCAGACCGTCCTTCTGTGCTTGACTATCCGCTCCTTCAGCGCCGCAAGGCAGCCCGTCATCTTCGAGAGAAGCATGTCCACCGCCCGCCTGTGCAGTATCACGTCGGCGTTGTCCTCGATATCCATAGAAGTCGCGCCGAGGTGCAGCTTCCCTCCGCCCTTTTTCGCCTGACCGGCGAACACCCTAAGCTCAGCCATCAGGTCATGGCGTATCGACCGCTCGAGGTCGTGGGACTTGCCGATGTCAACATGGTCGCCCCCGGCGTGTGCCCTGATGTCTGCCAACTCCTCCTTCGAAAGAATCCCGCGTTCCATTTCTGCGCTGGCCAGCGCCAGCCAGACCTGCCGCCAGGTGGCCCTCCTTCTCCTTTCAGAGAAGAGCTCCCGCATCTCCTTGCTCCCGTAGCGCCAAGTGAACGGCGACAGGAAGTCCCCGTACCCGAACGCGTCCTCTTTCATTCGAGAATCACGCCATGCCGCCTAGAATCGCCTTTTGGCTGTTTCGAGAGGGCCGCCCCCGAGCGACGCGGCCGCCGGCAGGCCGATGACTTCGCGCCACCCCTGCATCAGGTTCAGGTGTCGCAGCCTCTCATCGGGGTTGAGGGCCTGGTCTATCATGTAGGTGGACCCCGTGAAGACGAGGATCTCGCCGGGTCCCTTCAGGTTCCTGGCGACCTTGAGAGTCGCTCGGGGATTGGCCTCGAGGTGGATCGGGAGGGCAGGGTACTTCTTCCTGAGAGAGGAGTACACCTTCCCGGCGTTCTGCCCCTTGAATCCTGCCGATGTCACTATGATCGCCTTGGCCTGCGGGACAAGCGGCCCGATTACCTTCACCGGATCCCTTTCCCCCGAAACCCCGATCACGAAGACCTTCTTTCTCCGCGGAAAGCGACTCTCCAGCTCACTGGCCAAAGCCTCAGTCTTGCTGGGGTTGTGCGCAACGTCGGCGTAGACCCCCTCTTCGAGCTTCCAGAATCTTCCCACGTAGCTCGTCCTCAGAATCCTCGAAGCGATTGTCCTGACGTTTGCCTGACCTACAAGGGTCGTAATCACCTTCACTGCGACTGCCGCGTTCTGAAGCTGATGCCGAGACCCTTCAGTGAGGTCGTGACTGGCCCCTTGCTGCGGGGACTTCAGGAGTCCCTCGAGTTCTCCTACTTCCTTTCCTGTTACCTTGATCAGGGGCGTGCCGGCGTCCCTGCATGCTGATGTGACGACTTCGATGGTCCTCTCGTCGCTGTCGCCCAAGACTAGGGGGATGCCGGGCCTGCATATCCCTGCTTTCTCGAGCGCGCGCTGCCAATGTTCGCTCCCAAGCACAGCTTCGTGGTCCTCCCCCACGTTTGTCAGCACGGTCGCCACCACCTCGAGGGCAGAAGCAGGGTCATACCTCCCGCCGACCCCCGTCTCGACGGCCGCCCAGTCTAGCCTGTGCCTCTCGAAGATCCGTAGCGCTATTAGGATGCTGGCCTCCTGGTGGTTAAGCTGCCAGGCCTCCCCCCTCAGCGCGCTTTCCACGCAATACGGCTTGACGAAACCGTTCCACGCTTCTACGATTTCGCCGTGGCTTACCTGCCCGGCTTCCGCGGTGAATCTCTCGGAGTAGTCGAATACGTGGGGCTTGACGTAGCACCCTGCCCTCCCGTAAGCGGACAACCCGGCTTGGAGGAATTTGCATGTTGAGCCCTTGCCGCTCGTGCCGGCGACTTGGATCAGCCTGACGGGGTACCCTGCAGGCTTGGGCCAAAGGTGGTCCAACGCCTCTCTGAACACCCGTAGCCTTGCAGATGCTGCCGCCGCCCACCTTGCGTGGTATATCTCGTCGAGCCCCGCGTAGTAGGACCACTCTGAATACTTCTTGCTCTCTCGGGCTAAGCGTCGGGATCGCGGGGTAATCTTCGTCCAGCTCTGTCTCCCGAGCAGCCCCGAATTGTGATAAGCTTTTCCGAAGTCCAAGGAAGGAAGACTTGAGACTAACGCCCTGGAACGTTGGTCCGCGCGTTTCAGTCTAACGGTTAAAGAGACCAGAAGTTGGAGCCTCGTTTGACGTAACCTGACCGACGAGGCGCCTCTCAACAGGCCACACCCCAGAATCGAAACGCTCGCTGACCTCATCTTCGGTCTAGCTCTGTCCGTGGGCGCCATTACCCTAGTGAGCCAGCCACCTACCAGCACCGCGGGAATTTACAGTGACCTTGGCACCTTCGGGTTCAGCTTCATAATCCTGATTTCCATTTGGCTACGTTATACGCGGATCATGTCGGTGATGCCCGTCGAGACCGGCCGGACTACGCGTCTCAATGCTGCGCTCCTCTTCTCGGTTTCAGTTGAGCCGTTTCTCTTCGGCCTCCTCACGAGGCCGCCCAACATAACCTCCTCGTCCCTCTTCCTATTTGAGGGGAGCGCGTCGGCCCTCTACGCGCTGGACTTGGGCGGCATGATGGCTATCCTGGGCTTCTTCTCGATCACTCTCGCCAGCGAAGAGAAGGGCCTTGTCAGCAAAGAGTTTGCTAAGCAGTTCAATCAAGAAGCCAAGGCCCTGTTTGCAGCCTCCGGCGCGTTCCTCGTCTCTATTCTGCCTTTCTTCTACACGACAGGCTTCGGACCCCTCGGCCCCATTCGATTCTACGTCTGGATTGCTCCCCTCTTCATAGTCTGGCTTCGCAGGGGCATCAGGACGTCAAGGGAAAAAGGGACGCAGAAGCCTGCTTCGGCTTAATCGCTTGCCTGAAAACCGATTCGTCACTGGAACAAGACCTGCGCGAGTGAGCGAGGATTCCCGAATGCAAGCTTCCTTCGAGGTCGAACCCCTCCCGCTCTGGTTCGCTCGCCAGGGCTCCAGTTTCGCCTTGACATCAGGGGAGGGAAGCCCCATAATGGAAGTGGACCGGGGGGGAATTGAACCCCCGACCTTGGGACCTTCAGGTTCTCCCGCGTGCAAGGCGGGCGTTCGTACCGCTGAACTACCGGCCCACGATGGGGCGTCGGGTCGAAGCTTCTTATCTTCTCGCATCTGAAAAGGAATTATAGCCTGAATCAGGCCGTTCGGGAATGAGGGCTGGTAGCTCAGCCTCGGGCAACCCGAGGAGCAGCTTGGCTAGAGCACCCGACTGATAATCGGGAGGCCAAGGGTTCGAATCCCTTCCGGCCCATC
>Ga0187769_10001373_pt1 | contig 13870 bp, 13 predicted proteins | sample 0116_SJ02_MP02_1_FD_133140 | JGI IMG/M metagenome (GOLD analysis project Ga0187769, IMG submission 133140) | Tropical peat soil microbial communities from peatlands in Department of Meta, Colombia - 0116_SJ02_MP02_10_MG | ecosystem: Environmental > Terrestrial > Soil > Wetlands > Peat | place... | reverse complement strand
CTCAAATCCGCGTCGCTGTGGGACGGGCGCGGCGCACCCAAGAGCGTCGCAATCCGTTCCTGCTGGCTCAGCCAGAGTCGCGGCGGCCAGGCGATCTTTCATTTCGACGGATCGGATTCGATTTCCGATGCCGAGAAACTGGTTGGCCTCGAAGTGCAGATCCCGCTCGCCGATCGCGTGAAGCTTCTCGCCGGAAGCTATTACGTCACGGACTTGATCGGCTGCGAGGTGCGCGAGAAAGATGGCGCGAAAATCGGCGAGGTTCGCGACGTGCAGTTCACGGGCGAAGACGTCGCGGGCACGCCGATTCTGGTAATAAATTCGCCACGGGGTGAAGTGCTCGTCCCCCTCGCCGAGGAAATCTGCGTCCGCATCGACGCTGCGGCGCGCACGATCGAAGTTGTTCTCCCAGAAGGACTCCGCGATTTGAACCGCGATTCCTAAGGGCGCCGCCCTTGGCGTAGACTGGCGGCCAGCCAAACGCGGGATCCCCGAGGCACGCATGTCGGAAGAAAAAGGCGAGGAATCCTTATCCCTAATCCTGCTGAAGCTGCTCGTATTCACTGTTCTCGTGCCGGGAACAGTCACAATCTGGCTGCCGCTATTCGCTCTGTACCCCGGGATCAGGCACCGGCCGATCGAATGGAACGCAACTACGGCCGGGGCGATCGCATTGATCGCAATCGGAGCGGCCGGTTATCTCTGGTGCGCGCTCGACTTCGCAATCCTGGGCAGAGGAACGCCCGCGCCAATCGATATGCCGAAGTACCTTGTGGCGCGAGGGCCGTACAAGTACACGCGGAATCCGATGTACATCAGCGTTCTCACGGCGCTGCTCGGTGAAAGCGCGCTTTTCCGGTCCGTGAGATTGCTGGAATATGCCGCCGCAATCGCGGTCGTGTTCCACGTTTGGGTGTTGATACAGGAAGAGCCGACCCTGTGCAGGAAAATGGGAGACTCGTACGCAAGGTACTGCGAAGAAGTCCCTCGATGGATTCCACGAATGATTCCAAGACGGAAAAATGATGCGGTTTGACACCATTACGATTTTCCCCGAATTTTTCGAAGGGCCGCTCGATTACGGGATCGTGCGGCGGGCGCGCGAGGCGCGACTGATCGAGACGCACGTCCACGACCTGCGTAATTTCACGCACGACCGCCACCGCACCGTCGACGACCGCCCATTTGGCGGCGGCGCAGGAATGGTGATGAAGCCCGAGCCGATCTTCGAAGCCGTGGAGTCGTTGGTCGGTGAGCACCCGGAAAGGCAGCCGGGAACGGCCATCGTGCTGTTGTCGGCGGCGGGGAAACTGTTTCGACAGGAGACCGCGCGGCGGTTTGCGCAGCTCGAGCGAATCGTGCTGATCTGCGGCCGCTATGAGGGGGTGGACGAACGCGTGGCAGAACATCTTGCGACCGACGAGATTTCGATCGGCGATTTCGTTTTGTCCGGCGGCGAATTGCCGGCGGCGATGGTTCTCGATGCAGTGACCCGACTGATTCCTGGCGCTCTCGGAAATGAAGACTCCGCGGTGGACGAGTCGTTTAGCGTGGAGGGAGCTTCAGGGGCTAAAGCCCAGGATAAGGGTGCGGCCGAGTTGTCGCACGTAAACGTGCGACCCACAACTCGAGCCCGTGAGGACGGCGTGCGCGGGATTCTCGATTATCCGCATTACACGCGGCCGCAGACGTTTCGCGGCTGGGACGTTCCCGAAGTGCTCATCGGCGGAAATCACGAAGAGATTCGCCGCTGGCGCCGCGAGAAAGCCCTCGAAAAGACACGCCGCAGCCGTCCCGACTTGCTAGGAGGTGACGAATGAGTCGCGAGCCGCACATCAAGAAACCGCGCCCGGGGCGCCAGTGGAAAATGCACGTCTGAATCGCTCCGCAATTGACTCCACAGCGCGATTCGGATAAAAGGTGAGGCCTCTCAGGTTGTTAACCGACGATTCCGCGGGTGGCGATCTCGTCGCAGTTCTCCAAAATGAGGAGATGAAATGAAAAGCAAGCCGTGGATGGGAATTGGCGTGTTTGTTGTAGTTGCGCTGCTCGGTGCGGCGGCACCATCTTCGATGGCGCAGACGGCAAAGCCCGCGTGCGATCGAGCGTGCCTGGAAGCGATCGCGAGCAAGTATTTCGACGCGATGGTGGCACACGATCCGTCGAGGGCACCGCTCTCAGCGGACGTGAAGTACGCGCAGGACAATGTGCCGCTGAAGATCGGGCAGGCGCTGTGGGCCACGGCCAGCGCGCGGGGAAAATACATCCACTACTTCGCTGATCCCGAGCAGGGCGATATCGGATTCATCGGCGTGGTGTATGAAAACGGCGTGGGCGCGATTCTGATCGTCCGGCTGAAGGTGAAGGACGGCCAGATCACCGAGGCCGAGCAGTTCGTGGCGCACGATCCGTTCGGCGCCGCAAACTACGAAAAGATGGGCAAGCCGGATCCGCTCTGGCTGCAGCCGGTCCCGGAGGACCAGCGCGAGACGCGCGCGGCTCTCGATCAGGCCGCGTGGATGTACTACGAAGGCCTGCAGCTCAACGACGGCCACGGCATCTACGCATTCACTCCGGATTGCGACCGCATCGAAGACGCCACGCGAACGACCAACCAGCCGCGTCCACAGAATTACGGCCACTCCGATACGGACATCAGCGACTTCACGATGATGAATTGCACCGATCAGTACAAGCTGGGTTTTCTCGGGTTCACGACGGGCTGCCGGCACCGCCGCTTCCTCGTGACGGACGTGGAGCGCGGCGCGGTGCTGGCGAACGCGTTCCTCGATTTCGACGGGACGATCACAGAGGCGCATTTGACCGACGGGCGCGTCTGGAAAGTGCCGCCGTATTTCATGACGCCGCGCACGAACCAATCGAACGAGGCGTACCGGATCGAAAAAGGAAGCATCCGGCTGATCGAAATGACCATGTACGAGATTCCTTTCAATATGGAACCGGCGTTTTAGCCGCGAAGGACGAAACGAGACACGACGATGAAAAATAGAACGATTCAGACGATTATTCGCGTTTCGATGCTAGCTCTGATTCTCCTGGCTCTCTGCGGCGCAGCTTCCATTGCTTTCGGCTCGCCTAACGGCGCCGCGCGTGATGAAGGGAAAAACTTGACGCGCGCGCCGCTGCCGGAGACGCCGGGCTCGCCGGGGCCGTGCGACCGGGAATGCCTCTACCAGTTCGTCGACAAATATTTCGACGCCATGCTCTCGCGCTGTCCGTGCAATCTGGCGGTGGCGCCGAATGCGAAGTACACGGAAAACGAGCTCGCAGTGAGATTAGGCGAAGGCATGTGGAAGACTTTTTCGGGGCGCGGTACCTATCGCGTGTATCTCGCCGATCCGGCGAACGGTGAAGCGGGATACTACGGCGACATCACCGAAGATAACGGCGTGCTGGTTGGCATGATTGCGTTGCGATTGAAGGTCAAGGATCACCGCATTGCGGAGCTGGAAACGATCACCGTGCGCGAGCAGAAGCGGCCGAAGGGCGGGCTGGGCATGAACACGGCCGGCGTGATGACGCCGCGCATGATCGACGAGCTCGATCCGGCGGGGCTTGTTTCGCCGGACGCAGCGTTGCTTGCGCCGATTGGCGATGCGGAAATGCGGGATCAATTGGTCGGAGCGACGAAAGGATATTTCGACGCGTACGCGCAGGACAAAGGCTCCGCCGCTCCGCTCGCGGCAGAGTGCGCAAGGCGGGAAAACGGCTTCGCGGCGACGAACAACCCGGACGGTCCAGCGCCGGACAAGGCGCAACCGTCGTTTCACCTGTTCAGCGAGAGCTGCGCAGGGGAACTCGACCGCGGGTATTTCAGCGGTTTTGCGAAGGTGCGGGATGCGCGGCCGCTCGTGGTTGACGAAAAGCAGGGGCTGGTGCTGGACCTCGCGTTCTACGACAACGAGGGCGATGTAAAGTCCGTGGCCGTCGCAGGAGTCGGAAACGTGGCTGTGCCCGCGGGGTACCTTCGGCCGATAACGTTTCTGGCGCCGCAGCTCTTCAAGATTGAGGGCGGAAAGATTCGCGAGATCGACGGAGTCTCCTGGGCTATGCCTTTCGGCGTGCGGCCAGCCGTTTGGGAGAAGTGAACCGCGAAAAATGCCCAGTAACGACTGCGTGACGCAGGTCACAGCACGGAGTGATGCGCATCACTGAACCGATTTGGGTCCCGCCGTACAAGAAGGACAGAGAAGGATAGGCACGGGACGCGGAATGAGCCCGCCGAGAAAGAAGAAACGGCCGGCGCTACCTCGGGAAGCAGAACGAGGCCCGACGCGATCGAGCCGAATCCTTCTTAAGCGAAACGGCGGCGGGGCCTGAAGTCCAGTCAAGCGCCAACAGTTTCGACGCACCGGCCATTCCGGCCGGACAATGCTTCCGGACTCGCCGCTGCCTCCTAGATGAGCAGTAAAGGAGGAAGTCATGAGAAACGTCTACGGCGAGTTGCTCGGTTTCCGTCGTGAATTCGATGAGATGTTTAATCGGATTCTGACCGGCAGGCCGATAACAGAGTGGCCCGAGCTGCCGGTATTCAATAAAGAATTCAACTTCACACCGGCGGTGGAATCCTACGTTGACAAGGGAACGAACACGTTCATTTGCCGCGTGACACTGCCGGGCGTTGAGCCCAAGAACTTCGAAGTCCGAACGCAGGGAAACCTGCTCACGATTCACGGCGAGCGGAAATTCACTCGCAACGTGAAGGAAGTGGAATTCGTGGACCAGGAGGTTGCGTACGGGAAGTTCGACAGGACGATCACGCTTCCCGAGGGAGTTATCGTCGAGAAGCTGACCGCCGAGTACGTCAACGGCGTGCTCGAAATCAGGGCACCAATGGCTGCGGCCGCACTGCCACGGAAGATTGAAATCCAGACGACCGCACCGGCGGTGAAGCAGGTGGGTGCGTAAACCGAAAGAGTAGGTGGGGAATATCGACGGCCCGGAACGAAGCGTTCCGGGCCGTTTCTTTTCGGATTTTCAGCGCGCTCCCGTAGCCGCGGACGTGCTCCCCTCGGTTGATCCAAGAGTCCTACTGTTCCCTTCGCGAACCTTGTCTCCACTCAAGGCATTGGTGGTCCGCGGCTGAGCGGCCACAACTGCCAGCCTAGAAATCCAACGGGGGACAAGACCAATTCACGGGCGGCAGGCAACGCCGAAGGAATTTCGTGTAGGCAGACCGGGAGGATTTGGCTATAATTAGCGTTTGTGCGTTGTGTGCTGGCCCCACCTGAGCGGGTCTGCCTGGAAACGACTATGAAACCGATCATCGCAAAGGTGCAGGAGTCACAGCTGCGTAAAGAGCTTCCGGAATTTCGTCCCGGGGACACGGTGCGCGTCCACGTCCGCCTGAAGGAAGGCGGGGGCGAGAAGGAGCGCATTCAGCCGTTCGAGGGCGTCGTAATGGCGCGGCGTGGCGAGTTGCTGGGTGAGAGCTTCACAGTACGGCGCGTGAGCTTCGGCATCGGCGTCGAGCGAATTTTCCCGGTCCATTCGCCGATGATCAGCTCGATCGAGGTGGTGCGGCAAGGCCGCGTCCGTCGCGCAAAGCTGAACTACCTGCGAGGACGCAAGGGCAAGGCCGCGCGCATCAAGCGCGCGGAAGCGGTTGAGGCAGCGCCCGTCGCTGCAGGCGCCGCCGCAGGCGCGTCGAAGGAATAAGTTCGCAGCATTTGGAATTTCGGCCCGCTCCGGAATACCGGGGGCGGGCTTTTTGTTTTTCAGCAATCCCACTTCTGCCCCACCCTCGAAAACCGAGGGCGGGGCACCCGGAAAACCATTGAGGCATTTTCATCCATGGATTTCCGATTGAAGTAATCCTCCTCAAAAGCGGTGCGTGTTAGAATCGCGAGCCGATGGGACAGTTCGACTCCGCCGACCAAAAGCTGGTCGACGTCGCTCACCGCAGGCGGCTCTGTTCCGCGAGACACGAGCGCGACGCGCGCCAGCACGGCTGGCAGCGCATTGCTGGACTCGACGAAGCGGGACGCGGCGCGCTGTTCGGACCGGTGGTCGCGGGAGCCGTGGTGCTCAACCCGAGGCGCCGGATCGTTGGCCTGGATGACTCCAAGAAGCTGACGCCCGAGCGGCGCAGCGAGCTTGCGGAGCGGATACGCGACCACGCGCTGGCGTGGGCCGTCGCCGAGATCGACGCGAGCCGCATCGACGCCTGGAACATCTACCAAGCGAGCCGGCAGGCGATGGTCGCGGCGCTCTCGCAAATTCATCCCCTGCCGGATTTTCTACTGCTCGACGCGATCGAGCTCGATTTGCCGATCGAACAGAAGGCGCTGATTCACGGCGACGCGCGGTCGGTGTCGATTGCCGCGGCGTCGATTTTGGCGAAGGTCGAGCGCGACCGGCGAATGGAGGAGTTCGACCAGTTGTATCCACTCTACGGTCTTGCGCGCAACAAGGGCTACGGCACGCCCGATCACCTGGAAGCGCTGCGGAGCCACGGGCCGTCTCCGCTGCACCGCTATTCGTACGCGCCGGTGCGCGAGGCGCTCTGCTGGGCGAGCGGAGCGCAACAAACACCGCTGCCGCTTGAGGGCGCGCCGAACGCGCTCAGCAACTGAGGAGCGAGCTGGAAAATTCCTTAGGGGTTAAAACCCCTGAAAACAGGTTTGTAATGTCGGAGCTAAAGCTCCGACCCCCTGGAATGCGCCGAAAAGGGGGACCGCTTGTCGCACTAATCGCGCGATCTCCGGAAGGGAGAGGAAATGATCAAAGTGAGCGTGTTCTATCCGAATAAAGAGGGCGCGAGATTCGACATGAAGTACTACCTCGAAAAGCACATGCCGATGGTCCGCCAGAAGATGGCCGGCGCGATGAAGGGCATGGGAGTCGAACAGGGGATTGCCGGAGGGGCTCCCGGCGCGCCCCTGACCTACCGCGTGATCGCCCACATGACGTTCGATTCGGTGGAGGCATTTCAGTCGGCTTTCGGGCCGCAGGCCGAATCGATCATGGCAGACGTCCCAAACTACACGGATCTTCAGCCCATCGTTCAGATCAGCGAAGTGAAGTTGTAGGCTCGTCCCGGCGACACTTCGGGTCGGGATACGGGGACGTGGTGACCCTCGCGCAGCCCTGTTATCCCGTTCGGCACCAGCCTGCTGGCGGTTCATAGACCCCTCTTTTCGGCGCATGCTACGCTTCCTGATCGAGTCGCGGGTGTGGTCTGGGCACTCTGCCTCACGCGGCAGCGCCGGACTGCTCGAATACATTCATGGCCTTTAACAAAAGCAAAGCGCTCGAAAGCGCTCTGAAGTTCCTCAACCAGGGCAAGGTGGCCCAGGCCATCGGGGAATACCAGCAGATCCTGCGGCACGATCCCAAAGATCAGGCGACGCTCATGACCGTGGGCGACCTGTTCGCCCGCCAGGGAGACATGACGCAGGCCGTCGAGTACTTCGAGCGGCTCGCCCAGGTCTATCTCAGCGACGGCTTCAACAGCAAAGCCATCGCGATCTACAAGAAAATAGCCAAGCTGGCGCCAGCCGAGCTCGCGCCGCTCGAGCGGCTGGCGGACCTGTACGTCCAGCAGGGCGTGCTGAGCGAAGCGAGGCCGCTGTTCCTGCAGATCGCGGAAGCGCACCTGAAAACCAACCACGCGCCGAAGGCGGTGGAGGTCTTGCAGCGGCTGCTCGACGTCGAGCCCGAGAATCCACGTGTGCAGATGCGCCTGGCGGAACTCTACAACGTCATGGGCCAGAAGAAGGAAGCGGCCCAGACGTACTTCAATTACGCGCAGCGCCTTTATGAACGCGGCGAAACGGACGAAGCCGAAAAGCTGATCGAGCGAGGGTTATCACTCGAGCCCACCAACGCCGCCGCAACTCTTTTGAAGGCCAAAATTCTCGCCGGCGAAAACAAGAACGATCAGGCCATCGCGATCCTGGAACACCATCCCGAAGCCGATGCGGGCGGCGAAGTGACTAACTTGCTGGTCGATATCGAGCTCGCAGCCAACGAGTTCGGCAAAGCCGCGGACCGCGGACGGAAACAATTGCTTCGAGGCAGCTCCAATTACGGACTATTGGTGAAGGTAGCGGAATCGATGATGGACGCGAGCCGCGCGAAGGAGGCCGGGCCGCTCATCAACGAGCTTCGCGAGCCGCTGATCGAAGCGAGCGAGCACGACAAATTCGTCAAGCTGCTTAACGCCCTCATCGAAAAGCTGCCCGACGATACCGAGCCGCTCGAAACGCTTGCCGATTTCTCGCGGCACTCGAGCGATCCGTTCCAGCTCAGCAGTGCGCTCAGCAAACTCACCGATCTGTATGCGGACGCGGGGGATTACGCGCGGGCCGAGGAGCGGTTGCGGGAACTGATCGACAAGAATAAGGGCGACGAGCGGCTGATCGCTCGGCTCGATGAACTGAAGGCACGGAGCGCAGGCAAGGCCACGAAGGCTGCTAAGCCTGCACCTGCTCCGAAGGTTGAAGAGGTCATCTCGAGAGAGGAACCGCCTGCGGCGGAAACATCGGTGGGAGCGCCGTCAGAGGTGCCCGCGGCAGCAAGAGACGAGTCGCTCGACGAGGAAACGCAGCGCTACGTCGCGCAGGCGCTCACCGACGTGGACCTGTTTTCGAGCTACGGCCTGACCCAGAAAGCCACTCAGCTTCTAGAAACCGTCCTACAGCGCGCTCCTCCCCACACACCGACGCTCGAGCCACTACTCGATCTTCACCTCGGCGCGGGCAACGAACGCCGCACTGCCGAACTGGCGTCGATGCTTGAACAGATTCATCGCGAGCGCGGCGACACCGTCAATACCGAGCGCTTCACCGAACTTCGGCTGAGATTCCAAAAGGCGGCAGGGTTGTCGGAGGACGAGCTGCCGTCCGCTCCTGCAGCACAGGCACCCGCTCCGGCCGAGCCGCCTGCTGTTGTCGAAGCGGCTTCGGCAACGCCAGTTGCCGAAGTTGCACCTTCTGCTGCACCTGCTGCTGTGGAATTCGAGATTCCGTTGACTCCCTTCGAACCGCCAGCTGCGGAACCCGCGCAGGCAGCCGTTGCGCCGCCCGCGGCTCCAGCGGCACCCGCTGAGCCCCAAGCGGCCGCCACCGAGGTCGATCTCTCCGACGAGTGGGAAGCGATGGTGCAGGAAGTCGCGGAAACGCCTGCTGCGGCCTCGGCGAAGCCTGCCGCTTCCGAACCCGCTCCGGCAGAAGTGGAGACCGTCGCTCAGGAAGAGGCCGCTCCGGCAGCCGAGGCGCAGCCGTTCGGGATTCCCGCTCCCGAGCCCGTCGCGGAGCAAGCACCTGAGCCGACATTCGAATTTGACGAAGAGCCCGCCAAGGAAGCGCCTGCGGCGGCGGAGCCGGCCGCATCCGAGGAAACCGAATTCGAGCTCGAGCTGGCCCCGGAGCCAACGGCCGCGCAAGCAAAGTCAGGCCCGGCGACTACCGAAGACTTCCTGAGCGAGCTCGCTGCCGAAATTGAGGGCATGGAAACCCCCGCGCCGAAGCCCGCAGCGGCAGCGCCGAAGAAGCCGGCAGTGCCGGCTCCGGTGGCGAAGGCTGCACCGCCACTTGCTCCGCCCGCGGCAGAGCCGGTTGCGGAGGTAACGGCCGCGAATTTGAACGAACTCGCGGAAGTCTTTCAGGAATTCCGCAGCGAACTGGGCGAGATGGGCGCGGACGAGGATGAAGACCTCGAGACCCACTACAACCTCGGCATCGCTTACCGCGAAATGGGATTGCTCGACGAAGCGATCGGCGAGTTTCAGAAAGTCGCCAAGGCCGTGCAGACCGGCAAGCCCTTCGCGTACGCTATGAATTGCGCGACGCTACTCGCGCTTTCGTTCATGGACAAGAACGAGCCGAAGATCGCGGCCATGTGGTACGAACGCGCGCTCGAAATGGAAGGACTCGATCAGGAATCGGTGCTCGCTCTGCGTTATGACCTAGGCGTTGCACTCGATATGGCCGGCGACGCCGACGCGGCGCTCGAGAGCTTCCGCCAGGTTTACGCCATGAACATCGACTACCGCGACGTATCCGATCGCATCGCCGCACTGCAAAAACACTGAGCTTGCTTTCGTAAGCTGCGGGACTTGCGGTTGCCACTCCGGACGGAATCTCCCATAATCCTAGCTCCACGATGACACGACTTCTGCGCGTGCCCCTTCTTCTGCTCTGGATCGTGTTCGGCCTGACGCTGATTTTGGTGCCGTGGTCGACTTTCTGGGACGCGAATTACTTTTTGTATCAGTATCCGTCGCTGGGAATTCTTCTCCGGAATGCCTACTTGCGCGGCGCGGTTTCGGGACTGGGATTCATGAACGTGCTGTTATCGCTGGAAGCCTTCCGCCACGGAACGTCCTCCGTTGCAAAACGCAGCTGAAAACTCGCGCCAGAAGCCGATCATTTGCTATGTGACCGATGGGAACATGCTCGGTGGGCGCGATCGCGCCGAAAGCGTGCTCGCGAAGATTCGTGTCGCTCTCGCGGCAGGCGTCGACTGGGTGCAGATTCGCGAAAAGGATTTGAATGCACGCACATTGTTCGCGCTGGCGCGAGAGGCGGTGCGCGCGGCCGCGGAGATCAGCGGCAGCGCCTCGGTGATCGTGAACGACCGATTCGACGTCGCGCTTGCTGCGGGCGCGGCGGGCGTTCACCTCGGTGGCGAATCGATTTCTGCCCCCGACGTCGTCTCCTGGTGCAGTGCGGGGAACGCACCGGCGGATTTCAAGGTCGGAGTTTCGTGCCACAGCCTCGAACACGCGCGTGATGCTGAACGGGCGGGCGCAAGTTACGTCTTCTTCGGGCCGATTTTCGATACGCCGTCGAAACGGCCTTTTGGGCCGCCGCAAGGAATCTCAAGATTGGCGGAAGTGTGCCAGGCTGCCAAAATTCCCGTGATCGCGATCGGGGGAATCAACGAAGACAGTGGTGCGGACTGTCTCCGCTCGGGCGCCGCAGGAATCGCGGCGATCCGAATGATTCAGGACGCGACGGACCCTGGCAAATTAGCGAACGCGATCGAACGGCTGCGCCACATCAAGTGAACCGCTGGCCTATGCGCCGAGCCAGCGGCCGATCGGCTGGAGGTTCTCGACGTGATCGCAAATCACCTTGATGACGGCGGTGACGGGAATCGCCAGAATCAGGCCCATCGGTCCCCAGATCCATCCCCAAAACAGCAGCGCGACCGTCAGCGCCACAGCGTTGAGCCGCACTTTCCAGCCCACCAGCGCCGGAATCAACAGATTGGCCGTGACGATGTGGAAGAGCGTGAGCATCGCGAAGATACCGACGAACGGTCCGACGGTGTGATATTGCTTCAGGCCGATTAGAAGAGGCGGAATCCACGAGAGAACTACGCCGAGATATGGAATCAGGTTGCAGAGGCCGGAGACGAGTCCCGTGAGAAACGGGAAGTCGAGCCCAAGAGCCCAGAAGAAAAGCCAGCTCGCCACGACCAGCACCAGTCCGACGAGGGCCGTGCCCATCAGGTAGCTGCGCAGGACCTGCGTGACGTCCGCCAGCGCGTCACGAACTTGGGTGCGCTTGTTGGCCGGAAATAGCTGCATCGTGGCGTGCCAAACCTGGCGCTTTGCTGCGAGCATGAAAAACACGAGAAACGGCACGAACGTAGCCGCGAGAAGAAATTCTGAAAGCGAACCAAGCCTGCCGACGAGCGCGTCGCGAACCGGATGCGATTCCGCAACCGCGACGATCTGTTCGCCCGGTTTTGCCGTCGGCTCAATTTCCGAAACGTGCTTCTCGAATGTCTCCATCCTCGATTCGACCGCCGCGGTTGCTGCGCGCAACGGCTGGCGATATCTCGGCCAATCCTGCCCAAACTGGTCGGCGCGCTCCATTAGGGTCCAACCCATCACCGCGAGAAGCGCAAGAGTGAGCAGCACGATCAGAAGGGAACCGAGAGCGCGAGGGATACGAATTCTTTCGAGCCAGTTGACGACGGGATCGAGGAAATAGGCGAGTAGTACGGCTGCAAAAATCGTCACGAGGACCATGGAAGCCCAGTAGCAAAAGGCGATCACGATGGCGGCCGCAATGATGCGAGCGCTCGCCGTGCCGCGGGTTTGAACCAGGGTTTCCTCGCCAGGCATTCGCCATACGATAGCACAAGCGTCTCCGTGGCACCGATGCGCTTACGGCCAATTGCGCGCGGGTAACGCTTGCAGCGCTCGCTGGCGTGCGCTGCGCGCCGTCGCGCCGAGCAGGGTGATAGAATCGCGCATTGGGTTTGGGGTGGTCCGAGTCTCGCTCGCATGGCGAAACAACTTTTTGGAACGGACGGCATTCGCGGCGTCCCCGGGCAGTATCCGCTCGATGACGCAACGCTCGATCGAGTTGGCTTCGCGCTCGGCCAATATTTGTGCGCACGCCGCGAACAACCCGGCGCGCCGCACGTCCTGATTGGCCGCGACACCCGCGAATCGGGACCTCACATCGCCGAGCGAATCGCGCGTGGTTTGAACTCGGCCGGCGTTGAGGCGGTTTCCGCGGGCGTTCTGACGACGCCGGGAGTAGCGTGGCTCGTCAGCCAGGAGGGATTCGCGGCAGGCGTCGTGATTTCTGCGTCGCACAATCCGTACCACGACAACGGCGTGAAGCTCATCTCTTCTTCCGGGATGAAGTTTCCCGACGCCGTCGAAGCCATTCTGGAAAGCGTAATCCTCTCGCCGAATGGCACAACACCTCCGGCGGCTGCGATGCGCGCCGCCCATCAGCAGAGCGACAGGAAGCTGCACGAGGACTACCTTGCAGGCCTGCGCGCGGCGGCGTTGCCAGGCGCGAGGATCGCGGGAATGAAAATTGTGCTGGACTGCGCGAACGGCGCGGCGAGCGAGCTGGCGCCTGAGCTTTTCCGCTCGCTCGGCGCGGACGTGACTGTGATGAACGCATCGCCGGACGGCAAAAACATCAACGCCGGCTGCGGCTCGCTCCATCCCGAAGCCTTGCAAAAGCGCGTAGTCGAAACGGGCGCCGCGCTGGGAGTAGCCTTCGACGGCGACGCGGACCGCACGATCTTCGCGAGCGCGTCCGGCAAGCGAGTGGATGGTGACGGCGTGCTGCTTGCCGCAGGACGATACATGAAATCGATCGGGACGCTCAAAGGGAGCGTGATCGTCGGAACGACGATGGCGAATCTCGGGCTCGAGCGCGCGCTCGAAAAATCAGGGTTGAAACTGGCGCGGACCGACGTGGGCGATCGCTACGTCCTCGAAGAGATGCAGCGGATCGGCGCGAATCTGGGCGGCGAGCAGTCCGGGCACATTCTGTTTCTCGACGATGCCACAACGGGCGATGGAATGCTGACGGCGGTGAAAATCGCGTCGCTTGTTTCGATTGCGGGACCGCTCGATGCGCTGGTGGCAGACCTGAAGATCTTCCCGCAGAAAATCGTCAACGTGAAAGTGAAGTCGAAACCGCCGATCGCGTCGCTGCCTGAGGTCGCTAACGCGCTGGCCGAGGCGGGGCGCTCGCTCGGCAAATCAGGGCGCGTCGTGCTGCGCTATTCGGGCACCGAGCCGCTGGCGCGCGTCATGGTCGAAGCCGAGAACGAAGCAGATGTCCTGCGATGGACGGAGGCGCTGGCCTCGGCGTTGAAGTCCGCCATCGGCACCTAGCTAATTCCTGTTTGCGATGCTGTCTTGGTTGGCATTGCGGCCATTTCGGTATTCGTATATACCTTCGCCATGCGTAACGGGTTGTCGAGCCCTCTCGCTTTGGCACTTCGAGTCACGGCAATCGTGGTGGCGCTTCTGGCGAACGGCGGCTTATCTTTCGCGCATCCCCAGGACTCGCCAACTGCCGCGCAGTCCAATTCCCCAACCACGGCACCACCCGTGTCAATTCCTTCGTACCCTGAT
>Ga0187769_10001371_pt1 | contig 13876 bp, 10 predicted proteins | sample 0116_SJ02_MP02_1_FD_133140 | JGI IMG/M metagenome (GOLD analysis project Ga0187769, IMG submission 133140) | Tropical peat soil microbial communities from peatlands in Department of Meta, Colombia - 0116_SJ02_MP02_10_MG | ecosystem: Environmental > Terrestrial > Soil > Wetlands > Peat | place... | reverse complement strand
TTAGTAAACAAGCCCGTCACATCAGACGGATATCCGTCATATTCCCAGCGAACGCCAATGTTCACCGTAAGCTTGCTGTTAACCTTGATGTCGTCTTCCGCGTACGCACCAAACTCATTCGTCCTTTGGTCGTGCGGATTCCCATTTGGCTCGCCGAGACCGTAGAAGTTGGCCAGAATAGCGTTTTTCCCTCCAGGTGTTGCCGGGCTCGTGCATGTCGGTGAACCCGTCCCGTAGTCGCAGTTGCTGCCGGGGAGGCCGCTCGCGCTGACCAGGAAGTCGGAGACCGTGTCGAAAATAAATCCGCCTCTTCCCGGCAGCGTCCAATTGTATTGAAGCCGGTCTACTTCGGCGCCCGCGCGAATCGTCTGCTTGCCGTGATTCCAGGAAATATTGTCCTTCGATTCGAACGTGTTGAAGTAGTTCGTGGCGGATGAGAAAAAGTTGCCGCCCGTGTTGAGCGCGCCCGTTCCGTAACCGACCGGTACGCCCGGTTTATTGAAGATTGAGAACAACGGGAGACCGGCGAGCGAAATCGTTGGAATCTGCAATTGGATCGGACTGATGCCACTCGTGCTGGAAATGTTGGAACAGCTCCCGTTGGCAAGCGGAGGGACGACACCAATCGAGCAAGCCGTTATGTAGTTTCCGGGTACCGCGACGGTGGTGGTTCTAACAAACGAAAACAGAGCTTCGTTGACGAGGTTGCTGGTCGCGACCGTCGTGAGCTTAACGGTCTCGTTTAGAGAAGTGTAATTAACGTCTTCAGGTGCGCCCGGAGCGCAGCTATTTACCAGATTTCCTATGCCATCAAGGCACGTAAAGGACTGGACCTGCGGATCCTTGGAGTAAAAGAATTTCTGATAGAACGTGTTCTTGGAGTTCACGAGGTACTCGATGTTCCCTAGGTATTGATCCTCGTTCGCGCGCGTCGGTACAGCGGCGACGGCGCTAGTAGTGGAGACAGGTACTAAGCCATTAAATGGTGCGCCAGGGAAATAGAAGCCTTGGCTCAAGCCGCCCTTGGGGCCTGGCAACTGAAGGGCGTTGATCGCTACTTGGTTTATATTCGACCCGTTCATGGCTACGGGAACGCCGGAGCCGAGTCCAAGAAACGAAAGCAATGAAGCAGTTCCCCCAAAAGCGCAGCCCAGGTATTGCCGGTAGGTTGCGTATTTACAGGTAGGATTCCCAGCGGTGTAATCCAAGGGGATGCTGCCGCTGACGTTGTTTCCGCGCCCCCCGGTTGCACCCGGGGCGGTGAACGGGTACAGCGTGATGCCGGTGCTCAGACCCGTCGCGAAGCCGTTGGTGCCGACGGCGTTGAGTTGGCGGAAGCCCTGGTAAGAACCGAAGAAGAACAGCTTGTCTTTCTTGATGGGGCCGCCGAACGTGCCGCCGAACATGTTCTCATTCAACGGCTCAGGCTTGTTGGGTTGCGTGAGCGACGCTTCGCTTATCCTGTTGAAAATGTCGTTGGCATCCAAAGCAGTATTGCGGAAGAACTCCCAAACGTCGCCGTGAAAAGCGTTCCCGCCGTCCTTGGTGGTGACGTTGACGCTGGCGCCCGGGTTCCGGCCGTACTCAGCGTCATACTGCGAAGTTTGAATCTTGAACTCCTGAATCGCGTCAGGGTTCGGAATCGCGATACCGGGGAAATTGCCAGACTGGGCCGCGCCGCCGCTGCCATAATTCGTGAGCGTGGCGCCGTCCATCATATAGTTATTCTGATCGGAGCCATTGCCGTTGACGTTGATGTCCTGCGTACCGTTGCCGACCGCTGCCGCGCTCGCGACGTTCGCCACCACACCCGGCGAAAGATCGATAATGTTCGTATAGTTGCGCGAGCTTAGGGGTAGTGTGGTTACCGTTTGCGATCCCACCAAAGTTCCTACCGTCGCGTTCTGCGTCTGCACGGTCTCGACCGTCGATTGGACGGTCACTTCGGTGGTTTGCGCGCCAACTTCAAGTTTCTGATTCAGCACGGCCGTCTCAGTGATGCTGATAGTAACGGAGGCTACCTGCGCGGTCTTGAAACCGCTGGCAGAAAATTTCAGCGAGTAGTCGCCGGGAGGAAGCAGCGAGAACTTGTACACGCCCGACGCGTCGGTTGTCGTCGTGCGCTCCTGACCGGTTGCCTTGCTATCAGCCGCGACGGTGGCGCCTGAGATCACGCCGCCCGACGGATCACTAACCGTGCCTGTCAGCGCGCCCGTGGTGCCGGATTGGCCCCACGTCGGCGCAGCAGCCGTAAGCGAAAAAAGCAATCCGAGGCAAAGGAACAGCGAGAAGACACACCGAGGACCTACCAATAAATTTCGCATTGCCCACCCCCGTAAAGTGAAGTTCTACTGCCACCTACACACGTCCCGAGCCGAATTTCCACATCACCGTGCCCACTTCAGCGTGCGACGGATTACCCAATCCGCCGTCCGAGACCTGCACGCGCCGAGACCAAGCATCGCGGAGCCTATCGAGCCGTATTGCTGCCCAAGGCTCGCCGAGTCCAATTGCCGGGGAAATATCACAGAGATCGAAAACATGTCAAGAATTTCTTTGTAACAAACTCGTATCTTAGCGAGAGGGTGAGTTGCCTGGACGAGCGTGAGCGCGAATGCAGAAGGCCTTTAGCGCTTCTGGCTGACGAGACCTGCAATCGTGTCCATCAGATCGAATTTGGTGAGCACTTCCAATTCGCCGGACTCCATCTCGACGAAAACCGCTGGACTTCCGTGGCTCAGCAGGTGTGTGACGCGTTCGACCGGCGCGTTTGACGGCACTTGCGGCATTGGGGGGCCCATCACTTCGCGGACGATCAACTTGCGGAGATCTTTTCCCTGCAGCGCTAGATTCAGAATTTTATCTTCAAAGATGGTGCCGACAGATCGCCCGTCTTCGAAAACCGGCAACTGCGAAATGTCCTGCTGCTGCATCGTCTGCAGTGCCTGGAACACGGTGCGGTTCGGCCCGACCATGATCAAGTCGCGCTTCTTTCCGCTCTGCCGCTTCACGCGGATCACGTCCGCGGCCGTCAGCGTCACTTCCGCATCCGCATATCCCAGATCGCGCATCCAACCGTCGTTGAAAAGCTTGCTCAAGTACCGCCCGCCTGCGTCCGGCAGCAAACCCACTACGACATCGCCCTTCTTGCAATCTTTTGCCACGCGCAGCGCTGCCGAGACGCACGCACCCGCGGATCCGCCCGCGAAAATTCCTTCTCTTTTCGCCAAGCGCCGCGCCCAGAGGAAGCACTCCTCGTCATTCACCTGAATAATGTCGTCGAGCACGGAGAAATCCATCGCGCCGGGCAGGATGTCTTCGCCAATGCCTTCCACGACGTACGTCCGCGCCTTGCCGATGTTGCCGCTTTTCCAATACTCGTAGTAGAGCGAGCCGTAGGGATCGACACCGATCACCTTCACCTGCGGATTCTGCTCTTTCAAGAAGCGTCCCGCGCCGCTGGCCGTGCCTCCGGTTCCGAGACCGCAGACGAAGTGGGTGATTTTGCCTTCGGTGTCTTTCCAGATTTCCGGACCGGTCGTGCGGTAGTGCGCCTGCGCGTTTGCCGGATTGTCGTACTGGTTCGCGAAGAACGAGTTCGGAATTTCACGCGCGAGCTTTTTCGCCACCGAATAGTAGCTTCGCGGATCCTCCGGTTCGACTGCGGTCGGGCACACGATCACTTCGCCGCCGAACGCCTTGAGCTGGTCGATCTTTTCGCGCGATTGCTTGTCGTTGATCGTGAACACAACTTTGTAGCCGCGCACCGCCGCGAGAATTGCAAGCGCCATTCCCGTGTTTCCGGAAGTGGCTTCGACGATCGTCCCGCCCGGACGCAGCAGTCCCTTGCGCTCGGCTTCGTCGATCATCGAGATGGCGATGCGGTCCTTCGTTGATCCCCCAGGATTGAGATACTCGGCCTTCACGTACACCTCGGCCGGTACGTCTTTCGCCACGCGATTCAGTCGAATAAGTGGCGTATTGCCGACGGCTTCGAGAATGTTGTTGCACTTCATCGCGGGAGAGTTCTCCGGCAGATTTTCTGACGCGAAATAGATTAGAGACTTCGTCAAACTCTGTCCAGCAACAGTTTGCACCAGGCGTTTGCGGCGCCGCAAACGCCCGCGTCCATGCGCGTGCTATGCTTTTGGAAGCGTGCCTGCTGCGCCGAACCCGGAGCTTCTGTTCTATGACGGGCACTGCGGCTTGTGCCATCGCTCGGTAAAGTTTGTTCTCAAACACGACCGCTCGGGCAACGCGTTTCGATTCGCGCCACTACAAGGTTCCACGTTCCGATCGCGCGTTTTTCCCGAGCAGCGAGCGGCTCTACCCGATAGCATCGTCGTGCTCACGGATACCGGATCGCTGCTCGTGCGGTCGGATGCGTTCATTCACATTCTTCGCCGCCTCGGCGGAGGATGGCGCTTTCTGGCAGGCGTGATTGACGTAATCCCACGTCCCCTGCGCGATCTGGCTTACGATTTCATCGCGCGCATTCGCTATCGCATCTTTGGCAAGCGCGACGATCTCTGTCCCGTTCTGCCGCCCGACTTGCGCAAACGCTTCGATCCCTAACACCACCGAGCTTGGAGGATAGATGGAACGCAAGAATATTTCGACAGGCACGCCGTGGGAACCAATCGTCGGCTACTCGCGCGCAGTCCGTGTGGGACCGTATGTGCATGTGTCCGGCACGACGGCTACCGACGCACAAGGAAAAATTGTTGGCGTGGGCGATCCCTACGCGCAGACGGTGCAGGTCTTGCGCAATATCGAATCAGCTCTGGCGAAGGCGGGTGCGCGGATATCGGATGTAGTGCGGACGCGCATGTACGTCACGCACATTGCCGACTGGGAACAGATTGGCCGTGCGCACGGCGAAGTCTTCGGCCAAATTCGACCGGCGACCGCGATGGTCGAAGTCAGCCGGCTCATCGCACCTGAGATGCTCGTGGAAATCGAGGCAGATGCGATCGTTGCTGAATGAGTGACACGCGCAGGGAACTTGGTTAGTTCTAGTACGATGCAGTTTCCGTAGAATTCTTGGAAATTTTACGCGGGAACTTGTCCGTCCGAGCTACAACGCTTTTTTTGTCAATAGTTTAGGGCATTGCACTTTTGGTCGGCCTCGTGCCTAGCTAACGGACAGAATGGAAACTTATCCCCAGAAACGTGCGAGACCCGTTTACTCCTACTAATACACGCACGGGTCTCGCACACCCCCCCTTGAAATGCAAGAACTGTGGGAATTTACGACGCTTCCGCACTGGCGCGAATTTCCTGCCAGCGTTTCGGTCGCTTCTTCGAGTCGAGGACTTTCTTTCGCAGCCGGATGGATTTCGGCGTGACTTCAATGAACTCGTCATCCGCAATGAACTCGATGGCCTTTTCAAGCGTCATTTCGCGCGGCGGAATCAAGCGAATCGCTTCGTCGGCGGTTGACGACCGCATGTTCGTGAGTTTCTTTTCCTTCGTAATGTTGACGCTCATGTCTTCTTCGCGCGCGTTCTCGCCGACGATCATTCCCTCGTAGACTTCCACACCGGGACCAATCACCATTTCGCCGCGTTCCTGAATTCACCAGATTGCATAGGCCGTGGAGACGCCGGGGCGGTCGGCGACCAGAGCGCCGGTGGGCCGCATGGCCATTTCCCCGGCATATTCGGTCCAGCCTTCGAGAATCGAATGAATCAGCGCGGTGCCGCGCGTGTCGGTCAAAAGTTGTCCGCGCAGTCCGATCAAGCCGCGAGAAGGAATGCTGAATTCCATTCGCACACGGCCCGAATGATGATTCACCATTTTCTTCATCTCCCCGCGGCGGCTGCCCAGAGACTCCATGACGATTCCGATGAAATTTTCTGGGCAATCGATTACGAGCAATTCCAAGGGCTCGAGGCGGCGCCCGTTCTCCGTGCGCACGACGATTTCGGGCTTGCCGACCATGAGCTCGTAACCTTCGCGGCGCATCGTTTCGATCAGAATGGCCAATTGCAATTCGCCTCGTCCGAGGACGCGAAACGAATCGGTGGAGTTCGTGTCTTCGACGCGCAGCGAGACGTTGGTGAGAAGCTCCTTGTCGAGCCGCGCGCGCAGATCGCGCGACGTGACGAACTGCCCCTCGCGTCCAGCGAACGGCGACGTATTGATCGTGAAGACCATGGCGAGCGTCGGCTCGTCGATCGTGAGCGGCTCCATCGGCGCGGGATGCTCGAAGTCGGTGATGCTTTCGCCGATCTGAATACCTTCAACGCCCGCAATGGCAACGATGTCCCCGGCCAAAACCTGTTCGGCTTCATCGCGTTCGAGGCCGCGAAACGTGAAAAGCTTGGTGATCTTTGCGGGTTGAATCGCGCCGCTAAGCTTGGCGATGCCGACCTCCATGCCGCGCGTGAGCGTGCCTTGAAAGACGCGCGCGATGGCGATGCGGCCCAGAAAATCGCTGTAATCGAGGTTCGTCACCTGAATCTGGAGCACGGCCTCGGGATCGCCGGACGGCGGCGGAATCGAGGCGATGATTTGTTCGAAAAGCGGCTCGAGAGTAGTGGAATCGTCGCCCATCTTGCGATGCGCCACGCCGGTTTTCGCGTTCGTGTAGAGGACCGGAAAATCGAGCTGGTCCTCGGTGGCATCGAGATCGATCAGGAGATCATAGATCTCGTCGAGCACGGCGGCGGCACGCGCGTCGGGGCGGTCGATTTTATTGAGAACCATGATCGGCGGCAGCTTTGCCGCGAGAGCTTTTTGCAGGACGTAGCGTGTCTGCGGCAGAGGCCCTTCGCTCGCGTCCACAAGAACGAGCACGCCATCGACCATGCGCAGAGCGCGCTCGACTTCGCCGCCGAAGTCGCTGTGGCCGGGCGTGTCCACGATATTGATCTTGATCCCCCGATAGGTGATCGCCGTGTTTTTCGCAAGAATCGTGATTCCGCGCTCTCGCTCAAGCTCATTCGAATCCATCACGCGCTTCACGATTTCCTGGTTCTCGCGAAAGATGCCGCTCTGACGCAGCATGGCGTCGACGAGCGTCGTTTTCCCATGATCGACATGGGCGATGATGGCGATATTGCGGATCTGATTCGTCATGGATGTTGCGGTTGCCTGCGGTCAAACAAAAAGGGCTGCAAGCGCGGTCTTGCAGCCCCGGTCGACTTACAAATTGCGAAGGCGCTACAAACGCATGCTTATTTTAGCACGCCCGCTGTGGGCTGGCCATGCCGCCCCGCGAGCGAAGGTTGCGCTATACGTGACAAAATCTTGCAGTTATTTGCGTCGCAGCGGGCCCGCCAGTTTAACCTGACAGCAGGGGCCGGGCACAGGTGGGATCTTGGGACAATAGTTCGAATCGCGTGCGCGCGTGGCTTACGCCGCGCCGTCTGGCGCTGCTTTCCTGCGCCCTAGCTGCGGCAGTTTTTGCGTTTGCGGCCTGGTCCCGCCATATCCGCGTTTTCTTCGACCGCTGGATGTACGGCGAAGTCGAGGTCACCACCGGATTTCTTGCGCTCACCTTCGCCGCCATCGCTCTGGTGCGCTTCCGCGGAACGAGCGACCGCCTGCCGCTGGTTCTCTGCTGCGGATTCGTGATTGTCGGCGTCGCGTTGATCAGCTCCAGCTTCATCACTTTCCACTCTCCAAGCCCCGATCCGAAACTCGCCGTTCGCGATCCGACCACCTGGGTCATCGCCTGCACCATCGTCTCGATCTTGATGGTGATGGCGCTGTTCGTGGAGCGCCGGCTTCCGATGTCCCGCCATCCGCTGCGCGAGATCGCCGTCGCGCTTTGTCTGGTCGTCGGTCTGACGTTCGCGCTCACCAATGCGCATCACTGGCTTCCATTCGAATTGATTGTCCAACCCGATGGACTCGTTCCACGGCCGGGGAATCTCTTTCCGGCTTTGTTGTTCTCGATTGCGACGGTCGGATACTTCCGCCGACTCGATTTCGCGCGCTCGCCGTTCGACCATTCGCTCTATCTGATGACAGGATTGAGCGTCGCGTCGTGCGTTGCGGCAAGCCAGTCCGAGCGCCAGTTGGACGGCCCCTTCGCTCTCGGAGTCGGACTGCAGTTTGCGAGCTACTCCGTGCTGCTTGCGGGAGCCTTGCTCGACAACGTGCAATTGTTCGAGCACGTGCGGCGACTGGCGGCAAGCGATCCTTTGACGGGTCTTGCGAACTACCGGCGCCTGATCGACGCGCTGGGCAGCGAAATCGAACGCACCAAGCGCACGGGCAGGCCGTTTTCACTTCTGCTGTTCGATCTCGACGGCCTCAAACGCATCAACGACGACTACGGTCACGCCGTCGGCAGCCGCGCCATCTGCCGCGTAGCCGATGCCCTGCGCCTGAATTGCCGCGCTGTCGACACTCCTGGAAGATACGGAGGAGATGAGTTTGCGCTCATTCTGCCGGAAACGGGAAAGGACGCTGCGCGCGAAGTCGCTCGGCGCATCTGTGAAGCCGTTGCTAATCAGGACGAATTGCCGCGCATTTCGGCCAGCGTCGGCGTAGCTGTTTATCCGCAAGAGGGAGATTCGCTGCTCGCGATTCTGGCCGCCGCGGACCGCGAGCTCTATCAGGACAAGGGCCGCACCATTCGCACTCTCACCCGCGTGAATTGACTGCTCGCCGAGCGAAACTCGATTCGAGATGTTCGCAACTCCTGTCAGCCGATGAATACTTCATGAACTTGTAGCTGTCGTGTAACCGAAGAATGACGAAAGCCTTGCCCCGCCGCGACAACTCTCCCTGCTCCGATCTGCAAACTACGCTTGAACGGCAAACCGGCTTGTTCATTTGGCCGGGAGCCTGAAATAACTGAGAGGAGCAGATTATGCGTTTGCAAATGTTGTGCAAATTGGCTGGAGTCTTCACAGTTTGTCTGGCAATGGGAGCAACAGCATCGGCTCAATACGGAGGCGGCGGAGGTTCGATGGGAGGAACTGGCACCGGAAACACGCCCAAATACGGGTATGGCTCCGGCAAGGCAGTTGGGATTGGCGTGGGCGCCGCGGCCGCCGCCGGTGTAGGAATCGCATTGCTGATTCACCACCACCACAAGATGACCCGTTCGGAAGCCTCACTGATTGGTTGCGCTCAGTCCGGTCCGAACGGCATCAGCTTGAAGAACGAAACGGACGGGGCGACGTACATGATTCTTTCCGGCGGTACGCACGTCCAACCCGGACAACGCGTCGAAGTCAAAGGAGTGGTGACGGACGCTCCGTCCGGCACACACGCCTTCCGCGTACGCAACGTCGTCAACAACTACGGAGCGTGCGGCCAAACAGTCGCGTCCACGGAGAGCCCAGATGCGAATGGGCCGGGAGCTGCGGCTCAATAACCCTTTCGCCTAGATCGCGCACGATCGGCTGCGAGTGAGCCAGCGTGCTCGTATGCCAACGAACGGTTACGATTCCACACCGAATCGCACGCGGTGCGCTTCCGGCCCCGCTGCGATTACAATCGAGCCGACGATAAATGCCATGGCGACGAATCCGCCCATCGCCTGGGCGTACGTGAAATGGCGGCCAAGCGCTGCTTCGATCGTCGCAGAGCCCGCGGCGATCACGACGCCGAGCTGGTAGGCGAGTCCTGGGAAAAATCCGCGCAGGGCGCCGGGTGAAAGCTCGTTGATGTGTGCGGGCACTACAGCCCACGCGCCTTGCACCAGGAACTGCATCACAAACGCACCGGTGGTCGCCAGAGCGATGGTGTGCGAAGCGAACATCCAGAGGGGAATGGCCAGAAGTCCGAGGAGCGCCGAAGTAATCATCGCGCGACGGCGGCCGAAGTGATCCGAGTAGAGTCCCGCCACAATGCCGCCGATAATTGCTCCCACCATCGAGATCGCGGTGACGATGGCGGTCGCTTGTGGGCTGAAGTGATGCTCGATTTGAAGGAATGTCGGATAGAAATCCTGGGTCCCGTGCGACATGAACGCCAGCGTGCCGATCAATATTGTGAGATAGGCGAACCGCTTCCAGTTCGTGGCGACGGCGCGCCAATACTCCCGCCAGCTTAATTTCGCGGCAGCCTCAGCCTTCCACGCATCGCTCTCTTTCACTTTCGCGCGAATGAACAGCACCAGAAGCGCCGGCAATCCGCCGATGAAAAACATCGGCCGCCATCCCCAGTGCGGGAAGACCGTCCAGAAAGCGATGGCAGCGAGCAAGTAGCCGAGCGCGTATCCTTCCTGCAACATACCTGACAGCATTCCCCGCCATTTCGCGGGCACGGACTCCATCGCGAGCGACGCACCGACTCCCCATTCGCCTCCCATGCCGACGCCGTAGAGCAAGCGCAGAATCAGAAAGCTGCGGTAACCCGGCGCGAGACCGCAGAGAAACTCAAAAATCGAGAAGAACAGAATATCGATCATCAGCGGAAGGCGCCGGCCCCAGCGGTCCGCCATCAGGCCGAAAATCAGCGCTCCGATCGGCCGCGCAAGGAGACCGCCCGTAATCGTCCAAGACATCTCAACGATCGAGCGATGAAACTCATGGCCGATCTGCACGAGTACGAACGTGAGAATGAAGTAGTCGAAAGAATCAAGAGTCCAGCCGAGAACGCTCGCGATCAGGGCGTTGCGCGAGTTGGCCCGGTTCTCGCGCGAGAGGGCCTGAGAGGTCACGGCGTTCATTTCGATTTGCGCCTGTAGGCAACCGACTGCGGATCTGCAATCGCGTCGGCAACACGCGCGACCTGGACCATTTCCGCCACGTCGTGTACTCGAACGATGTGTGCGCCGCCAAGTACGCTCGCAACAACAGTCGCCGCCGTGCCCCACGCCCGCTCTTCTTTCGGCACGCCGCCAAGCGCGCGGCCGATGAATCCCTTTCGCGACGTTCCGAGCAACAGCGGAAACCCGAGTCGCGCCAGTTCTGGGAGTCGCGCGAGCAATTCGAAATTTTGCCGCGCGCTTTTGCCAAACCCGACGCCGGGATCGAGCACAATCTGTGATTTCGGCACCCCGGCGCGCATCGCGATCGTGACGGCGTGGCGCAGTCCCGTAGTCACGTCGCGCATCACGTCGCGCGCGAACGCCTTCTTTTGCATCGTGCGCGGCTCGCCTCGCATGTGCATAAGAATCAGCGGTACCTTCCGCCGCGCGGCCATTCCGGCGAGGCGCCGATCGGCTCTTAGCGCCGTCACGTCGTTGATGATCTCGGCGCCCTGATAGATGGCCGCTTCCGCAACTTCCGACTTGCTCGTATCGATCGAAATCGGAATCTTGATGTGCCCGCGCAGTTTCTCAAGCACGGGGATCACGCGCCGCATCTCTTCCTGCGCCGAGATGCCAGACGATCCGGGTCGCGTCGATTCTCCGCCGATGTCGAGGATGTCCGCGCCAGCTCGCTCGATTTCGAGCGCTCGCGCAATGGCAGCTCCGGTGTCGAGAAACTGCCCGCCGTCCGAAAAACTGTCGGGTGTCACGTTGAGCACGCCCATCACGAGCGTCCGCTCGCCGAGCACAATCGTTCGCGACGGCAGCCTCCATTTGAATTTCTTGCGCCTAAACACGGTCCGCTATTGAACCACGGTTTACTCTGAAACCTAAGCGGCAGGCCCGATCAAGAATACGGTCGCTCCGGACGAGGACTGCGATTTCGGTGGTTACTTCCATCATCAGTTCCGTTGACACGCCTTATCCAAGGGATATACTTGCGAATACCTCTAGGAGTCGCCGCCAGGCGAAGCAGCAGACGGGTCCCACGCAGGGTCAGGAGAAGGAGCCACCCATGAAGACCTCGAACGCCGGACGGGCCAAAGTCGCACTCGGCTATCTGCTCGTTCTATCCGCACTCCTCGTGCTGCCGACGGCCGCTGGCGCACAATCCGCTGTTGGCTCCACGCTTCAGCTGGATGATTTGGGCAAAGCTAGGTCGAGCAATATCGTCAAATTCGATGCTCCAGGCGCAACGACGACCGTTTCACCCGGCTGCGGTATCACGTGTGGCACGCAAGCTCTGGCCAACAACGCCGAGGGTGAAATCGTCGGCGCCTACACAGATAGCAATGTGGTTTCGCACGGTTTCCTGCGCACGCCGGAGGGCCAAATCATCTCCTTCGACGCTCCCATGGCGGGTTCGACAGCGAACCTCGATCAGGGCACGTTCCCATTCGCCGTCAACAATCTCGGCATGATCGCGGGAGCCGTCCAGGATAACGGAAATACCTTTCACGGATTCATCCGCTTCGGCGACGGCCAGTTCGAGAATTTCGACGCAACCGGCGCGGGAACCGGCCCGTACCAGGGCACCATCGCGTACAGCATGAACCTGGAAGGCGTGATCGCCGGCAGCTATTTCGACTCGAGCTACGTGGAGCACGGCTTTGTGAGGTCGCTATTCGGCGAGTTCACCTCGTTTGATCCAGATGGATCGATTGCCACGATGGTTTGCGAGGAAACCTGCGTCAATGCGGAGGGCTATATCGTCGGTTTCTTCGAAGATTCGAGCAGCGTCATTCACGGATTCCTCCGCGACCCCAAGGGCAATATAACGACGATTGACGCGCCCGGAGCAGGCACCAGCGCGTTTTACGGCACGCTCGTTGCAAGCATCAACAACGAGGGAACCGTCGCCGGCTATTTCGTCGATTCAAATAATGTGGCTCACGGGTTCACCATCACTCGCGAAGGCACCTACGCGCAGTTCGATGTCCCGGGCGCAGGCACGAGAGCGTTTGAAGGAACAGCTGGCTTCGCAATTAACTCGTCGAATGTGGTCACGGGCGCCTACTGGGATAAGAACATCGTGATGCACGGTTTCTCGCGCACGCCCGACAACCAGTACAAGACATTTGATGTCTCGGGCGCAGGGACCGGTGCGAACCAGGGAACACGCCCGTCGACCAACAATTGGGCCGGCGCTGTCGCAGGCTGGTGGGTCGATGCGCAAGGCCTGAATCACGGCTTCGCGTGGCTTCCGTGCAGCGAATTGCAATTTCCATTCTGCCAGCAGTAGTCGCGTCGCCTGAAGCGGGGCATCAGGGCTGGCTGCCGGCGATGCTCGCCGTATTGCTCGCTGGAGCTGGCATCATTGCGCCAAAGCTGGAATGTAATAAGCTGCGCGGCTGGAAACGTGCACATCGCGCTGGCCAGGAATCTCGACGCGCAACAGATGCCACCCGGGGGCCGTGCCCTCGCCACTCGCGCTCGCTTCGCGATAAAACCCGAGCGTATATTCCGCGCGAATTTTCTCCGCGATTTTGCGAAACGTGTCCGCCATCGTCTCGGCCTCGCGCAGAAAGTAGAGTTGCCCGCCTGCGCGGCGAACCAGCTCCGCGAGATAGAGCGTGTACGGTGGAATGCCCGATGCGCGCGCCGATGCATTCAAAAGCGTCGTGCCTTCATGCGCTGCGAGCCAATCGGGCGTCATGATCTTGGGACGGTTCTCTGTTGAGACCGCGAACACCTGTATATCTTGCTCCGCCAAAAGCCGCGCTACATCGTCAAATGTGAGCCGGTCGGCCGGCCGCCCAAGCCCGGGCGCGGCGCTCGCGGGATCGAGGGTCAGGCCCAAGCCGCTATCCTGCCCATCGGTGAGCAGCAGAATCGCTTTGCGGCCGCTGCGTCCCGCGAACAATTCTCGCGCCGCGAGGTACACAGCTTCGTAGATGTTCGATCCGCCGGTATCGCCCAGTAGCTCGCGCACATCGACGCGCGCGACCGCGCGGTGAATCTGCTCGCGCACATCTGAGAATCCGAGCTGCAAATAGGTATGTGCGGAAAAATCGACGACCGCAGCCTGATCGAGCGGCGCGAGCGAGCCAATCAGCGCATCGGCCGCTTCCTTCATTTCGTTAGAGTCTCGCAGTACGCTCGGGCTGGCATCGATGACGAGCGCCATGCTCGCTGGCTGCGTCGACGCGTCGAAAT
>Ga0187769_10001370_pt1 | contig 13876 bp, 9 predicted proteins | sample 0116_SJ02_MP02_1_FD_133140 | JGI IMG/M metagenome (GOLD analysis project Ga0187769, IMG submission 133140) | Tropical peat soil microbial communities from peatlands in Department of Meta, Colombia - 0116_SJ02_MP02_10_MG | ecosystem: Environmental > Terrestrial > Soil > Wetlands > Peat | place... | reverse complement strand
TTTTCCGTATAGGACTTGAAGAACGTCTCATAGAGCTCGCGGCCGAAGCGGTTGACAAAGAACTGTTCCAGGTTCTGCTCGTTCTTTACGGGAAACAGGGCGCTGCGGGCGTAGCTGGCGCCGATCCGCAAGGTACGCAGCGGGCCCAGATTGCGCAGCGTCTCCGGGCTCAGGGAGATGGGATAGTCAAAGAACCGGCGCAGGAAATAAATGCGCGACTTCCGCTTGCGGACCAGCATGACCTGGTCGCAGGTCGCCGGATCGGGACCGTCCTGAGCAGCAGCGACATCGCGCGTCTTGTTCTGGTAGTTGATCGCCAGCCCGCTGTTGCCGTTCATGGAAACGCGCTGCATGGGCATGTGCTGCAGCCACCATTTCATGACCCGGTCGCTCTTGGAGAAAAAGCGGTGCCCGCCGATGTCGATGCGATTGCCTTTGTAATTGACGGTGCGCGAGATGCCGCCCATGTAGGTGCTCTTCTCCAGCACGATGGGCTGCACGTCGCTGCGGGTCAGCAGTTCGTAGGCGGCGGTGAGTCCCGCCGGTCCGGCCCCGATGATGACGGCCTGCTTGCGCGCCTTCAATTCCTGTGTCCCGGTTGCGCCCGGGTCAGCGCCTGGGCGACGGTCTCTTCCGCCGTGTGCTCGTTGTAGGCGGTCAAGCGCATGATACCGTCGTTCTGGTCCACCAGCCATACCCTGCGGTTGGTGAAGTAGCGCAGCAGTTCCTCGTTCTTCTCCGGACCCATGTCCCGGGCCCAGACAATCTTGGCGTGGTCGATGTCGGATCTGTTGTAGATCCAGTCTTCCGAGCCGGTATGCGACTGTCGATTGTGGACAATGACAAGATGCTGGCCGGGCATCCGTTCCAACTCCGACTGCAGGCGCTCGCGGTCGATTGCATCTGCCTGGAGCTTGCGACCATTGATCTGGAGCAGGTACGGATTCACGATCTTGTCTCCCAGCGTGAACAGCATCCACGTCGCCATGACCAATATGATCGCGCGGGTGGCCATCAGTCCCACAGCTCTGCCGCTCGGCTTCCACACCCGCAGGCGGCGGAATCCGTAGATGGCAATTGCCACCATCACGCACAGAACTTGCGACGCGTAGTGGCTGTGCGGAGGCCAGGATTCCACCAGCAGCCCCGCCAGCAGCACCAAGGGTGTAATCGCCAGCAGCCGCTGCTTGCGGCTCTTGCACATTTGCCAACCCGCAACGAACATGAGCAGGAACAGCGGCCATACGAAAGAGACGTAGTAAATCTGGAACTTCAGTCCGGTAACCTCCTTCAGTCCCCACCAATGCCGCGAGTTGATGTAACCGGGCAGTTCATGGAAGCAGTAGAAGGTACGCATCACCCGATGGTGATACTCAGGAATGGGGTTCGCGGTCTGCCAAAGAAAAGGGCGCGAGATGTGATAGGTCGTGGCGTTCACGATGTAGGGCATCAGCAGAGGATTTCCCGTACCACGCCAGTTGTAGTAAAGCCAAAAGGTCGCCGCCACCAACAGCACGGCCATCAACGGCACAGCAACTTTGCGCAAAGATTCTGCGTTCCACATCCGCTTGCGTACCGACCACACCAACAGGTAGAGAACGGCCGGGACGCTGAACACGAAGCCTTCATAGGGCCGCGTGTTCGCCAGAATCAGCAGCCCGAACGCCAGCAGCAAGGCATAGCGTGGCGAACGGTTGCGCATCAGGCGCGGCAGCGCTCCCAACAGCAGCGCTCCGCCGATTGCTGCCACCGCTCCGCCCCAATACGAGTTGACCCAGTAACTGAAGGTGGCATAGCGCATCACGCAGAACAAGCCGCCCAAGAGCGCCCACTGCGCGGGCACCCAGGCCTGGAGCATCCATACCACCGCGCCGCACATGATCCCGACGCTCAGCCAGACACCCCACCAGGGGTTGCCAAACACCACCTCGCCCAGCGCCAGCGCCGCGCCCTGTCCCGGCGGATACATCGACTCGTAGGTGGGCCTCATGTTGATGTGAAAGCTCTCGAAGTGAACCCACAGCGGCGGCGTGGGATTGGTGAGGTGCCCGGAGGCGAAGGTATCCGCCTGCAGGAGGTAACTGAACTCGTCGTGCACGATGGGCGTGGGAATCGGGATCCAGGGCAGCAGGGCCGCGCGAATGCCCAGCGCCAGCACGATCACCATGCACACGGAGAGGCCACGGCGGCGCGCTACTTGGCGGAACGCCCGCTCGGAGCGGTCCAGGACCCCGGGCCGCCACCAGACCAGCAGCAGCGCTAGAGTCAGCGCCGCGCCCCAGAACAGAAGCTCCAGAAAAAGAGGATTGCCGATCAATTCCTCGGAAGGGAATTGTTCGCTGCCCCCCAGCAACAACCGTAAAACGCGCAGAATCTCGTCGTGACGCATCCAGGATTAGAACCTCTTCGCGCTAAAGCAGAGTGTATGGAACGATTCCGCTGGCGTAAATGGGTCCATGCACCTTGGTTACGTGTGGTCGTATCAATCGATACACCCACTCCATGGCAATATTCGAATACGCTGTTTGTGCGGGCAAAGTGACAATGCTTGTCTTGCGACGGCCGTAGGAAGAGGCTCGGTGGCGGTTAAGACGAGGATCAGTTCGGAGAAATGCGTTTCGGAGCACCGGGAATGGAGCGATCATGACCCCGAAGTGTCAGTTGTCCTGCCCTGTTTGAACGAGGCGGAAACGCTCCCGCTCTGCATTGCTCAGATCCAGGCGATGTTCCGCGCAAACTATATCTTTGGTGAAATCATCGTAGCGGACAATGGAAGCGAGGATGGGTCGCTCGAAATGGCGACTCGCCTGGGCGTTCGGGTAGTGCATGTCGCACATAAGGGCTACGGCAGTGCCCTGATGGGCGGCATTCGTGCCGCGAAAGGCCATTTTGTGATCATGGGCGATGCCGACTGCAGCTACGAGTTCGGAGATGTGCCGCGGATCCTGCAGGAGCTGCGCGCCGGATATGATCTCGTCATGGGCAATCGCTTCCGCGGCGGTATTAAGCCCGGTGCCATGCCTCCCTTACATCGGTATCTCGGAAATCCTGTGCTCACCTGGATTGGGCGCTTGTTTTTCAAAGCTCCCTGCGGAGACTTTCATTGCGGCTTGCGTGGATTCAGCAAGCTGGCCTATGAACTCATGGATCTGCGTACCACAGGGATGGAATTCGCCAGCGAGATGGTTGTAAAGGCTACTCTGTGCAAGATGCGAATTGCGGAAGTGCCAACTACGCTTTCTCCCGACCGGCGCAATCGGCCTCCGCACCTCCGCAGCTGGCGCGATGGGTGGCGGCACCTGAGATTCCTGCTGCTTTATAGCCCGCGCTGGTTGTTCCTATATCCGGGACTCATCATGATCCTCTTGGGCGCCAGCACAGGGTTGCTGCTGCTGCCTGGATCCAGGGCGATCGGTAACATTCACTTCGACATCCACACGCTTCTTTATGCCGCCATGGCTGTGCTGCTGGGCTTCCAGTCTGTAATCTTCGCCACCTTTACGAAGGTGTTCGCCATTTCCGAGGGCCTACTGCCGGAAGATCCACGCTTGAACAGCTTGTTCCGCTATTTCAAGTTGGAAACCGGCTTGGTGCTCGGGTTTGCTCTCATGGTTTTTGGGCTTGCCGCGAGTTTTCTTGCCGCCGGCTCATGGGCCATGTGGCGCTTCGGTGCCCTTGATCCGGTGCACACACTGCGCATTGTCATCCCGGCGGTATTCTCGCTGATGTTGGGTTTCCAGGTCGTGCTGTCGAGTTTTTTCCTGAGCATTCTTGGGATGAAAAACAGGCAGACTGCTGGCGCCGAGGTGAGGTCGCAGACGTTGATTCGCCCGTTGCCGACGGCATCTTTGCGCATTCCCAGAGACCAGACTTTTCCCTGCACATCCACCAATGCGACCGCCGGCGATTTCGAGCCTTCTTGCCAGCTGCCAGGAAAATAGGTGATGAACTTGCCATCCGCAGCGTCTCCAGCGATCACTGAACAAAACAGGAATTATCAGAAGACCGTCCTGCGGCGGGAGCTATTAACTGAATTCATGATGGAGGCTCCTTATCAGCCGGCCACGAATTTCTGGCGAGCGGTGGAGATCGAAGAGGTGATTCAGCATGGCCTGCCCAGCGGTCGGGGCCTCGATCTTGGATGTGGCGATGGCCATTTGATGGCGATCATCCTCGATCACGTTGGTGCCCGAGATCTTGTGGGGCTCGACATCGATCCACAGGAGAGTGCCCTGGCACGCGCCCGGAACATTTATCAGGAGGTAGTCACGGCTCCGGCGGACCTCCTTCCTTTCTCGGACGGCCGGTTTGACTTCGTTTTTTCCAACTCCGTTCTGGAGCATATTGAGAACATCGACGGGGTTCTCGCGGAGGTCGCGCGCGTACTTCGTCCTGGCGGCCACGCTCTTTTTACGGTTCCTGGGCCGTACTTTCGCCAATGCCTTAAAGGTCCACGCTTCGGGGATCGCGAAACCTATCTGCGCGAAACCGACAGGCGTTGCGCGCATCTGCGCTACTGGGATGGTGCCGACTGGTCGGAGCACTTGCACTGGGCCGGTCTGGTGACGGTTCACCGGCACGAGTACCTGACGAGGACCCAGGTGCAGCGCTGGGAATGGATCGCTCGCAACACCTCAGGAATGCTCTACGGACTGGTGAGGAAGAGGAAACAGCCGATAGAAATCCAGAGGCTCCTGAGAATCCGCACGATACGAGCGCGTCTTCCGCGCTCTGTGGCCGCAATTTGTGCCGGCATTATCGATTGCGGCATACGTGACCAAGCATCTCTTTGCGGCTGCCTGCTCATGGAAGCGAAGCGGGCGGGTTGAACACCGCCGGAAGACCTGCCCCGAGGGGCGACAGACCATCTGATGCTGACATTTGACTCATTCTTGAGACGGCTTCTCTTCCCGGAGCTCTTTCGCATCGAGTGGATCGTGCTCGCGGCTGCCCTGATGCTTTTTATCCTGCTGCCGCATCGGCCAGGCTGGCTACGCTCGGCCAGAGAGGCGCTGGATGGCATCGCCAGGCGCCGCTGGCTTAGCATCCTGATTCCCGTCGGTACCGTGCTCGTGGGGCGCGCGCTGCTTTTGCCTGTGCTCGGCATTCCGTCACCCTCCGGGGCCGACGAGTTCGGATACCTGCTAACGGCTCAGACTTTCAATCTCGGCCGCCTGACCAATCCCACCAGTCCTGTATGGCCGAGCTTTGAGGCTACCAACGTCTTTCATGTTCCGAGCTACCAGTCGCACTTTCCGATTGCCTATCCCTTATTGCTGGCCGCAGCCCAGAAGCTTTCCGGCTGTCCCTGGCTGGCCGTATACCTCGTGACCGCACTGCTGGCCGGATGTATCACCTGGATGTTACAAGCATGGGTACCGCCGAAGTGGGCGCTACTCGGTGGCATGTTGGTGGCCCTCCGCATTGGATTGTTCAGTTTCTGGATGAACAGCTATTGGGGCGGTTCGCTGGTGGCACTCGGGGCCTGTCTGCTGCTGGGCGCGGTTTCGCGCATTCTGCCCCAGGCAGGACGCCGAAACGCCGGACGACCTGAGCATTTGCCTCTTTACTCACTGATGGTCGCCCTGGGCCTGGTCATCCTCGCCAACACCCGTCCGTTCGACGGAGGTGTTTTTGCGCTCGTAGTCTTGCTGTGGATGGCTTTTGCCATCGTGTCGGGCAGGGCGACGTTGCGACAGGTGACACTGCTTAGGTTGCTTCCGGCGCTGGTGTTGTTTGTGACAGCGGAGGCCTTCGTTGCTTACTACCAATTTCGGGTTACGGGCAGCGTCTGGCGCCTTCCCTATACGATCACCGCACAACAATACGGTGTCGCGCCGCCCTTCCTGTTTCAGAAGCTGAAGGCGATCCCACATTACAATCACTGGGAGTTCTATCACTTTCATGTCCTGTATGAGCCTGGGATTTACAGAGAGCAGATCGCCGGTCTGCGATACAGTCATACGTTCTACGTGCGCACGTTGCTGTTTCGGGCGAGCCTTTATGGGCATTTTTATATTGGACCCTTGATGCTTCTGCCGCTGCTGTTCGCGCTGCCCACAGTATTCAGCAAGAAACTCCGGCTCCCTTGGATCGTTCTCGGCGGCGAAATGCTGGCAACTCTGCTCGAGTCCTTTGTGCAGGTGAACTACATTGCACCGCTGACTGGTGTGATCGTGTTGCTGCTGATCTGCGGCGCTCGACGCCTGGCAGTGTTTCGTTTTGGTAATTTCCCGGCTGGCGGGCGTGTAATCCGAGCCCTGCCGGCCGTGTGCTTGATTATGCTGGTCGTACGTCTCGGCTTCTTCGCCGACAAGTCCTACCAGTTGACGGAGGCGCAATCTCTTCCACCGGATCTGACCTGGGCCTTCAGTTCCTACCGCAACTATCATCGCGAAGCACTAGAGAAATGGCTGAATACCCTGCCCGGCGCCCATCTCGTGATTGTCCATGTGCAACCCAGGCATTGGAACTACCTGGAAGACAAGGTGTACAACGGCGCCGATTTGCAGAACGCACCTGTTCTCTGGGCTCGGAACATGGGCTCCGCGGACAACTGCCGTTTGGCGGAGCACTATCCGGAAAGGACCTATTGGCTGATCGATGACTGGAGCGCCGACCGGGAGGACTGGCGTGCCGATCTCAGGCCCCGCCGAGTTACTGCTGATGAACTCTGTACCTTTGGGTGGGAACAGGACTCGGCGACCAAAGACGAGGTCTGGAGGCCAGTTGCCCGCCCTCCATCGCCTTCCGCATCACTCGTCAACGCCAAGCATCCGGAGCTCACACCTTGAAGAAATTGCGCGTAGCCGCGGTCGGCCTCGGATGGGTTGCCCAGCACCGCCATCTGCCGGTGATGGAGCGTAGCGCGGACTTAGAGGTCGTCGGCGTCGTCGATCGTTCGCCGGGCCGCGCGCACGAGGTGAAGTCAAAACGCAGGTATCCGTACTATGCCGAGGGCCCTACCCTGGGCGATATCGATTGGTTGCAGCAAGTGGATGTCATCACAATCGCTACCTCACCCATGAGTCACTACTCCGTGATTCATCAGGCCCTTGAACTTGACAAACATGTGCTGACCGAAAAGCCCTTCACTATGACGGTAGCTGAGGGAGAGGAGCTGGCGGCGCTGGCGGCCGCCCGCAACCTCCGCCTGGCCGTAGTGCACAACTTCCAGTTTGCAAGGTCTACAAAACGTTTACTGCGAGAGATAGCGAATGGCGACCTCGGTATGGTCCGTTCCGTCAGTGCTGTACAGATGGGTAATCCCGGGCGGCGCTTACCGCTATGGTACGAACAACTGCCACTGGGGCTGTTTTACGACGAAAGTCCCCATCTGCTTTACCTGCTGCGCCGCATCGTCGGAGACATTGACTTGCAGCGATGCCTGATCTCTCCCAGCACAACCGGCCTCAAAACGCCGGCACGCATCGACGCATTTTTCCGTCCGACTGCCTTCGACGGTCCCTGCACGCTGACCTGCAATTTCGAAAGCCCAGTAAGCGAATGGCACGTAATGGTTTTTGGGGAGAAACGCCTCGGGATCGTGGACGTATTTCGGGATATCTATCTGTCGCTTCCGAACGATGGAATTCACGACACTCTGAACGTCTTTCGCACTAGCGTCCACGCGACTGCACAGCATGTGTGGCAGCATATCGTGAGCGGCATCCCGCACCTGAGGAGAAGTCTGTTCTATGGCAACGAGGAGGTCTTCGCCCGGTTCGCGCGAGCGGTACGGGGCTCTGTCGAAGATCTGGCCCCGATTGGGCCGGACAGCGCACTGACTATACTGCGACTGCAGCACGCAATCGTGAGTTGCCACGAGATTGTTGACCATAAGGCTACTTCAGGAGCCGGAGCATGAAGACCAGGATCCTGATGGTGACTCACTATTTCGGTTCGCACCAGGGCGGGATCGAGATCGTTGCGGAAAAGATTTTTCAAGGTCTTCAACACGCGCAGTGTGAGGTCGTGTGGGCCGCGGCCGATATTACACCGCCTCCTCGTCAGACCGATTGCTGCCGGACCCTCAGGCTGCCGTCCAGCAACCGGCTGGAAGGCCTGACCGGATTGCCATTCCCGGTGCCCGCGATCAGGGCCTTGCGCGAGTTGCACCGGGAGGTCGCGCGCGCCGATGTCGTCATCCTCCATGACTGTCTTTACGCGACTAACGTTGCCGCCTTCTTGAGCGCGCAGTTACGCCGGGTACCAGTGCTGATTGTCCAGCACATAGGTGCTGTTCCTTACAAAAATGTTCTGCTCGGGTGGCTCATGAAGCTGGCTAATCGCCTGGTGACGCGGCCGATGCTGTCGCGCGCGCAGCGGGTCGTTTTCATCAGTGGGGTTACAAAACGCTACTTCGACGGGGTCGCTTTCCGACATCCTCCCACGGTGATTTTCAATGGCGTAGACACCGGGATTTTCCGACCTTTGCCCCATGGCGAAGACCGTGCGGCGATGCGCCACCGCCTGGGGCTGCCTGCCGATCGGCCGGTGGCGCTCTTTGTGGGTCGTTTTGTCGAGAAGAAGGGCCTGGCCGTACTACGGCACATGGCGGCCATGGAACCCCGCATCACCTGGGCGTTTGCCGGTTGGGGCCGGCTGGACCCAAGAAGCTGGACCGCGGGTAACGTGCGTGTCTATTCAAATCTCCGGGGAGAAACTCTGGCTGAACTCTACCAGGCAAGTGACGTATTCGTGCTTCCCAGCACGGGAGAAGGATTTCCTCTGGTAGTTCAAGAGGCCCTCGCGTGCGGGCTACCTGTTGTATGCGGTGCCGAGACGGCAGCGGCCGACGATGCAATGGCTGCATTCGTACGCGGCTTGGCTCTGCGTGCTCGCGATGACGAGGGCTCGGCCAGCGACTTTCTGGCCCGGGTTCATGAACTCCTCGATCGTGGGTCGAATGCTGAGGAGGTAAAGCAGAGACACGAGTTCGTGCGCCAGCGCTACTCCTGGCACCGGGCCGTGGAGGAGTATCTGGAGGTTGTGCGAGCCCTGACAGATTGCCAGTCCGCACGGGGCAAAACGGTGGCTATGCCAGGTTTGGTCGAGCACTTTTCATCGTCCGCGAACACGCGCCGGGACGTCTCGTGAGGGTCCGTTCGGTCCTGCTCGGGTTGGGTTCCCTGATAGTCGGCAACGCCCTTCTCCGCTTACTCCTGGTGATCTCGCGGGTTGATCTGTGCGGCATCTTCCAACGGGTCAGGAGTGTAGACACCCTATCCTTCGTCGACCTTTCTCTCCTAGTAGGAGTGAACATCTATCTTTCGACACAAAAGTGGCAAATCATGGATCGTGTTTTGCGCCACCGGACTGACCCAGAACTGCCGGCCTTCACGGCATTTGCAGTGACCAGCGCTGGAAATCTGCTGGGACAGTTTCTCCCCGTCCAACTCAGTATGGTAGTAGCCCGCACGCTGGGAACTTGGACTCGTGGCCGTGCCCTGCGGCGGGGCACAGTTGGGACTCTGATCGAGCAGGGATTCGACGTTTTGACAATCTGCTTTCTGATGATGGCGTCCGCAGGCACTCGGCTGCTGCGAGGCGATGCAGCCTTGTGGTTCTTGCTTGCCATTCTGGCAGCCCTGCTGGCGCTCGGGCCGGTCGGCGCCATGGCGGGTTGGTTGCGTCGAGTCCGCATTGACCCTGTTATATCCCCGCACAAGAGATTGGACCGCCTGAAACGCAGTCTCTTGCAACTCCAGGAGTCAGGGCTGTTGGAGGCGAGCGTTGCCCGGCGTCTGATGGCGCTTTCGTTCGCGCGCTTCGGCGTTCTCGTGTTGATGGCCGGCCAAATCACCACAGCGATCCGTGCCGATGTTCCAGTGTGGCACTTGGCGGCAGCCATGCCCTTCGTCGTATTCTCCAACGCTGTCGCCATCACACCCGGAGGCCTGGGCATAACTGAGCTGACTTACGCTGCCGCGCTCAATCTGTTCGGCACCCCCGTTGCTACGGGTGCCGCGTGGGCCCTGGCCAATCGCTTCCTCGTCATTGCAGCCACGTTTGCAGTTGCCATCCCTGCGATTGGCCTGTTCTTTGCCCTTTGCCTGTGGCATCGGGCGCGCAATGCTTCAGGGAAGATAGCGGCCAGTCAACAAGAGTCGTGATCCCTAAGTAAGTGGCTTGAAAAGCTTACCAGCAGGATGATCAACGTGGGACGTACTCAACCACCGACACATCATCCCATACGCCTAGCGTGTGCGCCGTGTAGGAATCCTTGGCAGTCTCCGCGATTCGCTGGATGGTCAGATGGGAAGCACGGAATGCAACAACCAGGAAACGGCGCCGCGCAGGAGTGGCAGTGGCCAGGAAGTCGTGTACCTGCGACTTGGCTTCGCCATTCCAAACGCGTGGGAGGGGAATTACAGGGGAGTTGACTTTGTAATAACTCAACTGACCAAATAACCCGCTGGTGCTCGGATCGGAGGGAATCGGCTGATAGTCTGCTTCGGGAAGATCGCTGCATACGAGCAGCGGGGCACCGTCGCTGGACGCGTTACGGTTCGCCGCCTCAAGCGCATACTTCCAGGTATAACCGTGCGACGGCGCTTCGAAGTGTGCCTTTGCCGTGAGCACAACCATCGCAAGGCAGAATGCGATGCGCAGGGCGGTGGAATTGATACACCTAAGGAGCAACCCCCAGCACAGCGCGATACCTGGGACCGCCACGAGCTGGTAACGCTCAACGAATATGTGAAGGGAGGTCGACACGCTCACGCCGTAAAGGATCGCGATTGGTACAATCGCGAACAGCAGACATGCCACACCGGCCCTGGATGGAGCGTGGTCGGGATTTGCCATCTTGCCGGCCGCGGCGGCGATCAAAGCTACTACTCCGAACAATGGCAGCATATGGTCGGGCGCAAAGGTAAAGGCCAGATGGTTGGGAGTCGGAGGCAAAGAAAATACGTGCGAATGACTTGTACGGAACAGGTAGATAAGCCGAGGTACTACCGGTACCATCACCAGAGCCGAGGCTAGCGAAGCCCTGGTAATCTGCCTCCTGAACTTCTTGTTGGCGCCCGGCTTCACCGTGACCAGAAACGCTGCGAACGCCACCAGAATCACGCCGAACAGATAGTGGAAGTAAAAGATGCTTGCGGCTGCGATTCCAAACAAAACCGAGTACGCGGTGGAGCCGGTGCGCGTCCAGCGCAGCAGGCTCAAGATAGAGCAATTCACCGCCAGCACACCAAAAGCGTAGGGTCGAGCATCAATAGCAGCAAAGACAATTGTGGGGTAAGCGCAGAAGACGATGGTGGTGATCAATGCCACATCGGCTTCGAAAAATTCCCTAGCACTGCAAAACAGAACCCACGCTGCAGCAAGCATGGCGAGTATGGACGGAAGCCGGAGGACAAACTCGCTCGATCCAAATAGAGTTCTGGTGGCCAATAGGATATAAGGGTAAGCGGGAAACGACAATCCCTGACGAGCCCATACCTGGAAGAAGCCGCCGCTTGTCTGCCAGTAGGATATGGTTTCATCCAGCCAGAGCGGAGAGCCGATGGCAAAGAACCAGGTTGCGATAGACGTGGCCAAGGCCGCGGGGTAAACGATGTTCGCCAGGCGGATCTCCTGGCCACCGATACTCAGCGCGCTGCGAAAGTGTCGTAGTGTCGCGACGCGCCCGACTGATTCGACGTTCGTCTGTGGCATTTCTGGAGTGTAACTTTGCATTTCCATCTCGCTGGCTCGCCCTTGCGGTTCCCGAGAGTCCGCAATTCTCCTGAACCACGCGCGGCTCCGCCCGCGGACAATTGTCCGAAGATCATTCTAGCCTCGACTTGCCACGATGTAAGGTGACTGAAGACGCGAGCTCGAACATACACTCCTGTGCCGTCCACTCCATAGCGCGCCCTTGAGCACGAGCATGGCGCCGACCGTCTTTTCCCAGCATGCACCCGCGCCTATTGAGTTGAGCACGATGGTGTTTTGCGGATCAATCGGGGTGGCGCTTGGGGTTTCTTCGCGCACGTACAAGCACCATGGTGACGAAGCCTTTCGGTCTGGGAGTATGAGACCCTGCGGGCTGGGAAACTACTATATTCTCCCTTATTGCCTTGCCCCAAACATTCATCAAAAGCGCACTCGAACAGCGCTCTGAATCCCCGTCGTTCTTGCCTGTTCAACGGGAGACGCAGAGGCAGGATTTTTGTGAACGGTTTTGCCTGGTTCTCCTTGCATTGGCCGTCGTGACGGGAGCGTGGTTCCGCTTCCGCGCGCTCGCTACGAAAAGCTTCTGGTTCGACGAGGGCATCAGCACCGGCATCGCGCGGCTTGACTGGCCCAATTTCGCGCACCTGCTGTGGGTGCGCGAAGCCAACATGGCGCTCTATTACGTCCTGCTCAAGCTATGGATGGCGTTCGGCATGAGCGAGTTTTACGTGCGCACGCTGTCGATCATCTTCGCGCTGGCGGCGATTCCCGTGGTATATGCGCTGGGGGCGCGGCTGTTTGGCGCAAGAGCCGGATTGATCGCCGCCGCGCTGCTCTCCGTCAATGCTTTTCACGTGCGCTATTCGCAGGATGCGCGGGCCTACACGCTGGTCGTCTTCCTGTGCGCGCTCAGCTCCTGGCTGTGGGTTCGATGCATGGATGACCCGACGCCACGGAACTGGCGCCTTTATACGCTGGCCAGCATTCTGACTGTCTACTCCCATTTTTACGGGATTCTCGTGGTGTTGGCGCAGTGGCTGTCGCTGATTCAGGTTCCGCGCGAAAAACGCCCACCGACGGCATTCCGCTACCTGCGCTTTTTCGCCTACGGCATGTTGCCGATTGCCGTGTTCCTGTGGCGGGCCGGATCGCAGCCAATGAACTGGCTGCATCGCCCGGATGGGCCCGTTCTGCGGCACTTCTTCCAGTCGATGGCCGGCAATGGCGGAGCCATCCTTCTCGGCCTGTACATTCTGACTTGGATCGCCGCGGCCTACGCGCGCGTGCGGTCTGAGCGGGCGCAGCGCTGGCGCTACGACTTCCTATTTATATGGCTGGCGTTTCCCATCGTCGCCGTGGTTGCCGCCTCACAATTCAGATCCATTTTCCTGGCACGCTACCTGATCGTTTGTCTCCCGGCGTCGGTTCTACTGGCCGCCGCCGGCATCGCGCGCTTGCGTAATGTTATTCAGGCGGGTCTTCTGCTGGCGATGGGAGTGCTTTCTATCGGCGGCGTCTTGTCTTACTACCAGCGCGACTTCGACGTGGGCCGCGACGACTGGCGCGGGGCGACTCAATACGTGTTGTCACACGCCGAGCCTGGAGACGGTATTTTCTTCTACAGCGCGCCGGGCCGGATGCCGTTTGAGTACTATCGCACCCTGCTCGGTCATTCCGCGCGCGATCCCGAAGTCCTCTATCCTTACTCGGGCGAGCAGATCACCTACCGCGACTTTCTGGTGAAGCCGCTCGCGGAGGTGCTGCAGAACCCACCGCCAGACCGCAGACGCGTCTGGCTCTTCCTGAACGAGCATCGGCCCAGCGGGCACTTCGATATGGCCAGCGAAGTCCTGTGCGCCTGGTACGGAAGGCGTTACAGGCTGGTAGAGAAGCGCAGCATCGACGAGATGGACGTGTTGCTTTACAGCAGCGCACCCGGAAATCCGCGCCCCTAACACTCCAACTGTTCGCGGGTGAGCTTCATGCCTTCCAGGTTGCCCAGCACGGTGACGGCGATGTGGTCGGCATGGAAGAAGTCGCCGGCCAGACCGACCAGTTCGTCGGCGGTCACGGCTTCGATGCGCTCGATGATCTCGTCGAGGCCGAAGAAGCGGTCGAAGTACATCTCCTGCCGCGCCAGGTTCGACATGCGCGCGGTGGTCGATTCCAGGCTCAGCATCAGCGAGCCCTTGAGCTGCTCCTTGGTGCG
>Ga0187769_10001368_pt1 | contig 13886 bp, 9 predicted proteins | sample 0116_SJ02_MP02_1_FD_133140 | JGI IMG/M metagenome (GOLD analysis project Ga0187769, IMG submission 133140) | Tropical peat soil microbial communities from peatlands in Department of Meta, Colombia - 0116_SJ02_MP02_10_MG | ecosystem: Environmental > Terrestrial > Soil > Wetlands > Peat | place... | reverse complement strand
GCGAACGGCCACTACGAACTCGAAGGCCTCGCGCCGGGCATTTACGACATCTACGCTGAGGCGGCTGGTTATCCGCAGACGCTCTGCGTCAGCGGCATAACCGTGCTGAAAGGCCAATCGTTGCACTTCGACTGCTACTTGCAGCCTGGTCCGGTGATTCACGGTAACGTGTTCACGAAGCATCAGTTCGGAGACGAACCGTGGCCTGGCAACTCGACAACGGGACAGTACATGAAGATCGAACTATACAGTAACCCGACGCTGAGCAACATAGTCGACCCGAGCGCCGGCGCACCAGTCTCATGGACCCCGCTACCATGCACCGCGGGAGGCCAAGAAGACTACGTAGGTAGGTTTGCGGCCGGCCTTTGCGGCGACCCGCGCGATGGAAGCTTGATCGCGTTTCCATGGCATGAGTACAGCACCGTCAACTACCTAGCCTACGATGAGGCTTCGAACATCTTCACGGGTCTGCAGAACGGTTACTCGCGTGACGTGGCGGAGAGCGTCTGCTTGGGTGCGGTGTTCTGTTCGAACGGAGCACCTGCGCTGACTTCCGATCCTGAGGGTGTTGGTCCTCCGCAGAGTTGGTATGTTGATGGTGGTACTACGACTCCGTTCCACTTCGAGATGGGTGTGAAGGGTGAGTACGGTGCTCCAAGAGACCTTAGCGGTGAAGTTCCGCAGGTCTACGCTACTTGGATCAACGGCCTCACGCCGGGACGCTATTATGTGCGTGCCTGGACCTTCCGTTACGTGCAAACTGCCCTGGACGGTGCAACCTTCCAGGAGTACTACTTTGACGTAACGCCGAACGAGTGGGCTGGAGACGTAACGTTACCAATGGACCTACGCTTGAGTAGCTGGGTTAACAAGACCGTCTACTTCCACGACATCGGCACGAGCCTAATCAACCCAAGCCCAACCAACCCAATCACAACTAGTCCAATCGCCAGCGGAGCGGGTTACATGTGGGGCAATTTAGTTGGAGCTGACGGACACGTTTACGCGCACAACGTAACGGGCCTTGGCTTTAACGACAGCTACTACTATAATTTCGGCTGCTTCTCATACGATCAGTTTAGCTACGGCCAAGACGCAGCCAACGGCAACACGTTCCCGACTGGAGAAGCTGGTGCGCCGGCCAGATACTGCCTCGCTTCGAACCCAAGTCAGGAGAGTAGCGCTTTGGATAAGGGAGATTTGAACGCCAATGCCACAGCAACAGGGATTGCGACCATTCAGTTCTGGGGTATCAACGATACTTGGGGTGGCGAGAATTACGGCATACCATCCGGCACATATACCCCCGATGTTGGCGTGGATGGATACTACAGCCCAACTCCACCGGAGCAGGTGTCTGTGACGCTGAGCGGCAACCCAACTAGCATTAGCGACCACCTTTTTCTGGGGCCGGGCTTCAACGTGTCAGTCTACAGTATTGACTGGGAAGTCCCCTTCGTTAGCCGAAATTGGACTTGGTCCGGGTGTCAAGGACGGTATTACTTCACATCTCCCTGCGTGGGGTCTGAGATTGATCTAGGTTGGTACCCTATCATCAATGGTACAGCCGGTGCGCTCGCCGATTACTTGGGCGCGGAGCCGACTTTTCTCCCGCCCACGGTCGGGTTGGAATCAGATTATGGTGGGCTGTTTCAGGGTCCATTTGGAATAGACTGTAGTAATGGTTATGCGCCCGCGTACTCTTGCTCGGAGATGGACGGAGGTGGGCGGAACGTGTTGCCGGGTTTCAGCCTAGCCCACGGAGCATACTTTGGTCAATCCGCCGAGTACGCTTTCGTTGGCGGGTACACGGCTGGGTTGCTGGGTTTCTTGACGGCACCGCAGCTTCTGACAGACGCCATGTTTACAACGCCTCTCCTGGTTTGGCCGCTGCACTTCAGTGAAGGGCAGTACAACCTTGCCCAATACACGTACGGGTACATTCAGAACAAGGTCTTCACCGCTTACGCGGCAAATGGGCAGGTGGCGAATATGCAGACGTACTTGGTCATTGGGGTCAACGTGAGCCTTGACGTTCTCTTCAAGAAGGAGAACATCATTACCAGCACGCCCTTCAACATGTCCGCCCGCGTTCGTCTCTTCAACGACCAAAGTCAGTTGGTGGCGGAATGGATGTCCAGCGAAGGCACCTACGTCGATCGGAGTGGCGACGCAGTCGCAGCGAACGGCGCACTCCAAGATTCGTCCTGCGGAGTAACCGATGGAGTTGGTTCGGACTGTACTCCTCTCTACCCCTTCACTAATCTCTTTACTGTTCCAAGCTCGGGATTGAACAGCTACGACTTCGTCCCGAGCGGTACGACGCTATTGCATGTCCTCATGGCCGGTCTTCCGGAACAACCTCCTTTTGGAGCTGAAGCTCTCACTGGCACGTATTTCGGTGATCCAATTGCCACGGGTGTACCGATAGACGAGACGCTGGGCCCATTCTCCGAAGGCCTTGGCCCATACGGCCCATGCGACTTTCAACTCAACTGCTACCCGGCGCCGTACGGGCAGTATCCGTTTCCGTACACTGGAATTGCCGGTGCGCCGGACTATACGGGCGGTTGGACGGCGGAAGTTGATTTCGTCCCTTGGTTCGCAAACAATACGAGCACGCCGGAGCTACAGTGTTCCTCTTGTTTGCCGAGTCCTGCTTCCTTCCCACAATACTATCCGCCGGTGAATGGGTTGTTGATGGGTGAGTCATACCACATTATCCCTGGCACCATAGCCACCAGTGGCATCAGTTTAACGGAAGACATGGCCCTCAGCAACGAATCCCTAGGCCACAGCGTCGCAGCAAATCACTTAGGCCCATACTCGCAGGAGGGCGTCTGGCAGATAGCGGACATGCGAAACGGCGGGGAGGCGTCAGCGATCTTCGAGGATGACTTGAACGGCTTCGTGTCGGGGAACGTGTTGGCGTTCACGTGGAGTAACGAACTGCGCACTCTTAGTTGGGGCGCCATCAGCGTGACCGGCGCCACTGGAGCGGTGATAGGGAACTTCTACACGTACGACGGCATCTACCAAGGCTTCCTACCCACTGGCAGCTACAAGTTCACGATTGCAGAACCAGGTTACGGTCCCCAAACCTGGCCAGTCCCGGTCTCGCGAGGTCAGATTGGCACCGGACAAAATGTGAACCTAGAACAAAACACTATACCAGTGCCCGAATTCAGTGGCGTCGCCGTAGTCGCCTTCTCAACGTTAGCGGTTGCAGTATATTCCCTCAAGAGGAAACGCAGGTAAACACCGGAGGATCGAGGATAGCGCCCCGTGGCCTCACCCTCCGCCTGCTGCTCGTAGTTAAGCGAGTTAGATGCCTAGTTTTCCACTTGAACTGAAGGGCAACGTTGCGCATAACATGCGTTGCACGCTTTTCAAACAGGTTGCGGAGACGCCCTTCGGCTTGGAATCGTATTCCACAATCTGTCGAAGAGCTGATCATGTAATTCCACAATCAATCTGTTCGTAGTCCAAACCCCCGTATCCGCCCCTCGGTCTGTCCTCAGGTCCTCAGGAAGACTCTCGATTACGACGAGTTCGCGGCCGTCGACGGTGACGAAATTTTGCCCAAAGGCTTTGTCAAGGACTTTGGACTCCAGTATCTCGGAAATCTCGCGTGCCACACCGGAGTTTTCCGAGTCCACTGGCGATAATACATGAACTTCGACCCCTTTCTTACTTGCTTTCTCGAGCGTATCGCAGTGAACTTTGTAAGCTCGCACTAAACCCGGCGCGCTGGTACAATAGTTTACTGTTTTTGAGGCCTCACTAATTATCTGAGTTATCTTATTGGATACCCCTTGCCTTCCCTTAATCTCCCAGAAGCCGCCCGTTTCCTTAGGTCCGTCACGTTGCACGTACTTATTAGTTTCAAAGGTCAGCATCAAGCTTTGAACGATCACCGATGTGTCACTCAACTCCCGCGCCAGCTTGTTGACGACAGGCATGAGAACCTCACCCGGAGACGCCGCAGCATAAACCTCAGGCTTCCCATGCATTATCCGGACCAAGCCTTTCCGTTCGAGTTCGTTAATCGCACCATATGTTTTGGCTCTCGGTATTTGGCCGAAGAAGCTGAGCTCGCTGGCTTTTATGGGTCCTTTCCGGACCAAGACCAGATAGATGCGCGATTCGTACTCAGTCAACCCTAAACGGTGCAGAGCGCTGAGCTCTGATTGTTCGTCAGACAAACCGAGTCATTCTCACGAAAGCTATTTCCAATTCGTAACTCCGGTTACAGATCACCTAAATAGGCACCTGCCGCCACCCAAAGTCGGACTCACCCTTGAATCAAAGACGATTTTTCAGGGGACAGACTTTGTCATCCGCATGTGCAGCCTAAAACAAGAGCTTGTATGTACATGTGCTAACCTCAAGGTTGTGCCCCGAACGGTACCCCCGGAGTATCCAGCGATGGACCCAATTCGACTCTCAGAGTACATATCGGTAATCATCAGCCTCGTTGCTCTCACCGTGGCATCGATCTCTGACGTCAGAACCCGTGAAGTGTCTGACAAACTCTGGCTGGCCTACGGACCAGTAGGCCTCGCCTTAACCGCCTACCGAGTGTGGACTGAACCCCAAACCCTGCTTTTCACCGGGATTTCAATCGGCATCTCGATTATGCTAGCGCTTGCGCTGGTCTTTTTCGGGCTGTCGGGAGGGGCTGACGCAAAGGCCCTAATCTGCCTCGGCGTAACACTCCCCCTTCCCCCCACAATCGTGACACCCATCTTAGGCTTCGCCCATCCCTTCTTTCCACTCGTCGTCTTCATCACTACATACATAGCCTCACTGTCAGTCGCGATCTGGATACTTGGCAGAAACCTAATCCTACTAGGCAAGCTGCGATCAGGAATCTTCAAGGGATTTGAGCGCGAACCCAGGTGGAAGAAGGAGTTAGCCCTCATAACTGGGTTCCCCACTGAAACCTCGCAACTGCAATCAACCTTCTACCTATACCCGATGGAGAAAGTTCTCGACGATAAGGAGGGCGCAAGGCGAACCTTCCTAGCGTGCTCGAACGCCGACGTTGACCGGGACCAGGTTCTCGCCGAGTTTTTCGAGTCAATGAAAAAAGTCGGCTCACCCAGCACGGTATGGGTGACACCAGGCCTCCCATTACTAGTCTTCATGCTCGTCGGCCTCGTGATCGGTTTGACCGTCGGCGACCCACTCCTTGCAGTCATCCGCTTGGTGATAGCACGCTGAAGGTGAGCTTAGGGAGGAACAAGGTCGGGACACCAGTCATAATCGCATGAGAATGGTTCAGGTTAGAACATCGAGAGTCGACTATTCTTCGCCTTCACCCTTCCGAGCAGAAGTCGGGTAATGTTTGGCGACCCTTCGACGAGTTTCTTATTGCGACAGCAATTCAGGCGGCCGTGAGTGGACCGGTGCCACCAAACCGAGCCTTCTCATTATCGCTATGGGGTCCGTTTTCTTGACCCCGACAATAAGTATGATGTTTAGCACGAAGAGACCCATCAGCCTCCCTTCGTATGCTAGGAAAAACGCCACCGAGCCTAGGTTCCCCAACGCCAAAATGAACCCTATCTGTTCTACGATGAAAAATGCGAAGCCAATCGTCACAATGCCTTGAGACGCTTTCTGGGTAAACGCCCAATTCCGAAAAGTTTCGTAAACGAGGTAAGCGCACGCACCCATTATGATTACTCGCAGGAGCAAATCACCACTCGTCGAGGCCGCTTCCAACCCTCCGTACGTTTGAGTTAGAACAACGACGGCGAGAAAAACCAACGTAACTAGGGCGGCCACTAGCAGGTCGATTGACGTAGACTCGCCCAAGAGGCGGACGCGGGTCCGCCTCGCGTAAACGAAGGCTATGAATAACATGCCGTAAGTTTGCGTCAGCAACCATACGGCTTCCGCCGGTGTGCCGAGTTGTGGTAGCTCCTGAATTAGGGTCGGGAGGATGGATTGCACAGCGAAAGCAACTGTCATAAGACCGAAGCCCGCTGGTATCGCAAGCAGATACGAGACACCGGAGGCGCGGCATGGTTTGGCGGTTAGAATCACCAGTGCGGCGGTAGCAAGCATGGATAGAATGTTGACTGATTCGAGAAGTGGATCGAACACCATCTTATTCTCCTAGCGCGTCGATTCTTGAGGGCGACACCATGAGATTCATCGATCTTGCATTTGGAGCTACCCTTGTGGCTTTCGGTCTGGGGGCGCTCGGAGGAGCATTCGTAACCGCCCTCTCCTTAACCTTTCGTGAATTCATGCTACTCGTAATCAACCTGCGTCTCGTTGCGCCCGTTCGGGCTGCAAGCGAATCAGGCGAGTTTGCTCTCATGTTGCTAATCTTCTTGAATAACTGCATTCCCGTCGGCCTCTCTTTTGTATACCCTCTGATACTCGGAAAAGTTCGTTGGACCCCGCCTATGCGGACGGCTACCAGGAACCGGTTGCTTACGGCATTCTCCTTGTTGACCGGAGGGCTATTGGGCTTCTTCAACCTCGGAGCCACCCTCATGCTTATCGCGGAGCTGAAAGGCCCAACCTTGGTTAATGCTTTACTACAGTCATCATGGGTGCATGCCCCGCTCGAATTCTTGCTCGTTCTAGCATGCGTCGCGGAGCCGGTACGATTGACATTGCGAGGCGAAGAGGGAGCAGATGTTCTCAAGTATCTCCGATCGGATGCCAAACTCCTTGTCCCCTGCCTAGTCGGCCTCCTCGCATCCGCCGCCATCGAAGTCTTCGCAGGCCTATAGCATGCTATCACTTACAAAGCCGCAGAGATTCCCACCTAATCCCAACCACAAAATCTTGCTCGTGCCCCTGTAACTGACGGAGAGCGCATAAAATGAAACGGTTGACGCATTTGACAAGTTGGTTCTTTGTCTTTGAGGTATTCTTGGTTAGAGCTTTACGTATCTTAGACGTAGTGTCAGTCATTACGGACTAGGCGAGCGAGAGGATGCTCGCTTATCAACTTGAATGCCAAGAATCCGCGTGATACTCGATGACTAGATTGACCGTAGTTATTGTAACCGCCAAATCTGAAGGCAGTCTCACTAAGTGCCTTGCCTCCCTCGCGGGACAGACCCTCACTGAATTTGAGGTGATAGTGGTTTGCAATGGATACGTAGCCCCAGAACAACCCGCCGACTTGGTGGGTGGACGCTTGGCGAAGCGGGTTAGGTTCATCGTCACTGCGAATCGTGGGTATGGCGACGCTTGTAATATTGGAGCTCGTTGCTCAAGGGCCGCGTATCTGGTTTTTCTGAACGACGATACCGAGCTCCATCCAGATTGCCTCCAGTCGCTCTATGAGTCCCTCTCCAGAGACGAGAACACCTTATTCCAACCTTCAACTTTCCACGAGTATACTCATAGGATGATGCAGGCAAATCCCTGCGACATCTACGGTGCAGCGGGACTCGGGTTCTATGGAAATTGTGGAAGCGGTAAATTCTATGCTTCCGGCGCGTCGTTCGCGGTGACCAAGAAAGTCTTCGACTCGCTACGGGGTTTCGACGAGAAACTATTCCTGTACTATGACGACGTGGATTTGAGCTGGCGAGCGAGGCTTATGGGTTATAGAATCTCATGCAGTGAATCAGCAATCTGCAAGCACATTGGCGGCGCCTCATCAACAACAATGCCGCACCCATTCAAGTTCTACCTTACTCAGCGGAATCGCATTAGAATCATGATAAAGAACTACTCAACTCGAAGACTGCTGCCCAGAGTTGCGATTGCTTGCACTATGATCATCACAGGAGCAGCATTCCTCACCATTTCGACTCGCAAAGTGAAGTACGTTATTTCCGCGTGCAGAACGTTCACTTGGAACCTGATGGAACTGAAAGACACACTTGTCGAAAGGCATAGAACTCAGAGAAAACGAGTTCAAGATGATGCAGTTATCGAGAGGAGTATGAGTAGGTTTTCGATGGACCTGTGTGTGTTCAAAAGGCATATCATTGACGCTTAAACGGGGAGAAAGACTGATCCACTAGTTAATTTTCAATAGGGTACCCGCTCGCCGAGCCGCGTTTCGTATTGAGGTCGGCATAGAAATCGGCTTTCTACAAGGTGCCCTCATTTGCCTGCGAACATGAATGACTACAAGGCCCGTTTCACCATTCCGTGGATTGAAAAGAAGACTTACAGTGAGCCGCATCGAAGAACCACATTTCCATTGATTTAAACGGGTGGATGAATGAGGATGTAGATTAATGCTAGATTGTCCATTTTCCATTCCGTCCAGGCATAACTTTGTTTCGTTGAGGAGTACATGGCATAATAGATAGGAAAAAGCTACCTTCCTAGGTCATCATGCGAACAAAGTTGAGTTTCGCCGGGCGGCTATGGTTTTACTTCAGAATGGGCTACAACACCTATCTCACATTTATCCTAGGCTACGTGACAACGATTGTCACTGTCTACTACCTTGCAATCAAAAGCATACCTGCGCTGCTCAATCTCTTCCCCAACCTCACGTCATTCGCGATACTGGTTGCAGTGGTAGGGAGTGTAGCATCAATTGGGATAGGGTGGGTGCACATGAAACGTAGCCCGATGTACAGTGCGGAGGTCGACGTGGGTGTCGAGGCAAACCCCTACAACTACAAACTGCTCCCCGGATACAACAGAGAAGTTTACGCACCCGTTTATCTGGAACTATTGAGCCAGCTCAAAACGCTGCTGGCATCTCAGAATCTCCTAGATGTTGGACGCAAGGAGAGAGTTGAAGACTTAGAACTCAAGCTTCGAATCCTAATTGACGGCGGCGCCCTGGGCAGGCCAAGGATCGAGGCGTAGATTTGTTCGCGGGATTGCCGACGAATCATGATCCGTGATTAGGGCGAAGATCCCAGTCAAGGTCAGCCGAGCATGTAAGAAACCATGGCACCCTCGAGGTAAATCCATGCGGGTGAGAGAGGATTCAGAAGATGTTGGATAACGAGTTTCTGAGTCCACTTCTCAAAGTGCTTGGCGACCTCAACTCTCATTTGGTAAAGCGGCGATTAACATCGTCCGGCGGCGACATGAAGCGTCTCGTTAGAGCAGTCCGTACAGCAGGTATACCGCCATTTGGTATATTCAACATTGCCATGTCTCAAATTGAACTTGAAATTGTTGAGCTGGCCAAACTAGTTGCGATTCACAGGCCAAGTTCGGTCTGTGAAATAGGAACACATCATGGTGGAACCCTTCTACTATGGTGTGCGTTGGCAAGGCCAGACGCCAAAATAGTCAGTATCGACAAACCTGGCGGTCCGTTCGGCGGTGGATATAGAAAGTATAGAGCCTACTATTACAGATCGTTCGCATACGCTAACCAGGAACTTTTGCTCTTGCGCTGCGACTCACATGCGCCGGAAACATTGCGGCGCGTGCAAGCGTTCCTCGCGGATGAAAAGTTGGACTTTCTCTTCATAGACGGCGATCACACATATGAAGGAGTGAAGATCGACTTCGAAACATATTCGCAACTAGTGAGACCGGATGGACTAATCGTATTCCACGATATTGCTCACACAACTAACCTCGCGGTCGGTGTGCCACGCTTCTGGCAGGAAACAAGGAAAACGCATAGAACGCAGGAAATCATAGCCGACGAGAATCAAAGCGGGGCCGGAATCGGCATCATTGTAGGGCCAAGTAATAGTCATGTGACAGGGGTCAAGCAATGAGAGCCGCGATATTCTTTGATGGATACTTGCCATTACACGAAACCAAGGACCCCGGATTGCTTGCTCTCGGATTGAATCGCTTACGTTGCAGCACCAGCTTGATAACATTGGACAAACCTGAACTGGAAAACTATGACGCTCCTTTCAAGTTGATTGCAGGAGACAGACAGACATTTGCGGATACTAGTTTCTGGCGGCCATTGGAAGCTGAGGCAGTCATTTGCTATACCTGGCTAGATCCTAACTACAATGACGTTATAGCTGCCTTGCGCGATTCCGGGAAGAGAATCTTGCTCAAGGCTGATAGCGATGGAAGACTCGGGTACCCTCTCGCACCTAGATATTTCCAGACTGCAAAACCATTGCAGAGACTGAAGCACGTTTGCGCAGAAGGGGCCTTCTTTAGCAAGATCTTTCCTTCATACAGGAGCAGAGTGAAGGGGATCCTGAGGCAGGTCCAATGGGCAAATGCGGTCTTGATCGAAAGCCCCAAAGCGCTTTCCAATATGTATGAATTTCTTCAATATTGGGAAAACCCGAACGTCCTATCGAAATTTCACGTCATCCCTAATCCCGTGGCCGATGAAATAATGCAGGCTCGAATAACTGCCAAAGAAAATATCTTGATGTCCGTCGGGCGCTGGGATTCTCCATCGAAGAACCCGGGTATGCTACTAAAATGCTCCCATAAGTTCCTAACGGATAACGAAGGATGGCGATTACAAGTAGTGTCTACTCTGGGGCATGGGAGAAAATTCGTTGAGAATATCATATCAAGATGGAATTCGACTCTCAGATCCAGAGTCGATATTCAAGGGCATGAGCATTTAGCACATCGTCAAATGATCCAACTATTCAACGGAGCTAAGATTTTCTTCGTCCCATCCAGGTGGGAAGGCTTTCCGATTGCTGCTGCGGAGGCAGTCTGCATGGGCTGTTCTCTTGCAGCAACGCCCTTGGAGGCTCTCGACTTTCTCGTGGCAGATGGTTTCTCGGGGAGATTGAGCAAAAGCTTCACCTTTCGAGATCTCGTAAGGACATTGCATCTTGAAGCATCGAGTTGGTCCGAGAATGTCTACGATCCCTTTGCGATAGCCACGTATTGGAGACAGCGACTTTCATTGGAGACGATTGCCTCCCAAGTCATGAAATTGTTCGATGCTAGAGATCGAGTTGGATAGAGTTGGAGCATTGCAGTTTGGTAACTCTTCCACGTACCACAATCGTTACCAGGATCTTGTCCGGAGATGTTTGAGATTGAGTTGGCAGTAGAATAGTTCCGTATTCTTGATTCCAAACTCTGGAAAATCCTGCGTCGTGTAATGCACCGTGAAGCCAAGAGATTCAAGGGCCTCGTCCAAATCTGTTCCATAGACGCGGTAGCATAGGGACATGTTGTTTGCGTTCGGATCCCCGTGGTATTCAGGCTCCTTGAGAAACTCATCCTTAGACGGATCCTCGCGGTCATTGGTTAACACACGCACCATTGTCTTCGTTCTATCCCTCACGTGAGGCACGGTGAAGAGGTATACCCCGTGTGGTTTCAGCACCCTCATAATCTCGCTATGGGCAACATCGTCTAACCTTACGTGCTCCATAACATCGCTGGTTATTACGATGTCAAAGCAACTGTCTGGGAACATCAGTTTCTCAAGGTTCTGGTTGGTTATGTTGGGTGCTAGCATAGTCCCCCAAGGAATGTTTGGATCGTAGATCGACGTTTGCAGGTCGATCCAGTTGCATTTTGAAAGAATGTCAGGAATCGGGTAGCAATTCACATGCGAGTAGAAGGCAACTTGAGTATCGTAGATGGTTAGGAGCGTACCATACTTTGACGCCAGCTCGCTTATGCTCTCGACTCGAACACCTGACATCTCGCCTATGGCGCGGAGGAGGCCACGTGCAATTGAGCGGTAGCGACTTGTTGTTCCGCACTTCGTGCATATCAGTGACTCTCTGTAACTGCGTTTGCGGTTGTAGAGAAAGGTCGTTCGGTTCCCGCAAACATTGCATCTTCCCGTTAGGTGCATATTCCGATTTGGGAGATGCCGAGAAACGAGTTTGTCCAGTTCTCGTCGCCATGAGGAAGGCAATTCGAATATCTCCAAGTTTCAGGAGGGCGCGAACTTCAGTTTCTCGAGTGTCAGCCGGTGAGCCTCTTCAGATTGCAGCCGTCGAGCTCCATGGTAAAAGGTCAAAAGCTCCAGATAAGCTGTCAGTTGCTTCTTTCGCTGGTCAGCTTGCAGGGAGGCAGACGATTCCTCCAACCAAATTTGAACGCGTCACTGTTCGTGGCAAAATGGCTCCGGAATCGCCTGCCAGCTATCCACTGTTTAGACTTGCAGTAGCGGAATGCCTTTTTCCTCTGCAGGGCACGGTAGAGTTCCATAGGGGCGCAGCAAGACTGTCTTGTCATACAGATGATTTCCGCTTCGATTCAACAACAATCAGAGCACTGACCGGACTGGAAAGGCTGAGCATCTTTGATCCTGATACTGACGAATGTCTCAGCCATGCGGGCCAGCGACCTCACTTTGTCGAGAGCAGACGCCCTGAGGTATCAATCCTAATCTGCGCAAAAGACAAGGTAGGTTACACGTTCAACTGCCTCCAATCGATCAAAGCCAGCTGCAGAGATTACGAAGGCAGATACGAAGTACGCCTCGTTAGCGATGGATCGTCACAACAGACGAACAGGTTTCTTTCGGGAATACACGGATTAAAATTGCTGACTCTGAGAGGAAACATGGGATATGTCAAGAGCAACAATCTTGGAGCCCGGGATGCTCGAGGTGACTACCTCGTTCTCCTCAACAACGACACAATCGTGAGTAAAGATTTCCTAAGCTATTTAATGCGTACATTCGAAGAGCATCATGATGTCGGCGTTGTTGGTTCGAAACTCCTGTACCCCTCGGGGAAGCTGCAAGAGGCAGGCGGTATCGTTTGGAGTAACGGAACAGCTTGGAACTTCGGGAAATTCGACGACGCGAACAAATCAGAATACCAGTATGTTCGCGATGTAGACTATTGCTCGGCCGCTGCGTTGGGCTTGCGAAGGCGAGTTGTGCGACGTTCGGGACTGTTCGATGAGCGTTTCCATCCCGGCTACTATGAAGATACGGACTTATGTTTTTTCGCGAGGAGTAGAGGGGCGAGAGTCCTATACCAGCCGAGGGCTGTAGCGATTCACTTTGAAGGCGCCAGCCATGGACGCACTTTGTCAACGGGCATCAAGAGGTATCAATTGATCAACCGGTCAAAGTTTGCGGCAAAATGGAAAACCGCACTTCGATTGCAATATCAACAGGGCCCTCCAAACGTTCTGCGTGCAAGCGATAGACTAGGTCGAAAGTCGATCCTTCTGATTGACCTTCACGTCCCTCAATTTGACACGAACTCAGGTGACCTAAGGACATATTGGATTATGCGGCTACTTCGCTCATTGCATTGGCACGTGACACTTTTTCCAGCAGTCCGGGCGTGTTTAGAACCATACGCCAGCACCCTAGAACAGCATGGGATCGAGGTTGCGAACGACCTGTTGCCCGAAGACCTTTTGCGAAAAAGGGAAAGCTACTTCAACGTTATCATGCTAAGCAAGCAGAGAGTTGCACTTAGGTGCATTGATACAGTGTGCACCCTTAGTCCGCGAAGCGTGTTGGTGGTCGATTTCCCTGATCTCGAATCCGTGAGGGAGGAACGCTACGCCCGACTCATTAACGACAACAAGAGACTGCTTAACGCATATGAACTATTCCAGAAAGAAATCGAACTCTCGAAAAGAGCCGATCTAGTACTCACTATCACTGACGTTGAACGCAATCGCCTACTGGAGGCTGATCTGCAAGTTCCAGTCGAAGTGATCCCGAATATCCACGAAATAGCCAATACCGGGCTTCCTTTCCACAAGAGAAGAAACATCTTGTTCGTTGGAGCTTTTCGACACCCTCCCAACGTTGATGCGGTACGCTTTCTCGTCAATCAAATCTTCCCCTTAATCCGGCAGCGCCTAGGGAGTGCTCAGCTCATAATTGCAGGCAGCGACATGCCTCAACTGATTCGGAGCATGTCAGCACCGAGAGTTAGAACGCTAGGATACGTTGAGGACCTTGGCCCTCTCTTGAATTCTTGCAGAGTTTTCGTGGCCCCTCTGCGTTATGGAGCTGGCTTGAAGGGAAAGATTGGCATGGCAAT
>Ga0187769_10001366_pt1 | contig 13890 bp, 15 predicted proteins | sample 0116_SJ02_MP02_1_FD_133140 | JGI IMG/M metagenome (GOLD analysis project Ga0187769, IMG submission 133140) | Tropical peat soil microbial communities from peatlands in Department of Meta, Colombia - 0116_SJ02_MP02_10_MG | ecosystem: Environmental > Terrestrial > Soil > Wetlands > Peat | place... | reverse complement strand
CTGGCAGACGGCAAAGCGCAAGTAACGCGCGAGGTCGACGGCGGACTTGAGACCGTTTCCGTGCGCCTGCCCGCAGTGGTTACTACGGACCTTCGATTGAACGAGCCGCGCTACGTGACCTTGCCCAACATTATGAAAGCAAAGAAAAAACCGCTTCAGACAGTTTCGCCCGAGAGCCTCGGGGTCGATGTGACGCCGAGGCTCAAGACCATCAAAGTCAGCGATCCGCCCCAGCGAAAGGCCGGCATTCGAGTGCCCGATGTGACCACACTCGTTGCCAAGTTGCGTGACGAAGCCAAGGTGATTTCGTAATCGCCGGAGCCCAAGTATGAGAGCGCTGATACTGGCCGAACACGACAATGCGACGCTCAAGGCTGTGACACGCAACGTGGTCACGGCAGCCATCGCGGCGGCCGGCGAAGCGGACGTACTGGTAGCCGGCAGCGGTTGCTTAGCAGTGGCGCGGCAGGCTTGCGCGATTGCCGGCGTAAGCAAGGTATTTGTCGCCGACGCGCCGCATTTTGCCGATGCGCTTGCTGAAAATATTGCCGCGCAACTGCTTGCTCTTTGTAGCAAAGCCTACACCCACGTTCTGGCTCCGGCTACCAGCTTTGGCAAGAATGTGCTGCCGCGCGTTGCCGCACAAATGGACTGCGCGCAGGTCTCTGATGCCATCGCGGTAATTGCTCCAGACACCTTTGCCCGGCCGATCTATGCCGGCAACGCGATCGCAACAGTCCAGTGCGCCGATCCGGTCGCCTTCATCACCGTTCGTCCGACGGGCTTTGCAAGCGCTGCGGACGGTGGCAATGGATCGATCGAAACTGTGGCACCCGTTGCGGATTCGGGCTTATCCGAATTCGTCGGGCGGGAGATGGCCAAGTCCGACCGGCCGGAACTGCAAAGCGCAAAGGTGGTGATTTCGGGCGGACGGGCACTGGGTTCAGCCGAAAATTTCAAGCTACTTGACCAGCTTGCCGCGCGATTGAATGCTGCTCTTGGAGCATCGCGCGCCGCGGTCGATGCTGGCTACGCGCCCAATGATTGGCAGGTCGGACAAACCGGAAAAATCGTTGCACCACAGTTGTACATCGCGATCGGTATATCGGGGGCGATACAGCACTTGGCCGGAATGAAGGATTCGAAGGTCATAGTGGCGATCAACAAGGACGCGGACGCACCGATTTTCCAGGTGGCCGATTACGGACTGGTGGCCGACCTGTTCCAAGCGGTTCCCGAACTGATCGAGAAACTCGGATAAAGCACGATGAGCTACCAGGCACCGTTGCGGGAAATGCAGTTCGTCATTCACGAGCTCGCCGATCTGCGTGCGGTTCAGGCCTTGCCCGGCTACGAGGAAGCCACTGACGAGATCATCGGTGCAGTGCTCGAGGAATGCGCCAAGCTTATGAGTGAGGTCGTGGCTCCGCTGAACCGCATTGGCGATACCCAGCCCGCACATTATGCCGATGGTGCCGTGAGAACTTCGCCGGGCTTTCGGCAGGCATTTCGTGCCTTCGTCGAAGGGGGCTGGCAGGGGGTGATGCATCCGACGGAGCACGGGGGTCAGGGCCTGCCGAAGCTGGTTGCGACGCCTTGCCTGGAAATGCTGCAATCGGCGAACCTGTCCTTTGCGCTTTGTCCGTTGCTTACCGACGGAGCGATTGAGGCGTTCTTGACCGCAGGCTCCGAGCAGCAGCGCCGTCGCTACGTGCCCAAACTCATTGACGGCAGTTGGACGGGAACAATGAATTTGACCGAACCGCAGGCCGGTTCGGACCTCTCGCTCGTGCGCACGCGCGCCGAGCGCCAGGCCGATGGCCGCTATCGTATTTTCGGTCAAAAGATCTTCATTACCTATGGTGAACACGATCTGGCGCAAAACATCGTGCATCTTGTGCTGGCGCGCACTTCGGACGCGCCGCCTGGCGTAAAAGGGCTCTCGCTGTTTGCGGTGCCCAAGTTTCTGCCGCTGACCGACGGCGCTTTGGGCGCACGCAATGATGTCTTTTGCGCTTCTATAGAACACAAGCTCGGCATCCGGGGCAGTCCTACGGCGGTCTTGATTTTTGGTGATGGACGCGGCGAAGTTGGTCCGGGCGCGATCGCCGAACTGGTCGGAGAAGAATTCCGCGGTATGGAGACCATGTTCATCATGATGAACGCTGCTCGCTTTCAGGTCGGTCTTCAGGGTATCGCCATCGGTGAGCGCGCCTACCAGCAGGCGTGCGCGTATGCGCGCGAGCGCTTGCAAAGCCGCGCGGTGCAGGGCTCGGCCGGCCCCGTTGCGATCATCGAGCACCCGGACGTGCGCCGCATGCTAATGCTCATGCGCTCGCACATTGAGGCCGCGCGCGCAATTGCCTACGTGGCTGCCGCACAAAGCGACATTGCGCATCATCATCCCGATGCTGAGGAGCGCGCGGCGGCGCAAGCGCTCTACGACTACCTGATTCCAATCGTCAAGGGTTGGAGTACGGAAATCGCCGTGGAGCTAACTTCCATCGGCATCCAGGTGCATGGTGGAATGGGGTTCATTGAGGAAACCGGGGTCGCGCAACATTATCGCGATGCGCGGATTTTGCCGATCTACGAGGGAACGACCGCGATCCAGGCCAACGACTTGCTCGGACGAAAGACGGTTCGGGAAGGCGCTGCGAGCGCGCGCAGACTAGCCGAGCAGATGCGGGCGACCGTCATGCTCCTGCGGGAGCAGTCGGTGCCGGATTTTGTGGCCATTGCGGCGCGACTGTCTGCGGCAGTGGACGCATTTGCTGCGGCCGTCGAGTATTTTCTGCGCAATTTTGATCAGGACGTGCGCGCCGCCTTTGCCGGCTCGGTGCCGTATCTGAAGCTTGCGGGGATCGTGCTCGGCGGTTGGCAGATGGCGCGGGCAGCGCTAGCCGCTCAGCGCCAACTGGAGCGCACGCCAGAGGATCGGTTTTACCGTACCAAGGTCGCGACGGCGCGCTTTTTTTCTGACCACGTGCTTTCGACTGCCCCGTCATTGCTGCTGGCCATCGAGGCGGGCGGCGCTGGCGCCTTGGCGCTGGACGCGAACGACTTCTAACTGCCCGTTCGACGCCGCCGGCGCTCGCGTAAAGGGGCGAGGTAGATAGCTCCAAGCTATCGATAGGATAATCACAATTCATTTGTTTAATGCAATGCGGACGCGTACATTTGTCCGCGCCGACCGATTTCGGAAGGATCGCGCTGCAGCGATGAATCAACAAGGAGAGCTTTATGGCACTGAAGGGATCAAAGACCGAGGAAAACTTGAAGGCTGCATTTGCCGGGGAATCGCAGGCAAATCGCCGGTACTTGTACTTCGCGTCCAAGGCAGACGTCGAGGGCTATAACGATGTGGCGGCGGTATTCCGTTCCACGGCCGAAGGGGAAACGGGACACGCGCACGGACACCTCGAATACCTTGAGCAAGTGGGTGACCCGGCTACCGGGCTTCCAATCGGACCAACGCGCGCCAATTTGAAGGCCGCTATTGCCGGGGAAACCCACGAATACACCGATATGTACCCGGGGATGGCCAAGACCGCGCGCAGTGAAGGTTTTGCGGAAATTGCGGACTGGTTCGAGACGCTGGCCAAGGCCGAGCGCTCGCACGCCAACAAGTTCCAAAGGACGCTGGACTCCCTCGTCGACTAGCCACGGTTTTTTTGGCCGTGGATCTGACACGCGATGCGCGCTCGGCGCGCATCGCGCACCGAATTGATCTTACAAAAACTAATTATGAGCACCAAGGAAGGAAGCCTGGAAGCACCGACTCGAAGGCCGATCGCATGGGATCAGCCCGAGTTCTGGGACGAGGCCAAGCTCGAGAAGGAACTCGAGCGTGTTTTCGATATTTGCCACGGGTGTCGACGCTGCGTGAGCCTATGCGGAGCCTTCCCAAGACTTTTTGATCTCGTCGACGCCAGCCCTAGCGGCGAGCTCGATACGGTCCCCAAGGCACGCTACGTGGAAGTCATCGAGCAATGTTACCTGTGTGACATTTGTTTTATGACGAAGTGTCCCTACGTACCTCCTCACGCATGGGATCTGGATTTTCCGCATCTGATGTTGCGAGCCAAGGCGGTAGAGTTTCGCCGTACCGGGGGCCGCTTGCGCGACCGGGTGCTCTCATCCACCGATCGACTCGGTTCCTTTGCAGGCATTCCGATCGTGACCCAAAGCGTTAACGCGGTCAATCAAAGCCAGCCCGGCCGGGTGCTGGCCGAGAAACTGCTCGGTGTCGACCGGCGGGCTTGGCGTCCACAGTACGCCACCGCGAAATTTCGCCGCTCCGCAAAGGCCGATGCCTCGGCCGCGGTTTGCGACGGGACGCGCTCGCCGGGCAAGGTCGCAGTTTATGCCACCTGCTTTGTCAACTACAACGAGCCTGGAATCGGCCTGGATCTGCTCAAAATCCTTGCGCACAACGAGATTCCCCACGTGCTCGTGGAGAAAGAGGCGTGCTGCGGCATGCCAAAGCTCGAGCTCGGAGACTTAGAAGGGGTGCGTCGCCTCAAGGAAATTAACATACCGGTACTGGCTCAGTTAGCGCGAGAAGGTTATGCAATTTTGGCGGCGATACCGTCTTGCACGCTGATGTTTGCCAAGGAACTGCCGCTATTGTTTCCGAACGATTCGGAGGTGCGGATCGTGAGCGAAGCGATTTGGGATCCGTTTGATTACCTGGTCGCGCGCCAGAAGGACGGATTGCTGAAAAATGACTTTCGGCGACCTCTGGGTACGGTGTCGTATCACGTGCCGTGCCACAGTCGCGTGCAGAACCTGGGACGCAAGACCGAGGAGGTTCTTAAGTGGATTCCACAAACTTCGGTGACCACGGTTGAACGCTGTTCAGGGCACGCGGGAACGTGGGGCGTGAAAAAGGAATTTCACGCCACGGCGATGAAGATCGGTGCACCGGTATTCCGCGCGATGACCCAATCTCAGCCAGATTACATCAGCTCCGATTGCCAGTTGGCGGGGCACCATATCGAGCAGGGGATCGGACAGCTCGAAGGCGATCCGACATCGGGCAAGAGGCCACGGCTTGCGCATCCTTTAACGCTGCTGCGCATGGCCTACGGTATTGAATGAGCAGCACGACACGGACCTATTATGAATGTGATTTCCCAATCGAGCTTGATGACGCTTGAAACATACGCAAAGCAGCGCAATGAAATTCGCAGCCGCGTAATGGCGCACAAGAAAAACCGGATCGTGCATTTGGGGCCGCATCTGACCCTGATTTTCGAGGACGAGATCACGATCCGATATCAGATACAGGAGATGCTGCGGATCGAAAAAACCTTTGATGAGCAAGGCATTCGCAACGAGCTCGACGCATACAACCCGCTGATCCCAGATGGGACGAACTTGAAGGCGACGATGATGCTCGAGTACGAGGACCCCGAGGAGCGCGCGCGGGAATTGGGGCGCTTAATTGGCATTGAGCGCCGCGTGTACATTCAGGTTGGAGAACGAGAGCGATTTTACGCAATCGCGGACGAGGATCTGGCGCGCGAAAATGAGCAGAAGACTTCCTCTGTTCATTTTTTGCGTTTCGAACTTACGCCACAGGCGATCGCGGACTTTCGGAGCGGGCGCGTGGTGGCGTTGGGCGTTGACCACCCGTACTACCGCGGGCGCATCGATCGAATTGCTGGCGAGGTGCAAGACTCGTTGGGCAGGGACTTCGCCTGAGCTAAGCTCAGAAAAGGCACTGCTGCGCCGTGGGCGACTGCGGCACGCGGAAGTGGTGGCAGTCAAGCGGTTCGTATTCCTGCGCAAGCTGCAACCTGCGGCAGGCCAGGCAAAAGCGCTGTCGCAACAGACTTGCAAATACTCCGGTCCCGGACATGCGCACGCCAAATGCCGACTGATTGTCCTGTCCGCCCCGTATCTGGCGAACACGACTCATGACATGTTCGGTGCGCAATGGCACGAACTCGCGCAACCACTCGACGAACAAGTCGCGAACCTCTAACGGTAGACGCAATGTGACGTAGGAGGCTTGCTCTGCACCGGCAGCCGCAGCGGCTTCGAGCACCTGCTCAAGGGACGATTCGGTAAGCGCGGGAATTACGGGTGCGACGATCACGCCGACAGGGATTTTGGCCTGCGACAGGGCGCGGATTGCTTCGAGGCGGCGAGTCGGGGCACTGGCGCGCGGCTCGAGCGTTCGTGCCAGCGAGCGATCGAGCGTTCCAATTGAAATGAGCACGCGCACCAAATTGCGCTTTGCCATTTGCCCGAGCAGATCGATATCGCGAACGACCAAAGCCGATTTGGTTGTGATCGCAACCGGGTGACCAAACGCTGCCAGTGTTTGCAAGATTGAACGGGTGATGCCCAACTGCTTTTCGATGGGCTGGTAGGGATCGGTGTTCGCTCCTAAGGCAAGAAGCGCGGGCACGTAGCCGGGTTTGCGCAGTTCCCGCTCAAGCAGCTCAGCGGCATTGGTCTTGGCAAAAAGTCGGGTTTCGAAATCCAAACCGGGCGAGAGTCCAAGGTACGCATGCGTAGGTCTCGCGTAGCAATACACGCAGCCGTGCTCGCAGCCGCGATACGGATTTATCGAGCGATCAAAGGGAATGTCTGGCGAGTCGTTACGGCTGATGATGGTGCGCGCCTGCTCCAACGCAACGCGCGTCCTGATCGGCTCAGCGGCGTGGGATGAGACCCCGAGTTCGGAAGAATTTTTTGCCTGCGCAAGCTCGTCAATGCTTGCTCCGCGCTGGCCTTCGAGGAAATCCGGATCGAGCTCGTGCGCAAATTTGGCGAAACGCGAATCCCGATTGCTCCGGGCGCCGCGTCCCTTGAGCTCAGCGAAGGCGCCTTCTAAAAGCGCGGATCGAACTGCTCGCATGTGGTTCGGGGGAATGACACTGTAAAAAATGCCAGTATACGGGTCTGCAGCTGCAACGACAACAAACGCGAGCAATTCAAAAAAAGGATTGGCGAGCCAGCAGGCAGCGGGTGGTCGCAACGGGCCTGGGAGGGATGGAAAACATCGTGGGACGTCAAAGAGCAGGAGCAACACATGTCACTAAGCCGCAAGCCGAGGCACGAATTTTGGATACGCACCCAAGACTCGCGGCAGACTTTGCAACGGCACGAATTGCGTTTTTCGACCCGATCATCGCAAAGCATCACCGCGACCGGGTTTGTCGCTCAGATCAGCAGCATTGCGTCGGATGAAATTTCGCGCCTGGCGGCCAAAGGGCTTGGGTATGTATCAAAATCAAGCTGTCTTTACGCCTTGCAGCAGGCCCCTCGTTCCGACACCACCATCATGGCGTCGACGGGCGCGGCGCGGCGCGGTATTGTGAGTGCGTGGCGACGGGTAAATAACCATCCAGGACAGGAGGTTCGCGCTAGGCACGATTTGGCGGAGCGGGTCGGAATTTGCCAAAAAATTCTGCGTTGCGCAATGAAATGTCACGTCGCGACGATCTTCGTTTCGACTGCGCCCGCTTTGGATGTGATGCGATTTTTCATGCAACAGGAGCTCAGGGCATTTTCGAGCGGCCAGTTGATATTGTTCTGTCGCGATGTTGCGCCGCAGGAAGCTAGCTTTCGAGCTATCGAAAAGGATGAGCAAGGATGACAAAAGCGGATAGGAGGCCCAAATCGCCGTCGGTTGCCTCGACCGGGGTGAAGAAGTCGGCAACGGTAAGGTTGACGTCGGGCGGTCAAAGGAAAACGACGAAGGATACAAAAGCGTCGAAAGCCGGATCGTCTCTGAAAAAGGCGATAAAGACGCAAGTACCAGCGAAGAAAACATCCAAGACGGCGTCCCAACAGTCGACACCGACCGCGGGCGCTGTGTCCACGCTTGTCGCCGCCTTTAAAGGTGCGAGAAAGTCGGTGTCTCAGGACGTCGTACCGCGCGAGTCAATTGGCGAAAGGACAGTTATCCTGACAGAAGTGGAGGTTGAGTTACCGGATGATCTGAATGCGATATTGGCGGAGGAAATTGAGGCGCAGATCCGCCGTCGCGCCTACGAGTTTTGGGAACAAAGGGGCCGAGAGCCCGGTCGCGCAGACCAGGATTGGTTGGCGGCCGAGCAAGAGATTCTCGACGAAATAGCCAGGGCAACTGGCACCGCAACTACTAGGGCATCTCGTACGCTCGAGCGCAAGACTGTGAAAAAGCGCGCGCGCTAGGGCGCAAGATGCGGGGCGTGAAAAGGGATATCCAAATTTGCCTCGGCAGCGGTAGTGTGCCAGTAAGAGGCGGCCCCTCTTGCGCGCAAGTCGTCTGGCAGCCAGAGTCTGGCGCTGAAGTGCAAATCGATTGGGGCAAATCTGTGCTTGGCTCGCAGGCGATGCCCCGGTCGTGACCAAAATAGCATCGCCTCTGACTGCAACATGCGCTAGTGCCCGATTCCCACCGTATCAAGACCTTCCGCGACCGGAAGCAGAGCTAACATTCCCACGCCTATGACGGCCACCACGATCACGACGGCGCACCAGACAGCGACTTGCAGGCTGAAGAACATCGCAATGGCTCCCAAGCACAGCCCTGAGCACACACGAGGGACGACCAAGGGCCGGAAATTGTGCTGCTTTTTCGGTGCCGGGGCGCGAGGTGCTTCGGGCAGTTTCACGTAATACATTTTTTGCATCCCCCCTTCTTATGTCTGTCGGCCGCGCGAATTTCCCATGCCAGCGACCACCGTTTGAAAAGACGGTTTTTCAAAGTGTGCGCTTAGGATGCGCACGCCGTTCGTCGCTTACTTGACGTTGGTCAAACCGGTTTAGCACCGTCCCCTCGAGGACAAACGATACCCATCTGCGCTCTGGGAAGTTTTTGGCGGCCTCGCCGTTCGGCTGCCAGCACTTGAAATGCAATGGTCCGCTCCCGGATCGATCTGCAACGAAACTGCTTGTGCAACGAAGACAACGGTGCCTTACTCCGGAGTGCTTTGCTTTCCGAGTTTTTGCGCTCGCGCGTTGCGCTCCTTGGCACTTTGTCGTCGCATGCTGCCCGCGACCATGTCAAAGCGAAACAGCCGGCACTCGAGGGGACCATTGAAAAGAACGGTCTTGCTGGATTCGCGCAGTCGCATCTGTTGGGGCAAACTGCGGTCGGCACTGAGCAGCCACGCCTGCCAGCCGGGAAATTTGCGCTTGAGCTGAGCGGCGACGTCGGCCATCATCGATTCGACGCTTGCCGACTTGGGGCTGCTTTGTTCACCGTAAGGCGGGTTGGTAACGATCATGCCGTGATCGGCGATCGGCTCACCGGTGCGGGCGTCGCCCGCTTCAAAGACCAGGGAGCGATTCTGTAGCGCCATCTCAAGGCCTGCGCGACGCGCGTTGGCGATTGCGAGTTCGATTACGTGCGTGGAAATGTCGCGCCCCACAATCTGCATCATTGCACGGTCATCGACTGAATCGCGGGCTTTCTGCCGCATCAAAGACCACGCAGCGCGGTCAAAACCGCGCAATTTTTCGAAAGCAAAGTGGCGCTGCAGCCCGGGCGCTCGGCCGGTTGCCATGCTTGCGGCCTCGATAAGTATTGTGCCGCTGCCGCAAAACGGGTCGAGCAGTGGTTTCTGTGGCGTCCAGCCCGATAGCATCAGCAAGGCGGCAGCGAGGTTTTCCTTCAATGGAGCCTCGCCTTTTTCAGCGCGCCAACCGCGCTTGAAAAGCCCTTCTCCCGATAGATCAATGTACAGCTGTGCAGATTGCTCCTTAAGGTGGACCAGCACTTGCACGTCGGGCTGGCTGCGCTCGATCGAAGGTCTTGCGCCGCTGCGTTCACGAGCTCGATCCACGATGCCATCCTTAATCCGCAGCGTCGCGAATTGCAGGCTTCGCAGTGGCGAGCGATGCGCCGTTACGTCCACTCGCAGCGTCTGGTCGGTGGAAAATTCCTGCTCCCACGCAACGGCACGCGCCAAATCGTACAGGTCGGCCTCATTACGGTAACCGCCTTGCCCGACCCGCCACAAGACGCGACTTGCGATACGAGAGTGCAAATTGGCCGCGTAGGCGCTCGCCAGCGTTCCGCCAAAGTCCACGCCACCCGCGACCGGCGCATGAATCTTTGCGCCCAAAGCGCGAAGCTCCTGCGCCAAAAGTGCCTCAAGCCCGCGCGGGCAAACCGCAAAGAAGTTTTGCGTCATCGGGCCGCAATGCCCCTAGAACGGCTTGACGATTGCCAGCACCACAACGGCAAATAGCAGCACCGTTGGGATCTCGTTAAACCAGCGAAACCAGATGTGCGAATGATTGTTGCTGCCCAACCGCAAGGCAGCGAGTTCGCGACCGCATACATACTGGAAGGCGAGCAGTGCGAGCACCAATGCGAGTTTCGCGTGGATCCAGCTCTGGCCGTTACCAATACCGTATCCCAGCCACAACCAAAGCCCGAAAGCGAGCGCGACCACGGAAAGGATCTTGGCAAAGCGGTAGAGCTTTGTGCCCATCAGCAACAATCGATCACGCTCGGGCCCGTGCGACTGCACCATTGCCAGGTTAACGAAGATTCTCGGCAGGTAAAACAGTCCGGCAAACCAACCAATCACAAAGAACACGTGCAGCGCCTTAACCCAAAGCATGGGCGTTAGCCGCGAATCTGACCATCACCAAAGACGACGTACTTAAGGGAGGTCAATCCTTCCAGGCCCACGGGACCACGAGCGTGCAGTTTGTCGTTGCTAATGCCAATCTCGGCGCCAAGACCATACTCGAATCCATCCGCAAAACGCGTCGAGGCGTTGATCATCACCGAAGCGGAATCGACCTCGCGCAAAAAGCGCATAGCATTAGGATGGTGTGTGGTGACGATGGCGTCCGTGTGATGACTGCCATAGGTATTAATATGTTCAATTGCCGCATCAAGCCCTGAAACGACGCGTATCGACAAAATCGGTGCAAGGTGCTCCGTACGCCAATCTTGCTCCGTGGCGGGTTGCAGGCAAGCGATGCCGCTTCGGGCCAAAATCGCCATCGACTGCGGGCAGCAGCGCAGCTGCACGCCTTTGTCGGCGAAGATGCGGCCAAGTTGCGGCAAAAGTTCTGTGGCGATCTGCGCCGCCACAAGCAAGGTTTCCATGGTGTTGCAGGTGCCATAGCGCTGAGTCTTGGCGTTGTCGGCGATTCGCAGCGCCTGCTGTGGGTCCGCAGAGGTGTCGACGTACACGTGGCAGATCCCCTCTAGGTGCTTGATCATGGGAATGCGGCTTTCGCGCATCAAGCGCTCGATCAGGCCGCGTCCGCCGCGGGGCACGATGACATCGATAAATTCGGGCAATGCCACCAGATAGCCGACCGCCGCCCGGTCGGTGGTGTCGATCAGCTGTACCGCAGAACGCGGCAAGCCCGCCGATTCGAGCGCATCTGCCACGAGCTGGGCAAGCATCCGGTTGGACTCTATCGCCTCGGAGCCGCCTCGTAAAATGGTCGCATTACCACTTTTTATACAAAGCGCCGCCGCGTCGATGGTCACGTTGGGTCGACTCTCGTAAATGATGCCAACAACGCCTAGCGGCACGCGCATGCGGCCAACGCTTATGCCCGAGGGTTGGGGCCGCACGTCCTGAATTGTGCCCACCGGATCGGCCAGAGCGATAATCTGGTCCACACCTGTTGCCATAGCCTCAATCGCCTTCGGCGAAAGTGTCAGGCGGTCGAGTGCCGCACTCTCCAGGCCGTTGGCGCGCGCGCGAACGATATCTCGGGCGTTTGCCCGTGCAATTTCGGTGCTGTTTGCGCGGATCGCCGCAGCAAGGACACCGAGGCATCGGTCTTTGACGGCGGTCGGGGCGCTAGCCAAACGTGCGGAGGCAGCGCGCGCGGCTTGGCAAAGGCCACGCACGTACGCGGCGACATCGTCCGTTGCGTCGATGTTCTTTTCCGAATGGGCGAGCGTTGAATTCATCGGTTTCACCCTAGCAGCGCTGGCATCACCCCAAGGACACGCCAAACGCCAATTCGGTCAATTCTAACCAAGGATCGTCGTCACCATCGGCGAGCGATAGACCTTTGACAAGGCGATCGAGTTCAGAGCAGCGCGCTAGCAGTTCGCCCAAGCGCTTCGCGCTTAGCTTCGGGAGCAGACGTTCAATTAGCGCCGGCGCTGCGCTCAGGCGAACCGTGCGCACCGCCGCGGCAAACGGACGCCCGCCAGCCACTGCCTGCTGCAATCGCAGCAAGTTGCGCAATTCCTCCGATACCATCCACAGCAGAAGCGGCAGCGGTTCGCCTTCGGCGCGTAACCCGGCAATGAGCCGGGTAATGCGCAGCTTATCTCCCGCAAGCATTGCGCTGGTCAAGGAATTTCCTTCGTAGCGCGCAACATCAAGAACGGCGGCTTGGATCTGGGCGAGGGAGAGCTCGCCGTCGCCATAAAGAAGATGCAGCTTGCTGATTTCCTGGTGTGCGGCCAGCAAGTTTCCTTCTACACGATCAGCCAGAAAGTCTAGGCTGGCGCGCGATGCACTTTGCCGCTGTCGTGCCAGACGGATACCGATCCACTCGGGAAGCCGATCGCGGGTGATGTTGGCGATGTCAATCCAGACGCCCACCGACTGCAACGCGCTAGCCCAGTCGGAGTTGCGCGTTACCCGATCCAACCGCGGCAGAGTAACAATCGTGAGTGCGTCCTCATCCTTGCGCCGGGCGTGGGTTTGCAGCGATTCGGACCCTTTCCTCCCGGGCTTGCCCGAAGGCAGCCGTATCTCGAGCAGGCGGCGTTGCGAAAACAAAGACAGACTGCTCGCGGCTTGCTCTAGTATCGACCAATCCGTACGGGCATCGACGTGCAGCACCTCTCGTTCGACGAAGCCTTGGGAGCGGGCCGCGGCGCGTATTGCATCCTGAGCCTCCAAGCTGAGCAGGGGCTCGTCGCTGCTAATTACGTAGCAGGTGGCCAGGCGCCCGCCACGCAGGTGCTGCTCGAGTTGCTCACTCCGAAGTTGCATAGGGTTTGGCTGCCGCGATACGCCGCATCAGCTGCTGCACCAGATCGGTCTGCATATCACGGTACAAAAGGGTCTCCTCCGATTCCTTGGACAGACGCTGGGTGTCATTAGAAGACATATCGCGTTGAACCAGCAAATCGGTCGGCTCGATCACTTCGCGGCCCTTGGCATCGCGCAAACGAAACCGCAAGCGGTCGCGCAAGGTGTACTCCAGGGCCCGCCCCTGGGCATCAATCGTTAGCACTTGGCGATCGCGCAGTTCGCCAAGCAAGTCGAAAACCGCCTCGGCCTTTGTCGGATCGCTAATGATCTGCGTATTCGTGCCAACGCGGATGTTCCGGGCAAGCTCTGCGCCGAGCGGGGAATTGGGGGGAACGTTCAGAGCAATGGTCGCATAAGGCAGCTCTTGGGTGCCGCGCAACCGAAAGCCGCACGCTGTCAGGCATATGCATGCAAGCACCAGGCCCAACAAGCCAATGAGCGAGCGCACTCGCCTGAGCCGGTGCGCGTCAAAGCACCACATTGACCAGCTTGCCCGGTACAACCACAAATTTCTTCGGTGGCGCGACAAGGAACTTGGCCAGTGCCTGATCCGCCGTTACGGCGGCCTCAATGGCTTCTCGCGTCGCATCGACGGCAACTCGGATCGAGCCGCGCAATTTGCCGTTTACCTGGACAACAAGATCTACCAATTGACGCTGCAAGGCTGCGGGATCGGGTTGTGGCCAGGGTGCGTAGACGAGTTCCCCATAGCGCGGTTCGCGGCCAAGTGCGGTCCAAATCACTTGCGCGATGTGAGGTGCAACCGGATACAGCACTCGAAGCAAGATGTCCAAGCCCTCGTCGATCAGTTCGCAGGACGCAGACGCTCGACTGGCTGCCTCGAGCAAATTCAGCAACTTCATCGCGCCCGAGACGACGGTGTTGTATTGCAGGCGCTCGAAATCGT
>Ga0187769_10001365_pt1 | contig 13891 bp, 6 predicted proteins | sample 0116_SJ02_MP02_1_FD_133140 | JGI IMG/M metagenome (GOLD analysis project Ga0187769, IMG submission 133140) | Tropical peat soil microbial communities from peatlands in Department of Meta, Colombia - 0116_SJ02_MP02_10_MG | ecosystem: Environmental > Terrestrial > Soil > Wetlands > Peat | place... | reverse complement strand
GCCTTCTGAGCTGCGAGGGCCTCATCATCGGCGACCCAAAGCGCCAAATGGTGGACTGTGCCGGCACCGAATGTCCAACTACCCGGAGCACGATCCGGCTCATGCAGCAAGGTCAGGGTCCTATTTGCGCCGCCGCTGCCAATCTCGAAGCGATGATACGCACGATCGACGCCGGTCTTGCGGAAACCCAGTGCTTCGATCAGGAATTTCTCCTGCTCGCTGATGTCGCGGACCGATAGCACCGTCCCATAGAAACCGCGCACAGACTCACCCTGACCGATTTCCGGCGTGCTCCAGCCAATCCTCACGTCGTCGGGATCCTCCAAGACCTCGAAAGCGATGCCTGCAGGGTGGTGGAACCGGATGAAGTGCTGTCCAAATCGTTCCTCAATAGGGCCGTGCTCCACTCTGTGGCGCTGGAAGTGCTCGTGCCAAAAGGGCAGGGAGCCTTTGGCGACGGTATAGGTGATCGACTGCACCTGGCCCGAACCGCGCCGACCCATGAGGCGGCTGTAAGGAAATGTGGTCATGATCGAGCCGGGCTCGATGTTCGCATTCGAGTAGTACAGGTGGTAATGCGGAAAGCGACCATCCATCAGGACGGTCTGCTTAGCCAAGCGCTGCCCCACAATTCCGGTGAAGAAATCGACGTCTTCCTGTGCACCCCCGGCACAGGCCGTGATGTGATGATACCCGGTGGCGGGATAGTTCATGGCTCCCTCCTAGCTAGGCAACGAAGGCGTGCCGAGTTCCGCGGTATTCTATGCGGCCCGCCACTTCGTCTGCAAATCGACCGAAAAGCGCAGCATCGCGAACGATAACCAATTGGCGAAACCGGGCGGATGCAGCGCGAGCGGATCGCTTCAGCTTCGCGAGGCGTAACGGGCTGCCCACATGGTCCGCGGGGAGTGGCGGGTCATGCGGGCCGGCCAACTCAAACGAACTCCCCTTTATATTAGGCGTCGCGGCAAAATCTTCTCATCATCAAAACGAGAACCTTGCCACGAGCTGGAACTGCCGCGGGTTGAACATCGTCCGCGGCAACCCGAAGTTAGCACCGGCAGTCGCACTCGGTGTGACCGGGATAAACAGGCAATTAAACCCTATGTTCGCTAGCGGGTTCGGACTCGCCCCCGCCCCTGTGCAGCTTTCATGCAGAAAACCGGGTTGGTTGGTTATAGGAGTGGAGGTAAAGCTCCCGACCCCCGGAATGACCAAGCCGTCACCCACCGGGCAAGCCGTCGAAGCAGATCTGGCCTGAATGGCACGGCTCACTGAATCGTTGTAGCGGCGCGGAATCACTGCTGGCGCGCCGCAGAAAACCGGGGAGCCGTAGACGGAGGTCACTTCATCTACGTTCGACCGGTTCAGCAGATTGAACGCATCGACGCTAAGATCCATCCTCCACCTTTCCGAGAGCTGGAAGTATCGTCCCAGATGGAAATCCCAACTGTAGAGGGGATCCCCAATGTAGGTATTTCTCGAAATCATGGTTGCACAGGTGGCCGCCGTATTGCAGTCGCCCGCCCGCGACACCGGCGCCCCGCCGACGCGATCTGTTGCACCGCCGGCGACGTCGTTTAAGGCATTGCTGCCATAGAAAATCGTGAACGGCCTTCCGGATTGCAGCGTGATGATGCTGCTGAGCGTGAACTGACGGACCCACGTGTCTTGAGGTCCGGTTGCCGTGAAGTTCGTTACGAAAAGGTTGCGAACGTCCTGGTTTGAGTTGGCGCGCTCCGCCTTGTAATCAAGCTGGTTTACCGGCAGGTTGATGAACGTTGTGAAGTTCCCGTTGTCGATCCCGTGTGAGTAGGTGTAGTTCGCAGTCAGGCTGAAGTACTTGCTGCGCTCAATGGCCGAAACCGTTAAGCCATTGTAATTGGCTTGGGCGACGTTGTTGTTGTAGTCCTCAAGCCCGCCACTCATCGTTTGTAGGCCGCTGTTAGGACCCGCGCCGGCAAACCAGGGACCCAACCCAGCCAGTGCGCCAGCCGCAAGCACGGGCGCACCACTCGGGCAGCTGGAAAATGATCCGTTCGCGTTCATCATTCCCGGAACCCAATCCTTAAAGCCCAAAAAGGGAGGCGCCAGCGGCCAGAGGTTAGGATCGGTCGGATTCGCCGCCTGCGCGGGATCCGTTGTCCCAAGCGGGCATGGAATATTGATGTTGTTCCCACGCACCAACTTGAGCGCTCCGACAAAGAGATACGCCACGTCGATTGAGAAGCCACGACCGATCTCGCGATCTATTTGCAAACTGGCCTGCGTGGCGTAGGGCGGGGGAGAGTTGTGATCCATCCCTCCCTCACCAATGCCGCAAGCACCGGTTGTGGCGCACGTGCCGGCCAACGAAATCGATGGAAACGCAGTGTTATATGCGCCTGTTTGTATAATGCTTGCCGCGACCGCCGCTGCCCCCGGGAGAGCCCCGAAAATTGGGGGTATCAGTGCGTTACCCGGGAACGCGAGTAACTGGTAGCCTTGGCCCGCTTGTCCTAACCCCCCCATGATGTTAGGAAACGCCTGGGGCCGTGTGTTGCCCGCTGTGCATGCAGTTATGACGGGCGTCGGCTGGTTGCCGCATTGATAGCCCGCGACGACCTTCTGCGTATTGGGCACAAAGAAGAATGTCAGGTTTTGGCGGTCAAAGAAGATCCCATATCCGGCTCGAATGACCGTCTTGCTGTCGGGCGAATAGGCAAGCCCAATGCGAGGTTGAAACTCGTTGTAGTAATTGTTCACGAACGACGACAAGCCGGATTCATAGTCCCACCGCAAACCGTAATTTAGCGTTAGCTTGGGCGTAATACGCCATTGATCCTGAGCAAAAAGTCCCCAGTATCCGTGGGTGATTTCCCGACTGTAGCGCGAAAAGAATTGCGGCGGATAGGCATTCGCCCAGGTCGAATTGGGAAAGCCGGCTCCATTGAGCGGATTGGCTGTCGTGACGGTCGAAGCGCAAGGGGCAGCGGAACAGGCGGTCGTAGCTGTTGGGAGCGGCACGCCCGAGTAGCCGAAAACTACGCCAGCATCTGCCGGAACGGGGCACTCCCCAGCCGCTGCATCGAGACCCGTTCCCGCTGTTGGATATTTAGCACCGAAGTTCGTGTTGAAAAACTCGGAAAAGTTGGCAACGCAAGCGACTCCCGGTATGAGCATCCTCGTAGGGGTGAAACCAGGAAAGTTCTCCAGGCTCCAGAGGATGTTCCCATCGAAGCCGAATTTGGCTACGTGGTTCCCCTTGACCCAGGACAAGGAATCGGCAAACTCAGCGCGCGACTCGTAGAGCCGGTCATTGGTCCCAAAGTTGTGGCCGATCTCCAGATCGTTCAGGACGCTGAAGTCAGGCTGACCGGTCATACCCGGAAAGTTGTAATGCCGACGCGCATACTGACCCAGAAGAGTATTGATCAGGTTGGGGCTGAATGACGTATCGAGTGTGCCCACCACGGATTGGTCGGCAATGTTGAGGTAGCGTCCGCCGCTCGGTGTGCCGATGCCGCCGCCGTCGAGTGTTTGGCCGATCAGCTTGCCTTCATCGCTGGTGCTCTCAATATTGTAGAAGGCCGTCAAGTGGTTTTTCGTGTTGATCTGATAATCAAACCTGGCAAAGCCGGAATTGTCGTTATTCGTTGTCAGCACGGAATGGAGGAATCCAAGCGCCTGGGCTTGGGTGATGTTCGCCGGATTGCCCGCAAAATTCGGAAGGCAGGCGTTCAGACCCTGGAGGCAGCCCTCCGGAGCAAGCCCCATGAGCGCCTTGGCCTGGTCGATCAACTGAATGTTGTTGACCAGGTCGGGCGGAAACAACGGAGAGAATGCGTTCCGCTTACCTTCGTAGTTCAAGTAGAAAAACATCTTGTCTTTCTCAATCGGACCGCCCAGCGCACCGCCGAAGATGTTCTGCTGCAAACGGTCTGGCAAGTACGCCGACTGCAAACCCGGCTCTGGCTTCTGCAGGAGACTGCGCGAGTCCAAGGCTTGGTTCTGGAAGTATTCATAAAGCGAACCGTGCAGATCGTTTGTGCCCCCCTTGGTCACAATGTTCACGATGCCGCCTACCGCCCTTCCGTATTCGGCTCCGAAACTATTGTTCACCACGCGAAATTCCTGAACAGAATCCTGAGGAGGCGTCGACCGCTGAATGCCGCTGGCTGTGTTGACGAAATCTGCACCGTTCACCGTGATCTCGTTGCTGAAAGAACGCATGCCGCCGAAGGAGATCTGCGTGGCTTCGTATTCGGTAAACGTGGTGCCCAAGCTAGTTCGGCTCGTTGCCACACCAGGAGTCAGCAGCGCAAAATCCGTAAACAGTCGGTTACTGATGGGCAAGGAGCTAATCTGCTGCGGCCCAACCACTTGACTGATTTCTGTCTTGGTAGGTTCGATCACGGGAGCTTCAGCCGTCACCACAACCTTTTCACCCGCCGAAGCCACCTGCATGTTGACATTGAGCGTGGCAACTTGACCCACCGTCAGCACGACTCCTTGTCGAATATAGTCGGCGAACCCAGTGAACGACACTTTCAGCTCGTAGGTTCCAGGTGGCAAAACAGGGATAACATAAAAGCCCCGGGCGTCCGAGGTTGCGGTGTACGTCGTGCCGGTGGACACGTTTCGCACGTTCACGGCAGCGCCGGCAATGGCGGCTCCGCTTGGATCAGTTACCGTGCCGTTCAATTGCGCGTAGCCAACGCCGCCTTGTGCAAATGTCCTATCAACGCACGCAAAAAAGAACACGCCCGCTAGCACGAGTAGCAAGAAGCTCTGCTTTCTCATCTCAACCACCTCTCTGAGAGCGAGTGCTCGGACTTAGACTTCGCAGGGGCCTGCCCAATTGTATGGAAACGAGTACACTGACAAACCCACCCAGGCCCGTGATCGAGGGGTAATTACTACGGTCCGTTGGCTTCTGTCAACATAGATCTATGGCGATGTCCGGTATGGGTTTGTATCGATAAATGAGGGGATTGGCTGGCCGCGTCCCTCAGGCTCGGCAAACGACTCGTGCGGCCATCGGGACGACTTTGACAATGCTCCCCGAACTCGGATATTGTCCGCCTCGGTGAGGCGCCGAGCGCCACTTGCTCGAAGAGAGTTCAAGCAACTTATGACACCCATCCATCGAGTCCGCGTCGCCGCCTTTCTATTGCTGTTGTCTCTTTGGGCGGGGCCGTCAACCCAGTGTCTTTTTGGCCAGCAAGACCCGTCTGGGGATTGGTCGCCCCGATTTGATGAGGACCAACGAGAACGATTGGCCGGAGCCGAGATTGGAGACTACCTCGGCCTCCCTATCAACGACGCGGCCCGGCTGAGAGCCGACAGCTGGGACGCGGCGCTGGTCGAACTACCGGAGAACCAGTGCAGGGTGCACGGATCAGACTACGGCTGGCGCGGCCCATCGGCCCTTCATATCTGGCAGGAGGTGGACCGGGCGACGCAAAAGGTGATTGCCTATCACACGCACCTGTCCGCGTATGGAGCGGAACAAACGATCTGGATGGATGGGAGACCGCACCCTCCGGACTACGCCGCGCATACCTGGGCCGGATTTTCTACCGGCGAATGGGACGGCGACACACTCGTGATCACGACGACTCACTTGAAAGAGAATTGGCTTGGGCTAAACGGCGTTCCCCGAAGTGACATGGCCACAGCTAGGGTCCACGTAATGAGGCACGGCAATTATCTAACGGTCGCTGTGATTATGTATGACCCGGTGTACTTGACGGAGCCGTTTCTGCGAACGATCGACTTTGTCTACAATCCTCAGCAGCAGATGGCACCTTGGCCTTGCGAATCGGTGGATGAGGTGGACCGGCCGCCGGGCGTCGTGCCGCATCACTTGCCCGGCGAGAACCCGTTTCTCGACGAGTTCGGCATGAGGTACGGGGTCCCACTGGAGGCCACACGCGGCGGCGCGGAAACAATGTATCCGGAATACATGCTGAAGCTCAAGAATATGAAAACCCCGCCGCGCCTTCCGAAGTCTAAACCCACACAATGAGTGTGGAGCGTCCCGCAGGAAAGGTTCACTTCTGAGCTGTGCGCCAACCCGCGGCGTATTGTGTGCGTGCGACTTCGGAATAGGGAACAGGGCTGACGATGGCGCTGATTTCGGTTTGCACGTGCCGTTCGACGGTCGGCTTCGACGATCCCCCGCCCTCTTCACCCCAAACGAAGGTAACTTCCGTGCCGGGCTCGCTGTATTCTTTGTACAGAATCGCGAGCGTGAGCATCTTGCCTTCGTTTGCACTGTATCCGCACCAGGTCGAAATCCCGACCATTTTGCCGTCGCTCAAAACCTTGTCGTACGGCAACGTGGAATAAACGGCTGAGGGGAAGTCGAAATACTTGGCTCGGTCCTTCTTCTGAAACATGGTGTGGATCGCCCGCGTTACGTCGTCGCTGTCTAAAGCGAGCGTCACCTTTTTTCGTTGCGGTCGCGTGGCGAGTTTCTCAAGTGCTTCTTTTCCGATGAAATCGTGGTCAAACTTGACAATCGGTCCGTAGCCGAGATCGTAGGGCGTTAAGTAGTAATCCTCTATGTTATTCGAATAGAAGCTGCCACCCAGCGACGCGATCGCCTCATAGCCAGTGGCCGGAAGCCACTGCCGATAGGCCTTCAACTTCTCCCCGGTATAAACAGCTGGCATCGGCGAGGGAATCCATCCGGATTCGAGTGTGTTGGACGAATAGGCCCTGGCCCCGACTTGTCGAAGGCCGAATTCCTCCCCGGCCGCAACGATCGCCGCCTTGACCGCTTCGCCGTCTTCCCAAGGACCAAAAAGTTCCAACCCTGGTTGCCCGGCCATGCCGTGCCGCAACGCGCGAACCTTTCGCCCAGCAATCAGAATGGTTGTCATGTTGAAGAACTTGAGTTCCGGAGCAGGCTTCCCTGTAACCTTTTCTATAACCTTCATCGCTGCGGGACCTTGAACCTGATAGCGGTATGCCTTACGAACGATCGGGCCGGGCCGGGCGACTGACCTCTCGTCCCTGTCGAATTTCACATTGTACCGTCCGGTTTCGCCATGGTATTGAACCCAATTGTGCACCGAGGGACGCCCGACGAGATTAAATAGGCCCTTCTCGAGGTAGAAAAGGATCACGTCGCCAATGACATAACCGTCGTAATTGCACGGGACGAATTGCTTGGCTTTATCCGCCTCGAAGCCCTTGAAGCTGTTCACGCCAAGATCGGACAGTAGCCTCAACGCGTCGGGACCTTGTACGTACATGTCGGTCATGTGGTAGGACTGATTGAAAAGCACGCAGGTCTGCTGCCAAGCGCGCTGCTCATCTCTCCAGTTCGAGAACTCAGCGGGGACGACCGGATACACATAAGGTCCCGTTTGCGAATTCCGCAGCAGCTTTACTGGATTTCCGACAGCCTGTAACAGATCCTCTAGACTCTTGTGGCTCACAGTTTCTCCTCAATCACCAACCACCAGATATCCCAGTCGATTCAGCGCTCTGGTCGGGACGCCTGAGCAAACCCCCTGCTACTGATCGCGGTTCGCACGCTTGCTAATGGCGAGGCTAGCCCCCCAGACTCGAAGGAAGATAAGGGAGTGTCCGCAGCCTGTCAACTGCGTATCGCATACGGAATGTATCCGCTATGAATCGAACTCAGGTCCCCCATGTGGGCTGCAAACTTAGATCGCCGAGCCTAGCTTCTGCAGAACTAAGAGATTACGAGGACCCTCGGGATATTTGCTGAAAGACAGTCGTAACTGCCTACTAACTGTGTATGCATATTTATCTTGACAAAAACATTCCCGTGGAGTATTAGCCGCGGACAGGAGGTGTGGGCGCAGGGGTGCGACACACCTGGCGGCAAAGATCGGTCCATCGCGAGGAGGGTGGGGATATGTCCAAGGGCTTCAGCCTAGCCAAGTGTGTAACCACGTGCCTGCTTTTGTCTCTGTTTGTCTTGTTGCTCAGCGCTGGACGCGCGCAGGGGCAATTTGCCAATACGGCCACGATTACCGGCACCGCGACCGACACTTCGGGCGGTGCGCTCGCCGGGGCGAAGGTCCAGGTGACCAACACCGCGACCAGTATTTCTCAATCGGTGGACACCGATGCGCAGGGTCGCTATACGGTGGCTGCGCTGCCTGTAGGCACTTACGACGTGCAGGCTACGCTAGCGGGCTTTCAGACAGTCGTGCACAAAGGTGTAACCCTCTCTGTGGGTGGAACGGTTGTCGTAGATTTCTCACTCCCCGTAGGCCAAGTAACGCAGACCGTTAATGTCGAAGCGCAGGTCTCGCGAGTCCAGACTGAAAGCGGCGAGATTGGCCAACTCGTCAGCCCCGAGCAGATGCGCGATCTACCGCTCAACGGGCGCAACTTCGAACAGCTGATTACCTTGGCGCCGGGTGTTGCCACCATCGCGCCGACCATCAACCCCGTGACCGGTCGGCTTTACGGCATGATGAACAACTACTCGGTCTCCGGAGCAAGACCCACCGGGCAACTATTCATGTTAGACGGTACAGACATCCGGGACTTTTGGGAGCATGCTACGGGGTCCGGGTACGCTGGTACCTCTCTAGGCGTTGAGGGCATCGCTGAGTTCCAAGTCTTGATTAACTCCTACACCTCGGAATTTGCCGGTAACGGAGCCGTCATCAATGCAACCTCACGATCCGGAACGAATAATTATCATGGCGGCGCTTACGAATTTTTCCGGAACAGCGTTTTAGATGCCACCGATTACTCTGACCAGATCGCCGGCCTCACATCAGCGCCCCCCTTCAGGAGAAATCAGTTCGGAGGCGCCATTGGGGGACCTATCAAGAAGGATAAGTTGTTCTGGTTCGCAAACTACGAAGGACTCCGCCAGGGTCAGGAACAGACCACCTTTTTTGACCTTCCGGAGCCGTACGTGGCCCTGGGAATGCTGCCTTGCACGCAAATCGCGCCGCCACCAGCGGTTTGTACCCCCTCGACAGCGGCTAACAGCACCCAGCCAGGGGTTTTGATTGGGGCCGTTCCGGCCACGCCCGCTACTACTCAGGCGGAGCAAATCACCTCGCTGTACAGCCTTTGCAAGGGCTGTAAGGCCGTTCCGTCGGCTGGCGAGCCGGCAGGCCATGACTTTGGTGGCTATTATGCTGCGTCGAGCTTTCCGAACCTGATCATCAACGAGGATTACGTGCTTGGACGCGTGGACTACGTGATCGGCTCGAATGATTCGGTGTTCGGCCGCTACGTGTTTGACGATGCGCGTGTGGGCGACGCACCGCGCGACCCCCTTCAAATCTTCCCCGAGTCGGACTTCACCCGAAACCAGTTCCTGACCATCGGCGAGAAGCACATTGTTTCCCCGACGGTGGTGAATTCGGTGCGTTTTGGCTACGTGCGCAACAACGAAAACTCTCGAGTGCAGTGCTGCCTTACAGCGTCGCAGATATCCTCAGCCTCTACGTATCTGACCTCGCTCGGTGGTGCGCCTTTCTCGACTGACCCCCTCGACTTCATGCGGACGAATGGCGTGAAGGACCCCACTCGCGAAGACGGCCAGGATGTTCTCTTCGCCGGCATCCAAGTCGTGGGCCCCGACCAAAACCGGCCCGATACTCTCATTCAGAGCAAATTTAGTGGTGGAGATGACGTCGTGTGGACGAAGGGAGCACACACCATCAAGATTGGCGGTGTCGTTACCAGAGTCCAAACCAATAACATACAGACGGCCTACGCGAACGGCACCTACTACCTGTCGAACGTTACCGGCATCTTTTCCCCTGGCCAATCCTTCCTTATGGGTTTTCCGGTTGTCGCGTTTGCCGTTCCTGCGGGACAGAATAACTCGACTCGGTACTTTCGAGAGATCAACGTCGCCCCGTATATCGAGGACACATGGAAAGTTACCCCGCGCCTAACGTTGACCTTAGGGCTACGCTATGACTACGACACCAATCCCGTGGGCTGGGCGCCGCTAGCCTATACGGGTGGCGGCTACCAAAACTTCACGACGCTCGTCGGGTCATACATACCACCGACTGGACCGGTGACTCCTGGAGCAGGACTGAACCTGTTTACGCCCGTGAAACATGTCTATAACAATAACCCGAATGCGGCAAACTTCGGGCCCCGCTTCGGATTCGCCTTCGATCCCTTCAACGATCAAAAGACCGTGATTCGGGGTGGCGCTGGCATCTTCTTTGATCCCACAGCCCCACGCCTATATGAGTCGGGCTTTATCGCTACGCCTCCTGCCGGTTTCACTTTGGCTGTTTTCCCAGGCTTTCCAAACGCGTACAACCCGGGGTTAATACCGGTACCTGCGCAGCCGCCTAGTGAGTTTGCTGGCGTGTCGTATCAGGTGCCAAACGGGTCGCCCTACCAGATACAGTACAATTTGAACGTGCAGCGCGAGCTGTGGCGTGGCACTGTATTCACGGTCGGATATGTGGGATCCGTGGCTCGCCACCTGTGGGTTCAGATGGATATCAACCCTCCGCGGTGCCTCACCTATCCGGATTGCTCGGCCTTGCCGCAGATTCCCGCTTCCAGACCCGCGGCGTCCAACGCGACTTACTTCTTTACCGACACTGGGTGTCTGAACCCAGCCCAGAACCTCCCAACAGCCGCCAATCCCACTGGAACCGGCACCGGTTGCTACGGAAGCGGAGTGCAATTCCCCTGCCCTGCTGGATGTGCTTTGCAAGGACCTCGGATCAATGGGGACTTCGGTGAGATGGTCCAGGCACACAACACAGGGGCGTCGAGCTACAACTCCTTGCAGGTAAGCCTGAACCGCCAGTTCGCACATGATCTGACTGGCAATGTGAACTACACGTGGTCTCGCTGTGTCGATGATGGGTCTTTTGCGTCGTCGCTAGAGGAATGGGGTCAACTCGTGACCGATGGATATAACCAGCGATACGATTACTCAAACTGCATCTTTGACATCCGTTCGAACTTCAGCGCGAACGGACTGTACGCTTTGCCGTTCAAGGGAAACCGGTTTGTCGAGGGGTGGCAGTTCGGCACGATTTTAGGGATTCACACCGGATTGCCTCTAAACATTTACAATGCCGGCATCGAGTTCCCGGATCCCGCAGATTTGGGCTCGGAGTGGAACTCCCGCGCAAATTACAGTTATGCACCTGGCTGCAGTCCCAGCCACATCATTGACCACAAGACCCCATCGTACGTCCAGTGGTTCGATCCTTCCTGCTATGAAGCGCAAGCTCCCGGGTTCTTGGGGAACATAAAGAGAAACAGCGTCAAAGGCCCTGGCACGGTTGCAGCCGACGTCTCCATCACCAAGAACACCAAAATTACAGAGGCTGTGAATATGCAGTTCCGTGTGGAGGCCTTCAACTTCATCAATCACTTCAACCCAGGGACACAGTCCATCAACGCGGGGACTGTGCTCGGCGCCATCAACCTACCCGGCCCGGGGCAATTTGGGACAACCGGGCAAACGACTTACTCGCAATCGCCCGTCGTAACGCCTCGCCAGATTCAGTTTGCCTTGAAGTTCGACTTCTAAGGGACGAGGCGGTTGCGTGGTCGACGAACGAAAAAAAGCAGAATAACTGTTGCATACAGTGGTCTATGTATGTATACAGGCACTAACTTAGGCGCCGATCAAAGTTTGTGAGGCTGCCACTTGCCGCCCGGAGTTGGTCCACCCCCCACCTCCGGGCGGCATGTTTTTTCAGCCCAGCCCTTCCCCGCACTGGTCAAGCCGATCCCGGACTGCCTTCCTGGATCACAATGGATGCACTTCCCTGTACTTTTTAGGTCCGTGGAGAGCAATCCTAGTCGAAGAATGCACATCTTTACCTACGAAAGCGTGAGGAAGGAAGTCAAACGGCTTCGAGCAGGACTCCGGCTGGCGTTTGAAGGCCCGTCGAGCGATTGCTTGCACAGTAAGGAGTTGATAACATCCGCGATGGTCGCCGGGCGTCTTGAGGGTGGCGACCGACCGGAGCTCGGACGGCTTCCGATCTTGATTCCATCTGCGTGCAAAAATGGCCGGTAAGAATTCACGAGTAATCGTAAGAATTCGCGAGATGATCTTGAATGGAGAGCTCGCTCCGGGTGAACGGGTGCGGGAGGTTGAGCTGGCTGGCAAGCTCGGCGTTTCTCGAACCCCCGTTCGTGAATCCTTGCCGATCCTCGCGCAAGAAGGTGTCCTGACCCAACTCGATACCCGCGGCTTCGTTGTCCGAGCCTTTACGCCGCAGGAGATCATGGACGCGATCGATGTTCGCGGCGTGCTCGAGGGGCTGGCGGCGCGCATGCTTGCTGAGCAAGGGCCGCCACGCCGACTGATCCAATCCCTGCACGAGTGCCTGCGAGAGGGTGATGAGATTTTCGCCAAGCGTCACCTCGTCGAGTCTGACGAAGCTCGATACGGTGAGATGAACAAGCAGTTCCATTCTCTGATTGTGCAAGGAGCCGGGAGCAAGGTCATCGCTGAAGCGATTGAACGCAACGGTCGGATTCCTTTCGCGGCCGCGCACGCGATCGCGTTCAACAGAGTCGACCTTCCTGGCATGTACGAAATGCTCTACTACTCGCACCGCCAGCATCACGCCATTGTTCAGGCCCTGGAGAATGGTGAAGGTGCTCGAGTCGCCGCCCTGATGTTTGAGCACGCCTATACAACGAAGGCGAGCATCAACATATCGCGCCCGACCTGGAGACCGAACCCGGACCATGCCGAGCCCTCGCCAAGAGAGCCCGGCGACGCCGCTTCGTAGGATTGATCGCTCCTTGCGCCAATAGGGGGGACGGGAGTTCCCCGCCCTCTTCGAACCCTTCGCTCAGGGCTGCAGGTAGAGAGAACTCGGAGGAGTGGGGGTGTCGTACTCGCGGCCGTATTTGTTTTTGTGGGTCGCGTTTTGATTCGGGTACGCCCGCAGGGAAATCGTGCCAAGAGACTGCGTACTAGGGGAAACGTTCACTGCGCGAGTGAGGCTGTTTAGATCGTCCGTCAGGGCGTGCTCACTCCAAAGGCGCAGCTCGTAGCGACCCGCAGGGACACCTGCTATCGAAATGTGTCCGGCGCGATCGGAAATGGCAAAGTAGGGCGTCTTGAGAACTACAATCACGGCACTCATTTCCGGATGTATGTTGCAGAACAGGTAGCAGATTCCGAGCTTGTCGAAAAGTACCGCACGCGTGCTGCCGGCTTCATACAAGCCCAGGTCGAAGCGCTTTCCCTGAAAGAGCGAAAATACATTGTGGAAGAACGGATCGTCGTTGGGGAATTCGACGATCGATCCCGCTTGAACAACCAACAGATGCGGCACAAAACTTTTGTGTCTTTGCACGAGACGCAATTCCTTTTGTGGTTGCGGAGGCGCTGTGGGGACAGGGGCGAAAAGCGGATTCAGCCAGACCACAACCTGAGAAGCATCCGCAAGCGAGTGGCTGGTCGTTCCGCTCAAAACTTCCACCTGACCGGTCACCGTGATGTCCGATTGGGCGAACAGGCTCCCGGTCACGGCAAAACACAGAACCAAACCTCTCAGGAGCTGCCAAACCATCCAAGACTGGATCGGCCGACGACAACACAGCCGCGAACAGGGGGGCAGGCGCATTAGAAGAGAACCCCTAGGCTCACGTTAATATGATCGGCCGAATACGGCTCCGTGATGGTCGTGAAGGTTCGGAGATAGCGATATTCGAGCGAAACGAGCATGTCCGAGCGTGGGCGGTAGATGAAATTGGCCAGCCAACTCTGATTTCGCGCCAGCCAAGGATTGAAGTAGCTGTACTGACCGCCCGAGGAGTTCCGGACTTCGTTTGCGAAGGGGTTGTCTTGTCCGAAAGCGCCATTGAATTCTAGTTTGTCGGTGGCGCGGAATTTCAGTTGTGCCCAGCCGCCCAGCGAATCCAGCCCGCGGACCACGGTCGT
>Ga0187769_10001363_pt1 | contig 13898 bp, 8 predicted proteins | sample 0116_SJ02_MP02_1_FD_133140 | JGI IMG/M metagenome (GOLD analysis project Ga0187769, IMG submission 133140) | Tropical peat soil microbial communities from peatlands in Department of Meta, Colombia - 0116_SJ02_MP02_10_MG | ecosystem: Environmental > Terrestrial > Soil > Wetlands > Peat | place... | reverse complement strand
CAGTTCTTTTTCGAGAACGGCCTTTATTTCCGCTATCTCGACCGCGCGCGCTCAGCCGGCATCGCCATTCCGATCGTGCCCGGGATTCTGCCGGTGCAGAACTTCAAGCAGGTGAAGAATTTTGCAGCGCGGACCGGCGCCTCGATCCCGGCCTGGCTCGCCGAGCGCTTCGACGGGCTAGATGACGATCCGGCCACCCGCAAACTCATCGCCGCGGCGGTCGCCGCCGAACAGGTGATCGATCTCGTCGATCACGGCGTCACCGATTTCCATTTCTACACCATGAACCGCGCCGATCTCGTCTACGCGATCTGCCACCTGCTCGGCTTGCGGCCGGAGCAAGCTGCGGCCGACCGCGTTAGCTCATCGACCGCGAAGGAGCGTGCGCAGAGTAATGCGTAAACCGGAACCGCGTTCGCAAGCCGAAGCCGCGCTGCGGCGTGTCGCCGCCGAGCGCATCCTGGTGCTCGACGGCGCCATGGGGACGATGATCCAGGCGCTCGGGCTCGACGAGGAAGGCTTTCGCGGCGCCCGCTTCGACGCCTGGAACCGCGAAGTGCGCGGCAACAACGACCTCCTCAATCTTTCCCGCCCGGACGCCGTGCGCGCCATTCATCTCGCTTATTTCCGCGCCGGCGCCGACATCGTGTCGACCAACACGTTCTCCTCGACCCGCATCGCGCAATCCGACTACGGCATGGCCGAGATGGCCTATGAACTCAACGCCGAAGGGGCGCGGCTGGCGCGCGAGGCGGCGCGGATCGCGGCCGACGAGGACGGCCGCCAACGCTTCGTCGCCGGCGCCATCGGACCGACCAACCGCACCGCATCGATCTCACCGGACGTCTCCAATCCCGGCTTCCGCGCCGTCACTTTCGACGACCTGCGGGCCGCCTACAGCGAGCAGGTGTGCGGACTGATCGTCGGCGGCGCCGATGCGCTGCTCATCGAAACCATTTTCGACACGCTGAACGCCAAGGCGGCGATCTATGCCATCGCCGACGAGCTAACGGCGCGCGGCCTTGCGCTGCCGATCATGATTTCGGGCACCATCACCGACCGCTCCGGGCGATTCCTGTCCGGGCAGACCCCGGAGGCGTTCTGGAACTCGATCGCGCACGCCGCGCCGCTGTCGGTCGGGCTCAACTGCGCGCTCGGCGCCAAGGAAATGCGCGCCCATATCGCCGAACTGTCGCGCGTCGCCGACACGCTCATTTGCGCCTATCCCAATGCCGGGCTGCCCAATGAATTCGGCGGCTACGACGAAGGCCCCGAGACGATGGCGGCACTGATCGAGGAGTTCGCCGGCTCCGGCCTTGTCAATATCGTCGGCGGCTGCTGCGGCACGACGCCGGACCACATCCGCGCGATTACCCGCGCGGTTGCCGGCAAGGCGCCGCGGACGATCCCGCAAGTCGCGCCGCGGCTGCGGCTGTCGGGGCTCGAAGCCTTCACGCTGACGCCGGAAATACCGTTCGTGAACGTCGGCGAACGCACCAATGTCACCGGCTCGGCGCGCTTCCGCAAGCTCGTCACCGCCGGCGACTATACGGCGGCGCTCGCGGTGGCGCGCGACCAGGTCGAGAACGGGGCGCAAATCATCGACGTCAACATGGACGAGGGGCTGCTCGATTCCGAGCGTGCCATGACCACCTTTCTCAATCTCGTTGCCGCCGAGCCCGATATCGCCCGCGTGCCGGTCATGATCGATTCGTCGAAATTCTCGGTGATCGAGGCCGGCTTGAAATGCGTGCAGGGCAAGGCGGTGGTCAATTCGATCTCGCTCAAGGAAGGCGAGGACGCCTTCATCCGCCACGCCGAGACGGTGCGCCGTTACGGCGCCGCCGTGGTCGTGATGGCGTTCGACGAAACCGGCCAGGCCGACACGCTGCAAAAGAAGCAGGCGATCGCCGCGCGCGCCTACGACATTCTGGTCAACCGCGTCGGCTTCCCGCCGCAGGACATCATCTTCGACCCGAACATTTTCGCCGTCGCCACCGGCATGGAAGAGCATAACGGCTATGGCTTAGCCTTCATCGAGGCGGCGGGCTGGATCCGGGCCAACCTGCCGCACGCCCATGTCTCCGGCGGCGTGTCGAACCTGTCGTTCTCGTTCCGCGGCAACGAAGCGGTGCGCGAGGCGATGCACTCGGTGTTTCTCTATCACGCCATCAAGGCCGGCATGGATATGGGGATCGTCAATGCCGGCCAGATCGCGGTCTACGACGATCTCGATGCCGAGCTGAGGCAAGCGTGCGAGGATGTCGTGCTCAATCGCCGCGCCGACGCCGCCGAGCGGCTCCTGGCACTCGCCGAGCGCCATCGCGGCCACGGCAAGGAGAAAAAAGAGGCCGATCTCGCCTGGCGCGACTGGCCGGTGGAGAAACGGCTGTCGCATGCGCTCGTCCACGGCGTCACCGATTTCATCGCAGCCGACGTCGAGGAAGCGCGCAAAAGAGCGCCGCGCCCGCTCGCCGTGATCGAAGGCCCGCTGATGGACGGCATGAACGTGGTCGGCGACCTGTTCGGTTCCGGCCGCATGTTCCTGCCGCAGGTGGTCAAATCGGCCCGCGTCATGAAGCAGGCGGTCGCCTATCTGATGCCGTATATGGAAGCGGAAAAGGACGGCCGCGCCCACGTGTCGTCGAACGGCAAGATCGTGCTCGCCACCGTGAAGGGCGACGTGCACGACATCGGCAAGAACATCGTCGGCGTCGTGCTTCAGTGCAACAATTACGACGTCGTCGATCTCGGCGTCATGGTGCCGGCGGAAAAGATTTTGCAGGCGGCCGTCGCCGAAGGCGCCGACATCGTCGGGCTGTCCGGACTGATCACGCCCTCGCTCGACGAAATGTGCCATGTCGCTGCCGAGATGGAGCGGCAGGGCTTCGACGTGCCGCTATTGATCGGCGGCGCCACCACGAGTCGCGTCCACACCGCGGTCAAGATCCATCCCAATTACCGGCGCGGCCAGACGGTCTATGTCAACGATGCAAGCCGCGCCGTCGGCGTCGTTGCGGCGCTGTTGTCGCGCGACGCCAAGGCGCGCACCATCGGCGACGTGCGCGCCGAATATGCCCGCATCGCGGCGGCGCATGCGCGCGGCGAAGAAGGCAAGCAGCGCCTGCCGCTCGCCGATGCCCGCGCCAATGCGCTCAAGCTCGACTGGTCCGGCCGCTACCGGCCGCCGGCGCCGCGGCTTCTCGGCGCGCGCCAGTTCGCCGACATCCCGCTCACCGAACTGTTCGACTATATCGACTGGACGCCGTTCTTCGCCACCTGGGAGCTGAAAGGCAAATATCCGGACATTCTCAGCGACGCCGTCACCGGCGCCGCGGCGCGCGCGCTCTATGACGACGCCCAAGCCATGCTCAAGCGGATGGCCGGCGAAAACTGGTTCCGCGCCAGCGCCGTCATCGGCCTGTGGCCGGCCAACGGCGACGGCGACGATATCCTGGTCTTTGCCGACGAAGCGCGGACCAAGTCGATTGCGACGCTGCATACGCTGCGCCAGCAATTGCCGCGCCGGGAAGGACGCGCCAACGTCGCGCTCGCCGATTTCGTCGCGCCGCGCAATAGCGGGCTAGCCGATTATATCGGCGCTTTCGCGGTCACCGCGGGGCTCGGCGAAGAAACAATCACCGAACGCTTCAAGCGCGCCAACGACGATTACTCCGCGATCATGGCCAAGGCGCTGGCCGATCGGCTGGCGGAAGCGCTCGCCGAGCGCATGCATCAGCGCGTGCGCCGCGAATTCTGGGCCTATGCGCCCGACGAAACGCTCGGCAATAAGGAGCTGATCGCCGAAAGCTATCGCGGCATTCGCCCGGCGCCCGGCTATCCGGCGCAGCCCGACCATACCGAAAAGGCGACGCTGTTTTCGCTGCTTGACGCCGAACGCGCAACCGGCGTCAAGCTCACCGAAAGCTTCGCCATGTGGCCCGGCGCGTCGGTGTGCGGACTCTATTTCAGCCATCCGGACAGCTATTATTTCGGCGTCGGCAAGATCGAGCGCGACCAGGTCGCCGATTACGCCAACCGCAAAGGCCTCACGCTTGCCGAGATGGAGAAGTGGCTCGCGCCCATCCTCAATTACGATCCGCTGGCCTTGGCGCGGACCGCGGCGGAGTAGCGTGCCATTGGAACCGTGTCAGCCTCCTTTCGTTTGCCTAGAACGAAAAGGAGAGAACAATGGCCCGACTCCTCGTCATGTACAAAACGCCGCGCGATCCGGCGGCATTCGACAAGCACTATTCGGAAAAGCATATTCCGCTGGCGAAGAAGATTCCCGGCGTGCGCCGGTACGAAGTCAGCAAGGGTCCGGTCGCTACTCCGGCCGGCCCGTCAAACTATCATCTCGCCTGCAGTTCGACGACATGGCCGCAATCCAGAAAGCCTTCGGCAGCCCGGAGGGCCAAGCCGCGGTCGCTGACGTGCAGACCTTCGCCACCGGCGGCGTCGATATTTACCTGTTCGACACGCGAGAGGCTTGAGCCTCCTGCGTGTCGCCCCAGGAGTCGACCCAGTTCTTGACCTCTTTATGCGAAACGCCTTCGCCGCGATCGAGCGACGCTATCGCCTGCGTGATGCCGGCGACTTGCCATTCGTTGACGTCGGCACTTTTCGCCAGGCGCTCGAAACGCTTCTTAACCGGCTCAACCCGTGCGGTGAAAGTGGTCGATGGCATCGTGTCAGGCCTTGTGGTCATTTGCATACATAATAGCACATCGGTTCGTGCGCAAAGAATGACAAGCCGTCACGCCCCCATCTTCCGCGCAATCGCCTGCTCGACGAACAGCGCCGCTTCCAGCGCCGCGCGGTCGCGGCCGAAGCGGCCGACGATCTGCACGCCGAGCGGCAGGTCGTTTTCGTGCATTCCCGGCACGTTGATGCACGGCGCGCCCATCAGCGTCCACAGCCGGTTGAACATCGGATTGCCGGTCGCGCCCAAGCCTTGCGGCGCGGCGCCCGGCGCCGACGGCGTCAGGATCGCGTCATAGTCCGCCACCGCATCCGCCAGCGCCCGCCGCGCGCTGCTGGCGATGCGGCGGGCCGCGTCATATTCGTCGGCCGAAATCGCGCTGGCGGTGGCGAGATGGTCGCGCAGCGCTTTGTCGATCGCCTCGCGATGGCGGTCGTATTCGAAGGCGAGCGCGCGGACATTCTCGTAGTCCTGGATAGTGAATTGCGCCTCATAGGCATCTTCCAGAATCGGCGGCAGCGTCACTTCGCCGACTTTGGCGCCGGCTAAGGCCGCGATGCGGCCCGCGGTCTCGACCGCCTGTTGCATCGCCGCGCTCGCCTGCGGCCACAAATGCGTGCGGGCGAGCGCAATGCGCGGCGCCGACGGCGCGGCGCGATCGACGCGGAGGTCGCGGTCGAGAATCGCCGCCGCGGCGAAGGCGACGTCGGCGACGCCGGCGCCAAACAGACCGGCGGTGTCGAGGTGCCAGGACACGGTTTTCACGCCAACCATCGGAATGAGCCGGTACGACGGCTTGAACGCGGCAACGCCGCAGAACGCCGCGGGCCGGATCACCGAACCCGCCGTCTGCGTGCCGAAGGCGATCGGCACAAAGCCGGCGGCGACAGCGGCGGCGGAGCCGGACGACGAACCGCCCGGCGTATGCTCAAGGTTGCGCGGATTGCGCGTCGCCCCGGGCACCAGCCAGGCGAATTGCGTGGTCACCGCCTTACCGATCATCACGCCGCCGGCATTGCGCGTCATCACCACCGCGGAGGCGTCGGCGCGCGGCCGGTAGCCGGCATAGATCGGCGAGCCGTATTGCGTCGGCAGCTCGGCGGTGTCGTAGATGTCCTTGAACGCGACCGGCAAACCGCGCAGCGGCAAGCTCGCAAGTCCGGCTGCGTCGGCGACGTGGCGCGCCGCGTCGAGGTCGAGCGTGACAAAGGCTTTGACCTCGGCTTCGCGCGCGGCGATGGCCTCGGCGCAAAGCTCGACGACGGCGCGGGGCGTCAGTTCGCCTAATTCGACGCGGCGGGCCAGATCGAGCGCGGAGAGCATTTTTGTCCTTTTCGCGTTGTCGCGATGTGGCCTGAAAGCCGGCGCCGGATCAAGGGGTATGGTTAATGGAACGCTGTGCAATGCGAACGCGACATCATTGAGCAGTCCTTAACGGAATTCCTCACATTGTCGTTGGATGACGCGCGGAGTTGCCTGGTATCTCGTCGGCTCCCTCGTTCTCGTCGCGCTCATCGTGCTTGCCGGCTGCAGCCATTATCTGCTCGCCGAGCGCGAGCCATGGCGGCACGAGGCGGAAGTCGCCTGTCTCAATTCCGGCGCGGTGAAGGACACGCCGGGCCGCGTGCAAATCTCGGCAATCGAAGGGCCAGGCGTTTGCGGCATCGATTATCCGTTGCGGGTCTCGGCATTGGGCGACAGCGCGCCGCTGGCCTACGACGACGAGTCGCTGCGGCCGCCGGGTTCGATCCCCAACGCCGCGATGCCGCAGTGGCCGGGGACGCAATCCTCCATCCAATCGAACCCGCTGCCGCCGCCGCAGGGCGCCGCGGCGGCGCAAACTTACCCTCAGCCTTACTCTCCGCCGCAGGCCTATCCGGCGCCGTCCTCCTCCGTGGCACAAGTGGGTCAGCCGCTGTCGCTCGATCCGCGCGGATTGCCGCCGGGCGAGGGCGACGACGATATCGGCATCCCCGGCGGCCCGCCGCATCCTTATTACGGCGGTCCCGCCGCGCCGCTTTATTCGCCGGGTGCGGCGCCGCCTCCCAGTGCGCCGGCGCCGCTCGGCCCGCCGGGTGCGCCGGCGACCACGGCGTCAGCCGGGCCGGTCGAAGTGCAGCCGCCAGCGACGCTTGCCTGCCCGATCGTCTCCGCACTCGACCAGTGGATTGCAGCCGCAGTGCAGCCGGCGGCGCAGCACTGGTTTCGCCAGCCGGTGGTCGGCATCAAACAAATCTCCGCCTATTCCTGCCGCGGCATGAACGGCAATCCGAATGCGCATATTTCCGAGCACGCCTTCGGCAATGCGCTCGACATCGCCGAGTTCGATCTCGCCGACGGCCATAAGATCAGCGTGCAATATGGCTGGCACGGCACGCCGGAGGAGCAGGGCTTTCTGCATGACGTGCAACTGGCCGCCTGCGATCAGTTCACCACCGTGCTGGCGCCGGGCGCCAACGTCTATCACTACAATCACATCCACGTCGATCTGATGCGCCATTACAACGGCCGCCACATCTGCGAGCCCGGCGCGATCCCGGGCGAAGTCGCCGCGGCACGGGCGCGCTCGCAATTCGCACAGCACGGCGGCCGCTATGGCAACCATTATGGTGACTCTGGCGTGACCGGTTCGATCCAAACGAGCGAGCGCGGCCGGCGCTATTCCGGCGAGGATGACGACTCGCTGCCGGAAGCCGTGCCGGGCGAGGATTGATCTGCCCCCTCCCCCCGCGAAGCGGTGGGGAGGGTCGCCGCGAACAACGTGAGCGGCGGGGTGGGGGGAGCGGACTTGCAGAAGTCCCCCCACCCCTAACCCCTCCCCACCACGCGCCATAGCGCGTCGAAGACGCGCGTAAACGCGCTTATGGCGCGTGGGAGGGAGGGGAATTAATGCGGCATCCGCAGCACCGGCTTGATGGTCTTTCCCGCCTCCGAATCCCGCGCCGCGCGATTGATGTCGGCGAGATCGTAGAATTTGATCAACTTCGCGATCGGAAATTTGCCGTCGACGACCATATCGACCAGCTTGGGGATGAATTCCTTGGGAAGGCTGTCGCCCTGGACGACGCCGCGGACGACGCGGCCCTGTTGCAGGAACGGCATTTCGAACGAGGCGTCGGTGCCCCTCAGCGCGCTGCCGAGCAGCACGCAGGTGCCGCCGGGCAATAGCGCCTCGATTGCTTTGCGCAGCACGGCCGGCAACGCGGAGGTGTCCGCCGCATAACGCACGCCGCCGGCCGAGACGGCGCGAATAGTGCCGACGACATCGGGGCACACCGTATCGTCGATCGTATGCGTGGCGCCGAGTTCCTGCGCCAGCGCGAGGCGGTGCGCGCGTACGTCCACGGCGATGATGGGATGACAACCGGCAACCTTCGCCGCCATCAGCGCCGCCAGGCCCACCGCGCCGACGCCGAACACGGCAATGCTGTCGCCGGCATTCGGCCGCATGACATTGAGCACGGCGCCGGCGCCAGTCTGGCCCGAGCAAGCGAGCGGGCCGAGCAGTTCGAGCGGCACGTCCTTGCGCACCTGCACCGCCCAGCGCGCCTGCGTGATCGCAAAACTGCCGAACGAGGATTGCTGGAAGTAGGCGCTGTAAACCGGCGCGCCGTTGTTCGCCAACAGCGTCGAGCCGTCGGCGCGGGTGCCGCCCATTTTCAGATTGCGGCCGTCGAGGCAATAATTGAGCCGCTGCCGGCGGCAATTCTCGCAGCCGCCGCACCATGGATAGGACATGACGACGTGGTCGCCGGGCGCGAAATCGCGCACGGCGCTGCCGACCGCATGCACGACGCCTGAGCCTTCATGGCCGAACACCGCCGGAAATTTGATCACCGGAAAATATTGATCGCGCCCGTGCAGGTCGGTCTGGCACATGCCGCTGGCGACGACGCGAACGACGAGCTCGTCGGCGCCCGGCTCGCACAACTCCAGCGTCTCGATGACAAACGGCGCCGACTTCTCGCGCACCACCGCGGCTTTGATCTGCATGCGGGCATTGTGGGAACGGCTTGGCGCCGCGTCAATGCGCCAACATCGCATGTGGGCAAAATCGTCTTCACTATGCGATCCGCTGGGCACTGCGCTCGCACGATTTTGCCCACGCGGCGAGGCGTTGCCGCACGGTGCCCACCCACGGTGGGTCAATGCGCCTGCATGTGCGCAAGCACCGCGGCGCTCGGCCAGCAATCGACCTTAAGCCCATTGCGCTTTTGATAATCGCCGAGCGCGGCGCGCGTCAGCATGCCGGCCCTGCCGTCAATCTTGTCGTGGTAAAGCCCGCGCGCGGTGAGGATCTGCTGCATGCGAATGAGATCCTCGGTCGGCAGCTGCGCCACCTTGGCCCAAGGTGTCTCGAACGGCCGCGCATTGTCGATGCGGTCGGCAAGATGGCCGACGAACAGCACGTAGAGGTCGGAGAAGTTATATTCCTTGATGGCGAAATAATTGGCGGTGGCGAGAAACGACGGGCCGTAGTGGCCGGCCGGCTGCAGCAGTGACGCGGTCTGCGCCAGTTCGGTGGCGGCCAGTTTGCGGCCATAAGCCGGCACAAAGCCGCGCTTGAGCCACTCGCCGATCGGCAGCGTGTACTCCGGCACGCCGATGGTGCAGTCGACATTGCCCGGCGGATGCACTTCGTATGCCCACGCGACGCCGCGCTGCCAGCCTTCGCCGACCAATTGCTTGGCGGCCGAGGCGAGCGCATCCGGTACCGAATTCCAGATATCGGCGCGGCCGGTGCCCTCGAAGTCGACGGCATATTTCAGATAATCCGACGGCAGGAATTGCGTGAGCCCCATGGCGCCGGCCCAGGAACTCTTCATGTCGGCAAGCTTGATCTTGCCGTCGTCGAGAATTTTCAGCGCATCGAGGAATTCGTCGCGGAACTTGTCCTTGCGTCTGCCGTAATAGGCCTGCGTCGCCAACACGCGGATCGCGCTGCGGCTGTCGGCGGCGCGGCCGTAATCGGTCTCGCGGCCGAAAATCGCCAGCAAAATTGCCGGCGGCACGTCGAATTCGCGTTCGATCGCCGCCAGCGGCACGCGGTATTGCGCGTAAAGCGCACGCCCCTGCGTCGCGAGCCGGTCGAAGGTCGTTTCTTTGAGATAATCGGCCGGCGTCTGCACGAATTCGGGCTGGCCGGCCGACGGCTTTTCCGGCCGTCCGGGCAGGACGAGATCGGGCAGCGTCAGATCGGGCTCAAGTCCGCGGGTGGCGAGATCGAAGGTCGCGCGCGAGACGCCAAGCGCCTGCGCTTGCGGCCACAGCGATTGCAGGAAGGCTTGGAAGGCAGTGTCGGCGGGGGCCGACACTGAGAACGCAAAGAACACACAAACAACGACGGAAAATTTTTTCATGCCCGGATAGCTTATCAATTCCCTGTCCCCACGTGGGGAGAGGTGGAACTCATCTCACCGCGACGATGAACAAACGCGGGAAGCGCAGCAGCACCTTACCGTCGAAACGCGGCTTGTAGGCACCGACGATCTTTTGCGTATAGGCGGCACAGAATTTCTCGCGGTCGGCGGCGTTAAGCGGCGACAGAAACGGCTGCAGGGAGGAGCCCTTGAACCATTCGGTGATCGCGGCCGGCGACGCCATGACGTGATTATAGACGCTGTGCCAGATGTCGATGCGGGAAGCGACCGGCTTGAGCAGATCGTAATAGGCCTCCGGCGGCGGCAGGTCGTCGCGCGCGGCCGCCTTGACCTCCGGGTGATCCCGCCACGGCCCGGCCTCGCCGACTTCTTTCTGGAAGCGCAGCGCCGGCTCGCGGGTATTGTCGGGCATCTGGATCGCCAGCACGCCGCCTTGCGGCAGCGCTTCGAGCAACCGCTTCAAGATGGCCGGATGGTCCGGCAGCCATTGCATCACCGCATTGCCGAAGATGAGATCGGTCGCCGGATCGGGCGTCCAGGTGGCGATGTCGGCTTCGACGAATTGGCATTGCGGCAGCCGCTCGCGCGCCTTGCGCAGCATGTCGGGCGACGAATCGAGCCCGATCACCTGCGACTGCGGATAGCGCTCGAAAAGAAGCTCGGTGGAATTGCCCGGCCCGCAGCCGAGATCGACGACGAGCCGCGGCCGCTGCAGCGGCACCTGCGCCAGGAGGTCGCGCGGCGGCCGGGTGCGCTCGTCTTCGAATTTGAGATATTGCCGGGCGCTCCAGTCTTCCATCGTTGCGAATCTTGTTAAGCGCGGGAGGCCACCTGATAGCAGCGGCGGGCGCGGCGGGAAAGCCGCATCCGGGACTTTAGTTTGAGCATGATCTATCCGAAAACCGGTTTCCACTTTTCGGGATCGTGCTCTAGGCGCCGGCGCCGACCTCATGCGCGGGCTCGACCGGCGCGTCCATCAAATGCTTCGCCTTATGGTGTTCCGCGGCGAAGATCAGATAGACCGCAGGCACCACGAACAGCGTGAACAGCGTGCCGATCGCCAGGCCCGAAGCGATGACCACGCCCATTTGAAAGCGCGACACCGCGCCGGCGCCGCTCGCCGTGATCAACGGCACGACGCCGAGCACCATCGCCGCCGTCGTCATCAGAATGGGGCGGAGCCGGATGCCGGCCGCATCCTCGACCGCCTGGCGCTTGGTGCGGCCTTCCAGTTGCAGGTGGTTGGCGAATTGCACGATCAGGATGCCGTGCTTGCTGATCAGGCCCATCAGCGTGACGAGGCCGACCTCGCTGTAGATATTGAGCGACATGCCGCCGAAACCGAGCGTGATGAAGATCAGCGCGCCGGCGATCGACATCGGCACCGATACCAGGATGATGACCGGGTCGCGGAAGCTCTCGAACAGGGCGGCCAGCGACAAAAAGATGATGATCAGTGCGAAGCCGAATGTGGCGACGAAGCCCGCGCTTTCCTGAATGTATTGCCGGCTCAAGCCGCCGTAATCGATCGAATAGCCCTGCGGCAACACCTGGTGCGACAGATTCTGCAGAAAAGCGAGCGCGTCGCCCTGGGCGACGCCCGGCATGGCGACGCCCTGGATGGTGGCGCTGTTGAGCTGTTGGAAATGATTGAGCGATTCCGGCACCGTCTTGGTCGTGACCGAGGCGATGGTGCCGAGCGGGACAAGCGTGCCGTCGGCGGTGCGGATGTAATAATCGAGCAATTGCTCCGGATTGAGCCGATAGCGCTGCTGCACCTGCGGAATGACCTTGTAGGACCGGCCGCTGATGCTGAAATAATTGACGTAGCCGCCGCCCAACATCGCGGACAGGGCGCCGCCGACGTCGCTCATGCGCAAGCCGAGCTGCGCAGTCTTGTCGCGATCGATGGTGATGTTGGACTGCGGATTGTCGATCTTCAGATCGCAATCGAGAAAGATAAACATGCCGCTCTTCAGCGCTTGCTGGAGAAATTCCCGGGCGACGCCGTTTAATCGCTCGAACGGATCGGTGGTGGTGATGACGAATTGCACGGGCAGGCCGATGCTGCCGGGCAGCGCCGGCGGCTGGAAGGCGGCGACGCGCACGCCGGCGACCTTGTTCAGTTCCTGCTGCAGGATCGGCTGCAGAACGTCGGTGGTCGTCTTGCGCTGATCCCACGGCTTGAACACCATGCCGGCGATCGATTGGCCGGGCACGTCGAGCTGGAACACGTGCTCGGTCTCGGCATGCCCGGCGAAGATCCGGTAGACCTCGCGCGAATAAAGCTGGCGCTGCTGCAGCGTGGCATTGGGCGGCGCGATCGATTGGGTGATAACGACGCCCTGGTCTTCCTGCGGCGCAAGCTCGGTCTTGGCGGCCGTGAACAGGAAATAGATGCTGCCGAGCACGATGACGGCGAAGACGATCGTCACCGGCAGGTAGTTCAGGCTGCCGTTGAGGCGGCGTTCGTAGGCGCCGCGCAAACGCTCGAAGCCGCGATCGATGAAGACGGTGAGCCGGCTTTCCCAGCCGCCCCGGTTCGGATCGTGGGGCTTGAGAAGCCGGGAGCACAACATCGGCGACAGCGTCAGCGCGACGACGCCGGAGACGGTGACCGCGCCGACCAGCGCGAAGGCGAATTCGGCGAACAGCGCGCCGGTCAGCCCGCCCTGAAAGCCGATCGGCACGTAGACGGCCGCCAACACGACGGTCATGGCGATGATCGGCCCGCCGAGCTCGCGCGCCGCCTTGATCGCGGCATCGACCGGCGACAGCCCCTCTTCGAGATGGCGGCTGACATTCTCGACGACGATGATGGCATCGTCGACGACAAGCCCGATCGCCAGCACGAGCGCGAGCAGGGTGAGCAGATTGATCGAATAGCCGAGCGCCAGCAGAATGACGAAGGTGCCGACCAGCGACAACGGGATGGCGACGGTCGGGATCAGCGAGGAGCGCACCGAGCCGAGAAACAGGAACACAACGACCGTGACGATGGCGAGCGCCTCGAGGAGGCTGCGGATCACTTCGTTGATGGCGCTGTGCACGAACTCGGTCGAGTCGTAAACGATCTTGCCGTTGAGCCCGCGCGGCAACTCGGCCCGGATCTCCGGAAAGACGGCGTTCACTCCGCCGATGACATCGAGCAGATTGGCCGCCGGCGCCACCTGGATGCCGATATAGACCGCCTGTTTGCCGTCAAAGCCGACTTCGGACTCGTAATCCTCGGCGCCGAGCACGACATTGGCGACGTCCTTAAGCCGCACCACCGCACCGCCGGTCTGCTTGAGCACGAGGTTGCGAAACTCCTCGGCCGAATGCAGGCTGGTCGTGGCCGACAGATTGACCTGGACCATCTGGCCCTTGGTGGTGCCGATGCCGGAGATGTAGTCGTTGGCGGTCAGCGCCTGGCTGACGTCGCTGGCGGTCAGGCCGAAGGCGGCGAGTTTTTGCGGATCGAGCCAGGCACGCAGCGCGAAAATTTTCTGGCCGAGCAGCTCGGCGGTCTGCACGCCGTTGACGGCCTGCAATTTGGGCTGCACGACGCGGGTGAGATAGTCGGTGATCTGATTGGCCGCCAGCGTATCGCTGTTAAAGCCGATATACATGGCATCGATGGTCTGGCCGACCTTGACCGTGAGCGTCGGTTGCAGCGTGCCGAGCGGCAGCTGATTGAGGACCGAATTGACCTTGGTGTTGATCTCGGTGAGCGCCTTGTCGGCATCGTAATTGAGCCGCAGATAGACCGTGATCACGCTGGTCCCGGTCTGGCTCGTCGAGCTCATGTAATCGATGCCGTTGGCCTGAGCGAT
>Ga0187769_10001362_pt1 | contig 13904 bp, 15 predicted proteins | sample 0116_SJ02_MP02_1_FD_133140 | JGI IMG/M metagenome (GOLD analysis project Ga0187769, IMG submission 133140) | Tropical peat soil microbial communities from peatlands in Department of Meta, Colombia - 0116_SJ02_MP02_10_MG | ecosystem: Environmental > Terrestrial > Soil > Wetlands > Peat | place... | reverse complement strand
CTTCCCTGACAAGCTCCGCGGCGGTCTTGCGCCCTCTAAAGATTCCCGCAGCCATTTCGTCAAAATCCGCATCCGAGATTCCACTCGCCTCTCTAAGAATCTCCTCCAATTCTTCCCCAGCGAATAACTCAGGGTGCTCTTCAAAATGCTCTTGTAGCATCGTTCTGAGGGCTTCACTTTTGTTCTTGTATCCTCTTACCTTTACTAGCTTCTCTATCTTCTCTTTCGTTTCCTTTTCGACCTTTACGTTGAGGACTTCCATGAATGTAACATAAACGTGTTACGTAATATAAACCTGTTTCAATGAGTGGGTCTTTCATGTCCGTCCTTGTAACTGATGAAAGGAGGTCAAGAAAGCATTATGGAGGATTTGCTTAGAGGTTCATCACACTGCTGATCTGCGGCCAGATGCTAGTTAGCGCATAGAGGCTTGTTTTGTAACAGGAATAAGTTCTCACCGCGCCAGTTGGACGAATGAATCTCCTACCGCCTAGAGAACGCCACTAAGGTTCGAAAAGTGAATTCAGTCGTCACGAATGAACTCGAAATCGACCCTCCGTAGGAGCAACGACCAAACTCCCATAACCTTCTAAAAACGCCCATATTTACGAAAGGCTCGGAAATGGATTCATCCCCATTGAATTTCGAGGCTGATGATGCCGGAATAAAGAAAAATGATAACAATCTGAACATGCTTCGCCGAAAGAATGTAGCGATCAGTCCCATAACGACCAGGAACAATATGCCTCCGCCAATCACAAGATTTGTCGAACCCATCATCGAACCAAGGTTTGAGATACTGGTGTTTTGCTCAACAGATCCTATGATTGAGAAAGTGGGTCCCAAAACTAATGTGAACAGATAGTAGAAGTGAACTTCTTTGTCATTTATTCTTCGAACGTAGTGGAATTTCTGTCTCTCCCCTGCAGGCCTTGAAAGGGCGTCAGATCACTAGGTTTTGCAGGCTTTTCAAGGTTCGGAGCACTATAACATACTCTGAGTACTCCGAGGCCCCGGGAATCACGTCTGCTAGTTGCGCATAGACGCCGAAGTCCAACTAGTCAATTTAAGATTATTCTGGAGGGATTTCCTTGAACGTTAGGTTGAAGTCGAAACCGCTCACCTTGCTCGATGCAATTTTCCTGTAGGCGTAGATTACGATTCCCAGAATGAAAGTGCCGATTACATAACCGTACGCGAGTGGGTTACCACCCCAGATGGTGGGGTACGCGAGGAATTCATAGGTCAAGTAGATGAAGACCAAAGTCTGCAGGCCTCCAGCTATGGTGAGCATCGCCTTTGAGATCCCCCGCTCCTTTTTCAACCCGTAGATTACTGCGGCGAGTCCGACGAAAGCAAAGTAAATCATCGATGCCATAACGGCGCCGTAGAGCGAGGAGAGCGTGCCGTAAAGAAAAGCTGCCAACGCTATCAGCAAAACGGAGACAAAAAGATCGAGCAAATGTGCAGTTACAGGAGAACCGTATTTGCTAACGTGAGCTAGCTTTGAGGGAAGAAACCTATCGAACGACTGCGCGAGAATATACCTTGAAATCGTGATAATCCCAAACGCCAGGATCGCGACCGTAAGAACAATCCATCCCAAGCCGATTACAAACGATTGCACAAAGCTAGGAGATACGCCCATGGCAGCCGTGAAAAAGTTGAACCCAAATTCGTTGACTAGTGTCGGATTGCTTAACGCAGCAGTAGTAAAGCCGAAACCTCCGACGTAATACATTGTAGCATAAGGCATAGTGACGACGAGGAAAGCCACCAGAAGTGAAACAGGTACGTTCCAAATTGAAGCCCTGCCTTTCAACTCGGACCCCACGGATGGCGCTGCACTGAACCAAGGGTAAGTGAACAGTGCAAAATAGGGCATCATAAGAAGAGTTGCGTTCAAGTTGAATGTTGGCCCCGTGTACGAATGGGCTAATGACTCATAGGTCACGTTCTGAATTTTCAACCCGTTAATGTAAGTCTCCAAGCCAGCTCGCCCCGCCGCCAATAAGGTGAGGACTGCAATCCCCACGCCGATGAGGCCAACCACGTAAAAGGCCGAGATTAGTTTGAAGCCGAGTCGCGGTTTCAGAATGTTGATTGCAACTAGGACGATCAACAGGGCGGATGCAAGCACAAATTGTGCGAGAGGATTCGCCCCCGCGATATTTCCTGGCAACGCAAGGCCTAACGCACCCGCATAGCCCAACGAGAGTCCGACGGAACCGATAGCGAAGACAATGGATAGCGCAATCAGGGCCAGGTACGGCATTGTTTCAAGCGTCATTCCCATCAGGGTTATGGTGCTGCCTAGAAAACCACCGAGTGAGCGGGACATCCACACGTAGTCCCCGCCGGTACGAGAGAACCGCCTCGACATCATCGTATAGACGATCATCTGTGGAAGAGCGAGGCATGCAGCAATCATCGAGCCGTAGACGAGGTTCACTCCCGACACTGTCGGCAGAGCCAACATCGTATATCCGATCAAACTGAGTGCGGCTCCGACGGACATGTACGAGACGTTGATCGCGATTGCGTCGAATAGTGAGACGTTCTTCGTTAACCCTGTGGCTTCTCGAAGAAAGACTTTAGGGGCCGACCTCAACTTCTGCCGTTCACCACTCTTCTAAGTGTTGCCTATGACGATTGCCCTCGGAACAACAACGGCTTTGATCGTTGTAGACATTCAGATAGACTTCTGCCCAGGCGGGGCATTGCCCGTTTCCGATGGAGACAAGGTAGTGCCGATGCTGAACGAGTATATCAAGCGCTTTGAGGCGACTGGTGCACCGATTATTTTTACGAGAGATTGGCATCCCCCGAACCACCTATCCTTCAAATCGGAGGGCGGGCCTTGGCCCCCACACTGCATCCAAAATACCGATGGTGCGAAATTCCACCCGGCCCTGGTGATACCATCGAATGCTCAAGTCATCTCGAAGGCGGAGACTAGGGACGAGGCCTACTCATTCTTTCAGGGAACTGTCTTAGCCGAGAAGCTTCGCCGACGAATCAACACGTTGTTCGTGGGCGGTTTGGCTACCGATTACTGTGTTAAGGAAACGGTACTTGACGGTTTGAAGGAGAAATTCCAAGTCTACCTCCTAGTTGACGCTTGCAGGGGCGTCGAAGCGAATCCCGGCGACTCAGAGAAGGCGATACAGCAGATGGTGGCGAGAGGATGCAAGCAAATCACATTGGAACAAATCTGACTTAAACTAAGAGAGCCGCAAGTATCCCGCTGAGAAATACACCGTCAAACGTTCCCGCACCACCGATACTCACAACCGGTGCTCCGAGGGTCGCAATATCCCGTAGGTTAGTGAGGTCAGCCCCTATGAGCGTCCCAAGCGTGCCCGCAACATAAGCGACTACACTAGGTGCAGCGGGTGATAGTATGTAAGCTACGAGCGCGGCCGTGATCGGCGGAATGAAAGCTGGCGTCGTTATTCCTAAGCCTGGCACTCTTCGAGCAACGAGATGAACCACAACCGCGGTTATAGCAACTCCAAGAAGAATCTGCCCCAGCTGCTGCATATGTGAATGGATGAGGTATAGCGATACCGCCGTCGGGATTAGTGCTCCCCCTAGATTGACAGCCACAATAGTAGATGCCTCTTCCATCGCAAAATGTGGAATCCTGTAGGTGATCCCGAAGAATCGTACTTCCTCGAGCTTTAGAATCCTGCTTACACTCTTGACCTTGTGAAACGGAATATTGACGGCACTTCCGAGGAATGTCCCGATCAGGATCAACACTACCTCTAGGCGTGTGAATCCAATCCGTTGAAAGGCTACCTCCGTGACGCTCACGAGCAATAACACAATTACTAGTGACAAGAGCAATCCGAAGAAGACGAAAACGAGACTCTTGTGCGGCCGGTATATCGGAAAACCGAAACTCAGCCAAATCACCCTAGCTAAGACAACTGACACGAAACCTGAAAATTAAGCCCGCGCCTCGCGGCAAATGCCGATGATCCGCAGAAATCCTAGAATACAGACCCATCAGTAAACTTTGGCGACCGAGGAGTCAACGCTTAATACATTGAATTTAGCTACGCTACCGAAAAATCGTACATTGGGTATGTGTTCATGAGCAGAAAACCACCCGAGATCAAAGTCTTCGAGAAATGGGAGAGCGAGGACATCGAGGTCATGGACCCCGGCCTTGAGAAGTATCTTTCCGTAAAACCGGTACTGTATCCACATAGTGGCGGCCGGCATGAGCATAAACGCTTTCGCAAGTCATCGTTGAATGTCGTGGAGCGCCTCGTTGATAACATGATGCGTCCCGGTCGTGCGGGCGGTAAGAAGGCGAAAGCCGTTGGAATCGTTCGAAATGCTATGGAGATAATTAGCTTGAAAACAGGTAAGAATCCGGTTGAGACACTGGTTAAGGCAGTCGAGAACACGGCTCCGGCGGAGGACGTGACGCGCGTCGCCTACGGAGGAATCGTCTACCCAATCTCCGTGGACATCGCCCCACAAAGAAGAATCGATATCGCCCTACGTTTCATGACGGACGGCGCCCGGCAGGCGTCCTACAGTAATCCAAAAACCATAGACGAATGCCTAGCAGAAGAAATCACGTACGCAGCTCAACGCGACAACAGAAGCTTCGCAGTACGGAAACGCGACGAAATGGAGCGAGTAGCCCTAGCGTCACGTTAAATGAGATACAGAAGCTACCCCTTTTTCCCTACAGATAATCTAGGTCAGCAGTGACTAAGCAGAATGCAACCGGAAAAATACGGGGAATGTGAGAGCACGCACCCTCACTTTACCTGAAACTCGGACGACTACGTTTTCGCTTTCAATTTTGCTTCGTACGCGCCCAACACTCTGCTAAGTTTGATCATCAGCCAGATGAAGGCGATTACGAGAGCGGCCTGCAGTATTGTAGTGACAATTCCGAATCCAATGAATCCACCACCTATAGGCGGCATAGGCATTGTTTGATTCACCTCCGATCCATTTCTACGAGTTGATGATTGCATTGGGATTTAAGCGGGCGGCACTTCTGGTGTGCACCGAAGATGAATCCAGACTATGTGGCAGCTAGCTACCGCCAACGCTGACCCATAATGGATGACGAGAAACTTCGAGTTTGGGCGGGGGTTTACAGACCGCTTAACAGCTGTAACATAAATTGATGGCGATAAATTGATGGCCCGAAAGATTATCTGGTCATTAAGTATCTACGGAACAGAAAACCACAATCTTGGCATCTCTCGAGGATGAGAAGTCGTGCTTCTCTATCAAAATCTTCGCCTATTTCACGGACGTGAATGTGTAGGCAAGGATACTTCGTTTTCGAAGTATTCTCCGACTTAGCAGGTGGAGTTAGGTTGAGAACATTCATTTCCTTCGACTCCTATTGGCGAACCTCAAGATAGTCGGACAAATTAACCGGTTGGCACTTCCGGTACACACCATTGGTGAATCTTGGCCGCTGTAATATAGGATGGGAGAAACCGAGGTTGCGCTGTCTTGAATGAAAAACCGTCTCGAGCAGTCAGGAAGTCTCCCGTCCAGATTAGGTTCGAAATTCTTGAGTTCCTGTTCTATAACGCGGGAGCACATTCTAGAACTAACTTGTGGCGACGAGCGACCCAGCTGTCGTACGACGACTTTCAGAAATACTTGGAATATATGAAGAGCAGAGGCTTGGTGGAGGAATCCCCCGACGGACTCCGTCTAGCTCAGGCGGGAAAGGACGTTTATCTGAAGCTTAGAGAGACCCTCCCATCAATTCTTTGACTAAGAAGATTGCACCACTGGTGAACTATGCCTATAATCGTCCAACCCGGCGTTAGCATTGAGGGCCCATGGCGGAGAAAAAAGACGAATACCCAGTCACGTCTCTGCACGACTTCTTAGAGGAGGCTTCGGAGGAGTTTCGCCGCTTCCGGTTTCAGGCGAAAGTGAATCTCGTAGGGTCAATCGTGCTCCTCCTACTGCTGTCTCGGTTCTTGCTATTCGCATTCGGGCACTTTGGGCCCCAACCGTTTATGCATGAGCAATCGTATGGGCAAGGAATGCCGCCCCCTCAGCGGCCGTTTCTTCCGGACTTCTTCCTTCTCATCGCCGCGCTCGTAGCCGTACTCTGGTCTCTGTACGTTTGGGTTAAACAGCGAAAATTCGTTTCGCGGTGGGGCGATAGGTTCGAGAAGCTTGGCGAGTTAGAGAAGAAATTGTTGCCGGACGAAGGACAATGAAGATGTGGCCAGATGTTTAATCCTCCAATAATCTTTGCTTCGTGGCTCTTGATTGGCCCGCCACTTCCAACTTTCATCGCTATTGCGATTTTGATCCTCGGCATGATAACGATGCTACGGTTCCGTTTCACTCAAAGGACAATCGCATTGCTGACTGCCATGGGCCTCATGGTCATGCAATCAGTTGTAATGGTGATGATCATGCACTTTCGATTATTGCAAACGGGTCAGCATCTAGACATTGAAAGAACTGCGACGTGGTTGGGTCAGCAACTCTTGGGATTAGATTTCCGACTTGCCGAAGTAGGGGTGGTCGCCGCGATATGCGTAGGCGCCTATGTCGAGTTCGTGCGGTCACGTCTCAACCTATCGAAGGCTTTCCCGGACCTGAGCTTCTACGACCAAACCGACGATTTGGCGATGACCGTGAGGAAACTGGCAGCAACCGCCAACATCGAACCCCCCAACCTCTGCCTTTTGGACAACGGAGCCCCTTGCGCTTTCACCATTCGAACCCGAGGAAAGTACACTATCGCTCTCTCGATCGGGCTTCTGGAATCCTTTGACGCAGAGGAGGTAGAAGCATGCCTCGCGCACGAAATTGCCCACATCAAGAACCGAGACTTCGCTCTACGAACATTAGTAACAATGGCGAGAGTTGCACTTTTCGCAAAGGTACTCAGCTACTTCATCGAGGCAGCGTTCTACCGAACTCGTGAGTTGCTCGCGGATAGAACCGCCGCCGTTCTGATAGGCGGACCAGGACCATTAATCTCAGCTTTGGCCAAACTACGTGACGCCAATATCGTGGGCGATGGGATATCTGGGAACGCAATTTGCCTTTTCAACGCAGAAAGGGGCGTTATCGAATTACTAAGCAAACACCCGAGCCTAACCACGAGAATACGCATGTTGAAAGAGATGAAAGCGGTAACTCGCCAGAACGAACTCATGCGGTAGCTGAATTCTTCAGACGTCTAACCGCGATAGAAGCGTCCGCGAAAAAATATTTCCTTAGCACGGTCCGGACAGTGCCATTTCGTTCTAAGCCTTAAATACTGGGTACAGTGTTGACTATCGAATCAAAATCGTTTGGAAAGATAAATGATGTCATCAGCAAAAAAACCCCACCTTAACCTCATCATCATCGGCCATGTTGACCATGGAAAGAGCACTATGACGGGCCACTTGCTCTTCGACACAGGTAACGTGGATGAGAAGACCATCGCCAAGTATGCCGACGAGTCGACCAAGCTTGGCAAAGGAGATACTTTCAAGTTCGCATTCGTACTGGACACGTTGAAGGAAGAACGAGAACGCGGCGTTACCATCGACCTAAGATTCGAGAAGTTCGAAACCGACAAGGTCTTCTTCACCATCATCGACGCACCTGGCCATCGAGACTTCATCAAGAACATGATCACCGGCACCAGCCAAGCGGACGCGGCGATACTGGTCGTATCGGCTAAGAAGGGAGAATTTGAAGTAGGCGTCGGGCCGGGAGGCCAAACTAGGGAACACGCTTACCTCGCCAGAACTCTCGGAGTTGCACAGATAGCGGTCGCAATCAACAAAATGGACGACCAAACCGTGAACTACTCCGAGGAACGCTACAACGAGTGCAGGAAGGAAATGGAGTCGCTTCTCAAAGTGGTAGGGTACGATACCTCTAAGATTCAATTCATCCCAGTCTCGGGCTGGTTGGGCGACAACCTGATCAAGAAATCAGATAAGATGCCTTGGTATAAGGGCCCGACGCTGCTTGAGGTTCTGAACTCGTTCACTGAACCAGCCAAACCCACCGACAAACCACTCCGCATTCCAGTGCAAGACGTCTACTCGATTACGGGAATCGGCACCGTCCCCGTCGGTAGAGTCGAGACGGGTACGTTGAAGATAGGCGAGAACATCATCTTTATGCCGCCAAACGTAAGCGGAGAATGCAAAGACATCGAAACACACCACACCAAGATTCCACAAGCATTGCCAGGCGACAACATCGGTTTCAACGTGAGAGGAATAGCCAAGAACGATGTACACAGAGGCGACGTTGCGGGACATACAGACAAGCCCCCAACGGTGGCCGCTGAATTTATTGGAAGAATAATCGTCGTCTTCCACCCGACCGCCATAGCAGCCGGCTACACACCCGTCCTCCACGCACACACTGCCACAGTCTCAGCCACGCTAACGGAACTCATCCAGAAGATAGACGCACGATCGGGACAAGTGACACAAGAGAAGCCAGATTTCCTGAAAACAGGCGACGCAGCCCTAGTGAAAATCAGACCCCTACGTCCCCTGGCCATCGAATCATACTCAGAGATTCCGCAACTGGGCCGCTTCGCCATACGCGACATGGGTAGCACGATCGCCGTCGGCGTAGTGCAGCAGGTTACAGAGAAAGCACAGCTCAGTGAAAAGAAAGCCTAATCCCACTCAGCCCTCACGCACCCGCTTTCGATAAGATGATGGGTGGAGTCCACCCTTTCCCGTACCCACCCTAACCAGAATGCCCATTCAGCACACTCGGGCGATTTTGAACAAGATCGCCCGTGAACTTGAACAAGATCCATATGTTGGGAAACTGAAATGCGAGATCGACACATCGTCCAACAGCATCTGTGCGTAATACCGAATTGCCGGGCGCAAAACTCGGACCTGCCCTTGATGACGGACGCTTTGCGTATCTCCGAACTCTTTTTAAACGCCATACCTGCCTAGGCACGTGCTTCACACGAAAGGACGGAGAAAGTCTTGCCAAACAAAGCGAGGATAAGGCTGTCAAGCACTGACCCGCAGGGCTTGAACAGCATTTGCGGCGAGATCATGAAGATCGCCGACCGGACCGGTGTGAAGCTACGCGGACCAATTCCACTTCCAACGAAGCGGCTTTGGGTCCCAACCCGAAAGAGCCCCTGCGGCGAAGGAACTCACACGTGGGACAGTTGGGAGATGCGAATCCACAAACGCCTAATCGATGTGGACCCCAACGAGCGTTTTCTGAAGCGACTGATGCGAATTCAAACTCCTGAAAAAGTTTTCATCGAGATTGAACTTCTGTAATCGGTTAATCCGGTTCATTTCACGAGCTTGTCGATCTTACCCGCCAACCTGAAGTCCTTCTCGGTGAGTACACCCTCATCATGGGTTGTAAGTGCAAGCCTGACCTTATTGTATCTGATCAGGATATCGGGATGATGATTAGCTGCCTCAGCGAGCCTAGCCACTCGGTTAACAAAACGCATAGCCTCCGCAAAGTCGTCAAATCGAAAGTTCCTCACAATAACGCTACTCCTAAGGTTCCAAGAGGCAAGCCTCGCAACTTTCGCCCTAACCATTTTGCGTGTTAGCTTCAACGGAATCTCGCCCCAACCGCTCCTAGACGTGTGCGTAAATGTTTGCCGTCTGAGCGCCCCTGCTTTGAATATCCTGGTCTATCTGCCGAAGCAGGAGAAGGCGTTTGTAGGTGGGCGGGTGCGTGGCGAAGGCCATATTCAGAGAGCCCCATCTCGATTTCGCTTCCTGCTCCATCGCGAGTTCGAGTTCATGTTCGTCGAGGACACCATCCCTGTTAAGGTCGTACTTGTTCGCATGTTCCATTACTTGCCCGATCTCTTGCTTGGCAAGGGCTGGATCGGCAATGTACAGAGCCCGAGCTCCGTGGGTCTCTTCAGGGCTAAGGGAAAGCCCATAGGTAATTCGCGCGAGCGCACTTTCCAGTTCACGGGGTGCAGCAGTTAAGTAGCCCGAGAAGGCGTCCGCGTAAGATTCCCTAAGTCGACTCAGGCGCAGCACCAATAATTGAGCTACGAAGTAAACGGCCAAGGCCACTATGCCGGCGAGAATGATGTAAGCAGCGCCATTTCCCCCCTTCCCCTTTCTGCCTCCGCCCGTCCCTCCTACATAGCCGAAGCCGAAAGCCATTCGAACGATTACGTAGGCTACAAGCGGAACGGCGGACATGAAAGTCATAATTAACGAATCTTTATGTCGAATATGGCCAAGCTCATGAGCCAATACCCCATTTATCTCGTCCTCATTCAACTGATCCAAGAGGCCTTGGTTTACGGCCAAGGTCATGTTCTTGCTTGAATTCCCGAAAACGAATGCGTTTGGAGTTCGGTCCGGTACAAGAGCAAGTCGAGGCATGTTGACGCCAGCCTGCTGAGCCAGTTTGGAAACCGTAGTCTCCAACCACGGATTCTCTCCGGACTGAAGGTAACGTAATCGGGTAGACCAACGAACAATGGAGGGGCTTATCGCAAATTGTATGAGCATAAAAATCAAAGCCAACATAAGAGCCCCGACGAGTATCGAGCCGGGGTCAATCGCCAAATCCGTAGCGTAACTAATGAAGAATGAAACTACAGCTATGAAGCCGAAGAAAATTATGAGCGTGATCACAATCGTCAGCAACATAGTTCCCTTCAATTGAGCCAAGTTCCCCATCTCAAATCACCATTGCCAAGCCATGAACCGAGAAGCCATTAAAGCCTAGCTCCCCTCTTTCTGCAAAAGTGAAACTGCATGGTAGCCGTAACGAACCAGATTAGCTGTTCCCATTGCGGAGCCCCCTTACCCGTGCAACCGGGCGAGATACTGATAACCTGTCGCTACTGCGGGTTCACAAGCGTCGTCGAAACCGGTAAAGCGTTCCAGTTCGAACATTCACTCATCCTGAACACGATAGCGGACGGCCAAGCTTTTGAAGTCGTGAAGAGTTGGATGAAGAACAGTTTCATCGCCCCAAAAGACCTGACCAAGAAATCATCGGTCGCCGAACAGAACCTGATATACCTTCCGTTCTGGGTCGTGTCCGGCGAGGCAAACTCGCATTACAAAGGAATCTTCGAAAGAATAGCACCGGCAGTAGAGAAGGAGGGCGACATAACGAACCATTACGACTGGCTAGTTCTGGCGCGGCAAGAGACTAATTTCCCAACCAGCGCCTATCATTTGTCACTTGAAGGCAAGATTCCTTTTGAAGCGACTAAGATTGAGAAAAATGCGAAGGTACTCAACAGTGAGTTGACTTCACAGGACGCAACGCAACGTGCCCATGACGAAATCGCCAACCTACACCAATACTTGGCAAAAGATAGGGTCGATCGAATTATCGAGATAAACACGAACTTCGACGTCGCGGGAACATACTACCTACACTCCGCCGTCTGGTTCCTGACCTACGACTACAAGGGCAAACGATTCCAAGTCCTAATGGACGGCTCATCCGGACAAATCATCAAAGGGGACTTACCAGGTGAAGATTTCAAAATTGTCTAGCCGCATGGTACGTTTGTTTCGGATTCTCGTTGGTCTCATCCGTGTAATTGAATCAGGACGCTTCGAATATGCTGGCCGATAACGGATGAGAGCGGAGAAACCTCGGATCCCCCATTTGTTGCTCACATTACGAAGATGTCTTGAAAAGGCACCGAGGAATGATGCTCGGTAGATCACACCCCATCTAGCGTGCTCATCAAATCCTTAAAACGGACGGGTCCAACTCCTGTGTGAGGTGAAGAAGCTTTGACTGCAAGGCCTCCGTTGGAGAGAGTCCAGGCAAGTGAGAAACCGCTTGAGCGGCTGATGCTCATTATTCCCGGCTTCAGGGGCTACAAGCTCAGGGAACAAAGAAGAGAAGCGGACCGCATCGTGAGAGATTACATCTACAGAGCATTGGAGCATTCTCGGGACGACCTGATGGCATGCTTCCAGTCATTGACAGATGCCAAGGCGAGCGAACTCCTTGAGCCGGCAAATCGACTAATTGCAAGGCTGGATACGGTTGCGGAGGAAATCAATCGTGCTTCATACGGCTACAGCGGATTCTTCGATTCAGTTAAAGTGGAAGAACCCGAGCTGGAGAACATGCTAGCCTATGACAGCCAGCTTATGGACTCAGTTCGCAAGATCAACGACGCCACTATGGCTTTCAAGACCGAGCTGACCCAGGGGAAGCTTGAAAATGCCAGAACAACTCGGGAAGCACTGGATGCATCGATCGATGCGCTTGAATCAGCCTTTCAGCAACGCCAAGCTGTGATCGAAGGAGTCAAGGTGTAGACAAATGCCACAAGTAATCGAGTGGACGGGCGCGGGCCCGGAGGACATCGTCTGGCGATACCCAAACGAGGACATAACCTGGGGCGCACAATTGATCGTACATGAGTACGAGAACGCCGTCTTCTTCAGGGATGGAAAGAGCTACGACACCTTCGGTCCGGGAAGGCACACGCTCACAACTTTGAACCTCCCACTTCTGACAAGCATCCTATCCAGGATAGTAGGATTCCAGAAGAACCCCTTCAAAGCGAACGTGATCTTCGTATCCAACAAGCAGTTCGCGGGTAAATTCGGAAACCGCGCCCAAACCACGGAGCTGGCACCATTGATGACCTTCGGCTCGTTCTGGTTCAAGGTCGACGACCCACCAGTCTTCGTCAACGAAGTCGTGGGTGGCCAGAACGCGTACTCAACTCCAGACGTCAACAACTTCCTGCGTGGATTCATCAACGAGAAGATGATCGATGAACTCTCAAAATACGATCTACAGACCGTCTTCAGAAAGTTGGACGAAACTTCGAACCAAGTCAAAGCAAACTTGGCGGACTACTTCAAGCGCCTCGGTGTTCAGATGATTGACCTAAAGTTTGAGGGCATAGATACAACGCCCGAATTCCGCGACCGACTCTTCTGGTTGAAGTCCGGAGGAGTGTCAGCTGATGAGGTCATCCGAATGGAGACTGTGAAGGACGCAGCGGCATCGCTGGGTAAGTCCACAGGTGGAGGAGCCGCGTTCGGAGCGGGCATGGTCCTAGTCCCCCCACTCTTTCAAACAACACCATCTGGCACGGGCATGTCGGTGGCCCTAATCGTATGCCCAAACTGCCAAGCCCACATTCCTTCAACATCGAAATTCTGCCCGAACTGTGGACAGGATTTGACCACTAGCGCAGCACCGCCGTCCAACGCACCGGTAAGAAAGTGCGCCAAATGCGGAACAATCATTCCAACCGGGGCAAAGTTCTGTCAAAGCTGTGGCGCCAAGACAGACTGAAGCCTACTTCAGCCGAACGTAAGCTAAGAATACGAGCCCGAAGAAGACGAGCAATAGAGCCAACAAATATTCAGCCACTTGAGCTTCAAGAGAGACTGAAAACCACAGAACCCCTATCACCAACGCCAACACACCGTATGCCATCGTCGTCCTCGCGGACATCTCGTACTTCTGGCCAGGAGCCTTACGTTTGAGAATCGCCAACAAACAGAATATCACACCCACACCCGCAAGAAAGAGCGCAGGTATCTGCTTCGGCGAGTTCAAACCGCTAAGGTAGCCTAACAGGATTACCCCTAGCAACACCAGAGTCGACCCTGCGAGGTATGTTTCGAATCGCCTTGCAACCAATTGCGATCCAAAGAGGCTGAAACGCCTACTCGCATATGTACACTCTGGTGATCCTTGAAGCTCCAGTCCGCTTCTACAAAATGAGACCGACTTAGGTGAGCATGAACGCAAATCTGGTTCGGCGATTAGCTTAATTCGTTAATCGTTTCGTTTAGGGCGTTGATGCGGGGATACCAGAGCCAGGTCAAATGGGCGGGTCGCGTGCCCTATCGTGCCTACGCTTGGCCACGCGCGCTACACTCAAGATTCGCAGGCGCACGGCT
>Ga0187769_10001360_pt1 | contig 13921 bp, 7 predicted proteins | sample 0116_SJ02_MP02_1_FD_133140 | JGI IMG/M metagenome (GOLD analysis project Ga0187769, IMG submission 133140) | Tropical peat soil microbial communities from peatlands in Department of Meta, Colombia - 0116_SJ02_MP02_10_MG | ecosystem: Environmental > Terrestrial > Soil > Wetlands > Peat | place... | reverse complement strand
CCTGGGCCTCTATCTCCAGACGAATGCGAGCGATATCTCCCCGGGTCCACTTGTTCCGGTCTTTTTGCTGAACGGGGATGATAGACTTTTGAATTTTATAGCCGCTGGAGAAGGGTTCTTTCAGGGGAATGGCGGCAAGGCTCTGGATGGTCACCCAGGGTTTCCCTTCACCTTGGTGGGTAATGGATAATTCATCTTTTTTGTCCGGCCACGGGAAAGAAAAGATCTTCCCTTTGGGCGAAGACTTCCAATCAAGGGTCTGGGACCGGTTAGACAGGGCTGCCCGGGTCATGCCGGAGACGGGGACGGCCTCGAAAGCTTTGGAAAATTTCTCCAGCGCCAGAATCCCCCAGGCGTTGGCGAGGGTCAGGTCCCACCTTCCCCCCTTCTGCCTTCCCAGTGCCCCCTGAACCAGCCTCGGCATATCCCCCTTCCATCTTTCCAACCGTAGGAGAGACAAAACGGCCCGGACCGCATTCACATCAGTCGAAACCATGAGCCACCATAAACAATCTGAGCCCTCGGTGGAAAAGCTCAAGGTTGTACCCTGGAAGTTCAGGCGGGACCCCAGGATATTTTCGGCCTCCTTCAGGCGTTCCTCTCGACCACGAATATCTGCGGCATTCTGCAGGAGGTTCAACCAATCGATCAGAGCAGAAGTGGGCCAGAGATTCGGTTCGATGGAAATAGAGCCTAGCAGTTTCTCCCCGAACTTTCCCGTTCGGGATAGGGCCTCCATGGCCGACAGCTTTCTAAGGGAGAGGTCTACGGTCGGAAGGGGAGCGCCGCGAAGGATCGAACCCTCGATGAATTTCCTGAGCCCGTCTTCCATCTTCTCCCGGGTTTCGTCGGGAATGGTCCATCCGGCCTCATGGGAGATGGCCAGGAGGTACGCAGTCAAGGTTTCATTGCCGTATCTCATGGCGGGAAAATACTTGGCCAGCCCATCCGGGTCGAGATAAGAGGGGAGAGAGGACATCAAGCCTTTCCAGATTCTCTCGTCGCGCAGGGCGATGGCTATGGAAACTTTCTGCTCCAGGCAGCCATAGGGATACTTCTTCATATAGTCGGAGACTGCGGTCTGGCTTTCCGCGAGCCTGGGCCGGGAGACCACCCTCACGCCGCCGCGGCCCGGGAGAGCATCGGAAGGTCGTTCGACGGAGATCTCAAAATCCTTTTCCACCCGGGCAAGAGCAGCTTGAAAGATTCTGACGGGAATGGCCGATGTGACTCGCTGGCTGATCTTGATCCGGTCTTTTTCCAGGGAGCCCTTTTCCTCTGCCTCCACCTCCCATTGGAGCGTTTCCACGCCGAAAGGAACGGTGACCTCCCACCCAATCTCTCTGGCTTCCCCCGGGATTAAAGATGCGGACACGGGCGGGAACGGTCTGGCGAGTCCTCCGGCTTTGGCGGATACGAGAACATCCATATCCCGGTTGGTCGTATTGCGAAGCGTGAACTCGGCCTGGAAACCATCTCCTTCCCGCACCAGAGGGGGGAGGCCGGATAGGACCATCAGATCCTGGGTCGATTGAATCGAGGCGGAGCCAGTGCCGAAAAGGTCGACCCCGCCAGTCGCGATGGCCACAATCTGGAAGCTGGTAATGGAGTCATTCAAGGGGACCTCTAGGGAAGCTTCTCCGTTCGTATCCAGGGGGAGACTCGCTTTCCAGAGGAGGAGAGTATCGAATAACTCCCGAGTCGTCTGCCTGCCTCCTCCCCCTCCTTGAGGCAGCGCCTTCAGCCCGAAGTGGCGCTTGCCGACGACCTGGCCCTGGGCGGTTGCCGTCTGGACTCCATACCCCCTCCTCCCCATCATGGCGGGCAGGATCTTCCAGCTCCGATTGGGCATGAGTTCCAAGAGCCCTTCATCCACAGCGGCCACCGCCACTTCACTTCCTGGCGGGGGGATTTTTCCATCCCAGGTTTTAACCCCAATCTTTACTTTAGCCTTCTGGCGGACTTTATAAATCTTGCGATCCGCGGAGACGCTTACTTTCAGCTCATGCTCTTTCCACCCCACGTTGATTTCCGCAATTCCAAGCTTATAGGCCGGCCTCCCGAGGTCGACCAGGGCCGTAGGTTTTACTTCTGCCACGCGACCCCGCACCGGAAGAACAGAGACGAAGACATTGGGAGCGTAAGAACCCTTAATGGGTACCTCGATGATTGGCCTTTTCGCGGAGATTTTCTGGACCCACGCTTCTATCACCCCTTCCCGTTCGACAGAAATAAGGGCGGTAGCCTCCCGGAAGGGCATCCGCACCTGAAAAATACCGGTCTCCCCCGGCTCATACCGCTTTTTCTCCGGCAGAAGATCGATCCGGTCATGATCTGCCACGGCAAACCACCAATCCCCTTTTTCCGCTACCCAAACGTCTGCCTGGGCAACTGCTCTGCGCCCGGCGTTGTCCTGGCTCTCCACCTGAAGGATAACATTCCCGGATACGGGCGACCGGCCTTCACAGACCAACAGGCCTCGGGAGTCCGTCTTCCCCTGGCATAACAGGCCGATCCTTCTGGTTTCTTCCGTGTGTTCGTAGGCGTAAAATCCCCCTACCAGGCGCTTGCGGTGGGTTAGCGTTTTTCGTTGAAAGAGGTTCGCATTTACCGGCGCCCCCTCAACCGGTTTGCCGGAGAGGTCCAGCACGGCTACTTGGAATTTTACGGCTTCCGGGGAGACGGCCCATGAATCCGGCTTAACTCCGATCAAGTACTGGGAGGCGCACAGGGGAATCTTCGTGGAGACGGTTTGAATTTCCCCGTTGGGGTCTTTGAACTCCATTTCGGCCAATATTTCTTCTGGGATTTCCACCTCGGGCAGATTCGTCAGGGCTGTCCGGATGGAGCCGGAACGGTCGAGGACCAAATCGAGGCTGGGAAGCTTTTTCCCCTTCCTCTCGTCGAGGGGGGGCTCCCCTTCCGTCCCTTCCTCTTCTTCCAGCGCCCCACCCCTTCGCACCGTCCCTTCCTTGACTGGGCCATTGCTGAAGAGAAATTGGTCGAACCCATCAAAAGACGGACTCGCCTTCATCCGAACCTCGCCACGCAATTTGACGGGAAGCGAGCCTGCCCCTCCCCCGGACAGATACTGGACATTCAGGTCCAGGGAGACTTCCTTAGCATTGACCAGAGAGTCTGTCGGCGGCTGGATGGTTGCCCGCAGAAGGGGAACGCGGAATTCCTCTACCCGGAATTCCCCAGAGGTCCATTCTTGTCGGTCGTGAGGCCGCGTTTTCTTGACCAGAACGACCCCATAGGTCCCCAACTTGGCTTCTTTGGGAATAGACCAAGTCGTCTCCGCGATTCCGTTGGCCTCCCATTTCAGGGGAAATTCATATTTCTGCTCGCTGCCATAGTGTTGAATGGAGACCACATCGGGCCGGCGCGCCGGAGGAACCGGGGAGAACCCCTTCATGGTATGCTCGCGAAGGATGTGCTTCATGTGCGCGGCCTGCCCGGCCCGGAACAGGGTACGGTCAAAAACGGTATGGGCGATGATCGGCCCCTGATATTCTTCATAGGGCAACTGGTACCTCCAGGGTTCAATTCCCTGGCTCCAACTGGAGTGAACAAAGGACATATCATCGGAGGTTTGGGCCGTGATGAAAAGGCCATGGCTGAGACGGAGGGCTCCCGTCTGGGAATAATCGTGAGAATCAATGGAATGGTCGCAGCGAGGAAGGTTTTTCCCGGAGGGCAAAGCCGCAGGAATTCGCAATATCCCCTGGGCATCGGTCTTCCCTTCCCACAAAACGGTTTCCCGGCAGTCTCTGACGCTGACCCGGGCGTCTTTCACCGGCTCTCCTTTATCCAGGGTCGTCACCCAGACCAGGGAGGATTCTCTTCCCCATTTGAAATGGACGGAAAGGTTGGTCACCAGGACCGCTGCCGGCACAAACATGGGCCCGGGCGGGTTGAGCAATGCTGTACCCAGGATGGCGCTTTCGAGTTCTACGATATAGAGCCCGGGCCTCTTCAAAGGAATCCCGACGACCTCAAAGGCATGAGCGCCCTGGGGCTTGGGGATTTGGAACTCAGTAACTCCCGGCTCCTGGGCCAGAAGGGAGCGCTCTCGGGAAGCAGAAGCTACCCTCCTAAGCCACCCTTGAACCTCCCCCCCCTTTCCGGGAGGGATATTGAAGATTTTTCCCATGACTCTGCCGACGATCCCTTCCTCCTTATCAGCCTTGATCATCCTGGCTTTCACCCGGGGCTCCAGGTTCCTAAGGGTGACCGGAAGGGTGGGATCGGCCTTCAGCTCCAGGATGCCGAACCGCGATGAGAACTTTGCGAGCGGAGGAAATCCTTCCGTGCGCACCGCAAGGGGAAATTTATCGGCATTCACGAGAGACCTTCCGGCGTCGTCTTTGAGACCGGGGGGAAGTTGGATCTGGAAATTCGAATTCTCCGGGAAGGGACCTTGAAACGCAAGGTCATAAATAAAATCTCTTTCATCTCCCTTGAATGCAGGCTTCCATGCTCTTCCCTCAGGGCCTTTCAGCACGATCTCTTGGGCTGCCTCCTTGGCGACCGGCGCGGAAAAATCGATGGCCATGGGAGTTATGGGCAGGCATCCCGCCCTCGGGTTCTCTCTCTCACAACGAAAGGCCGCGGAGAAAGCTTTCCGCGTTTTGAAGGGAAGCACCTGGTCCTGGTCCGTGGGCACTCCGGTCTGGCACCTGACTCCTTTACCCCAGACGAGGTTGACTTTCGCCTCGTTGGGAAATCGCAGCTTGGCCTGAAGCAGAAGGGCGGGAGGTTCGGGACTCTCTTTCGCCCTGTATCCGGGTCTGCTTCTTCTGGACTCCAGAATCCGCTTCCGGTCTTTTCCCTCAATCAATCTGATCCCCAGCCGGTCCGGTATCCCCTCGACGGAGAAAAAGACATTTTGCAGGACAGATTCCCGGTCTGCTTCTGCATCCAGGATTAGAATGAATATCTGCTCTTCGTCGATGCTTTCGGCCCCTTGCAAAGGGATGGATGCTTGGATCGCGGGCCCGCCGGTGGAAAAAGAGAAGGTCCTGGCCCCGGCGATCTCTTTACCGGCCAGGGTCTTCAATCCGGGCTTCAAAGTGAATTCGCAGCGTATTCCGGCGGGCAGATCGCTTTCAAAATCATAAACCCAGTTCTTCCCGTCCGCCCATCGAGCTACCCCCTTCCCGGGGCACTGGATATCAAAGGGTTCGGTGAGGCCGCGGGGGTCGCCGAAAGGTGCCATTTGATCTGAAAATTGGGCCCTTACCTGGCGAATGCCCTTCACTGTCCCCTGAGGCGTGAACTTTTCCACTTGCGGCCCTTCTTCTCCATAGAGGAGGGAGCTGACCGAATATGAAAGAATCAAGATGAATCCAATCAATACCTTTTTCATGACCTCTCCTTGTTCAGGTCGGGAAGAGATTAAGTTGCTAAGAGGAATTTTAAAGGATCAGGGAAATAATTCAATAGATAAAATTCGCCCTGCTCTTGGGCATTGGAGGGCAGGGATGAAAAGAATGGGCCAAAGAGGTATAATGAAAGAGAATTCGACTGGCGGAACGTGGAGATCATAAAGGATCATCCGGGAGGAATCGGAAGTGGCTAAACTCTCTAGAAGGCAATTCATAAAACAAGCCATGGTCACGGGCTCCGCCCTGGCCGTTTCCCCGATAGTCTTCGTCCCTAGGGCCCGGGCGGTTTGGGAGAGAAAGTCCGTCGTTCATCCCAAGGTGAACAATCTGCGGGTCGTGGGAATCACGGACCCAACCATGATGCGAACCAACGAACCGGTCACTTCCTGGTCCCGGCAGGAAAAACTGGTTATCCCTAAGACGGTGGGGGAGAACCTGGACAAACTCGCCTGCGCCCTGGCAGAGGCACGCAATCCCGAGGAGGCTTGGAGGGAGATTTTCATAAAGCCTCTTCGCAAGCCGTGGTCCGAGACCGTGGTGGCGATTAAAACGAATAACATTGCCCTCCAGCATACCCGGAGCGCCGTAATGGCGAAAATATGCCATACATTGACTGGTTTCTTTGGAGTCATGCCGGGCAATATCCACATCTACGATGCGGTGCATGGAAGCTCATTATTCAGGAACACTCCGTTTGCCGGCCTTCCGGAAGGAGTGCAAATCGAAGAACAATGGGGAGGGGTAACAACTTTCACTGGGGTGCCAGAGCCATGGAAGAGAAAGGGGAACAGGACAAAATGCCTGCAGTATCTAGTTGATGGATCGGTGGATATCCTGATCAACATTGCCCTGTGCAAAGGGCACAGCGATAAATTCGGCGGGTTTAGCATGACCATGAAAAATCACTTCGGGACTTTTGACCCATCCCCCGGACATCGGAAGGGAGCTGTCGATTATCTCATGGCCCTTAACCAGACCACTGAAATTTTAGGGCCGATGGACAAGCGATCGGGCCGGGTGTTGTACCCACGCCAGCAGCTTTGTATCGTCGATGCCCTCTGGGCCAGCGAGGGAGGTCCCGGCGGTTATCCCCGAAGCCAGCCCAATTTTTTAGCGATGGGGGTTTTTTCACCCGTGATGGATTACATTATTGCCACCAGGTTCCGAAAAGAGAAAATGGGGTGGGAGGTGAATATGGAGGTAACCCGCCGGATGCTGACAGATTTCGGGTTCCAGGAAAGCGACCTGCCAGGCGAGGGAAAGATCGTCGAAGGTTAATCCGAGGGGGCTTCGGGGACAGACATTTTCTGACTACCGGAAATGCAGGGATTCCACCTGCCAACCGGCAGGGCTTTCTGGACTCAGTAATCGATGGCCACGGATGAACCCCTACCAAGCTTTGCTTTCTTTTGATAAGCTTATCTTGTACAAGACCGGATTCACTTTCGGCTTACCGGAAATTGAAGAGGCGAGAAGGGAAGGCAATTCTTCCTTCTTCCCGAGGGGAAGACAACTGAAGGTTCATGCGTTGACTCCAGGATCCTAGCCAACTGAATTCAAGGCCCGGGTCCAACCTTTTTGCCCCTTGAGAGATCTTCTCGTCGGGAGGAGTCAGGGAGAATTCAACTGATTTTGACGAAACGATATTTCCTCCGCCCTTGTCGAACAGACCATCGCGGTCCATGGAGGTGAATTATGAACAGAAAGCGAATCCCCACGGGAAAGGCTGTTTATTTTCTTTCCGTCGGATTAATCTTTTTTCTCCTCACAGGTTTTACGCCTTCTACGAAAGAATCTGCTTCAAGTCAACGGCCGGAAGTTTCTCCTCCGAAAGTCTCAACCCAAAGGGAACCCGCAAAAAAATTAGAGGAAGATATTTTGCGGGCCAAGAAACTCTTTGATCTGGGGGACTATGTCGCCGCCTTGGAGGAAAACCAGAGAATTTTATCCCGGTCGGCGAAAAATAGCCCCCGGGACCAGGCCCTATTCAATATGGGTTTGATCTATAGCTGCGTGGAAAATCCTCAAAGAAACTCGACGAAAGCGCTCCAGTTTTTCAAGGCAGTGCTCAAGGAATACCCCCGGAGCCCTCTGGGCGGGGAGGCCAAAGTGCTGGTCGGAGTCCTTCAAGAAAAGGAAAAATTGAGCCAGGCGGTTGAGAAGCTAAAACGTGAGAACGAAGAACTGAATCAGGCAATTGAGAAGTTCAAACGTGAGAACCAAGAACTCGGTAAGGTGATTGAGAAGTTCAAACAGGTGGATATTGACGTAGAAGGAAAAAAGAGAGAGCAAGAAAAATAAAGAATCATGCCGGGTCTTCACTGCCCATACAGCATTGAGAAGGGGGCATGCCTAAGTCTGATTCTTATGAGCCTATTTTAACGGAAAGGCCTGTTCTTGGCTCGAATTCCTGGATCGGGAAATAGCCTCCTGGATACGGTCGGGAGTCATGGGAAGTCCGAATAACCTTACCTTTATTGCGTCGAAGACAGCATTGGCGATGACCGCGCCCATGCAGGTAACGGCCGGCTCCCCCCCTCCCTGGGGAGGCAACTCCTGATTTTCCACCAGCACCGCCTCGATCTTCGGCATCCAGGAAAAGCGGGGGATTTTATAGGTGTCGAAATTCGTATCCAGGATCTCCCCCCCCCGGAAGTGTATCATCTCCGAGAGGGCATACCCCAGCCCCATCATCATGCATCCCTCCATCTGCATCCTGGCCCCTTCGGGGTTGATAACCTGGCCCATATCCTGGGCGCAGAGAACTCTCTTCACCTGGACTCCCCCGCTCTTCGGGTCTACCTTCACCTCGGCCATGGCGGCCGCATAGGTTCCCAAGTAATCCACGCAAGCGACCCCCCGTCCGTGGCCGTCCCTCTTGGGGAAGCCAGACCATTGAAAAGCTGAGGCGGCTTTCTCCAGGACTCTTTTCATCCGCAGGTTTGGCAAGTGATTCAGCCGAAACACCAGAGGGTCTGCCCCTGACGCGGCAGCCATTGCATCCATGTGGCATTCCCGGGCAAAGGTGTTCGTGTTCGCCGCCGGACCTCTCCACGTGCCAGTGGCAAAGGGGTGGGTTCCGGAGCTTCCCCACCAGCCTCCGTGCGTAGAGGTCCTGCGGGAAGGGATGTCATAAAAAGTCGCCGCACACCGTTCGCCCGCAAAATAAACGTGGTAATCCCAGAAGACAATCCGCCCCTGGGGATTGAGCCCGGATCGAATCTTCACGACAGCCGCGGGCTGGAAAGAATCGTAGAAAAATTCTTCCTCCCGGGTCCAGGCAACCTGCACAGGCCTTCCAGTCTTCAAGGCGAGACGGGCCGCCTCGGCCGCCTGTCGGTTCCAGCTTTTCCCGCCGAAGCCTCCTCCCACAAAGGGAGTGATAGCGCGGACATCCCGGGGGGAGAATGACATAACCTGAGCCGCTTCTTCCTTCACGGAGAAAGGGGTCTGGGTAGAAGCCCATACGGTGGCCTTCTTTCCCGCCACCCTGACCAGGGCGGTATGAGTTTCCATGGGAGCATGGGCGACATAATTCTGATAATAAGTTTCTTCGAATTTTCGGGAGGCATTCTTCTCTCCCGCTTCAAGGCTTCCCTCTTGGGAGATCACGGTCCCTTGAGGGGCTTCCTGCAAGAGGTGGGAAAAGATGGTATCCTCGCTAAGGTTCGTTCGGGGAGTCTCAAACTCGGCTTTGATCAAGGACCGCCCTTTTTCCGCCATATCGGGAAGCGGGTGAAGTGCAGCGACAAGGTCTCCCTCGCGGACAATCTTCAGGCCCTCTATTTTCTCGGCGGCGGAGGTATCTACCCTTTTCAAAGTCGCCCCGTGGGCGGGAGGCCGAAGGATTCGGGCATAGAGCATTCCCGGCACGCGAATATCCCCAGCGTATTTAGCCTGCCCGGTCACCTTGACCCGGCCATCGGCGCGCGCCATAGGCTTCCCGGAAAGGGTAAATTCCGAGGATGGCTTCAAGGCCACCTGCGTCTCCATTTTTTTCTCAATTCGCTTTCCCTTTACCAGGTCGGCATAAGAGACCTTCTTTTCAGGATGACTTCGGTCTAGGATGACCCCGTTCGAAATCGCCAGTCGATCGCGGGATAATCCTAGCCGAGCGGCGGCCAGTTCGAACAATACCGTCCTGGCCTGGGCGGCGGCCTCCCTCAGAAGAGGTCCGAAATATTTTGTGGTCCGCGATCCGAAGGTCCCCATATCCCAGGGGCATAGATCGGTGTCGCCCATGACCATCTCGACGGATTCGAAGGGGACTTCGAGCTCTTCGGCCAGCATTTGGGCCAGCGAAGTAATGATTCCCTGGCCCATTTCAATCTTTCCGGTCAGACAGGTCACCCGGCCATCCTCCCCGATGCGCAGAAAAGCGTTGAAGTCACGCGGAGTATCCTGGTTCCCGAAACGCGATTGAGCCTCGGACAGGCCGGGGGAAATGAAGACGATCAAACCCCCGCCCAATACCTTCAAGAAATCGCGCCGATCCAAAAAATTCATGCGTTTTTCCCTCTGATCACCCTTAAAATTTACCATGATCGGGCTATTCTATCAACGGAAAGGCGGGGAAACTCGCTTCAGCATAGAGATTTGGAGGGGGGCTGCTCTTTATATTCCACGAAGCTGCCGGTTTGGTGAAATCAGGAGAGAAAACTTCGTCTGGAGCCATCAACTCCGGGCGGGACTGAAAGCAACGGATTACTTGCTCAAATCTGCGGAAAAAGAAGGCAAAACCAATTATACCCCTGCCTCACCATTATTCTTGACCAGTGATAACAGAGGTAACTCCTTGAGCAGTGGAAACTATTACCCCAGGCTCTTCGTCGGGCCTCAATCAATTTGGAGACGATCCGCAAAACCTTAGTTGCTCCTGGCCCTCCGATGTCCATGATCGTTTAGGCCCAGGGGAAGTTCAGAAAGCATATTTTTAATCATTTTCTCGGCGATATCATCGGCTTTAACCCGATAAGTGCCTTCTTCTATGGATTTCTTGAGCAAGGCTATTTTATCTTTTCTCACTTCAGGGGTCACCTCAAGAACCTCAAATATTCTCTTCCTGTCTGCAGTCACTTTTGGAACCTCGCTTTCAACCCTCAGGATAAATCGTCTTCGGATTTTTCTATTTCAACAATAATTTTTTTCCTGCATCAAAGGCCTTCAAAATACGCTGAAAACTCAGACCGACTGTTTTTCATTAAGGATACATTGGCGAAATTCATGCCAATTTCCAAGTATTTCCATATATAAAATTAGCCCATCAATTCGTGGGGTTCTGCAGGAATACCGGGACAGGAAGAAAATATATGGATTGACGGCCATAGATTTCTTTTCTCATTATAATGGTAGACATACCCTTGCCGCCCGTGTTGGGATTTGCCTGATAGCATTTTTAGAAGTTGATTACACCGAAAATACTCCGAACGCTCTTTGGTTTGAATCAAGGGCCTCAAAGGGGCGGCCGGGAGGAAATGTTTCGCTGTGCCTTTTAGAAAATCTTAGAGAGCGGATTGCGATTTTTGGCGGAGGAATATATTTATAAAATACACTATTATTGAAAGCGGGAGTTGGGAGGCGATATGCTTCAGGCAGGAAAAGAAGATTTCATTGATACAAAAATGGCCATGAGTCAACCTGCCATTCAAGTGTTTGGCCTCGGCCAGTGTTGCCTGGATTATATTGGGCGGATAAAATCCTATCCTCAACCCGACCGGAAGTGCGAGTTTTCGGACCTGGTCATCCAGGGAGGCGGGCCGGTGGCCAGCGCCTTGGTAGCCCTGGCAAAGTGGGGCGTCTCCTGTGCCTTTGGCGGTATCCGGGGGGATGATTTGTTCGGCAATATAATCAGACATTCGCTGGAGGAAGCGGGGATCGATATCCGGGGTCTGGTGGTCAGGAAGGGATACGGGTCCCAGTTTGCTTTCATCGCTGCTGAACCGGGCATCGGGAGGAGGACCATTTTCTGGAGGAAGTCCACCGGGCCGCCTCTGAGGCCGGAAGAGATCGATTACTCGATGATAGAGCGGGCCAGGATATTCCATACAGATGGGAGCTTTGAGAGTGCTACCCTGGCGGCATGCCAAGCAGCCCGGAAAGCCGGGGCCCTCGTTGTGGTGGATGCGGATACTTTTCATGAAGGATTAATTGAAATGGCAGAATGGAGCGATTATTTTATTGCCTCAGAGGATTTCGCCGACTCGTTCTTGAAAGAGAAGAATCCGATGGAGGCCTGCCGGCGAATCGCCAAACTCGGCCCCCGGGTAGCCGGAGTCACTCTGGGTCCTAAAGGATACGTGGCCTTGGCCCAAGGCCGGACAATCGAGAAGCCCGCCTATCCCGTCGAACCTGTAGATACCACGGGCTGCGGAGATGTCTTTCATGCCGGGTTTATTTATGGCCTCATCCGGGCGTGGGACTACGAAAAAAGCCTCGACTTTGCTGCCTGGTCAGCGGCCATGGTAAGCTTGAAGATGGGCGGAAGAAGCGGAATTCCTTCCCGGAAACAGATCGAAGAAAAGGGATTCGAGTAAATTACGGGTTCAGCCGCTGAGCGGTTCTCGACATTCAGTTTTCCTCCGGCCTAAAAAAATTTTAAAAATTTTCTTGACAGGGAATTCTCGCCATGCTAGAAAGGATAAAAATGAGAAAAAAGGAAATGAACGTGGATCAGTTTCTGAAAGGCAACTTTAGCGGTGGGTATTATTACTGGTGGTTTTATTATGCCGGGGTCTGCCTGCCGCCTGTAAACTGATCGCTGAATTCATAGATCGAAATCAAGGCCGTGGGTAGACCGGAAGCTACCCACGGCCTTTTTATTTTGAGCCGTGGGATTTATCTCTCACGGCTTTTTTATTTTCAAGATGTTTCGCCGCAAAGAGCGAAGAGGATTTTGAAAAGAGGCCTATATCGACGGAAATAAGGATTTGAAACCGGCCAGGGGCTGTTTATTCGTTAAAGGATTCTTCTCTGAGCTCTCCGTGTCTTCGGCGGCGAAAAATAAGGAAAGAGGAGGGGAAAATGGTAGGCAAACGAGTCAGGATGGAGCGGATCATGGACCGCGTATCAGGCAAGACAGTGATCGTGCCCATGGACCATGGTGTAACCTTAGGCCCCATGCGCGGTCTGGTTGATATCCGGCGGACGATCAATGCCGTGGCGATGGGGGGAGCCAATGCCATTGTGATCCACAAGGGGCTGGTGGAGGCCGGACATCGACGGAGCGGAAAAGACTTGGGATTAATCGTTCACCTTTCGGCCAGCACCTGCATGTCGCCGGACCCCAACTGCAAAGTTATGGTCTGTTCCGTGGAAGAAGCCATCAAGCTGGGTGCGGACGCCGTTTCTATCCACGTGAACCTCGGTGCGGAAGATGAGAAGTCGATGCTGAAGGACTTCGGGTGCATTGCTAAAGAAGCCGCCAATTGGGGGATGCCGCTGCTCGCCATGATGTACACCCGGGGGCCGAAAGTGAAGACTGAGTTCGATGTAAAAGTGGTGAAACATGCAGCCCGGGTGGGGGCCGAGCTCGGAGCGGACATTGTCAAGGTCAATTACACTGGATCTCCGGACACCTTCCGGGAAGTGACCGAAGGATGCTTTGTCCCGGTGGTCATTGCTGGGGGGGAAAAGATGGAAACCGACCGAGACATCCTGGAGATGGTCAGAGGGGCCGTTGTGGCCGGAGGGGCGGGTGTCTCCATCGGACGGAATGCCTTCCAGCATGGGGAGCCGGAAAAGATCATCCGAGCCATCACCAAACTGGTGCACAATAGTTTTACGGTGGAAGACGGGCTCCAAGAAATGTCCGCCGGAAGGAGTTTGAAGAATGACCAAGCAGGTTTGGGTAAAGGTAGTCCCCTGGGCAGTGGAATTGGCCCGGGCAGCGCTGGAATGCGGAGCTGACGCACTCTGGGTGGAAGAAGGTCTTCGCCCGGAGGTCCAGAAGTTGGGGCTCATACCTACGGTAGCCGTGGACGGAGACATCCTTCTGGGACGGGATGTGGTGGAGAAGACGGTCCGAGAGAAGAAAGATGAAGAGGAAGTTGTGCATTTGACCCTTTCCAGTAAGGTCGTCGTGAAAGGTGGCGACTGGACGATCATTCCGCTGGAGAACCTGCTGAGCCGTACCAGGAATCTGTTCCTGGAGGTTGCGAACAGCAAGGAAGGCGAAACCGCCCTGGGGATCCTGGAAAAAGGGGTAGACGGGGTGGTCTTGAACAATCCCGACCCCCGGGAGGTGCGCCAGATGATCCAGTCCCTCAAACGGAAGAATGAGAGGCTTGAACTTCTTCCGGCAAGGGTGAAGCGGGTGGAACCCCTGGGGCTGGGGGACCGCGTCTGCGTGGATACCTGCTCTTCCATGATCCCGGGAGAAGGCATGTTGGTGGGCAACAGCAGCCAGACCCTCTTTCTGGTCCATTCCGAGAGCGGCGAAAATCCTTTCGTGAATCCCCGGCCGTTCCGGGTTAACGCGGGTCCGGTGCACGCTTACCTTCGAATGGCCGATGGGAAGACGAAATACCTCTCGG
>Ga0187769_10001359_pt1 | contig 13926 bp, 11 predicted proteins | sample 0116_SJ02_MP02_1_FD_133140 | JGI IMG/M metagenome (GOLD analysis project Ga0187769, IMG submission 133140) | Tropical peat soil microbial communities from peatlands in Department of Meta, Colombia - 0116_SJ02_MP02_10_MG | ecosystem: Environmental > Terrestrial > Soil > Wetlands > Peat | place... | reverse complement strand
GGTCCTGCTTGGGTGCTCAAGCCCCGGCTCTTCATGAATGCCCGAAAGTCATAGTCTGTGTTGGGATTCACTACGTCCACCTGTGCCACATGCTGGAAATCCAAGTTGCCTAGGCCCTCAAAATAGACGGCCAAAGAGGCGGCTCCACCATGATGGACCTCCCTGTCGGTTTCTATTGCCACCCCAGCCACGGGAGATATTCTCCAATCCAATCCCCCGTTCACCGGCTCGACCTCAAATCTCCCATTGACCATCACGTTGTCGGCGGAGCGAGACTCTTCTTTTGGAAGCACGCCCACCTGAACCAACCGTTCCCAGGCATTTGCTGCTTCTGATGTTCTCCCCGCGTGCAGAAGGGCATCGAAATAACCAAATGTGCTTTCCACAGGGAAGACCTGTCTTATTCCAAGCAACCGATCCCACACTTTTCGCGCCTCATCGAGCCTTAACGCGTCCGGCGAGGTCAAGAAACTGAGGTAGGCTAAATTCATCTCTACTGTATCGGGCACGGCTTGGCGTAAGATCTTCTCACCGTCATCGGTGGATCTCCAACATATCCGGAAAACCTGCGACGCATATCCCGGGGCTCCTAAGAGACTACGGCGAAACATGTCGAAAGCTTCATCCGTCTTGCCCGCCATGAGCATGAAATTGCCACTTCTCCAAAGTGTCAGGGAGTTATATGGACCGAGCGCGGCAGCCCTCTGCGCCGCGACCGCGGCTGCCTCCGAGCCGCCGGTGTATTGGAGGAAGCTGGCCAGTCCAAGCCAGTATTTGGACTTCAAAGGCTGGCAGCGCAAGGCTTGCCGAAAAAGCTCCTCCTGACGACGTGGATCGACGTAGTCGGTGGATAGTGAGTTATATACAGCCAGGGTAAAGTATCCTTCACACTCCTCCGGGTCTAGGGAGATCGCTTTTTCCAAGGAATCTCGGTTTAGGTGATGAAGGCACCACTGGGCGTGCGCCCGCCGCACGATATGGGCCGCCACTAAAGATGCCAGCCCCGCCGCAAGCACAAGAAGACAAAATCGGGCCGGGAGTGATCTCAGATTTAGACTGGTAATGGGGTTGATTAGTCTTCTCCCTAATTACGCGTATCGAGTTCTTATTGATGTTTGCAGAATGCAGTGAATGCATCTGTTGAAGCGCCGGGCGTCGTTCATCGAGCGGCGCTACTGGTGATTAATGTCACTGTATTTTGCGACTCTCAATAGGTGAGCGAACTCTCGCGCCTCATTCAAGCGGCCCTTGCTAATCCTCTTCCCTGTTGCCCGCGTCTTTGGCGTGCTCGCCGTAATTGTAGCCCGATCGGTAGTAGGAACCATATCGAGTATCGTACCCATAGTGATAGTAACGGTAGTCGGGCGCTGACACGTCGATAGCATTGAGGACAAGACCTAGAACCGGAGCATTAACTTCAGTGAGCATCTCCACGGTGCGGACAATCGCTTGGCGCGTAGTTATCCCGAAGCGACAGACGATAATTACGCCGTCCGCAAGGGAAGACAAAACACGCGCGTCAGCAAACATTATCACCGGCGGAGAATCCAAGACTACGAACTGGAATTCCTTTCGCAGGCGACGCATAACTTCCTGCATAGGTTCAGAGCCAACAAGTTCGCCGGGACTGGGAGGAACGGGGCCCCCTGGAATCATATATAAGTTGGGCGAAAAAGGAAGAGGCCTTAGAACACCGCCCAGCTCTGCCGAGCCGGTTAAGACATTACTCAAACCCACGGACTGAGACAAACCTAACGAACGCGCCACGGCGGCGCGTCGCAGGTCAGCGTCCACCAGACAAGTTTTGCCACGCTCCGCTAGGACCGCCGCCAGGTTCAATCCTACCGTGGTCTTACCTTCGCCAGGGGATGGGGAGGCAACTAAGATGACGCGAGGAGGCTGCCCGGGACGAGACAGCATAATCGAGGTATACAAGTTCCGTACCGCTTCAGCTTGCGGCGACCTGGGTATCTCCATGAAGAGCTTTGCAGACGGACTGCCCGCCGCCTGGGCATCGGTCTTCGCTAACATTTTGGCCACCACCCCCGGCAAGCTCGGTCTATGGCCGTCGCCATTATCGGAGCTCACGAGAGGAAGCATGGCAAGAGAGGAGAGACCTGTTAATTCCTTAATGTCGTCAGGAGTACGAATGCTGTTGTCAAAATGTTCTTTGAGGAAAGCTACGATGGTCCCGCCCAGTGCGCCCACAATCAGACCTATCAGGATGTTCAAGAGCCGATTAGGACGTGTAGCCTTTTCCAGGACCCGGGCCGGGTCAACAACCCGAATGTTGGTCGATTTTAACCCCACCGAGATCCCTGCTTCCTTCAGGCGGTCCTGCAAGGTCTTGTAAAGTTCGGAGTTGGCCAAGGCTTCTTGTTTAAGGACGTTGTATTGGATCATCTTTTCATTCGTTTGGGTGATGTCGGCTTTCGTCTCCTCGAGCGCTTTAGTGACAAGTTGTTCCCGGGACCGTAGGGCGTTGTAATCGGCCTGCATCTGTTTAATCGCCCGCTGCCGCTCGGCAGCCAACTGGTTCTCGAGTTCTCTCACTTGATTCTGCAACTTCTTTACTGTGCTGTTGTTCTTGCCATAGATGGCTAGCGCTTGAGCTAACTGCATCTGCGCGTCCGAGAGATGTTGCGTTAAGTACTGAAAAAGTACTTGGCTTCGAATCTGAGGAACTGAGTCCGCAGCCCCCACCTTGATCATGTTAAGGTAAGTTTCCAGTTGAATGCGCTCGGCTTCGGCTTGAGCCAGTTGGTGATTGAGCTCCTCCACCTTCTGGGTAATTAAGTTCTGCTTCTCATCGGCATCAACAATGTTATTGGCGCGTTGGTATTCCACCAGCGCCTGGTTAGACTGTTGAACTCTCCGCCGGAGGTCGCCGAGTTGCCCTTGAAGCCATTCCGATGCTTGCATCGTGCTTTCGTAGCGGGTGCGATAGTTTCGGTCGATAAACAGGTCGACCAGACTATTCGTCACCTGGGTGGCAAGGTAGCGGTCATGACTGGCAAACTTAACGTTCACCAGCCGGCTGTCGCGCACCTGGTAAACGCTCAGTTGCTTGCGGAAGGTCGCTAAGGCAAGGTATTCGAGGGCAGTAAGCTGGGTTGCACTGGGCGATTGGCGATTGACCTCCGCCTTGTATTTTTGGAGAGCCTTCAGCCCTACAAACTCGGGGTTGCGGTCCAAGCCAAGCGTGCGGATGGTGGCGAGTGCTAGATCATCGCTTTGGAGAATTTGAACTTGTGTGGAAAGGTAATCCTGGCCGCTTTCTTGCGCGGAGAGCAACTCTTTGAGCGAGAATTCCTCCGATTGGGGCTGGTCGATTTCCAGACTCGACAGTGGCTCATAGACGTCCTTCATGTGAAAGCTCACCAGCGTCACAATCAGCACGACCGCAAAGGTAAACACAAATGCAATTTGCCAGTGTTTCTGAAGGATGCGGAGCCCACGTTCCCAGTCAAATTCGGTCCGGCCAAAAACCGGCCGAATCGTAACCGTCGGCCCAGGAGTGGAAAGTGATTGATCCGTGTTTTCTTCCGTGCCGCGGATTCGGATAATCTTGTCGTCCTGTTCCAAAGTTGCACCCCCGCGAGCGGGACATTAATCCAGCAGGGCGCCTGCGTGGTGTTCGGCACATTGCCGCTGCGATCAAAAAGGGCAATTCCGAACCCTCGTCAAAACCCCTTTGTTCGGCCTAATTGCTGGTGTTCGCTAAATGCTAACGACAACTTCCCTGTCGGCACCGGTCTCCGTTCAGCGTCCCTAGCCGCTTCAAGACCCCCGCAACGTCATTGTACTGTAGAAGCCGAATGAGATAGTAACAGCTACCTGTCAGGGGTGTCAAGCTCATCTGAGGTCCTTCCTCTGAGGTGGCGGAGCCTCACGGGGAGGCAAAGGTGGTTTTGCGGCGCACAGGTGGCCAGGGAAGCTCGCCAGCACAACACCAAACCGCGCCACTGCCCTCCCTAACGCTTCGCTCTCGGGATCAGCACGTAGCGCCCATCCCGCGCCTGCGGGACCGGAACCTGCCGACCCGCGCGGGGTCATCTCTACGCACACCATGCTGGTGCGTTAATAGCCTCCACGGAACTACATTGCATCCTGGTCGGGAGTGAGGTAGACTAATTGTACCAAAGAAATACTCTAGGCAAAGCGGAGCCGTGCGGGCTGTCGCACTGGGGTAGAAGCATGGCACGGTCCAGTGCATTCAACGGCGACCAGTAATGGAGGGGAAGCCAAGGTGAAAGGAAGTTTTTTTCGTGCTTGCAACGCGTTTCTTTTCGTTCTTCTGAGTCTAGGCTTGTGGATCGGCACCGCTCCGGCTGTCGCTCAAAAAGGTGAGACTGGCCCTCCAGGGGTCACCTTAACCAAGGGAACTAAGGCAGAAGAGCGCGTTGCCGACTACGCGATCGGTCCCGGCGATGTTCTGCGCATTTCTGTATCAGACGCCCCGGAACTCAGCGGTAAGTTTCGTGTGACGGACTCGGGGTTTCTGGCTCTGCCGACTTTGCTCACCCCCGTGAAGGCCGAAGGATTGACAGCGCTGGAGCTGACGAATGCTATTGTTAAGGCGCTCCAGGCTGCGGAGCTGATCCGCGAGCCCGTGGTAAACGTGTTCGTGGAAGAGTATCACAGTCGCACTGTGACGGTACTCGGGGCAGTCGCCAAACCCTCGGTCTATCCTCTTCAAAAGCCCACGACGGTATTGGAATTGCTTTCGATGGCAGGCGGGTTAGCGGCCACTGCAGGTCCTACCCTTACGATTGCCCGCCAAGAACAGTCAGCGAGTATGGAAGGCACCACGGGAGACAACCCGGCAGGGCCCCCCGAGAAATCGACCCTCTCGATTGACTTAAACAAGCTGATGACCGGCAAGGACCCCTCTCTGAACCTCGACGTCCGGCCGGGAGATGTGGTGAGCGTTTCGACCGCCCCGGTCATCTACGTCGTGGGGGCGGTGAACAAACCAGGAGCGTTTGTCCTTCAAGACCAGCGTGCGAGTATGACTGCCCTTAAGGCTATGGGCTTGGTGGGAGGTTTAACAGGGGTCGCAGCAGGGAGCCGCAGTGTCATTATTCGCAAGTCGGCGGACGGCCAGAAGCAAGAACTTCACATAGATTTGGCAAAGCTGATGCATGGCAAGCTCGAGGACCAGGCACTGCTGGGGGACGACATCCTCTTCGTCCCGGATAGTCGTATGAAAAAGGGCATGGCGGCATTGACCAAGGCGGCTGAGACCGCTGAGTATGCTGTTATCCTGGAAGCTGGCTATCACGTGGTTCAATAAGCATAGTGTAAAAACTGCCTTGTTCGGCGGGGCCCCCGTGACCACCTTTTCCTTCCCCAGCCGGAGTGATAGGTTCTGCCGAGTACATACCTAATACGATTGCGCGTAGCACCCGGGATTGGAAGGTGAGAAGAATTCCAGTAAACGTAACCCGCACGAAAGTGGGCAAAGGTGGCCTGGGGCAGAAGCTGATCGCCAACACCTTCTTTAACTTTCTCGGGCAGTTCTACACCTTGCTGCTCGGGATTGCCGTTGTCCCCTATGTCGTCCACCGTTTAGGGGCGGAGCCCTACGGTTTCATTGCCGTGGTAGCCGCGCTGGGTGGATTCGCCGGCTTGTTGAACATGGGGATGGACAGAGCTTTGTCCAAGTACATTTCAGAACTTTACTGGCAGGGGGAACTCGCACGGATTCGTTCCCTGTTCCAGACGGCCATAACTGTCTCGGCGATTGCCGGGGCAACAGCCGGTCTGTTGCTGATCGCCTTCAGAGGTTCTCTCTCCGCTGCGCTTTTTCACGGAGACCCGAGCACCGAGCGCTTTGTGACTTTCGCGATCTTCGTAACGGGATTCGGAGTGCTGCTCTCCGTGCTCACCGAGTCTCTATCCGCGCTACCTTTGGCTCTGCAAAGGTTCGACATCTATAACCGGATGAACATCCTGCTGGCAACCCTGAGGAGTCTAGGGGCTGTAGTGGTGGTGGCACTCGGCTTGTTTGTCAGAGCAGTTCTCCTCGTTTATCTAATTTCCAGCCTCATTGGAGTGGTTGGTTACGCTTACTATAATCACAAGCTGATTCCCGGCGTGACCCTCCGCCCCAAGTTCGCTTGGCCGGATTTCAGGCTACTCTTTGGCTTCTGCACTTCCGTGCTTGTGGCGGGTGTCGGCGGTTTGGTGGTCCATAGGCTCGACCGTTTACTGGTCGCTTATTTCTTGCCCGTCGCCGCCGTGGCGTTTTATGTGATCCCTTATTCACTCGCTGACAAAGCTCCACTCATTGTGGGCAACATTACCTCAGTAATTTTCCCCTCCGCGAGTGAGCTTTCGGCAAGGGAGGCCCACGGGAAATTGCGTGAGCTCTATGTGCGGGCAACCAAGATGACCCTGCTCGCTGGTTTGCCGGTGACCGTTATTCTCCTCGCTGTTCCTGACCAGCTCCTTCATTATTGGGTTGGAGCGGAGTTCGCGGCCCGAGGGTCTCTCACCCTCCAGCTCCTGGTGGCCGGCTTCTTCTTCAATATTCTGGCCCGCGTCCCCTACACGGTGGCACAAGGAATTGGCCGTCCCTGGATCTCAGCGAACTACTCCTTGCTGAACGGGGTGGCTAACCTGGTGCTTTTTTTGCTGCTGATCCCGCGCTACGGCATTGTCGGAGCTGGAGCAGGATTTCTCATCTCGCAAATCCTGGTGATGCCTGTCTTCATTTGGGAGGTTAACCGGAGGCTTGGCGTATCCTGGTGGCAGCTTATTTCTGGAGCGTACGTTCGTCCATTGGCCTGCGGCATTGGCGCCTTTGCATTGGCTTTGCTGTTACGCGCCTGGGTAGTCTCGCTGGGAGGATTAACTCTTCTCTGCGCAGCTACCCTTGGTGCCTATGCTCTTGCCGCCTTTTTCGCCGGCATCGACAGCCGGGAAAGAATCGGCATTTACAGCCACGTTTTTCAAATCCTTAGATCACCTGAGAGGCCAGCCGATGTTTGACTCTTGGGCAGGGCGCACTTCCGCTTTTCCAGCCTGAAGACAGCGCGACAAATGGTCGACGAAGCGGAATAACGGATTCAGGACTGCGATGTGATCTGCAAGGGCCGAAGGATGCATTTTAGCAAGTCCTGGAAACGGCTGGGGCGCTTTTTAAAGAAACACTTTATTGAACTGGTCGCGCATCAATCCGGGATGAGAGCTGCTCAGTGTGCCTGAGGGGAGACTTTGAGAATCTGTGCTGTGATCCCAACCTACAACCGCAAGGACCTCCTTGCGGAGTGTTTGCGGGGACTGTTGCGGCAGACCAGACCGCTGGACGAAATCGTGGTCATCGACAACGCCTCGACAGACAACACGGAGGATAAAGTCCGCGCAGAGTTTGGAGCCAGCGTGACGTATCTGCGACTTGCTGAGAATACCGGAAGCGCCGGGGGGTTCCATGAGGGAATAAAGCTCGCTTACGAGCATGGGCACGACTGGATCTGGTGCATGGACAACGACGCCATACCACTGGAAGACACCTTGCAGAAGCTCCTCGATGCCGAATCCCCTTCCGCAGGCCATGTGGTTGCGAAAGCCTGTTGGCACACGGACCCATTAACCGGCGAAGGTCGCCCTGGCTCAGTTAGGGTGGACTTTAACAAGGGTAGGTATCTCTACCCCAACCCCGCCGACTGCTCGGGCAGAGTCATTCCCGTTGATTGCGCTCCTTGGGCAGGCCTACTGATCAATTCCGAAGTCATCCCCCGTGCCGGATTCCCCAAGGTAGACATGTTCAGTTGGGCTGACGACCATGCGTTCTGTCTCGAGTTAAGGAAGTTTGGCGAGATCCTGCTTGTGGGCACAACGACCCTATACCATCCTGGTTTGAGGAGCAGGGTCGCTACTGTGAAACGGTTAGGCCGGGACCGTGTCAGGATTGAGGAATACTGGAAGGTTTATTACGGCACACGGAACAAGCTGTATGTGGGCAGGCTATACTTTAAGAGCCAGTGGCGGACCGTCCTGAAGTTTCTGGCGTCGTACATGCGCGGACTGCTGTCTATTCTTCTACTGGATGATTTCAAGCTGTACCGGGTACGGATTCTAACCCGAGGCTTTGTGGATGGTTTCACGGGTAGGCTGGGTAAACGCGTACACCCGAATGATTTTCGAGGCCAGCAAGGATCCAGGACCCCCCAAGCGCCAACTGCTCCGTGAAAGTCTATCGCCATGACATCGCATCCCCTATTGGCGGCGTTGTATTAGCGAAGGTGCAGAAATGCAAGACTGGCCCAAAGTCTCAGTGAGGATTAGGACCTACAACCGGAAGGCGTTCCTGGCGGAGTGTCTCGAGAGCGTTTTGGCCCAGGATTATCCCAACTTTGAGATTGTAGTCGCTGACGATGCGTCTACCGATGGCACCCGAGAGCTGCTCCGGGAAAATGAGCGGAAACACCCTGGCCTGTTTAAGCTCGTCATGGCTGAACAAAACGAAGGTCATACACGCAACGCCAACCGAGCCTTTTTTGCCTGCACGGGGAAGTACATTGCCTGGCTGGACGACGACGACCTGATGTTGCCGGGGAAGTTAAAGAAGCAAGCCGCGTATATGGAGTCTCGCCCGGGCCTCGCGTTTTCTTACCACGACATGGAGTGGTTTGACTCGAGCACGGGCGCCACGCTGCGCTGCGCCAACTCAGGCAAAGGAAGCGCCCGCCCGCGGGAGGGCGGCGCCGAAAAGCTTCTGAGATATGGCTGGTTCATCGTACCTTCCTCCGTCATGCTACGCCGGTCGGCATGTCCACCCAAGGGGCACGAGGAGCAGCTCCCAGTCTCCTCGGAGTGGTTGTTCTTGATTGGGACCGCCGCCCACGGGCAGATGGGTTTTCTCCCGGAGGTTCTGGGTCGGTATCGGCGCCACGCGGGCAATGTGAGTGTGAGTAGACTGGATCGTTTTTTGGCCCTTTCTATTACCGTCGCGCTTGTCGAGGCGAATTACCCGCAGCTTGTGAAATATACTCGTTTTGACCGGGCTCGCCTGTTCTATGGTCGTGCGGTAAGGGCGATCCTGGATCATGATTGGGCTGCCGCCCGCCCCTATCTTTTTGCCTCCTTGAGACAGGCATGGGTTTCTTGGAAATGGTTTGGGTGGCTTGCGAGGAGCTTAATCAAGTGGTAATTCCTCTCTGCGCAGCTACGCTTTATGCCTAGGCGCTTGCCGCCTTCTTCGCCGGCCTCGACAGCCGGGAGAGAATCGGCATTCACCGCCATGTTTTTTAAATTCTGAGATTGCCTGAGAGGCCAGCCGATGTTTGACGAAAGACTCGCTTTTTACGACCTTAAGGTTGACCCGTCAAATTCCAACAACCCCCTGACCAAGTTTATCCAGATGATAGGTCCTCAAAAGCGGGTGTTGGAAGTTGGCTGTGCAACCGGGTTCCTGTCCGAGTATCTCACCCGGCAATTACGCTGTCAGGTTGTGGGTATCGAGCTGAATCCCGAGGCGGCACGACTGGCAAAGCAACATTGCGAGGACGTTATTGTCGGTGATGTGGAAAAAGACGCCCTTGATAGGGCGAAAGGGCTGTTTGACGTTATTACGTTCGGGGACGTCCTAGAGCACCTGATTTCTCCGGGTGTGGTGCTCCGTCGCTGCAAGAATTGCCTCGCGCCGCATGGCTACATTTTGACCTCGATACCTAATGTGGCTCATTGGTCAATCCGGGGACACTTGATGCGGGGTAAGTTCAATTACCAGAAGGGCGGAATTCTGGATAGAACCCACCTCCGTTTTTTTACCCTGCGAACCGCAAGACGGATGATCGAAGAGGCGGGGTACGACATCGTACACTCCGACATTGTGTATGCGCTGCCAGGAATGAAGGCTAACCTTTCTTCGAAGCGCCTTGAACGATTCTTGAAAAAGCATTTTGCTGGCCTTATTGGGGTGCAATTCATTTTCAAGGCGGTGAGCAGCTTGGGCAGCGAGGATCGACGTGAAAACCAAGGGAGCGTTTAAGCCGCACGCAAGGCTGTTGAGCTTATGCATAGCTTCTCCAAGTCGCACTCGATGCCCCACCCAGAGGTGAGACCGGGAAGGGCGCCACTCGTTTACATTGTCGTCCTCAATTACATGGGAGCGAAACTCACCGTTGATTGTGTCAGCTCGGTCCTGAGAATTGCCTACCCAAATTTCCGGGTAGTCGTAGTTGACAATGCTTCGCCGGACGACTCGGTCGCTATACTCCGTCAAACCTATACTGACCCACGTGTCGAAATCTTGGCCAACGGCAGTAACGAGGGATACGCAGGGGGAAATAACCGCGGGATCGAGAGAGCGTTTTCTGGGGGCGCGAAGTACATCCTTGTTCTGAATAACGATACGATTGCTGACACGGGCTGCCTCACATCCCTTGTGGAGGCCATGGAAAGCGACCCACGGCTTGGAATCGCCGGCTGTCCGATTCTTGACCTGCTGGCATCCCGCGATTCACCGGTTACCTTTTTTGGCAACCGTATCAGCCTTTTTACGGGAAGTGTAACGCCAATGACCGGCGGCGCGGACTGGACCGAGCCTCATGAAGTTGATGCCGTCTGCGGCGCAGCCATTTTCCTAAGGAAAGACATGATTGACCGGGTCGGAATGTTCGATTCGAGGTTCTTCCTGACTTGGGAGGAGACAGACCTCTGTTATCGCGCCCGGAGGGCAGGATACAAGGTATGCGCCGTACCTGGGCCGGGGATTACACATCTTCGGAGCCAGACGCTGAGCGGGGTACGTCCTTTGGGCTTGTTTTGTGATACCAGGAATAGAGCCTGGTTTGTGCGGCGCCACGGGAAACTCAAACATCGAGTCGTGTACAACCTATTCCACTTCGGCTACTTCTACCCAAGGATTATCCTGGGTCGTTTGCTGCGCCGCGAATTCGAACTCGTTAGCCCCATCCTACGCGGGATCTGGGAGGGTCATTGGCGCCATTTAGAGCCTTTAAGGATCCAATAACGGATCCTTCAGGCGTCTATTGGCGCCGCTCCAATTCTACTTAGGTTGGCACAGGATCGAGCGAAATCGGGACTGACGATGTGTCCTGCATTTATAGCCTAATGGTAAGATATGTTGATTTTACCCACGAAGCCAGGTCTGCAGAACAGCACCTTTGCCAGGTCTGGCTGCCTGGCGGCTTCGAAAGAGTTTGGATTACTGATAACAATGTGGCCTTTGGATGGAAGCCAAAACATTTTGCGCACTGGTCCCTTATTAAGCTCTTGAGAATTGTGCTCAGAGCGGTTTTTGCGCGAGAGGTGGGAGAGGGCAGTCCGCGTTTACTGGGGAAAAAGCCCTTCGTCCGGCGGTTTAAAACCTCAAACGGCCGGTCAGTATAACGGTGGTGGCAGGGCGATAGGGAGTCATTGCATTGACAGAAGACGAAATGTACAACTGGGTAGACCTGCCTTGCGCCTGTTGCGATTCGGCTCTCCATCGTCAGCTTGGCTACAGAGGAGGCGAGGCCCATAGACGGGGCTGTGGTCAAAGGTGCAGAGTCGTTAAGTGCACGCGCTGTGGTCATATTTATCCAAGCCCGATGCCTATAATCAAGGATCTGAACCTGTTGTACACAAACGGGGATAGCTATTTTGCCAGGCACAAGGTCGACGCTAGGATTGGATACCGTGCTGATTTGTTGAAGGAATTTGAGGCTCTCCTCGGACGCAAAGGAAGGGTGCTGGACGTCGGCTGTGGGAGGGGCGAAATGTTGTCTGCCGCAAGGTCTTCGGGCTGGGACGCACAGGGCGTTGAACCCTCGCGCGAATTCGCCGAATTTGCCCGGCAGCATTATGGCGTAGAGGTGAAAAATTGCACCCTGCAAGCTGCAGAATATCCCGATAATCATTTTGACGCGGTCACGCTTGGGGCGGTAATCGAACACCTGTATTATCCAAAGCAGGCGCTGCTAGAAATAAATAGAATCCTTAAACCCGCGGGACTTCTTTGGGCGGATGCTCCTAACGAAGCTAGTCTGTTTAACCTAATGGGCAATCTGTACTTTAGAATTCTGGGAAAAGATTGGGTCACACATCTCTTCCCCACCTTTCCGCCCTACCATGTCCAAGGGTTTACGAGGAAATCATTCAACTTGCTTCTTCGTAACACCGGATTTCATCTAGAGCGCCTGAGATTGTTCTCCGTACGAGTCAAGTTCTCCCATGGGAACTTCAGAGAGCATATTGAATATTATGGCGCAAAGGCAGTTCGGAAAATGGCAGATCTTGTGCGCATGGGTTCGTATATGGAACTTATTGCAAGAAAGACCCAGTCCTCCCCAGAGGCATTAAGGTGATGCGCAACGGGAGCTTCATAAACGAATGGGCGTCGGTTCCAACCGCTCATGAGGTGGGGGCCAAAGTGCCAGGAGGGCAAAAGCGGTGAGGATTCTCTCTGTCATTGAGTCTCTCACCTGGGGCGGCGCGGAGCGGCTCCTAGTGTACATCCTTCCCAGGTTGCAGTCCCGCGGGCATGTTTGCGAGGTCGCCGCATTATTTCCGCCCTACTTTGTTGCGCCAGCGCTGGAAGAATCGGGAATTGTTGTACACCGACTGAACTTGGCTCATCGCCTCAATATGGTGGCGGCAATCGCGAAAATCGCCACGCTGTGCCACCAAGGCAAGTTCGATATCCTACATGGAAACCTTTTCTACGCCGTCATGTACACCGCGATGAGCCGGCCGTTTGCCGCGTCACAGCGACGAGTGGTCTCATTCCACAATTGTGACTACGACCGATACCCCTCTGACACTCCCCTGAAGAGAGCTCGCAAGGCCACGCACAAGTGGCTCATGCGGCATTGGATCGATGGCTGGGCCGCGGTGAGTCAGGAAGTTGCGCGCCACTACCAGGCCCATTTCGGATTGCAGGGGATCCGAGTTATCTACAACGCATTTCCTCTGGATACGCTTCGTCCAGTCGCGGGTCTAGACGTGGCAGCAGTTCGCGCGCGTTATGGCGTGTCAGCGGCCGATTTCCTCCTCGTTACTCCCGCTCGATTCGTTCGTCACAAAGGCCAAAGATTCGCCTTGCAAGCGCTCACGCTATTGCGAGAAAGGGGCTTGAGGCCCAAGTTACTCCTTCTCGGACAGGGGCCATCGGCAGGGCAACTTTCCGATATGGTGAAAGAGCTGGGTTTGCAGGAGCAGGTCATTGCCCATGATCCAGTCCCTCATGGGGAAGTTCTTCGTCTCATCCAAGCGGCTGACGCTTTGGTTTTGGCGTCCCTAAATGAGGGATTTGGTATTGCCGCGGGCGAGGCCATGGCGTTGGAGAAGCCTGTGCTTGCCACGCGGGTTGAAGGGCTCAAGGAGCTTGTAGAAGAAGGCGTGTCTGGGTTGCTCGTCCCCCCAGCCGACCCTGTCGCCCTGGCAGAGGGCATTGAGAGCCTTATGTGTGATCCTGCGCTGCGGGAAAGGCTCGGCCGTGCTGGGCGCGAACGAATCGAGACGCACTTTAGCGCGGATGCAGTGGCTGGACAATGGGAGAAGTTTTACCGTAGCTTGCTGGACGACAGAGGTCCGCCCAAGGCGTAACGCTGGGCGTGTGGGTAACTTACATTTACCAGGGTGTTGCGAAATCGCGGCTTGATCCAGATGCCTGAAATGCTGAGGTTCGGCAGGCTTTGTCCGGCGACTGGAAGTCCATGGGAATGATGGGATTGATGAAACGACTCGCCAGAGGGTTGATAAATTCCCAAACCGCCCTCTCCAGCGCCTTCGACAGGTGCTTGCCAGAGCGATTCCGCGTTGACGGAAATCACCACTTCCGTTCGGAATTCATCGGTGGGTTCCTCGCTCGGAACCAGACGGTATACGACCTAGGAGGCGGACGGAGTCCATTCATCAGCAAGGAGAATAAGGCCAAATTGGGTCTGAGATTGTTCGGGCTTGATATAGACGGTG
>Ga0187769_10001358_pt1 | contig 13928 bp, 13 predicted proteins | sample 0116_SJ02_MP02_1_FD_133140 | JGI IMG/M metagenome (GOLD analysis project Ga0187769, IMG submission 133140) | Tropical peat soil microbial communities from peatlands in Department of Meta, Colombia - 0116_SJ02_MP02_10_MG | ecosystem: Environmental > Terrestrial > Soil > Wetlands > Peat | place... | reverse complement strand
TACTTCGTGGCCGGGGCCATCTACTCCGGCTTCGCCATGGTCCTCACGCTGATCATCCCCATCCGGAAGATCTACGGCCTGGAGGACTTCGTCACTGCCCGCCACCTGCGCAACATGGCGAACGTCATGCTGGCGACGGGACTGATCGTCGCCTACGGCTACGGGATGGAAACGTTCATGGCGTGGTTCAGCGGCAACGTGTACGAGGGCTACGCCACGTGGAACCGGATGACGGGGCCCTACGCTCCCATCTACTGGTCGCTCATCCTCTGTAACATCCTGGTGCCGCAGGCCCTGTGGTCGGATAAGGTCAAGCGGAATGTCCCGGCGCTGTTCGTGATCGCCCTCTTCATCAACGTGGGGATGTGGCTGGAGCGCTTCATGATCGTCGTGGTGAGCCTGCACCGCGATTTCATGCCCTCCGCCTGGGGGATGTACTACCCGACGATTTGGGACTGGGGGCTCTACCTGGGAACGATCGGCCTGTTCCTGTCCCTGATGTTCCTGTTCATCCGGGGCCTGCCCATGATCTCCATCTTCGAGATGCGGACGCTGGTGCCCTCGCCGGCGAGAAATCAGGCCCCGGTGGGCGGGCAGGCGCCATCCCTGGCTTCCGGAGACTGAGCCATGAGCACGGAGCCTTCCATCTACGGCCTGATGGCGGAATTCGACAGCCCCGACGACTTGCTGGCCGCGGCCAAGCGCGCCCACACCGAAGGGTATCGCCGGATGGACGCGTACAGTCCCTTCCCGGTGGAGGGACTGGCGGAGGCCATCGAGGTCCGGCACACCCGGCTTCCCCTTCTGGTGTTGATCGCGGGCATCCTCGGCGCCCTCGTGGGCTTCGTATCCCAGTACTATGTGACGGTCTTCGATTACCCCATCAATGTCGGGGGCCGTCCGTTGAATAGCTGGCCGGCGTACATTCCAATCACCTTCGAGGTCACGATTCTCTTTGCGGCCCTCACCGCGGTGGTCGGGATGATCGCCCTGAACGGGCTGCCCATGCCCTATCATCCGGTCTTCAATGTCCCCGCCTTCGGCGGGGCCAGCCGGGACCGGTTCTTCCTGTGCATCGAGGCCGCCGACCCCCGCTTCGACCGCGAGGGAACGCGGCGGTTCCTGGAAGGCTTGCAGGCAAGAGAGGTCTCCGAAGTTGCGCCCTGAGCGGATCCAGAAGGCAGCGGGCGGCAAGCCCCTGTGCTGCGGTGCTGCTGTTCAACGTTCAACGTCGAACCTGGAACGTCGAACCTCGAACTGCGATGGGCGGCGGGCAGGGATGGCCGCGCGGCCATTCGCCTTTCGCCATCGGTCCGTCGTCCCTGGTCCGTGGTCCGCGTTCCGCGGTCCGCGGTCCGCGGTCATTTCCCCTGCTGCTATTTGTCTTTTGCTTCCTGCTCGCAGCCGGGTGCCGGCAGCAGATGGCGGACCAGCCCAGGTACAAGCCGCTCCAGCAGAGCACCTTCTTCGGGGACGACCGGTCGGCGCGACCGCTAGAGCCGGGCACGGTCGCGCAGGGCCGGCTCAAGGCCGACGAGCGGTTTTACACCGGGAAGTCCGGGGGAGCGCTGATCACCTCCCTGCCCGTCCCCCTGACCAAGGAGCTTTTGGCTCGCGGGCAGGAGCGGTTCAACATCTTCTGCTCGCCGTGTCACGATCGCACCGGCAGCGGCAATGGCATGGTCGTGCAGCGGGGGTACCTCCGCCCCCCGTCCTATCACATCGACCGCCTCCGCCAGGCGCCCATCGGCCACTTCTTCGATGTGATGACTAACGGGTTCGGCGCCATGCTGGATTACGCCGCCCAGATTCCGCCCGCGGACCGGTGGGCCATCGCCACCTACATCCGCGCCTTGCAGTCGAGCCAGAACGCGACGCTGGCGGACGTCCCACCCGAGGCCCGCCAGCAGCTCGAGGGCAAGAAGCCATGAACCAGCCCGAGCTCTGGCTGCCCTCGGTGGATCGCCTCCGGAAGCGATCGCTCCTGGTGGGCATCGTGGCGCTCCTCCTGTGCGCGGCGGGGGCCTTCGCCAGCCCGCCCGAGTTCTTCCACGCCTACCTCACGGCGTACCTGTTCTGGGCCGGAATCGCCCTGGGCTGTCTCGCGATCCTCATGCTCCACCATTTGGTGAGCGGCCGGTGGGGATTCGTGATCCAGCGCCTGCTGGAGTCGGCCGCCACGACTCTCCCGGTCCTGGCGCTTCTCTTCGTGCCGCTCCTGTTCGGCCTGCGCGAGCTGTACCTCTGGGCCCTGCCGGAGGCGGTGGCGGCGCAAGCGATCCTGCGGCACCGGCAGCCGTATCTCAACGGTCCGTTCTTTTTCGGGCGGCTGGTCGTGTACTTCATCGTGTGGATCGGTCTTGCATTCCTGCTGAGCAAGTGGTCCCTGGAGCAGGATCGAACGGCCGCGCCGGACCTCACGCGCCGCCTGCGGCGCCTCAGCGGCCCGGGGTTGATCCTCTATGGCGTGACGGTGACCTTCGCCGCCTTCGACTGGGTAATGACGCTGGGCCCCCAGTGGCACTCGACGATCTTCGGGGCGGTTTTCATGGTCGGCCAGGGCCTCGCCGCGTTGTGCTTCATAGTCGTGGTGTCGTCGTGGCTGGCGAAGCGGGGTCCGCTCGGCGCCGTGATCTCCCCGGGACATTTCCACGACCTGGGGAACCTCATCCTGACGTTCGTCATGCTCTGGGCCTACATGGCCTTCTCGCAGTACCTGATCATCTGGTCCGGGAACCTCCCGGACGAGATTCCCTGGTACGTCTCCCGGATGGCGGGCGGCTGGCTGTGGGTCGCCATGTTCCTGATCGCGTTCCACTTCGCCGTCCCGTTCCTCCTGCTCCTGTCCCGCGCGACGAAGCGGCGGGCTGAGATCCTGGTCGGCGTGGCGGTCGGTTTGCTCTGCATGCGCCTGGTGGATCTGTTCTTCATCGTGGTCCCGGCGTTCCACCCCGCGGGGATATCCATCCACTGGATGGACCTCCTCGCGCCCGTCGGCATCGGCGGGATCTGGCTGTGGGCCTTCCTCGGGCGGCTGCAGGGGAAGTCGCTGCTGCCGCTCCACGATCCCCGGTTCGCGGGCGTGCCCGAGCAGGCGCACGGGGTCTGATCATGGGCGACCCGAAGCATACCGGCGGTTCAGGGGGGGCGCCCGCCCCGGGACACGAGGCGAGCGACCTCACGCCCCGGGCCATCGCGACTTTCCTCGTGGCGCTGGCCGTGATGATCGTGGGGGTCCTGGTGGTGTCGATGTGGATCTATAACTACTCGGCCAGCCGCCTGGCACAGACCGAGGCGCCCCCCTCCCCGCTGGCGAAGCCGGCGCCGCCTCCGGAGCCCCGCCTCCAAGTATTCGCGCCCAAGGACATGCAGGAGTTTCGCGCCGCGGAGGACGCGACCCTGAAGAGCTACGGCTGGGTCGACCGCGCCACAGGCGTGGTCCGGATCCCCGCCGAGCGGGCCATACAGCTCTTGGCCGAACGCGGGTTGCCGGCCGCGGGCGGCAAGAGCCAGGCGGCAAAGGCGAAGCGCAAATGAGTGCACGGATTTTCCCCGCGCGGCCGCGAACGGCGGCTATCATCCTGTGCCTCTGCGGGATCCTGGTTGCGCTGGTCCCCGTCCCGGCCTCGGCGTATACGGCGCTGCCCCCCATCTTCAACGACGTGGCCTTTGACCAGCGGCTGAACGAGCAGGTGCCGCCGGACGCCGCGTTCCGCGACGAGACCGGACGGGCCGTGACGCTGGGCGAATATTTCGGCCGGAGGCCCGTGATCCTCGTCCCGGTCTATTACTCCTGCACGACGCTGTGTCCCATGCTGCTGGATGGCCTGGCCAGGAGCCTCCGCCCGATCTCCTTCGAGATGGGGAAGGACTTCGACATCGTGACCGTGACCATCAATCCGCGCGAGACGGCGGCGCAGGCCGCCGCCAAGAAGGACCTGGCCGTCCGGCAATACGCGCGCCCGGGTGCGGTGGTGGGCTGGCACTTCCTGACCGGGCAGGAGGCCTCGATCCGACGGGTCATGAACGCGATCGGGTTCCGCTATACGTACGACGCCAGGACGGACCAGTACGCCCACGCCACGGGGGTCGTGATCCTCACCCCGCAGGGCCGGACGTCCCGCTACTTCTACGGGATCGACCTCTCCCCCCGCGACCTCCGCCTGGGTCTGATCGAGGCCGCCGAGGGGAGGATCGGCTCGCCCATCGACCAGGTGTTGCTGTTCTGTTACCACTATGATCCGCTCACGGGACGCTACGGTCTGATCATCATGAACGTCATCCGGCTGGTCGGCCTGGCGACGGTCCTGGTCCTGGGCGGGTTCATCGTCGTGATGCTCCGGCGAGACCGTCGGGCGGCTTCGAAGGTTGCGGGAGCGCATTAGCCCATGTGGACCGGTGTCCGATTCCTTCCCGAGCGCGCGTCCACCATGGCCGGCCAGGTCGATGCCCTGCTCCTGTTCCTAGTGGTGGTCTGCGTCTTCTTCGCCGGGCTCATCTTCGTCCTGGTGACGATCTTTGCCATCAAGTACCGCCGGCGGAGCGCGGATGAGAAGCCCCGGCCGATCCACGGGTCGCTCGGCCTCGAGCTCATCTGGACGATCATCCCGCTGGCGCTGGCCATGGTCATGTTCGGCTGGGGCGCCTGGGTGTATATCTCCCTGTCCACCCCCCCGGCCGACGCCATGGAGATCTTCGTCGTCGGCAAGCAGTGGATGTGGAAGCTCCAGCATCCCGACGGCCACCGCGAGATCAACGAGCTGCACGTCCCCGTGGGCCGCACGGTGAAGCTGACCATGACCTCCGAGGATGTGATCCACAGCTTCTTTGTGCCGGCCTTTCGGATCAAGAAGGACGTCGTCCCCGGCCGGTACACCACGGCCTGGTTCCAGGCTACCAAGGCCGGGGAGTACCGGCTGTTCTGCGCGCAGTACTGCGGCACCAGCCACGCCGATATGGTCGGCCGGATCGTGGTCATGGAGCCCAGCGCCTACGAGGCCTGGCTGCGAGGCGGCGGGATGATCGAGTCCCCGGCGGAGGCCGGCGCGCGGCTCTTCCAGCAATTCGGGTGCATCGGCTGCCACCTCCCTGACGGGAAAGGCCGGGCGCCCTCCCTGGTGGGCCTGTTCGGCAAGAAGGTGACCCTGACGACGAAGCAGACGGTGATCGCCGACGAGGCTTACATCCACGAGTCGATCGTCGATCCCCAGGCGAAGGTCGTGGCCGGGTATGCGCCGATCATGCCCACCTTCAAGGGATTGATCAACGAGGACGGCCTGGCCCAGATCATCGCCTACATCAAGTCCCTGGGGACCGATCAGAAGGCGAAGGCGGAATGATGAGTACAGCGGCGGGTGAAGGTCGGACGAACTACCTCAACGCGGCATCCAGCGTGAAGTCGTGGCTGCTGACGGTCGACCACAAGCGGATCGCGATTCTCTACCTGGTGTCGATCACATTCTTCTTCCTCCTTGGCTCGATCTTCGCCGGGATGGTCCGGGTCAACCTGCTGAGCCCCTACGGCGACCTGCTCCAGGCTGCGACCTACAACAAGATGTTCACCATGCACGGCATCACCATGATTTTCTTCTTCCTCATCCCCTCCATCCCGGCCGTGCTGGGCAATTTCCTGGTCCCCATCATGATCGGGGCCAGGGACCTGGCGTTCCCCCGGATCAACCTGCTGAGCTGGTACATCTACGTGGTGGGCGGTCTGTTCACGCTGACGGCCGGCGTGCTGGGGGGCGTGGACACTGGCTGGACTTTCTACACCCCCTACAGCTCCACCTACTCCAACACCAACGTCATGCTCACTGCGGTGGGGGTCTTCATCACCGGGTTCTCGTCCATCCTCACTGGGCTGAACTTCATCGTCACCATTCACAAGATGCGGGCGCCCGGCATGACCTGGTCCCGCCTGCCGCTGTTCATCTGGGCCCAGTACGCGACCAGCCTCATCATGGTCCTGGGGACTCCAGTCCTGGCCATCACCGTCGCCCTGGTGGCGCTGGAGCGGGGGCTTCACATCGGCATCTTCGATCCCGCCCTGGGCGGCGACCCCATCCTGTTCCAGCACTTGTTCTGGTTCTACTCTCACCCGGCGGTCTACATCATGATCCTGCCCTCCATGGGCGTGATCAGCGAGCTGATCGCCTGCTTCTCCCGGAAGCGGATCTTCGGCTACGGCTTCGTCGCCTCCTCCAGCCTGGCCATCGCCGTTCTGGGCTTCCTGGTGTGGGGCCACCACATGTTCGTCAGCGGCCAGTCGGTCTACGCGGGCCTGATCTTCTCGTTGCTCTCCTTCCTCGTCGCCATCCCCTCGGCGATCAAGGTCTTCAACTGGACGGCCACGATGTACAAGGGCTCCATCTCCTTCGAGGCCCCCATGCTCTACGCCTTCGGCTTCATCGGACTCTTCACCATCGGGGGACTCACCGGCCTATTCCTCGCCAACCTGGGCACCGACGTGCACCTGCACGACACCTACTTCGTCGTCGCCCACTTCCATTACATCATGGTGGGCGGGGCTATCATGGGTTTCCTCGGCGGCCTGCATTTCTGGTGGCCCAAGATGACGGGGCGGATGTACCCTGCGACCCTGGCGCGGGCCGCGGCGCTGATCCTGTTCGTGGGATTCAACCTGACGTTCTTCCCCCAGTTCATCCTGGGGTTCCTGGGCATGCCGCGCCGCTACCACGTCTACCCGCCCGAGTTCCAGGTCCTGAACGTCCTCTCGACGGCGGGGGCATCCATCCTCGGCCTGGGCTACTTCCTCGCGTTCATCTACCTGCTCTGGTCGCTCAAGTATGGAGCCGTGGCGGAGGCCAATCCCTGGGGGGCGGTCGGCCTGGAATGGGAGATCCCCTCGCCCCCTCCGACGGATAATTTCGACAAGACGCCCGTGGTGACGCACGAGGCGTACGCGTATGACGAGGTCCAGCCCCATGCCGCCCCGGAGGTCAGTCGTGTCTGAGCCCCATGCATCCGTGGCCCACCAGTTCGACGACGCGGAGCAGCAGTACCAGGCCTCCCATCTGGGGATGTGGACCTTTCTCATCACCGAGATCATGTTCTTCGGAGGCCTCTTGACCCTGTTCGCCGTGTACGTGTCCGCCTACGCCGAGGCCTTCGCCGAGGGAAGCAAGCATCTCGACTTGGTCCTGGGGACCACGAACACGGCGGTCCTGCTCGGCAGCAGCTTCACCATGGCGATGGCGGTGCGCAGCGCGCAGACGGGGCGCCGCAACGGCCAGCTCCTGTTCCTTTCGCTCACCCTCCTGCTCGGCCTCGCGTTCCTGGGGATCAAGGCCGTCGAGTACACCCACAAGTTCGAACAGCACCTCGTGCCGGGCCCGAATTTCAGCTTCCCGAGCCCCGTGGCCCGGAACGTCCAGCTGTTTTTCTCCTTCTACTTCGCCATGACCGGCATGCATGCGCTGCACATGGTTGTGGGAGTGGTCCTGCTCACCATCCTCATCGTCCAGGCCTGGCGGGGCAGGTACACGGCCGATTACTTCACGCCGGTCGAGGTCTCGGGGCTGTACTGGCATTTCGTGGACATCGTCTGGATCTTCCTGTTCCCGCTCCTCTACTTGGTGGCCCGACACGCATGACACACCACATCGTTCCGACGAGACTCTACGTCCAGATATTGGGGGCGCTGCTGGCCTTCACCGCTCTCACCGTGACGGTATCCTTCTTCGACCTCGGCGGCGGCCGCCTGCACTATGCGAATGCCGTCGCGGCCCTCACCATCGCGGTGACAAAGGCCACCCTGGTCGTGCTGTACTTCATGCACGTCCGATGGAGCAGCCGCCTGACCTGGGTGTTCGTGGGGGCGGGCGTGTTCTGGCTGCTGATCCTCGTCGTCCTCACCCTGAGTGATGTCTTGACGCGGTACTGGATCCCCGCCCTTCCCCCCTGGGGCCTGACGTCCCTGCAGTAGCCGGCTCCATCCCCCCTTCGTTCCCCGATCCGCAATACTCGAACAGATCCATGGGCGCCCCGGCGCGCCCAAGTGAGTTCTTATGTGCCGTGGTGACGGCCGGCCGTCATGACCGCTTGCCGGTTGCGAATTTTCGGATTGGGGCTGAGACGCAGAGGAAGGATCAAAAGGCGATCTTGTCCGCCGCCATCAGGACGAAAAGGACGGGGAGATAGACGAGGGTGGCGAACATGAGGCGGCGCGCGGCCGCCGGCGAGTCGAAGAAGGCGAGGCAGAGTCCGCAGAGGAGGAGGATGGTCCCCAGGACCATCGCCCCCAGGAAATAGAGCCAACCCGCTATGCCCACCAGGGCCGGCAGGAGGCCCATGGCCAGAAGCGCCAGACAGCTCACCGCCGCCTGGCGTCCGGTGCTGCCGCCGGCCGGGTCCACGACGGGCAGAACGCGGAGACCGGCGCAGGCGTAGTCGGCGCGATAGACGGACGCGATAGCCAGGGTGTGGGGCAACTGCCATAGGAACAGGATGCCGAACAGGACCCAGGCCCCGAAGCCGAACTCCGCGCGCGCGGCCACCCAGCCCGTCACCGGCGGCAGCGCCCCGGGGATTGCCCCGACGACCGTGCAAAGGGACGAGCGCCGCTTCAGCGGGGTATAGACGAAGAGATACGTCCCGGCCGTGATCGCCGTCACCAGAGCGCTCAGCGCGTTCACGGTGATCATGAAGTACGCCAATCCAGCCAGGGTCAGCGACATTCCGAAGACAAGCGCCTCGGCTGGCTGGATCCGCCCATCCGGCAGCGGCCGGGACCGCGTCCGCGCCATCAGGGCATCCGTGTCCCTTTCGAGGAGTTGGTTCAGGGCCAGCACGCCTCCTGCCGACAGGGCCGTCGCGAGCAGCGTGTGTAGGAACCGGAACGGGTCGGACGGTCCCAGCGATCCCACATGGAAGCCTACGGCCGTCGTGACCAGGACCATCAGAACTACCCTGGGCTTGGTCAGCGTCAGGAAGTCGGCCCAACGCCTTCCCGCGGGTGCTGCCTCGCTGCCGATGGCCACCACCCGAGGCATCATGCGGGAATCTTTCCCGTCACCTGATCCTCCGCCGCGGCCCGCGCGCCGAGCCGCGAGAGCCGGAAAACCTGGAGGGTGAGAGCCAGGCCGGCCACCAGCATGAACCCCGCGCCGATCCGGTGGGCGATGGGAAAGGCGAACGCCAGGAACCCAGAGGTCAACACCTGGGGACCTCCGAGCCTCATCGCGTACGATCCCAGCCCTAGGATCAATTGAAGAACCCAGAACAGGCGGAGGAACCTGGCGGGGCGGACGAGCTCTGGCCAGTTGGCGAGCCGCGAACAGACATGCCGGGTCAGCACGAGCACCAGGACCGACAGCAGCAGAGCCATCCCGACATGAGCACCCAGCCCGTTGTCGGTGTGGGTCACGACAGCGCCGAGGACGATCTGCAGGTACGTCGCGGCCGTCACGACGACGGCCCAGAGGCGGAGGCGAGCTGCGACTTCAACCGGCAATGGAGCGGGCAGGCTGGTCCAGGCCCGGGAGGTGAAGAGCGCCAGGCTGGCCGCCAGTCCCAGGAACGCATGGGCCAGGGCCCCGTGCAACAGCGCAAGCTGCTCCGCGACCAGGACCACGCGCAGGCCGCCGAGGACCCCCTGAATGACGACCGCCAGGAGGGCCGCGGCCCCCAGCCAGCGCACCCATCGCCTCGGCTCGACCGCCCACAACACGATGGCCAGCGCCAGGGTCAGCAGGCCGACCAGCGAGCCAATGAGCCGGTGGCTGTGCTCGTAAAGAATCCCCCCGGTCATCTTCGCCCAGGGATACAGGAACATGTTGTACCCGAACGTCGTCGGCCAGTCGGGGACGGCCAGGCCCGCCCCGGTTTCCGTGACCACCCCGCCCGCCAGGATCAGCAGAAAGGTGGCACCGACAGTGACCAATGCGAGGCGGTGCGGCCAGGGGCTCTCGGCACTCCAGTGATGACGCCGCATGACAGTCTGCTCCATCAATACTCCGCCCCGGAGGAGCGGCCGCGAGGGATAAGCTGAGGCGACCGCTTGGGATGGCTGTCACGTCTTTCTATTCTCTTAACGCGAGATGGTCAAGCGCGATCTTCCGGTCCCGGAACGTCCTATCCATCAGGAAAAACCGACACCCGAAACTGGGGTTAGCAGGGGAACCCGACCCTGCCGGTCAAGACGGACGGAATGCCCCTTAGCTCTCCGCGATAATTCCCTTGCGTAGCTCGGGCACTCCTCGTTAGAATCCACCTCCAATAAGCAGCGGGGAGGCAATGCCGCGTTTCTCTTGCAGGGTCGGGACCCCCACGGGAAGCCTCCTCACCCAGGAGGTCGAGGAGGAAAGCCCCGAGGCCGCCCGCCGAAGCCTGGAAGCCAAGGGGTATTTCGTCTTTGCCGTCGAGGGCTCGACCGAGGCCCGGGTCCGAAGCCGCCTCTTGACTCTCGGCCGGGCTCGCGTCAAGCCTCAGGCCCTCCTCGTGTTCAATCAGGAACTCCTGGCGCTCATCAAGGCCGGCCTGCCCATCCTCACGGCACTGGATCTCCTGGGGGAACGAACCCAGCAGCCCCACCTGCGGACCGTCCTAGCCGAGACGCGCGAAGCGGTGAAGGGCGGCGCGGCCCTCTCCGCCGCCCTGGCCCAGCACCCGCGGATCTTCTCCCCGCTGTACACGGGGGCCCTTCAGGCCGGGGAGCAAAGCGGGAATCTCGTGGACGCGCTCTCGCGGTACCTGGATTACCAGAAGCGGACCATGGGTCTGCGCCAGCGGTTCCGCGCGGCCCTCACCTACCCCGCTGTCCTCGTTGTGGCGTCAGGGGCCGTCATGACCTTCCTGCTGACATTCGTGGTCCCCACGTTCACCCGGATCTACGGCGACATGGAGGCTGAACTCCCCGTGGCCACCCGGATGCTGGTGGCCCTGACGCAGCGCCTCCGGGGCACCCTGCCGATCGTCGGCGGGGTCGTCGCGCTTCTTCTGCTAGGAGCGTGTCGCTGGTGCGCGACGGCGACCGGCCGGCGCTCGATTGACCGCTGGACCCTGCGCCTCCCCTTCGTGGGGGACCTCGCGCGGGGATATCTGTGCTCCCGGTTTGCCCGCACCCTGTCCATGACGCTGGGTGGCGGCATCCCGATGATCCCATCGCTTCAAGCGACGTTTGGCGTCCTGGGGAATGCGTACGTGGCGGAGTCGCTCCAACCCGTGATGCCGCGGGTGACGGCCGGCAACACGCTGGCCGATGCGCTGGGGAGTACGGGGGTCGTCCCCCCGCTCCTCCTGGAGATGGTCTCCGTCGGGGAGAGCAGTGGATCGCTTCAAGAGATGCTGGGCCATGTGGCCGACCTGTACGACGCGGAGATGGACACCCAGCTCACGGCCCTGGCGGCCGTGATCGAGCCCATTGTCATGATCGGCATGGGCCTGATCGTGGCTACCATCGTCATCATCATGTACCTGCCCATCTTCCACCTGTCGGCGGTGGTCCGGTAGACTGCAGCCAATGGAAAATTTCAAACCGACAACGGAGAACAGCGGATGTCCGGTTGTCAGTTGTCGGTCGTCGGTTGTTCATTGAGTCGAGGCATTCCATGCAGCGATACCGCACGCTGGAAGATGTCCTCATCGGCGAGGGACACGTCAGCCGTCAGGAATTGGACCGGGTGCTGGCCCAGCGGAACGGCGTGCGAGGCGGCCTGGGGTGGCACCTGGTGGATGCCGGCATCCTCTCCGAGGAGAAGCTGGCCCAGTGCCTGAGCCGCCTATACGAAGTTCCCCAGGTGGACCTGGTCACTGCGGTCATCGAGCCCAGGATCCTGGATGCCTTCCCCCTGGAACGGATGCGCCGTGACCTGTTCCTGCCGCTCCATCGCGAGGACAACCGGCTGGTGGTGGCCGTGGCGGACCCGGGCAACGTTCTGCTGCGGGATGACCTCGCCCAGTGGCACGGAGGCCCGGTGGATCTGGTCCTGGTGACCCGCGGCGCCCTCCTGGATCGGCTGAGCCGCGTGGACGCCTCCCAGCGGATCCTCAACGCCGTCACCGAGGACTTCAAGCTGGTGGAGGCGGACAGCGAGGAGAGCACGGTCTCCCTGGAGGCGGCCGAGGGGGACGCCAGCCCCACCATCCGACTGGTGGACACCATGGTCCTGACCGCCCTGGAGCAGCGAGCCAGCGATGTCCACATCGAGGCCGACGAGAAATACGTCCAGGTGAAATACCGGATCGACGGCATGCTCCGCCCGGCCATGGACCCTTTGGATCGGCGCCACCAGTCCACCATCGTCTCCCGGATCAAGATCATGGCCGAGCTGGACATCGCCGAGCACCGGATCCCGCAGGACGGTCGCTTCAAGCTCAAGGTCCGCGGGCGCTCCATAGACTTCCGCGTCTCTATCCTGCCCAGCAACTTCGGCGAGGCCGTGGTGATCCGCATCCTGGACAAGGAGGCCATTACCAAGGAACTGGCCGACCTCCGCCTGGACATCCTGGGCATCAGCGAAAACGACCTGCGCCGGTTCCGCCGGCACATCCACCGGCCCCACGGCATGATCCTGGTGACGGGACCCACCGGGTCGGGCAAGACCACCACCCTGTACGCGGCCCTTACGGAGATCCACACGGGCGAGGACAAGATCGTCACCATCGAGGACCCCATCGAATACCAGCTCCGCGAGGTGGTGCAGATCCCGGTGAACGAGAAGAAGGGCCTGACCTTCGCCCGCGGCCTGCGCAGCATCCTGCGCCACGACCCGGACAAGATCCTGGTCGGGGAGATCCGCGACTCCGAGACCGCCCAGATCGCCGTCCAGTCCGCTCTGACCGGCCATTTGGTGTTCACCACCGTGCACGCCAACAACGTGATGGACGTCATCGGGCGCTTCCTCAACATGGGGCTGGAGCCGTACCACTTTCTCTCCTCCCTGAACTGCATCCTGACCCAGCGCCTGGTCCGGGTGCTGTGCCGCGCCTGCCGCCGGCCGGCCCGCTATCCCCGGGAGGCCTTGGAGGAGCTGGGGCTGGACCCCAAGGAAGACGCGGCGCGGACGTTCTACGAGTCAGTGGGCTGTGAAGAGTGCGGGGGCAGCGGCTTCCGCGGGCGCACGGCGGTGGGCGAGCTGGTGGAAATGACCGATGTTATCCGCGCCCTGATCCTGGATCGGCGCCCCTCGAGGGAGATCGCCAGTGCCGCCCAGACGGGCGGCACGGTTCTCCTGAGGGACGCCGCCCTGGAGAAAGCTCGCGCCGGGGTCACCACCGTGGCGGAGATCAACCGCGTGACCTTCGGCGAGTAGGCTCACGCTCAATGGAAGACCGACAACGGACAACTGACAACGGGACAATGTCCTGAGCCGCCGCGGTTGATCGGTTGTCAGTTGTCGGTTTGACATTTGAAATTACCGAAGCGAGAGCGAAGGATGGCCTGGGGATTAGAGATGGAACCCGAAACGCTGCGGCTGTGCCGCGCCGAGGGGCGGCAGGGACAGCTCCATCTTCGCCGGCGGGCGGAGGTCGCGGTGCCATCCGGGCTCATCCGGCCCTCCCAGAAGGACGGGAATGTGACCGACGCCGCCGCCCTGAGCGGGCTGCTCCGCGAGTTGTGCAGGAACGCCGGCTGTCGGGGTTGGGTGCGGGTGGCCTTGCCCGATCCGGTCTTCAGCCTGCGGACCCTGGCCAGCGATGAGTTGCCCGGGAAGCGCGAGGACGCCCAGCGGTTCCTGCGCTGGCAGGCCCGGGAGCTGCTCCCGTTCCCGGCCGACGAGGCCCGGCTGGATTTTCTCCCGCTTCCCCCGGGACTGGACGGGCGGGCGCGGGCGGTCTGCTTGGTGGCGCGAGACCGCACTCTCTCGGAGTACGAGCGTGTTCTGGCAGACGCGGGCCTTCGCGCCGCCGTTCTGGACGCTCGGAGCATCAGCCTGGCCCAGGCGGCATCAGAGCCTCCGGGGCGCGGG
>Ga0187769_10001357_pt1 | contig 13928 bp, 17 predicted proteins | sample 0116_SJ02_MP02_1_FD_133140 | JGI IMG/M metagenome (GOLD analysis project Ga0187769, IMG submission 133140) | Tropical peat soil microbial communities from peatlands in Department of Meta, Colombia - 0116_SJ02_MP02_10_MG | ecosystem: Environmental > Terrestrial > Soil > Wetlands > Peat | place... | reverse complement strand
CAAATCCGCCCGGCGAACGCGCCGATGATGAGCGCGGGCGTGATTGCGGCAAACTTGAGCTGGAACGCGAAGAAGAGGAGCGCGGGGATGGTCGACGAATAGACGTTGTTCGCGGAGGAACCGACGCCATTGAGGGCAAAGAACTGGAAGTTCCCGATGAACCCTCCAAGCACCGATGGGCCGAAGGCCATGGTGTAGCCCCAGATCGCCCATGCAAGGCTCACCACGGCGAAGATCGCCATGCACTGGACGATCGTAGAGACGAGGTTCTTCCGACGGACGAGACCCCCGTAGAAGAACCCCAGGCCCGGGGTCATGATCATCACGAGCGCGGTCGCGGCGATCACCCAAGCGGTATCCCCGGAATCTATCACAACTAGCCCCTCCACCGCCGAGGGCCGGCATCGGCCCGAAGGCGGCCAGCCGTTACCGTCTCAGGTTAAGAACGTTCCCCGAATTCGGCCCATGGCACCCCATCGCCGGTTAGGGCACCCGGGTGAGCTTTCGGCATACCGTGCAGAGGTGGATGGAGACCTCCACCCCCAACTTCGACCCCTCCGACGGCCGGAGAAGCGGTTCGTGCTCACCGGGCTGGCTCGGATGCCATGAGAGCTGATTGCCCGACAGCACCCATTCCACCGGGAAAGTGACCGTGACGGTCTCCAGGTAGAAGGGGGACCGGCCCCCGGGGGCGAATGCGCTACGGACCTGCTCGAGACCCTCTTCGAGCTTCGAGGCTCGGCGGTGCTCTTCCTGGAGGAGTTCGTTTACCGCTTCTCCGATCGTCCGTCCTTCGTCCTTCGGCGGCCCCGCGGCAGAGGCGATCTCGATCAGGGTTTCGATCCACGGCATCAACTTCTCGTAGGCTTTCGGGTCCCCAAACACTTGCTTCGCGCTGATGCGGAAGTGAGGGTCACCGCCCTCCTCGTCCTTCAGTCTCTGCAAGAAAACGATTTTCCGTCGCTCGGCATCGATCTGGCCACGTACGTTAGTGAAGTAGGAGAGATACACGCGGGTCCGAATCTCTTCGTTAAGCCGGTCGAGGTCAACCTGAGTCCTACGACAGAGGTAGCACGCGTCTTCCATCCCGCTTCCCCCTCGTTACGGAAACTCCCCCGGGAGATTGACGCACTTGAATTTACCGTCCCTTCCTCCCGTACCGAGAACTGGCACAGGAGCACCCTTTTCTCAGCGTCGCGGGCTGAAGCAGGTGGTCTCCCGAAACGTCACTATCTCCCACGCGCGGCGGACTTCTTCTGTAGCATGTCCGCCACCGCCTCTATATCGACCCAGTTGGTGGGTTCACCCAACGGTCCCCGAGACACGAGGGGCCACTGTGTGCGATGACCGACCCGGTCCGAGTCAATGTGCCTGGCCCGTCATCTGGCGATGCGGTCCGAGATTCGGCCGTCGTTTCCGGCCCGTCGGTCGGGGTCGTTCGGTACGGGAAGTTCCTCCTGGTCGGCCTCACGGGGGTCGTCGTGAACCTCGTCGTCTTCGTCCTCACCGTGGACGCGATCTCCCACACGAGCGTGTCGAACTTCTACTCGAGCGTTCTTCACTTCGCCAGCAAGACCGCCCCGAATCCTCTGCTGTACCTGGTCGGCAGCATCGTCGCGTTCGCGGTTGCGACTCTCTGGAACTTCACGCTCAACAGTCTGTGGACCTTCCGGACGGAGGCGGACCGCAGGCACTCCCCCACTCGACAACTCGGCCTGTACTTCGGCGTCTCGCTCGGGTCGCTCGCCGTGAACGAGGTGGTGCTCTACGCCACGCAGGCCGTCCTGCCCCCGCTCATCGGTCAGGGATTCGGTATTGTGGCAGGGTCGGTCGTGGGGTTCGTCGGGAACAATCGGTACACTTTCGCTGAGGTCGAGCCCGCATAGCCGGCGCGCAAGATTCCGGGAAGAGCGGCGGGCAGGGGCGGGACCAAGAGGCCGGTCGGACCGGCCTACCGGTCAGCGTCGCACCAATCGACCCAGTCCGGCTCCGAGAGGCGGGTGGGGGGCGGGCCCTTCGGGGGCCGAGTCGATTCCTCGGCCGTCGCCGGGCGCTTCGAGTCGACGCGCTCCACCGGCTCCGTCATCGATCATACAACCCTGCCCTACTTCAACCGAATTTCGAAAGGCGCGACTCGGAAGGGGTCGCGGCGAATTCTGCGCCTATCTACTCCCGGTCCGCGTTTCTTTGGCACCATCCACGCTCCTGGGGCCCCAATGGCCGGTGAGTGCGGGGCGCTCAGTTGCAGTCCCAGAGGGCAACGGATCCGGGGAACGAAGCCTCCGCGTAAGGGTCGTCCTTGCACTGGGACTCCTCGGAGCCGGTGATGACGACCAGAAACGAGGCCCCCGCGCCCTGGCATGCGTTTCCCGCCGATGCGCTCAGTCCCACCGACCCTTGCACGGAGAACGTACCCCCGCTGGGAAGCGTTCGCGCGGGACTGTGGGGCACGTTGTCGGAGTAAAGGAACTTCAGGCACTTCTTCGGCTCCGAGATGGTGACGCTCTCGGAAAGGGTCACGGCTTCTTGCCCCACGTTCGCGAGGACGGCGGAGAAGGTGCAACTCGTCCCGGGAAGCAGGTTCCCGACGGAGATCGTGAGTTCGGTGGAGGTCAACCCGAGGTGGCAGGCGACGAACGGGGCTCCGGGGTGGACCCCGGAGGGATTCTTCCACATGATTTCGAGACTGGGAGGACAACTCGCGCCACCGTGGCCGCTGCCGCCACAGCCTCCCCCTCCCCCGCTGGAGCAGGCGTACGCAATGCCCCCGGTCCCGACGAGGCAGACGACGGCGATCGCAACGGAGAACAGATTCACGGATTCGGGTCCGTTCGTAACTGGCGGATCGGCACGAGCCTAATCCAGGCAGGGCTCACGGATGTCGGCTCGCAGCATTGATCCGTGTCGCCGCCGAGAGCGCACATGGGTCGACTACGATCCCGCCGTACCTGTCAACGTGACGACGAAGGTGCAAGAGCCCCCCTCGTAGGAATTCCCGGCGGAGGGGAGGAGGTGAACGAACCCGGCCCACTGGATGTACGACGAGGCGGGAACGGTGTGCTGGAGGGCGCTCACCTGGCCGCCCGAACCAATCAACGTCGAGGGGGAGAAGAAATTGTCACCGAATGCCACCACGGGACACAGGGTACCCGAAGCGCTCGTGACCTGTTCTCCGACGACCGCGGGAAGCGACCCAAGGTTGCTGAGCGAGTCCCCGTAGCTGCAGATGTCTCCGGGGGCGAGATTGCTGGCGGTCAGGAAGAGCGTGTCCCCGGCCGAAGAGGTCGTCCCACGGACCGCTGAGCACACGTCGTTCGCGGCAAATCCACCGTAGGCCGGAGAGGGGCCCCAGACGAGAGGCCCCACCGTTCCGGTGGTCGCTTGAACCTGCACGTAGGCGGACGACGTGAAAGCACCAAAGCCGATGCCTCCCACCGCCACCACGGCCACGACGGCCAGTAGACCCAGGACCCAGGGCTTTCCCATCTCGGTGCGCACCTCGGGGTCGCTCGACCCACCGGACGTACGGTGGCTCGAACTATACCCCCACAGAACGAGAGGACCAGGTTGTCCCTACAATTCGAGGATTTGGTAGTGGGGGTCCAAGGGACTAGGGGGGGCGCCTTGCGAACCTTCCGGCCCCAGAGGAGCGGCTCACCACTCGGTCGATGAGACGGGTGAGCTCGTCGACCTTGACCGCGGCCTCGCCGTCGTCGCCCGCGCCCAAGGCTGCCACGATCTCTTCCGTCATGCTCCGGATGGTGGTCGCGGTCCTCCGGTCGACGGGGATGTCCCGAAGCCGGTAGAGCTCCTGGCGAAGGTTCCGGACGAGTCGCCGTTGGCTCGCCGTCGCGGGACGCGCGGCCCACGACGGCCGACCCTCGGGGCCAGCCGTTGACGAAGGGCCCGGGGGTGCGGACCCCGGATAGTGGTACGAGTACGCGACGTCCCCGTCGAGGACGATGAACTCGGAATCGTCTGGAGCCGGCCCGCCGGTGGGCCGCAGGATCGGCTTGCCGAGGGTGTCGGCGATTTTGACGAGGTCAGAGAAGTCGTCGACCCTGATCGGGTCGCTCGGTCCGAGGATCGCCTGAGTGGCGGCGATCGCCTCCTCGTAGGGGGCGATCATCTGTGGGAGCGGCAGCACGACCTTCTCCTCGGGACGTCGCGAGACGTACCAGATGCTTCCCCCCAGGCCTCCCACCGAGGTCGCGAGAGCGGCGACCGGGACCGCGGTCGCAAAGACGCCGGTAGCGGAGGAATTGGCGACCGGAACGACCACCTCTCCCCCCGAGCTGAATGCGAGTCCGCTCGGGGAGATCAGCGATCCCTGGAAGGTGAAGTTCAAGCGCGGCTCCGACACGACCGGTTGCCGCGCGGACCCCACCGAGACGAATCCGGAAATCTGGGGGTCGAGCGAGAGAGTGAAGCTCGACCCCGTGAAGTCGATCTGGCGGTCGATGGCGCTCGCGAGGCCGGTCACCTCGCTCACGTTCACGTCGAACCGGTTCACGATCGAGGTGGCTGGAGTCTCCGTGTTCGTCGTCCGGTTGGTCGCGGTATAGATCGTCTTCGACCAGACGGGAGTCGATAATGCGACCGTGAACGTTTCGTTCAGCGCGAACCCCACGCTCCGGTTCGCGCTGAAGAGGTCGACGAGGGTCACGTTGATCCAGTTCGTGATCGGGGTGAACAATGTCACGTTCCCTCCGTAAACCACGGTGGTGTTGTTGTAGAGATAGCTCGGAGAAAGCGCGGCGACGAAGCTGTTGGTTCCCGATTCCGAGTACGTCGCCACGGTGGTCGTGGCGCCGCTCGTCGTCGGGTGGACTTCGGCGTACAGGTAGTAGGCGGCCCAAGCGGTCGACAGCACGAAGACCACGAGCAACACCGAGGCGATCGTCTTTCCACGGGCCGATGCCTTCACGCGGGTTCCCCCTTCCAGACGATCGGCACGAGCACGGCGAGCGTCAGCAAGGCTCCCGCGAAGAGGGGGTCGAGGATGATGAAGCCGACGTACGGCACCGACCCGACGACCGCGCCGTGCACATCGGCATACGGCACGGTACACGGATCCTGGGCCGGATTCGCGTCCCCTTTGGTCTGAAACACCCAGTCCGGACCGACCGAGACGATCTTGACCACGCGATGGACCGTCGGTGAGGGGAGGCAGGCTACGCTGAACACGATGATCGTCCCGACGTGGATCGCGCTCGCGTCAATGTGCTGAACCACGACGAGGTCGCCCCGATGAAGCGTGGGTACCATGCTGCCGCTCGCGATCGCGAGGACTGGTGTGGGGGTCCCGAGTACGGTCGGAAGCCCGTAGCTGAAGGTGAGGGCCGCGACCCCGACGACCGCCGCCGTGACCATGGTGCTTCGTGTCGCCGCTCGATCGCGAGCCCGGTCCCGGAATCGGTAGCGGCGGGGACCGATCCGCTCACCCAGGTAGTGCTGGCTCTGCAGGCGGGACTCCTGGATCCCGAGCCCCACGACGACGAGGAGAACCCCCCACGCCACCATCGACGAGGCGAAGTTCACCTCCCAGCTGGGAAACTGGACGCCCAGAGGTAGGAGAGCGGTCAGGGCACCGACGGCGGCCACTAGCGTGACCGGGCCGAGGAGGCTCCATCGCCCCTTGTAGAAGTAGAGCGCGACGACCAGTCCGGACACGAACGTGACTACGGAAGTGATGAGGAGGAACTGGACGAGGATGGGGCCGGTGAGTTCGAAGAGCGCCGGCCCATTCGTCACGTACGCTGCGTAGAATCCGGAAGCGAGCAGGATCGAGGAACGGAGCGGAAGGAGTCGAGTGAGCGTCCGGAAGAAGTACCCGTAGAAGAGGCCCAGTTGCGCCACGGTGGCCACCGGTGTGAGGAAAAGGAGAATGCCGAAGGTGGTGGGGTCGGTGGGCGGGATCTTGCCAAACCCGAAGAGGAAGCCCGGGTCGAACCGAAGGACGAGGAACACCATCACGAGGAGGGTCGAGAACCCGACGGTGTCGACCACCGGTTCCCGTACGCTGAAGCCGAAATCGCGCAGCGGCCGTCCCTCGAGTTTTGCGCCGAACAAGATCAGTCCGAGGAGAGCCGCCTGGACCCCGAACAGCGCGACGTACGATTCGTCGACCGTGAGCCATCGCGCTCCGAAGAAGTACGCCTGATCGAGCACCACTCCGGCCCCGGCGATGACGAACGCAACAATCAGGCTCGGCCTCGGTCGAATCGTAGGCCGATGGGGAACCGACAGAACGGAAGGGATCCCCCTCGAATACATCGGAGTCACCGTCGGGCCCGATCCTGGTTAGAACGTCGGGGTGCAAGTGAGGGGTCCGTCGCGGGGTCCTGGGGGATGGTCCTTCCTGCCTCCTCGCCAGCAGGGTCGACAACCATCTCGCGCTCCCACCAGAACTTGAATCCCCCCAATGGGAACGCGACGCTCCGGCTGGTCGCGGAGTTCGCCACGGATGGGGCAGTGGGAGATTCGGCCTCCGACACTTGACTCCACGCGACGCGCGACACGAAACGGGGCGTAGAGGGAGCCTCTCCCTGCGCCCGGGACTCTCCGAGGAAACGGTTCAACGATTGCAGGGCGGAGTCTACCTCGGAACTCATCTCGAGAAGGCGGTCGATTCGGTCCAGAACGACTTCGGCTCGAGCGGTCAACTCGTAACCGCTGGTCGTCGCGTGGACCAGGTCGAGACGGATGCACGAGTCGAGGTACCTCTGGAACGAGGCCGGGTTCAGGTTCGCCGCCCCAATGATGCGGGTCTTCTTGGATTCCTCGCGCGTCGCCTCAAGAAAGTCCCGAAGAACCTCAATCTTGGAACGATACCGACCGTCCTTCGGCTGCCTCGGTCGCAATCCCCCGTCCCCCGGACCCGCCTGCGGCGCCTGCGGGCTACTGCGTGCCTCACCAAGAACCTGCTATAATAGCGCTTTGAAAATCGGTTGGGGGTTTCGGCGTGGAATTGACCCAGTCATGCGCGGGATTCACGGGGTGGTGGGTTGCCCGGCCCCTCCATTGCGAGCGCCGCTCCGGAAGCTGCGGTACGAAACCACGACGCCCATCACGAGTAGAGCTGCCGCAATCAGGACGAGAACCCAGTTCCAATCGGGTCCCCAGTAGAAGGTTGCCGACGGCGTGCCAGCGCGGGTTGTAGATCCCCAAAAGCTTCTGTCATACGGGTAAAACGAAGCGCTGCCCGAGTTGTCCGTCGAAAGCGCCGACGGAAGGGCCCCCGCGAAGAATAGGGCGGCTCCGAGGTTCGCGGCCGCCGCGGCAAGTCCCAACAGGAATCCCGCGGAAGCCCGTCGACTGGAAAGGGGTCCGCGCGAGCGCCTCCTCAATACAACGAGGGCCGCCGCCAGTCCCAGCGCGACCGCCACCATCTCCACGTAGGATGCGTTCAAGGCCACTGCCCCGCCGTGAGAGAAGAACGAGGGCGAGCTGTACCACCAATCAGTTGAATTCGGAAACGGGGGGCACGGGCCGCTGTACTGCAAGTACCACAGAGAGAAGACGAACGTCCCCCCACAGTACGGGACTCCGTTCACCTGATAGGAAAACTGCCACCACGGGAGCATCAGTGCGTTCACCGACAGGACGACCCCAGCCAACACCGACGCCGTACCGAACCGCGAAGCCCGGGTGTCGAGCTGGGTGCGACCGCGCAACATCTGGACGGCTCCAAAGCCGAGAAGCAGGGAGGCGCCGGCGGTCAGCAGGAGAAGAGTTGGGAAGGGCCCGGCGTTCCCCACAATCGTTGGAAACTGGTTCCCGGTGCTGGTCGTTGAGGTGGCCTGGGAAATCCCGTACGAGTCCATCAGCCAGAAGAGGGACACCCCGACGACGACTGACGCGATCCCAAGAGCCATCGACCGCTTGGACATCAGTGCAGCCAAGCCCGCTCGCAATCATCAGGCCTTGCCGCCGGTTCTGTCTACGTCGAGACCCCAGGTGATAGACGCCCTATCCCACCCCACGGGCTAGTCACGCTTCTGAATCCACATCCACGCAGAACGGATGCCTCGGGAGGGTGTGGGGCTGCGGCGTCCCAAGGCGCGTGACGCATGGGGTGTGGAGCATTTCGCTGTTTTACAAATTTGCACAATGAATAAATATGTGTTAAATTTCTGTTAAACACGTGCGGAACGCCCGAGCCGACGCTCTTGCGACTCGATTCCTCGGAGTGCGCCTAACCTCCGAGGAGGAGTCGCTTCTCGACGGCTTCCAGCGGGACCACGGGCTCTCGACCCGCTCCGACGCGGTGCGAGCGCTCGTGCGAACCGCGAGCGCGCCCCTCCCCGGGACGGTGGAGCTCCCGGCGACCCTGCGGGGCGAACTCGAGGAGATCGTCGAGAACGGCTACGCCCGAGACCTCGAGGGGGCGATTGCCCTCGTCACGAGCCTCGGGCTGACGGAGCTCGCCCGGACCCACTCGGAGCGCCTGCCGGCCCTGCGCGAGCGCGCTCGGTCGGTGAAGGAGCGACGAGAGGGACGGCGCCGGGCGGACCGCGAGGGACGGGGGCTCCTCGGGCGCTAGCCTCCGGGGTTTGGGAACGGTTGCACCATGGAGTCGATGGCGATCGCCTGGAGCGAACGGAGCGGATTCATCTGCCGATTGTGCCGACAGGACGCCAAGCATAATGAGGTGCTGCACATCTCGTATTGTCCCGTCCACGGTCTGAGCTCTCCGCTGGACCAGCTGCCGTGGCGGCCGGAGGCGAGAATATCGCGCGTCTCTACAGCCGCACGGGCGACCATGGAACCACCGCTCTCCACGGTGGTTCGCGCGTAGACAAGGACTCCCTCCGCGTCCGAGCCTACGGTACCTACGACGAGCTCGGGGCCATCCTGGGCCTCGTCGGAGCCGAACTCCCATCGGAACTGACGGAGATCCGCTCGATCGTCCGGCGCTTGCAAAACGAATTGTTCATCGCCCAGAACGAACTCGCCACTCCCTCGGGCGGATCCGGTTCGGTTCACCGCATTGAAGCCCGGCACGTGACCCGAATCGAATCGGACATCGAACGATTGGAGTCGTCGCACGACCGTCTTCACACCTTCGTTCTGTCGGGCGGTTCACGTCCGGCGGCGCTGTTTCAGATCGCCCGCACCGTCGCGCGCCGGGCGGAACGCGAGATCTGGGCTCTCCATCGCTCGGAGAAACTGTCGCCCGACCTTCTCCACTGGGCAAATCGCGTGAGCGGTCTCTTGTTCGCCCTGGCCCTCGCGACGAACCACGCCCTCGGGATTACCGAGGTGCCCCCGGACTACTCGGTGTAGTCCGACGGGACGGGGAATCCATGGAGATCGGAATCGTTGGGAAGCCGAACGTCGGCAAATCGACGTTCTTCAACGCGCTCACGCTGCTCGATGTGCCGATGGCGCCCTATCCCTTCACGACGGTCACTCCCAACCGCGGCGTCGCGGCGATCCGGGCTCCTTGCCCCCATACCGAGAAGGGAACGGCCTGCACTCCCGGGAACGCAAAGTGCGTCGACGGAACCCGGTGGGTCCCGGTGAGCCTCATCGATGTTCCGGGCCTCGTTCCGGGCGCCCACGCCGGCCGAGGCCTCGGGCACAAGTTCCTGGACGACCTCCGGGCGGCCGACGGGTTCGTCCAGGTCGTCGACCTCTCCGGCGCCACCGACGATGAGGGACGGCTCGCAGAACACGGCAGCCACGACCCGGCCGAGGAGGTGCGCTGGCTCGAGGACGAATTGGTCGCCTGGATCGCCGAGATCTTGAGCCGCGACTTTGTGCGCCATGCCCGCGGTACGGAACTCGATGGCACGAAGGTCGAGGACTTCCTCGCCGAGCGACTCACGGGCCTCGCCATCTCCCCCGCCGCCATCGCCACCGCGCTTCGGGGGTCTACCGTCGAGCGCGCCCATCCGGCCCGATGGAGTGAGGAGGACCGCGCTCACTTAGCGCGCCAGCTCCTCGAAGCGTCGAAACCACGTCTCATCGCGGCCAACAAATGCGACCGGGCCTCCCGCGCGGAAGCGGAGTCCCTCGCCGGTCGGATCGATCCGATCCCTTCGGTCCCGACAGCGGCGGACGCGGAACTTACGCTGCGGCGGGCCGCGAGGGCAGGCCTCGTCGAATACCACCCAGGCGACGCCTCGTTCAAGACGATGGACCCCGGCCGTCTCTCCCCACCTCAACAGAAGGCCCTCGAGGGAATCCGCTCGATCCTCGCCACTTGGGGCTCGACCGGCGTTCAGCAGTCGCTCGAGCAGATGGTCTACTCGCGCTTGGGGATGATCGTCGTCTATCCCGTGGAGGACGAGACGCACTGGACCGACAGCCAAGGACGGGTGCTCCCGGACGCCTTCCTCGTTCCGGCGAACACGCCCGCCCGCGCGGTCGCCTACCGGGTGCACACGGATCTCGGCGAGCACTTCATCCGGGCCATCGATGGTCGCACCCACCGGGCGATGGCGGCCGACCATCCCCTCGGCGCCAACGCCGTCGTTCGCATCGTCGCCCGGAAGTGATGGCGTCGCCTGGGTGACGCCTACCCTTCCACGAGCGAGGCGCCGGCGCGCGACGGGCGGACCACGAACGGAAGTGCCCCCGCCCGGGCGAGCCGACGAACGAGCTCCGCCTCCTTGCCCGGACTGGGTAACGCGATGATCGAACCCCCGGCCCCCGCGCCCGTGAGCTTCGACCCCTCCGCCGCCGGAGCCGCCGCCTCGATCAGCGCCTCGAGTCGAGGATGAGAGACGCCGACCTCCCGCAGCAGCTCCTGGTTCCGCCGGAGCAGCTCGGCCACCGAAGGGCGGTCCCCTCGCCCTACGGCCGCGATCCCGTCGGTGGCCACGCGCCGGAACTCCTCGAGAAGCGCGGGGCCGTCCGGCGCGGCGAGGCGGGCCCCGACGGCCCGAACCGCATCGGCCGTCGACCGGGGAATCCCACTGTACGCCACCACCCAGACCCAGCCCGGGTCCGGCACTCGGCGGACCTCCCAGGCGTGGTCCAGGGAGCGCACCGTCCAGAGCGGGTCCCCCGGTCCGCCGTTCACCGCCACGAAGCCGCCCGCGACCACAGTGCTCGTGTCGCCGGGGCTGCCGACCCCTTGCGCACGACGTTCGATCTCGAAACTGCGCTGAGCGAGCTCGGGCCGGTCCAGTCCCCCGGTCGCGGCGCCGAGGGCGGCCGCGATGCTCGCCACGAAGGCGGCCGAGGAACCCAGCCCCGCGGCTTTCGGGATGCGCGAGACGGCCCGCACGTCCACCGGCGAACCGCCCTTCCAACCGGATTCGATGGCGGAGCGGAAGTAGGCGTTGTGCGAGAGCGCCTCCTCGTCCGAGTTGAGCCGAGTGACCGCCCCCGGAGTGACGAACACCTGGGTCGTGAGGTCGATCGCAAACACGAGCTCGGGCGCCCCGTGCACGACCGCGTGCTCGCCGAACACGATGCACTTCCCGGGGGCGCTCGCAGAAATCGGCAGCGCGCGGGAAGGAATCGCCGATAGCTCCTCGGTCATCGGCCACCCCCGCTCCCGACCACGCGCTTTCCACGTGCCGAAGGCACGATGCGATGAGGCGCCCCGCCCGCCCGGACCGGCGGGGGAATCCCGAGGAGACGCTCGAGCGTGACCGCCACCGCGGCTACCTCGCTGTGAGGCTGATGACCCACGGCCACGTTGAACGTTGCGAGCCGATACAGCTCCGGCGGCACCTTGGCCCCTCCGACCACGAGGAGGAGACGTTTCTGCCGAGCGAGGCGCGGGAGACAACGCTCGAGGGGGAGCCCGTACATCGTGAGGTGGACCACCGCGCCGGGGAAGGAGCGCACCACACTCTTCCAATCGTCGACCGACACGACCTCGAACCCGGTTCCCCAGCGGCGGCCCACGGCGGAGATCCGCTCCGCAAGTCCGAGGTCCGCGGGATGCAGGTACATCCGCTGAGCGCCGAAGGCGCGGGCCGCGAGCGCGAGGTGCGTCGTGAGGCGCGGGTCGCGGCCGGGGCGGTGCCCGACCCGGAGGACCGAGACCTCGGGCGGGCGCCTACGGGGCGAGGGGCTCCTGGACGAACCGCTCGATCCGGTGGCCACGGTACTCCAGCTTCTCCGAGCGTTTGACGAGAGCCTTGAGCCGGGTCGGACTCATGCCGAGCTCTTCGGCAACGTCCGAGAAGAAGCGGCCCTCGGTCCCGACGGCGTCGTAGATCTTCTGCTCGAGCTTCGTATACTCCCGCAGCGGCATCATCGCGATGGCCAGCACCTCCGAGATCTCGGCGAGCGGGGACGTGGTGCTGATGTTGATCGTCGAGTAGTAGAAGTGGTAGCTCTTGTCCGGCTGGCGTCGGCCCTCGCGTGCGACCCACCGCGTGTCGATCAGCCGGAGCTTCTCGAAGAACGCGAGCGCCTTGACCCCGTCAGGACCGAACTCGCGCTCCACGTCCTCGAGGGTGAGCCAGTTCTCCCCCAATCGCTGCACGAGCCGGAGCTTCACCGGCGAGTCGACCGCCCTCAGGATCGGCACAAGGTCGCTCGCGTCGTTGACGACCTTGATGCGGTGCATCGTCGCGGACATCGTCACTTCCCCGGCGCGGGCCGGCCCCCGAGCGACTCAAGCAGCATCCGGCGGTACTTGCCGTACCGGTCCCCCGGGTCGAAGCGGGCCGGGTGGGGGGTTTGCGTCGGTCCGGAGCATCGGGAGCATCGCTCCTGGAACGTGTAGCGGTCACAGGCGCGGCAGACGCGCAGGATCGAACTCGTCATTGCCGCTCGAACACCCCTTGGCCACCGGCGCTCTTGATCGACTTCAGCGTCGCCTCGGTCGCCTTCTTGAGCGTCTCCTCGGCGATCTTGTACTGACTGGCCTGGACCCGGATCCGGTACCGGGGAGCCCCGACGTACTGGACCTCGACCGCCTCCGGATCGACTTGCTCCGCGGCGAGGAGCGCCGCCCGGACGTGGTCGAGACCGTCAGGGGACGGGTCGCTCACCTCGAGCGTGCCGAGGATCGTCACATGAGGAGGCACGATGCTCTCACGGGCGACCTTGAGGAACGCGGCCGACCAGGGGGCCTTCTCGGTGTCCTTCTGGAACCGCTTCGGGTCGGCGGACGCCACCTCGAACGCCTGGAACAGGGAGCCGTACTTCTCGACGAGACCCGGGCCGAACTGGTCCGCCGCCTCGGCCGCGCTCATCTTGAGCGGTTGAGCGACCTGCTCGAGGAGCCGCATCGCCCGCTGCTCGTTCTTCCATGCCTGGACCTTCTCGCGTCGCTGGTGGTCGTTGATCCGTTTGAGCGAGAGGTCGATCTGCGACTTCGCGGGGTCGACCCGGAGCACGCGCGCGACGATTTTCTGGCCCTCGCGGATGTGGTCGCGAATGTACTTGACCCAGCCGGTGGCGACCTCGGAGAGGTGGATGAACGCCTCCCGCTTCGCGTATTCGTCAAGGGTGACGAACGCGCCAAAGTTGCGGATCGAGGTGACGGTGCCGACGACGAGTTCGCCTTCTTCCGGGTACTCGGAGCGAAGAGGCATCCGTCGCCCGCGCCCCCGGCTAGGGAGTCACCGGGCGCACGAGCTCGCCCCGGAGCTTCGCCTGGCCGCCCGTCGGCGTCGCGAGGGTCGCGCCGCAGACGGAACAATTCACGACGGTCGCCGGTCGGCTGAACACGGTCTGCTCGGTAGAGCAGTCGGGACACTTGACGACCCAGAACGGAGACGGTCCTCGCATGAAAGAGCCCGCCCTCAGTGCTTCTCCACGAGCTCGAGCTGGCCCGCCCGCCAGCTCGCGGGCTGGACCGTGTACTTGCACTTCTTGCAACGGAACTTGAGGTAGACCCGGCGGACGGCCTTGGCGCGGCCCTCCGGCTTCGGACGCGGGAATCCACCATAACCCCCGGTCGCCCGGCGGAATCGGCGCTGCCCCCACTTCAGTTCGGAGGCGGTCCGCTT
>Ga0187769_10001356_pt1 | contig 13933 bp, 12 predicted proteins | sample 0116_SJ02_MP02_1_FD_133140 | JGI IMG/M metagenome (GOLD analysis project Ga0187769, IMG submission 133140) | Tropical peat soil microbial communities from peatlands in Department of Meta, Colombia - 0116_SJ02_MP02_10_MG | ecosystem: Environmental > Terrestrial > Soil > Wetlands > Peat | place... | reverse complement strand
CCCGGATTCTGACCGTATAATCGGGGGAACGTGAAAAGAATCGTCCACGCTGCTTGCCCGCACGATTGCCCTGATGCGTGCGGTGTGGTCATTACGGTGGACGACGGAAAGGCCATCAAGATCCAGGGCGATCCCGCCCATCCGGTAACGCGCGGCTTCCTCTGTGCCAAGGTCGCCAAGTATCTGGACCGTGTCTACTCGCCCGATCGCGTTCTGTACCCGATGAGGAGGGTTGCACCGAAAGGCCCCGGCACAGCTCCTGTGGGGACGGGCGCCCTCGCCCGTCCGGGCGGAGCGGAGCTCCGCAACACATTTCAGCGCATCCCCTGGGATCAAGCACTCGACGAAATCACCGCCCGCTTCAAACAGATCATTTCCGAATTCGGCAGCGAAGCCATCCTGCCTTACTCCTATGGAGGCACACTCGGTGTGTTGAACGGAGCTTCGATGGACCGCCGCTTCTTCCACCGGCTCGGCGCATCGCAACTGGATCGCACCATCTGCTCGCGAGCGGGAGAAGCGGGTCTGAAATCGCTGATCGGCGTCAAGCTGGGCACAGAGCCGGAACAGTTCCGCCACTCGCGCTACATCATCGCTTGGGCCGCCAATATCCACGGCAACAACGTGCATCTGTGGCCATTCATCGACGAAGCGCGTCGTAAGGGTGCAAAGCTGGTCGTAATCGATCCTTATCGCACGCGCACTGCCAAATGCGCCGATTGGTATCTGCCGATCAATCCCGGCACCGACGCGGCCTTAGCGCTCGGCATGATGCACGTCGTTATCAACGAGAATCTGTATGACGCCGATTACGTCATGCGACACACCATCGGATTCGAACAACTCCGCGCCAAAGTGCAGGAGTACCCGCCGCAGCGTGTTGCGCAGTGGACCGGAATTTCCGAGTCTGACATCGTCAAACTCGCTCGCGAGTACGCTACCACGCGACCGGCCGTCATTCGCCTGAATTACGGAGTTCAACGTTCCGAAGGCGGCGGCATGGCGACCCGCGCCGTTACTATGCTGTCTTGTATCACTGGCTCGTGGAAAGAAGTTGGCGGCGGGTTGCAGCTCTCGACCAGCGGCGCCTACCAGCTAAACGAAGCCGCTTTGGAAAGGCCCGACCTGGTGCTCAAGTCGCTCGGTCGCCCAGCGCGCGTCGTCAACATGGTCGAACTCGGGAAAGCGCTTAACACTCTCACCAGTCCTCCCATCAAGGCTTTATTCGTTTACAACTCGAATCCGGCAACGGTCTGTCCTAACCACAGCGAAGTCATCCGCGGGTTGCGCCGCCCGGATCTGTTCACCGTCGTTCATGAGCAGTTTTTCACCGATACAACCGACTACGCGGACATCGTTCTGCCGGCAACGACATTCTTCGAACACAAAGACATGCAGAAGGCGTATGGCCACTACTTTCTGCAGATGTCGCACCAGGCGATCGAGCCGTTGGGCGAGTGCCGGTCAAACGTGGAACTCTTCCGTGCCCTGGCACAAAGAATAGGATTCGAGGATGACTGTTTTCAGGAGTCTGTCGAGCACATGATGGACAGTGCTCTCAGGTCCAATAATCCATGGCTCCGGGATATTGATCGGGAGCGGTTAGAACGGGAAGGACATGTGAGGTTGAGTTTTGAGGAGGCGGTCTCAGGCAGCGGGTCTCCGGTGGCAGTCCCCTTTCTTCCTTTCGCCGACGGCGGTTTCCCGACCCCGAGTGGTAAGGCTGAACTGTACAGCGAATCGCTGAAAACGCAGGACTTGGATCCGGTGGTTCAGTTCACGCCTCCAACCGAGTCGCGGCACAGTGAACAGGCCAAAGCTTTCCCACTCGAACTGTTGGCGCGCAAGTCCGACAATTTTCTGAACTCCACCTTCTCGAATCTACCTAGTGTGCAGCAGATGGAGGAACTTGGGTTGCTCGAAATGAACGCCGCTGATGCTCGAGCCCGCGGAATCGCTGACGGCGACACCGTACGCGTATTCAACCGCCGTGGAGACATTCTCCTCAAAGCAAAGGTAAACGGCGCGGTGCAAGCGGGAGTGGTCAGTGCACGCCTCTTTTGGGCCAAACTGAGTTCTGAGCGCAAGAATATCAACGTGTTGACCTCGCAGAAACTTACCGACCTGGGCAACTCCGCCACGTTTTATTCCGTCTTGGTTGAAGTGGAGCTTTTCAAGCCAGCTTCCGTTGGGAACTGAGGCGGTGCGCTTGGACGCTCTTCGCGGCGCTACCGTATAATGGCCGTTTTCCATACTCCCATTTGCTGAGGTAGAGGAGATTTTTCGCTCTCATCACGATAGCCCTGCTACAGGCAAGGGCAGGTACGGTCGCGCATGGCGAAGCCCCGCCTCCGAGCGCCGTCCATGTCCTTCATTCTTCGAATGTTACAGCAGACTTCGGCGTTTTGCTGTGGTGTTGCTGTTAGGTATCTTGCTTCCCACCTCCATCGCCAGCGGGCAACAGGAACTGATCGCTGGGTTCGAGGTCCGTGGTAACCGCCGCATCCCCGCGGAGACGATTAAGGCGCGCATCTTCAGCCGCGCCGGGGATGTCTACGACGAAGCCGCCCTCGAGCGCGACTTCAACTCCCTCTGGAACACGGGATACTTCGAAGACATTCGTTTCGAACGCGAAGAAACTGCCAAGGGCTGGGAGATCTACATTTACGTCAAAGAACGGCCGACCATCCGGGAGATCAACTACGAGGGATTGAGTTCGGTTTCTAAGAGCGACGTGCTGGACCGCTTCAAGGAGCGCAAGGTAGGGCTTTCAGTCGAAAGCCAATACGATCCGACCAAGGTCAAGCGCGCCGAGGTTGTGATTCGGGACCTGCTCTCGGAGCATGGCAGGCAGTTCTCCACCGTCCGCACCGAAGTGCGCCCCATTCCTCCGGCCGCGGTAAGCATCACCTTTGTGATTAAAGAAGGACCGAAGGTGAAGGTTGGCAAGATTATCTTCACCGGAAATCAGCACGTGAAGAGCCGGATTCTGCGCAGCGCGATGAAGAACTTGAAACCGATCGGCGTTCCTCACTCCATCTTTCTGGAGAACCTCTTTGCCCGCACGTACGATGCGACCAAACTGGATGAGGACACCGAGCGGGTTCGTCAGGAGTTTCAGAACCGCGGCTACTTCAAGGTAGTGGTCAACGAAGCCAAAACTAATATCCACGACACGGGACATAAGGGCTTTCACATTCCGCTCATCCAGGCGGGGCCGGGAAAAGCCGTAGATATCACCATGCCTATTGAGGAAGGCGACAAGTACCGTTTGGGCGAGATTACTTTCAAAGGCAACAAGGCGATCTCGAACAGTCAAGCGTTGCGCAATCTCTTCCCCATCAAAGATGGAGATGTCTTCGACCGCAGCAAGATCGGCAAAGGCCTGGAAGCCCTGGGCAAGGCGTACGGGCAATACGGATACATAAACTTTACCTCGGTTCCCGAGACCCGCTTCGATGAAGAGAAAAAATTGATCTACATCGACATCGATGTCGACGAAGGCAAGCAGTTTTACGTTCGGCGCATTGAGTTTGAGGGCAACACCACGACGCGAGACAAGGTGATCCGGCGCGAAATTGTGCTCGAAGAGGGCCAGGTCTACAACCAGCAGCTTTGGGAGCTGAGCCTGCAGCGCTTGAATCAATTGGGATTCTTCGACACCCTAAAACCGGACGATCCCAGCGTCACTGAGCGCCACCTGGATGAGAAGAACGGTACCGTCGATCTGCTGCTCAAAGTCCATGAGAAGGGAAAGAACAGCATCGGCTTGAGCGGCGGCGTCAGTGGCCTGGCGGGTACGTTCATCGGACTCAGCTACAGCACCAACAACTTCCTGGGCAAGGGCGAGACGCTTTCGATTTCAGCCAATCTCGGCAACCTCGAACGCAGCATTAATTTCGGCTTCACTGAGCCTTATCTTTTCGATCGGCCGTTGACCGCGGGGTTCAACATCTACTTCACCAAGTTCATTTTTGACCAGGCTCGCGAAGCGGCTCTTTTCACCGGTCAGCAAATCTCTCTGCCCACAGCTTTGCAAGAGAATTTGCAGAACTACACACAATCGAGCAAAGGGTTCACAGTTAACTTCTCCTATCCCATACGTCGGTCATTCAAACGCGTGGGCATCAGCTACCAGCTTGATAACTCCTCGATCGTGGCTCTCACCACGGCTTCCAAAACCTTATTTGATTTCCTGCAATTCAGCGGAATCAGCGGCCCAAGCGCGCTTAACGGAATTGTGACCAGCAAGATTACGCCCAGCTTCACGTTCAACTCACTGGATAGGGCTCTATTTCCTCACAAGGGCACCAGCATCTTTCTGGGCACTGAATTCGCCGGTCTCGGTGGAACTGTCAGAACCATTCGGCCCATCGTCTCCTACAAGCATTTCATTCCTCTCCAGAAAAGGCGCAACACGGTAGGTTTCAACCTTACCGGGTCATTCCTGAGCGGCTACGGTGGGCTGGTACCGCCTCCGTTCCAGCGCTTCTACGATGGCGGCGAAAATGATCTGCGCGGTTTTGATATCCGCTCGATCTCTCCTGTTTCTTTCCTGCCAACCACCACCTCAACCCCACTGCGCAACCCCGATGGTTCGCTGGTGCCGAAGAATCCCGCCAATCCGCTGCAAGGTAACTATACGATTCCGATCCCCGTCAACCAGATCGTCTTTCCGGGGGGCGATTTGAGCATAACTGGCAATGCGGAATACCGCTATACAATTGCCGGGCCGGTGGCTTTGGCGCCTTTCGTCGATATGGGAGTGGAACCGATTCTAAGGGACTCTCAGTTGAAGATTTCGACTACGCAGTTGGATCTGCTAAACAGCACTGTGTTCGGCTGCCCCTCATTGGACATTGCCTTTAACTGTGCCGGCGGGGTCAAAGAAACATTCTCTCAGTTCCTGAAGCCTTTAAGCGGCACCAACTGGGTCCCCAGAATGTCGACCGGACTCGAAGTGCAGGTTTTCCTGCCCGTCATCAACGCTCCGTTCCGGGTTTACTGGGCGTACAACCCGCTGCGCCTTGATGAGATCGCGAACTCACCGATTCCCATCACCCGCAGCTTGTTCCCCGCGGGTGCGGCGGGCGACTACACGTTTCAAGTCGCCAAGAATGCCTACGGCCCACCCTACTTGTTGCGTGAGCCCCGCAAAACCTTCCGCTTCACCGTGGCAACCACGTTCTAGGGGCCGCTGCCGAGTGTCGAGACCCGAGACAAGGACCTGATACCTGGGTAGTGGGTCAATCAGACTCACCCACTACCGATACCTGAGAGCCGTTTGACGCTAAGGCTCAGCGTTCCTATAATGACACTTATCCGCACCCTGACAATTGAGCGATACGGGGTGGTCACGCGTTTGTAACGTTGGCGCGAGACGCTGGGATATGGCCTGCCTTCTGGTTTGATTGCACGGCTTGACGAATTGCAGCCCAGCTCAGCATTATCTGTGAAAAGAATCCGAGCAAAATTCCCGGAGACAATTTCCAAGGAGTCCAATAAGAGCCCCATGAAAAACAAGTTTGTCCGGTTTCTTCTGGCCGCCGTGTTTGCTGTCCCTGCCACCACCCTGGCCCAGGCAGGCAACACGGATTCCGGCTTGCCCGCGGCCCCCAGCGCGGCTAACACTGCCAATGCGGCAACCGAACCCAACGCCGCCGGCGCAAGCAAGATTGGCACCATCAACATCGAGCAGGCCATCTTTGCCAGTAATGAGGGCCAGCGGGACTTCGAGGCTCTCAGCAAGAAGCTCGAGCCCAAGCAGACCGAGTTGAAAAATCAAAACGACGAAGTGGAGAGCTTGAAGAAGCAGCTCAACACGCAGAGCGACAAGCTGAGTGAAGAGGCCCGTAATAACCTTGTGAAGCAGATCGAGCAGAAGCAGAAGGCTCTGGAACGCGCTGTCCAGGACGCCCGTGACGACGCGCAGAGCCAGCAGAATGAGATTGCCCAGCGCATCTTGCAGAAGATGGCCCCAGTCATTGTGAAATATGCAGGCGACAAAGGCTTCGGCGCGATTCTCGATACCTCGAATCCCTGGCCGCAGGGGCCGGTGCTCTGGGCAGCGCCGTCGGTCGACATCACCAGGGCAATCGTCGAAGCCTATAACATTCAGTCAGGTGTGCCAGCGCCCGCGAGACCCGTGGCAACCAAGCCAAGCACCAGCGGGGCCGCAACGAAACCTGCTGCCCCGGCCGCTACCAAACCGGCAGCTCCTGCAGCGTCCAAGCCGCAGACAAACACAGAGGCTCCGAAATAGCGGTGACACCTTAACGGGCGAAAAGTTCCCATCCGGCCGCGCGAAGCGCGGCCTTTTTTCTTTTCAGAAATCCTCCCCGGCGCACTCACCGCGGTGTCCTTAGACACAAGCACTGATTCGAGGAGGACACCGTGTTTGCCGATTACATGGGTGAGTATTCCTGGGCCAATCGTTCCCACAGAGGCTGGACTACGCTGGTTTCGTTCGCTCTTCAGGTTGTGGCGACAGGCGCGTTATTGCTGCTGCCGCTTCTTTCCATGCAAAGTCTGCCGACGCTGCAGTTGATGGCTGCGCTGGTGGCGCCAGCGCCTCCACCCGGGCCTGCGCCAGCCGTAAGCACGCGTTCACGAACTGTTTCGTTGAGCAACATGATCGGCCACAGTCTGATGATGCCTACACATATTCCCCGTGCGATCGAGAACCTGAACGAGACTGAGGCGCCGCCCGCCTTGGATTTCCTAGGTGGACCTGTTGTTCCCGGGGGCACCGGGCCTCCCGGGGCACGAAATCCGGTGCTCGACGGCCTTGGACCGGGAACGAATGCTCTGCCGCTTCTTTCCCCGCCTCCCGCAGTTCGCCAAGTTCGTGTCTCTCACATGATGGAAGGCAATCTCATCCATCGCGTGCAACCGGAATACCCGCAGCTCGCGCGCCAGGCGCGCATTCAAGGCATCGTGGTTTTGCGCGCAATCATAAGCCGTGAGGGAAGAATTGAAAAGCTGCAGGTGGTGAGCGGCCATCCCATGCTAGCGCCGGCCGCTATCGAGGCAGTTCGCCAATGGCGCTACCGACCGTATCTTCTGAACGATCAACCGGTCGAAGTGGAGACTCAGGTGACGGTTAATTTCACCCTGTCGGGCGGATAGCAGTCATTTCAAAAACGTCGGTGGCAGAACAAAGCGTGGTACAACAGTAACCTGTAACCCAGCCCCCCGACCGCTATAATCAGCTTCAGTGGCGACCATCGAACTAGCGAAGCGAGTGGCGACACGGCCCACTTGGGCTGAGGTGTCAGTTGCAGCCTTGCGGGAGAATTTCCGCACGGTACAGCGGCACGTTGGAATCGGCGTGACAGTCTGCGCCATGGTCAAGGCTGACGCTTATGGGCACGGCGCTGTCGAATGCTCCCGCGCCCTTGAAGAGGAAGGAGCACGCTGGTTTGGCGTCACCTCGCTCGATGAGGCGATCCCGCTGCGCGAAGCCGGCATTCGCGGGCACATTCTACTTCTGACCGGGTTCTGGCGAGGCGAAGAGGAAGAGATCGTTCGCCTCGAGCTGACTCCCACGGTTTGGGAAACCGAGCAGATCGAACTACTGGAAAGAGCGGCATCGGATCTCGGTGTTCGCCATCCCGTCCACCTGAAGGTCGATACCGGCATGGGGCGGCTCGGCGTCGCGCCCCAGGATTTGCCGCGGATTTGTTCAGCGCTGCGATCAGCACCACACCTGGCCGTAGAAGGTCTTTCCACTCACCTTGCTTCGTCGGAAGTTCTCGACGCTCCCTCGGTCGAGGAACAATTGAGATCATTCGAAGAAGTACGTCGCCTGCTGAAAAAAGACGGTTTCGATCCGCCGCTCATTCACGCCGCCAACACCGGCGCCGTGATCTCACGCCGCGAATCCTGGAACAACATGGTCCGGCCCGGCATCGCTCTCTACGGCTATTACTTGCCGTTCGAGCGGGCTGGCCGGGAAGTTAGCGGAGCCGGGCTGCGGCTGCCAGTAAAACCGGTTTTGACTTGGAAGACACGTATTCTCTCCCTGCGCGATGTGCGCGCTAATCAGGCTCTCGGCTACGGCGGCATTTACGTCACCAAGGCCCCGTCGCGGATTGCAGTGCTTCCCGTAGGATATGCGGACGGATTCAACCGCGCGCTTTCTTCCCGCGGCCGCGTGATCGTGCGCGAACATTACGCGCCGATTGTCGGACGTATCTCCATGGACCTTACGCTGGTGGACGTCACAGGTCTTCCCGGGGTCTCCGTCGGCGACGAAGCGATCCTACTGGGTTCCTGTGATGGACTTAGTGTGGATGCGCGCGAGCACGCGGCGCTGGCCAACACCGTGCTTTACGAGATTCTGTGCGGGATTTCCAAGCGCGTGCCCAGAAGATATACCTCCAGCCGCGATTGAAATCGAATAAGGGACGCTCGCGAGCCAGGTCGCCTGCGAGTGTCCCTGCTTACTATTTCTACCGATGAAGGCGTTTTACTGGCCCGTTTTCTCCGCCGGCTTCTTTGGAGCCGCTGCCGGCTTGGGCTTCCAGAAATCCGGGTCGGCTTTGATCCATTCATCCGGAACATAACTCATCTTCGGATTGAGCTCGAACAAGTTCGACTCGCCGGATTCAATCGCCGCCGCCGAGAGTTCCTCCAGCTTCTTCATGCCATCTTCGCCCATGGCTGCCATGAAATCCTTGTTGCGCGCGAAGTCGTTGTCGATCTCGCTAGCGGACTTGCGGGCGGTGATGAAGATATACGTGCCTTCCGGCGCGCCGTAGGCAACCTCATAACAGCCCCAATGAACATCCGGTAGCGCTTTTTGATACGCGGCTATGACCATCTTGACCCCGTCATCCCATTCCTTGTGATGTCCTTGCTTGACGCGAAAGACGGAGACTTCGAAGTAACGCGACGCGGCTGTTGCGGGGTGCGGATTCAGACTGTACTCCTGGTTGTAAACGAATACGCCTCCATCTATTGTGTCCAACAGATCACCGTCCGCTACATAGGCATGCTCCAGCGCGGCTGACAGCGCGGCGTTTTTCTCGACGGCTTGTGTGTCCTTTTCCCAGGCTTCGAAAGAATCGTAGCCAGTAAAGAACAGAGAGCGTGACTTACCCGACAGAGAATTCATCCCCAGATAATGTGTCGGCCATTTCGCCTTAGTAAAGGCCTGAACGAATGCACTCTCCGTTTTGTCGTGCATGGCTCCGCCTTTACCCGGTTTCACAAACTCGCGTGTGATGGTGAGCACCTTCGGCGGCGACATCGTTGGTGCGGACTGCGCTTGTGCCGTTGCCGACGCCAGCGCAGCGACTGCCAGAGCCCCTAGACACAATCCCTTCAATTTGTTCATGGATGACCTCCTCATCCTGAAAGTGAATATGCTTTGGTTGACAGAATGTTGCGTGACAGAAAAAGACACTGCAAAACTATGCTTTCGGGAAGACAGGCGAGACTAATGCTTCCTGAAGGCCGAAGTCAAGCAAGGCATGTAATATAGAAACTTGGCATGGTGAAGAAGCTCTCTCACTACGACGGTTCCGGCCGCGCCGCAATGGTGGACGTTTCCGCCAAGTCTGCAACCAAGCGCACCGCCGAAGCTAGCGCCTTCGTGGCCTTGAAGCCGGAAGTGCTGAGAGCATTGCCCAGAAATCCCAAAGGCGATCCATTCGAGGTCGCGCGGCTGGCTGGGATTATGGCCGCAAAACGCACCTCCGAGCTTATTCCTATGTGCCATCCCCTTCCGCTGTCGCACGTTGATGTCACCATGCGGCTGTGCGAGAATGGCGTCGCTATTAGCTCAAAAGTTGCGACTACGGCTGCCACCGGTGCGGAGATGGAAGCTCTGACTGCAGCCAGTGTTGCCGCGCTCACCGTGTACGATATGTGCAAGGCCTTGGATAAGGGCATCGAGATTCGCGAGATCGTGCTCAAACGCAAAACGGGCGGCAAGAGCGGAAATTACGTTCGCGCTCGGAAAAGAAATAACCCCTCCCATGGCGGATAAAGTCAAACTCCTGCTGGTGGACGATAACCCGATGATCTTGGGAATGCTGCGGGGTGCGCTCGCGCCGCTGGCCAGTGTCATCACCGCCACAGACGCCGCAGATGCCCTTATCAAAGCGGTCGAAGACCCGCCTGACCTGGTTATCAGCGACTTTCGCATGCCAGGCATGGACGGTCGCCAACTGGTGGACAAGTTAAGAAGCCGGCCGAAAACGGCGGCAGCTTCCATCATCCTTCTGGCTACTAAGGCCGATATCACCGAGAAACTTAGTGCTCAGGAGCAGGCGGTTGACGACTTTGTCGAAAAGCCATTTTTCCTGCGGGAAGCCACGCAGCGCATCAAGCGCGTCATCGACAAGATCGCGCTGGAAAAGATGGCAAAGAACGCAGCGTCCGATGGGGTGCTGCGCGGAAACTTATCGCAGATGAACGTGATCGACCTGGTGCAATCTCTGGAAATGGGCCGCAAGAGTTGCGCGCTCACGCTGACCAACAAGGACGACAAATGTGAAATGTACTTCCGCGAAGGCCAGGTCACTCACGCGCAATACGGTCCGCTTACTGGCGATCAAGCCGTTTTCAAGGTCCTGCGCTGGACCGATGGCAACTTCCAGGTCAACTTCGAGGGCAAAACCACCAGCCAAACTACAACTCTGAACACGCAAGGCCTGTTGATGGAAGGTCTGCGCCTCCTGGATGAGGCCCAACGCGACGCCGGAAAGGCTGGGGAGGAAGAAGAAGATGTCCTCCTCGACTCCTGAGACCTGGACCGCCGCTGTCGTGACGGTCAGCGACTCCTGCGCTCGCGGCGACCGCGTCGATCTCTCCGGCCCCGCGGTTGCCGACACTCTGAGAAAACGAAATTTCTCCATCGTCGGGACGGAAGTCGTCGCGGATGAGCAAGCCGAGATTGAGAAGGCCATTCTCTACTGGGCTCGAGAGGCTCGGCTGGTCGTGACCACCGGGGGAACTGGAATTGCCGAACGGGATGTCACGCCCGAAGCCACGCGCCACGTCTGCCAGCGCCTGCTGGAAGGAGTTGCCGAGCGTATGCGCCTCGAAGGATCAAAGAAAACACCGTTTGCTGCTTTGAGCCGGGGAGTTTGTGGCGCGCGAGGCAAATCCGTCATTCTGAACTTGCCCGGAAGCCCGACGGGCGCCGTTGAGTCGCTGGAATCGGTGATTGATCTGCTGCCTCACGCTTTGCAGCTGCTCAGTGGACGTACGAGCCATACCTAGGCAAAGTTTTTGCGACTCGTATAGGACGACTGGAATCTTTCCTAGAGTCTTACCAGTCTCGGACACAAATTCAAGAAAGCAGTGGCACAAAATTTCAGATCGGAGAATAGGTATGAAACGCCTTGCCGCGGTACTTGCGGTGCTGTTGTATGTGACAATCTCAGTTCACTCGCAGTCTCTAACTCAGGCCGATCGCGACCGCGCCATGAAGTACCTTGAAAGTACCAAGCAGGATGTGTTGAACGCGACCCAGGGCCTTTCCGACGCGCAGTGGAACTTCAAGCCCGCTCCCGACCGCTGGTCGGTGGCCGAGGTAACGGAGCACATTGCTGCCGCCGAAGGCTACCTTCGCGGAATGATTGTCGAGAAGGTAATGACCGCTCCCCCGCGGCCGACTGGAGAGGACGTAAAAGCCATTGATGATTTTGTGCTGGCGGCAATTCCCGACCGCAGTCAGAAGCGTCAGGCCCCTGATGCGCTCAAGCCAACCAACCGTTATGGCTCACCCCAGGGATCGCTCAAGGAATTCAGCGCGAGCCGTAACCAGACGGAGGAGTTTCTGCGCACCCACGATGACCTGCGAGACCATGCCATAGATAGCCCATTGGGGAAGAAACTAGATGCTTACGAATGGGTTTTGTTTATCGGGGCGCACAGCCAGCGTCATACCAAGCAGATCCTGGAAGTAAAGGCCGACCCCAATTTTCCGAAGAAGTAGTCGCCGTCTAGTCTGAGTACCGGCGGAGGTGTTACTCCCCTTCGCCGGTCTTGTTCCTCCACGCAGCCCGGCTTTCGCATACACTTCTAAATTCACACTTGAAAACGCTCAAGCACATCTTCTCCCGTTATACCGCCTTTCTCTGGGCCTTGCTGAAGCCGCTTGGCGCCTGGGGTGTGCTGGCGGTGGCGGCTCTCGACGGCGCTTTCCTCGGCCTTCCCATGGACGCCGTGGTCGCCGGCTACGTCTACCAGGACCGGGCCCGTTTTTTCTTCTACGTGCTGGCGGCATCGGCGGGATCGGCGCTGGGCAGCATCGTGATTTACGTGATCGGTTATAAAGGCGGTGAGGAACTTCTTCGCAAGCGCATTCCGGCCGAGCGCTTCGAAAAAATCCATTCCGCATTCGACCGCCATCCGTTCTGGAGCCTGATGTTCCCAGCAATGCTGCCGCCACCGACGCCCTTCAAACTGTTCGTGCTTGCCGCCGCAGTTTCCGAGATGGGATTTCTCCGCTTCCTTCTGGCCATCTTCTCTGGGCGCATGGTTCGCTTCCTTTTATTGTCACTGCTGACGCTGAAGTTCGGGCCAGATGTGGTTCGTCTGATCGGAGCTCTGTTCCGGGAGCATCTGTATTTGGTGATGCTTGTGGCTGCGGCGGGAGCAGTAGCATGGCTGATGCGGTTGAAGCAGGCTCGCTCGAACAATTTAACCGCAAAGGGCGCGAAGGACTCGCAAAGCTCACAGAAGACAGTCTAAGCAGGCAGATCAATGACTCAGACTGCTACTTTCGGCGTTGTCGGTGGATACGGTGCCACTGGAAGAGTCGTAGTATCCGAGCTTCACAAAGCTTGCAATGGGGAGATTTTAATCGGTGGACGAGACCCCGCGACGGCGAAGACTTTAGCTGCGCAGATCGGAAGCAGAGTATCAGCGATACCGCTTGATGTCCTCGATGCCCGTTCATTAGACGACTTCTGCAGCCGGTGTTCAATTGTTGTCAACTGCGCAGGGCCGGTCATACTTCTGCAAGATCGCATCGCGCAAGCGGCCTTTCGCGCGCACTGCCACTATGTCGACGCCGCTGGCATGGGGGTTGTCAAGGAACGCATGCTCCCCCATGGCGAGGAGATCGGGAATTTGAGGTTATCTTTTGTGGTCTCGGCCGGGTGGGTACCCGGCATCACCGAACTCCTTCCCGTCTACGCTTACGCACAGGCGAAGCTCAGAATGGAATCGATCGAATCTGTAAGCGTGTACTTCTCTGACTCCGGCGAATGGTCCGCCAATGCATTGCGAGACGGTGTCTCGTTTATCCGCCAGGTGGGGCTCTCCAGGCCCGGCTATTTCCGCAAAGGAGAATGCGTTCGCGCCAAAATGTCGGAGGCGTCCCGCAAAATTGACCTGGGCGATCCTATTGGCCGCCGCCGTTTCAGTTTGGTTTCCATGGCAGAACTGAACGAGGTCGGTCGCCGGCTTATTGACTGTGACTTCCTTACTTACTCATATCTGTCCGGTTTCCAGAATGCCGTAGCCTTTGTCATGATTGCCCTTTTGCCTCTCTCCGAACAGTCAAGCATTCGGCTGCTCCGGGGAATGTTTCGGCGAAACCGCCTGGCGGTAGGTGGATTTGTGGTGGTTGACGTGGTTGGTCGTTCCGAAGGCCGGAGCAGCCGGCTGAGATGTCGCGTCGTGTTCAACGCCGGCCGCGATTACTGGATGAACGGAATTGTGCTGGCGACTGTTGCCCGGATGATTTCGGAAGGCAGAGGCATGCAGGCGGGTGTGCACTTCTTGGCTGATGCGGTGAACCTTACCGCTTTTATGGCTGAGCTCCGAAAATCTGGGGTCGAGCTGACCGAGACCTTGGAGCCTTGTGCCTGAGCGTAGTCCGTTCGTGCTACGCGGCTGCGATGCGATCGCTTTTGTTGCTCAACGCGCCGCTAAGCGCGTGCAGCGCCACCGGCGTGGCGAACATCGCGAT
>Ga0187769_10001355_pt1 | contig 13950 bp, 11 predicted proteins | sample 0116_SJ02_MP02_1_FD_133140 | JGI IMG/M metagenome (GOLD analysis project Ga0187769, IMG submission 133140) | Tropical peat soil microbial communities from peatlands in Department of Meta, Colombia - 0116_SJ02_MP02_10_MG | ecosystem: Environmental > Terrestrial > Soil > Wetlands > Peat | place... | reverse complement strand
TCGTGGTCGGCCGACCTGATCGCCATCATCGCGCTGCTCGGCAGCGCGCGTTTCTTCCTGGCGCTTGCCGGCATGGACGTCGGCACGAGCTTCGGCGGCATCGGCTCGAGCCGCGAGGTGATGATCGCTTCGCTGGCCGAGCCGGCCATGATCATGATCGTGTTCACGCTGGCGCTGATCGCCGGCTCGACCCAGCTGTCCACCATGGCCGCGTTCATGGCGTCTCCGGCGGTCGGGCTGCGCGTCTCGCTGGGGCTGGCGCTCATCGCGCTGATTATGGTGGCGATCGCAGAGAACGGCCGGGTCCCGGTCGACAATCCGGCGACGCATCTCGAACTCACCATGGTGCACGAAGCGATGGTGCTGGAATATTCGGGCCGGCACCTGGCGCTGATCGAGCTGGCCGCTTCGCTCAAGCTCGTTCTGTACGTGTCGCTGCTCGCCTGCCTGTTCGCGCCGTGGGGCATCGAATCGGCGGGTGCCGCGCCGCCGGCGCTTGCCGTCGGCGCCGCCGCCTATATCGGCAAGCTTGCCGTCGGCGGCTTTCTGCTTGCCGTCTTCGAGACCTCGATTGCGAAAATGCGCGTCTTCCGCGTGCCGGAATTCCTCGGCGTCGCCTTGATGCTCGGTCTTCTTGCCACGCTGTTGCGCTTTGTGTCGGGAAGCTTCTGATGAGCCGCCTCGATTTTGACGTCGCGCACCTGCTTGCCGGGCTCCTGGTCCTGATCAGCTTTCTCGAACTTTATCAGGACCGGCTTTATGCGCTGCTCAACGTCTATGCGCTGCACGCTTTAACGCTTGCCGCCTCGGTGGCCTGGCAGGCCCTGGTGCAGGATGCGCCGCACCTCTACGTCACCGCGGCGATTGCGCTCGTCTTCAAGGCCATCGCCATTCCGCTGGCGCTGCATCGGATCATCGTGCAGCTCGGCATTCATCGCCAGATCGAGAAGGTGGTCGGCGTCGGCTCGACCATGCTGGCCGGCATGGGACTGGTCGCGCTCTCCATGGTGGTGATGCTGCGCGTCACACACGGCGCCGATCCGCTGGCGCGCGAGGATCTCGCTTTTGCGCTTTCGGTGGTGCTGCTCGGTCTCCTCATGATGGTGACGCGGCGCAACGCGGTCGGGCAGGTGGTCGGCTTCATGTCGCTCGAAAACGGGCTGGTGCTGGCGGCGACCGGCGCCAGAGGCATGCCGCTCGTGGTCGAGATCAGCGTCGCATTCTCCATTCTCATCGCCTTCATCGTGATCGGCATTTTTCTGTTTCGCATCCGCGAGCGTTTCGACACGGTGGACGTGCAGGCGCTCGATCAATTCCGCGGGGAGCGCCAATGACGTTCAACGCGCTGACCGGCGTGCTCCTCGTTCCGGCGATCGCCGCCGCGCTGCTGGCGGCGCTGCCCGACTACCGGGCGACGGCGCGGCTCAACGTCGCGGCGACCACGCTGACGCTGCTGTGCGCGCTGTCGCTGTTTATCTCGCGGCCGCCGCCGGGCGCCTACCTGATCGTCGACGATCTCAACGCGACTTTCATCGTGCTGACCACGTTCGTCGGCTTCACCACCAGCGTGTTCAGCTTGAGCTATATCGGCCACGAGCTGGAAATCGGGCGGCTGACGCCGGCGTTCGTGCGCTTTTATCACGCCATGTATCAGGTGCTGATGTTCGCCATGAATCTCGCGCTGGTTGCCAACAATATCGGCCTGATGTGGGTGGCGATCGAGCTGGCGACGCTGACCACGGTGCTGATGGTCGGCATCTACCGCACCCACGAAGCGCTCGAAGCGGCGTGGAAATATTTCATTCTCGGCAGCGTCGGCATCGCGCTGGCTTTGTTCGGCACCATCCTGGTCTACATGGCGGCGCGGCCCGTCGTCGGCGAAGGGCTCGACGCCATGGTGTGGACCGTGCTGGTGCGGCGCGCCGGCGAATTCGATCCGGCGCTGCTCGATCTCGCCTTCGTGTTTCTGCTGCTGGGCTACGGCACCAAGGTCGGGCTGGCGCCGCTGCACGCCTGGCTGCCCGACGCCCACGCCGAGGGTCCGACCCCGATCTCGGCGGTGCTCTCGGGACTGCTGCTCAATGTCGCGCTGTACGCGCTGTTGCGGTTCAAGATGCTGTTGGCGGCGAATGCCGGCGCGCTGGCGCCAGGCCCGCTGATGGTGACGCTTGGCCTGATCTCGCTCGTGTTTGCGGCGTTCATGTTGTACCGGCGGCGCGACATCAAGCGGCTGTTCGCCTATTCGTCGATCGAGCATATGGGGATTATCACGTTTGCCTTCGGCATGGGCGGCCCACTCGCCAACTTTGCCGGGCTCCTGCATATGACCATGCATTCGCTGACCAAGTCGGCGATCTTCTTCGCCGTCGGCCATGTCGCGCAGGTCAAGGGAACGCAGCGTATCGCCGACATGGGTGGGCTCACCGAGACGCATCCGACGCTGGCTTGCGGGTTGATCCTCGGCGTCGTGGCGATCGCCGGTTTGCCGCCGCTCGGCATATTCATGAGCGAATTTCTGGTGGTGAGCTCGACCTTCGCCCGCGCGCCGGCGCTCGCGATCATTCTGGTATTCGGGCTCCTGGTCGGTCTCGCCGGGCTGTTCTTGCGGCTCAATAGCATCGCGTTCGGCGAGCCGCGCGGGCCGAACGCCAAGGCGCAAGCCTCCTACGTGCCGATGTTCGCCCATCTCGCGCTCGTGCTTGCCGCCGGCATCTACATGCCGCCGGCCCTGGTGGCGTGGTTCCAGAACGTCGCCGGATTGCTGGGGTAGGCCGATGCCCGCGCTGTTCGACACTATTGCCAAAGCCGAACGCATCGAAAGTCATCGGCCCTGGCCGCGCTATGCGGTCACGGCGGCATCGTGGCGGCAGGCGGCACACGACATTGCCGCAGGCGGCGCCACCCTCCTTGGACTGTGGGCCGACGCGGCCCCGCTTCCTACCGTTCACCTGGCCGCAATTGACGACCCGACCGGCGACATCGCGGTGTTCAGCCTTGCCTGTGCGGACGGACAATTTCCGTCGGTCGGCGCGCTGCACCCGCCGGCCATCCGCCTCGAGCGCGCCATCCACAGCCTTTACGGCTATGTCGCCGTCGGCACGCCGGATCCGCGGCCCTGGCTCGATCTCGGCTGCTGGGATGTGCGCCATCCGCTCGGCGCGCGCATTGCCGAGCCGCCGGCGCAGAGCGCCTATCAATTCCTGCCGGTCGAGGGCGAGAGTCTGCATCAGATTCCCGTCGGTCCGGTGCACGCCGGCATCATCGAGCCCGGACATTTTCGCTTCACCGCCGCCGGCGAGACCGTGGCCCGGCTCGAAGAGCGGCTCGGTTACGTACACAAGGGCATCGAATCGCTGATGGCCGGCGCCTCGCTCGAGCAAGCCGCGCGGCTGGCCGCACGCACGTCGGGCGACAGCACCGTCGCTTACGGGATCGCCTTCGCGCATGCCGTGGAAGCAGCGCTCGGCATCGAGGTGCCGCCGCGCGCGCAATATCTGCGGACGCTGATGGCGGAGCTGGAGCGGCTGGCCAACCATTTCGGCGATATCGGCGCCATCTGCAACGATGCGTCCTTTGCCCTGATGCACGCGCATTGCGGAATTTTGCGCGAAGTGGTGTTGCGCGCGGCCAATGCGGCGTTCGGTCACCGCCTGATGATGGATTGCACGGTGCCCGGCGGCGTTGCCGTCGATTTGAGCCTCGACGGCGCAGCCGGTATTGACGAATTGCTGCGGCATATTCGGCGCCGTTTTCCGCGGCTGGTCGAGCTCTACGACAACACCGCCTCGTTGCAGGACCGCACCGCCGAGACCGGCGTTCTGCGCGCCGACTTGGCCCGGCAATTCGGCGCCGCGGGTTTTGTCGGACGCGCCAGCGGACGCGCGTTTGATGCGCGCAAAACGCCCGGCTATCCGCCTTACGACGCGCTCGCCTTCACCGTGCCGGTGCTGACCGCGGGCGACGTCAATGCGCGGGTCTGGATCCGCATCCGTGAAGTGGAGCAGAGCATCGCGCTCGTCGAGCAGATGCTGGCCCGGCTGCCCGCCGGCCCGATCGCCGCTCCGCTCGATGCCGGCGCGGCCAATGGCGAAGGCTTGGGTCTTGCCGAAGGCTTCCGGGGCGATGTCCTCGCCTGGGTCCGCCTCGACGGGGGGCGCGTCGCGCGCTGTCACTTGCGCGACCCGTCGTGGTTTCAATGGCCGCTTCTTGAAGCGGCGATCGAAGGCAACATCGTCGCCGATTTCCCGCTCTGCAACAAATCGTTCAACTGCTCGTATTCGGGACACGATCTCTGATGCGCAGAACCCTATTCGAGAGCCTGACGCAGCCGCCGTTGACGGAAGCGCCGCCGGCCGCCGACGACGCAGCGCTCGCCGAATTGGCGGCGGGCGTCGAGCGCGCGGCGCGGCGCCGACTCGGCCGAAGCCTCGCCATCCGCCAGGTCGATGCCGGCTCCTGCAACGGCTGCGAACTCGAAATTCACGCGCTCAACAACGCGTTCTACGATCTGGAGCGGTTCGGCCTGCGTTTCGTCGCCTCGCCGCGCCACGCCGACGTGCTGCTCGTCTCCGGGCCGGTCACCCGCAACATGCGCGAGGCGCTCGAGCGTACCTACCGGGCGACGCCGGACCCGAAATGGGTCGTCGCGGTCGGCCATTGTGCGGCCGATGGCGGCATTTTTGCCGGCAGCTACGCCGTCGTCGGCGGCGTCAACGCGGTCGTTCCGGTCGATCTGCATATCGGCGGCTGCCCGCCAACACCGAGTGCGCTTCTGAAGGGACTGATTGCACTGTTAGAGGGTGCCCGATAGGCGTTCCCCGGAGCGGCCTCGGGCTGATGTTTCATACATTAGGTAGAAATCCGTAATTGCTGCCGGTTTATTTGCCCCGCTTATCGGGCAAAATGGCTGAAGCGATCGTATTTCTTTGCCCGCGAACGGGTTTCAAAGTTCAGGGCTTGGCAGAGGGTCCCCTGGACGGCACCACCTCAGTGTCGGTGGAGTGCCCGTTCTGCAACAGCGTCCATCTGGTGAAACCCTTGGCCGGCAGCGGGCAAACCGGCGGCGGTTCCGGGCAAAGGAATCCGCCGGTCACGTAAGTCGGCACTGAACTTCGTAACCGGTCGCCAAGCGGTGCCAACGGATCTTAGCTCGCCTCGCGCAGCTTCACCGCGCCTTCGAGGTCGACCGAGACGAGCTGCGACACGCCGCGCTCGGCCATGGTGACGCCGTAGAGGCGATTCATGCGCGCCATGGTGATCGGATTGTGGGTGATGATGACAAAGCGCGTGTCGGTCGAGCGCGTCATTTCGTCGAGCAGGTCGCAGAAGCGCTCGACGTTGTAGTCGTCGAGCGGCGCATCGACTTCGTCGAGGATGCAGATCGGCGCCGGATTGGTCAAGAACACGGCGAAGATCAAAGCGAGCGCAGTCAGCGCCTGCTCGCCGCCGGACAACAACGACAGCGTCGCCGGCTTTTTGCCGGGCGGCTTGGCCATGATTTCGAGGCCGGCTTCGAGTGGGTCCTCGCTCTCGATCAGCTGCAGTTCGGCGTTGCCGCCGCCGAACAGTTCGGTGAACAGCTTCTTGAAATTGTCGTTGACGATCTTGAATGAGGCCAAGAGCCGCTCGCGGGCCTCGTGATTGAGGCTGAGGATGCCCTGCCGCAGCCGCCGGATCGCCTCGATCAGATCGTCGCGCTCGGTGGTGAGCTTTTGGTGCTGCCCCTCGACGTCGCGTAATTCCTGCTCGGCCAACAAATTCACCGAGCCGAGCCGCTCGCGCTCGGCGCGGATGCGCTCGATCTTGGCTTCGACGTCGGCGATCGAGGGAAGCTCGGCGCCGGGCTTGAGTTCGGCGACTTCCGCTGCGGCGGCCGGTTCGACGGAAAGCGAGTCGCGGATTTCGTGCTCGATATCGGCCAGCCGCCGCTTGGCGGCGTCGTGGCGTTCCTCGCCGCGCGCCGCTTCAGCGCGCGCTTCGCCGACGGCCTCGAGCGCAAGCCGCGCCACTTTGTCGGCCGCGGCAAGGTCGTTTTCGGCCGCCGCCAGCCGGTCGGCGGCGGCGCGGCGTTCGGCGGAGGCGGTCTCGACCTCGCCGATCAGCGCCTGGCGCTGTGCGGCGAATTTCTGCGGCGCGTTTTTCAGCTCGCCGCGTTCGGCCGTGGCCTCGTCGGTGCGTTGCCCGAGCGTGCCGATCTGCGCCGCCGCGTTATCCCTGCGGTCGTTCCAGCCCGCCCGCTCCGCGGCGATGGCCTCGAGTCGGCGATTGGCAAGCTCGGATTCGCGGGCAACGGCCTGCGCCTGGCCGCGCAACTCGGCGCAAGCCGCGCGCTCGCGCGCGATCACTTCGTTGACCGTGGCAAGCTTGCTTTCGATCGCGCTCGCGGCGGGCAGCGCAGCCAGCGTTTGTTCCGCTTCGCTCTTGGCAGTTTGGGCCTCGTCGCGGCCGGCGCCGATGCGCTGCTTGGCTTCCTTGAGCGCCGAGACGCGCGCGGCGTTGCGGGAAATTTCCCGCTCGGCGGCGGCGTGATCCTCGCGCGCAAGATCGGTGAAGCGCTGCGCTTCGCGCCAGCGCGCCCGCGTCTCGGTCTCGGCGGCGGCGGCCGCGGCCAACGCGGCTTGTGCGGCCTCGACGACGCGCCGTTTCGCCTCGGCGTCGGCGCGGGCGGCGGCGAGCTCGCCCTCGATCGCTTCCAGCCGGCCGCGTTCGGCAAGCCGGCGCGCCGCGCCGGTCGGCGCGTGTGCCGCCACCGCGAAGCCGTCCCAACGCCACAAATCGCCCTCGCGCGAGACCAGCCGCTGGCCGGGCTTGAGCTTCGCCGCAAGACGAGGCCCGTCGGCGCGCTCGACAATGCCGATCTGGGCGAGCCGGCGGCCGAGTTCCGCGGGCGCTTCGACGTAATGCGACAGCGCGGTTACGCCGTCCGGCAGGTTGGGATCGGCTGCGTCGCGCTCGGCGCCGCCCCAATGCATCGGTGCCGACGTGCCGACCGGCGCATCGAGATCGTCACCGAGCGCGGCGCCGAGCGCCTTCTCGTAGCCCGTCGTCACCGTGATCGCGTCCATCACCGGCGGCCACAGGTTTTTGCTCTCGACCGCGAGCAGTTTGCCGATGGTCTTGGCCTCGGTTTCGAGCCGCTGCACGTTGCGCTCGGCGGCGGCGAGCGGGGCGCCGGCGGCGTCGAGCTCCTCGCGCGCGTGCCGATGCGCCGCCTCGGCGGCTTGCGCGGCGCTTTCGGTTTCGGCAAGCGCCGATTGCGCGCCGGTAAGCCCCTCGGTCAGCGCCGTCAAGTCGGGCGCGCCGATGTCGGTGGCGGCCAGTCCGGCGTCGATATTGGCGAACTCGGCCTCGAGCCTCGCCGCGCGCTCGCTGTGGTCGCGCAACGCGGCCTGCAGCTGATTGCGCCACGCGGTAAGGTCGGCCAGCGCGCCGGTCAATTCGGCGAAGGATTGTTCGGAACGCGACAGCGCGGCGTCGGCCAGGGCAACGCGGCTGTTGGCTCCGGTAAGCCGCGCCTCGGTCTCCTGCGCCACGGCCGCGAGCGCCTTGTCTTCGGCGTCGAGCCGGCCCAGCGCCGCCTCGGCGTCCGCCGCCAGCGCCCGCTCGCGCCCAAGATCGGCGGCGAATTGCTCAATGCGGCGCTCGAGCTCGCCGATACGCTCCTTGGCGCGCGTCTCTTCGCGCTCGAGTGTTTCCCGCGCAATGATGAGACGCTGCAGGCCCGCCGCGGCCTTGGCCTCGGCCTCGCGCAAAGCCGGCAGCGTCGCGGCGATTTGCGCCTGCTCCGTCGAGGTCGCAGCCTGCTCGCCGGTGCGCGCGGCGACGACGCGGACGGCCTCGTCCTTGGCCTGCCCGGTGTCGGCGACCTCGGCATGCGCCGCGACCCAGCGCAAATGCATGAGCAGCGCTTCGGTGCGGCGCACCTGGCCGGAAATATTGCGATAGCGCACCGCCTGGCGCGCCTGGGTCTTCAGCGCCGCGACCTGGGCGGCGAGCTGGCCGATTACGTCTTCCAGCCGCGCCAGATTGTGCTCGGCGGCGCGCAGCCGTAACTCCGCTTCGTGGCGGCGCGCATGCAGCCCGGAAATGCCGGCGGCCTCTTCCAGCACGCGGCGGCGCTGGTCGGGCCGCGCCTGGATGATTTCGCCGATGCGGCCCTGGTGCACCAGCGCCGGCGACCGCGATCCGGTCGAGGCGTCGGCGAACAGCATGGCGACGTCGCGGGCGCGCACCTCGCGGCCGTTGATGCGGAAGATGGAGCCCTGCTCGCGCATGATGCGGCGCGACACTTCCAGCGCGTCGAACTCGTTGAAGGCGGCCGGCGCCTTGCGGTCGCTGTTGTCGATCGCGACCGCGACTTCGGCATGATTGCGCGCCGGCCGTTCGGTGTTGCCGGAAAATATGACGTCGTCCATCTCGGCGGCGCGCATCGCCTTGTGCGAGGCTTCGCCCATCACCCAGCGCATCGCTTCGACCAGGTTGGATTTGCCGCAGCCGTTCGGGCCGACGACCCCGGTCAGCCCCGGTTCGATGGCAAAGTCGGTGGGTTCGACGAAGGATTTGAAGCCGATCAGGCGCAGCCGCGTGAGCTTCATTCGCTTGGCAAGTCCAGTTCCCGAGCTGCAGCCGCGCAGAGAATCATAAAGCGCTCGCACCGAGAGGTTTTGCCCTGTTGGCGTGGGGGTGGCTGCCGCATCGGCGCGGAGAATGAATCGTCGGGACTCCGAGCGCAACAAGGGGAGGAGAATTATCCAGTCTTTCGCGCCGCAACCGGCCTTCCGGCGGCTCCCCCGGCGCCGTCGCGGCCACCGCGATCGGGGCAAAAAAACCCTTATCCTTCCTTGAGATAGGGGTCGATTTCTTTCGCCAATTGGTCGATCGAGAGGTCGCCCACGAACTTCTTGCCGTTGATGAAGAAAGTCGGCGTCGAATTGACCCCGAGCTTCTCGACGGCGCGGTCGCGGACCTCCTGGATGCCGTCGAGCAGCTTCTGATTCGCCAAGCACTGGTTGAACTGGTCCTCGCTGAAACCGAACTGCTTGGCGATTGCCTTGAGCGGCGGGACCGGTTCCTTGACGATCCACTGCGACTGCTTGGCGAACAGGGTCTCCACGATCGGCATATATTTGTCCTTGCCGCCGCACAGCGCGATCATGAATCCGGCCGCGGCAAGCTGGTCGAGCGGGAAGGTGCGCAGCGTGTAACGTACCTTGCCGGTGTCGATGTAGCGCTTTTGCAGCTCGGGAAACGTCGTCTCGGAGAAATGCGCGCAATGCGGGCACGTCATCGAGGCATATTCGATGATCGTCACCGGCGCCTTATCGGAGCCGAGCATCATGTCGCCATTGGGACCGGCATCGGCGAGGTCGGCCGCCGACGGCATGTCGTCGGCCTTGGCCGGACCGCTCAGCGGCGGCAGTGCGGCCGCCCCGGCAAGCGCAAAGCCGGAGCCGGCCAGGAACAATTCACGACGATTGAGCGTCACAACAGGCTCCTCATGCGAACCGGTGTTTGGTCGGGGAATTCTCGCAATAACAATGTGGCATTAGCGCGCCGCCGCGCCAAGGGCCCCAAATGTCCGTGCGGCGAGCGCGTTACGGCCGTTTGATCGCCGCGCCAAGCCGCGCCAGCGCGTCGCGCAGCTCCTCGTCGCCGACGCCGCCGAGGCTCTCGGCGACGCGCGCCGCGGCGGCCGGATCGAAGCCGCGTACTGCCCTGCGCACCCCATGCTTGAGCGGCGCCTGGCGCAAAGCGAGCCGCGCCACCGCGCGCCAGCCGAAAAAGCGATTGACGCGTTCGCAAATCACTTCGGCGAGATGCTGGATTTCGATCGCCGCCGGACCTTCGACCCGCAGCACCAGCGTTCCGGGTTCGCGCTCTTCGCCCTCGGCCGGTCGCGTCCATTGGATTTTGACCGGCTCGCTATGGGCGGCGATGTCCACCCCGACGATGTCGGGCCACCGCGTCACCAGTTCCGCCGACGCGAAACCTTGCCGCGCAAAGCTGTCGCCGACAACCTTGCCGACGAGGTCGCGCAACGGCTTGGCGAAGGCGCCCGAGGGCTTGTTCATGGCGGAACGCTCTGTCATGGCTCGCGCGATGACTCTAGCAGCGGCAAGGTCGGACCGACAGCGCGCACAGCGCGCAGCTGCGATTTCGTCACCGCAACCCACCGATCTCCTGGCCTGGTACGACCGCCATCGCCGCACCCTGCCGTGGCGGGCGCCGGCCGGCCGGCGCGCCGATCCTTACCGCGTCTGGCTTTCCGAAATCATGCTGCAGCAGACCACGGTCAAGGTGGTTGAGCCCTATTACGCGCGGTTTGTGGCGCGCTGGCCGGATTTTGCCGCGCTTGCTGCGGCGCCACTCGACGATATTCTCAAAGCCTGGGCCGGACTTGGCTATTACGCCCGGGCCAGAAACCTGCACGCCTGCGCGCGCGCGATCGTCGAGCGCCACGGCGGTCAAATGCCGGCCAGCGAAGCGAAGCTGCGCGAACTCCCCGGCATCGGCCGCTATACGGCGGCCGCCATTGCCGCGATCGCGTACCAACAGCCGGCAACGCCGGTCGACGGCAATATCGAGCGGGTCATCGCCCGGCTTTATGCGGTCGGGTCGCCGCTGCCGGCGGCCAAGCCGGAGATTTTCCGCCTGGCGCAGGCGCTGACGCCGCAACGCCGCCCCGGCGACTTTGCCCAGGCCATGATGGATCTCGGCGCCACCATCTGCACGCCGAAGACGCCGGCTTGCGCGTTCTGCCCGTGGAGCGGGGATTGCGCGGCGCATCGGCGCGGCGAAGCCGACAGCTATCCCCGGCGCACGCCCAAGCGTGAAGGGGCGTTGCGCCGCGGCGCCGCCTTTGTCGTGCGCCGGGCGGACGGCTTCGTCCTGGTCCGCGCCCGCGCGGCAAAGGGGCTCCTTGGCGGCATGACCGAAGTGCCAACAACGGAGTGGGCGACGAATTTTGCGGAAGCGGATGCGTTCAGCTACGCGAGGCGACTCTTTTCACCTCTCCCCGGTGGGGAGAGGTCGGCTTCCGCCGACAAAATCGGCGGAAGCCGGGTCAGGGGGAAAGAGCGGCGCAATTCTGCAACGTCGGTCCCCCCTCACCCCGACCCTCTCCCCACTGGGGAGAGGGAGATCGCGTGGCGCCGCCTTGCCGGCATCGTGCGCCACGTCTTCACGCATTTTCCGCTGGAACTGACGGTTTATTGCGCCGATGTGGCGGCAGCCACGTCCGCGCCCAACGGCACACGCTGGGTCGCGCTGCAAGATCTCTCCGGCGAAGCCTTGCCAAGCCTGATGCGCAAGGTCGTTGCGCATGCGCTGGACGGATCGGCTAGAGCGCCGCTCAAATCCGGAAAGGACCGACCATGACACTCTCGGTAACCGCGCGATGACGACACAGCCGGGAATACTCGCAATCTTTCATCAATGCCGGCCCGGCCGCGAGGCCGAATTCGAAGCCTGGTATCAGGGCGAACATCTGATCGAGCGGCTTTCAGTGCCGGGCTTTCTGTTCGGCCGCCGCTATAAGGGCATGGCCGGCACGGCCGGCTATTTCTGTTTCTATCTGGTCGAAACGCCTGCGGTGCTCACCTCGAAGCCCTATCTGGAACGGCTCGATAATCCCACGCCGATGACGCGCAAGATGATGGCCGAAGTCTTCGTCGGCATGAATCGCACCGTGTGCGCCCGCCTGTCGCGGGGCGGCCGGTTCCGCGGCGCGTTTGCCGCGATCGCCCGGTTCAACCAAAGGCAAGATGACGCGGCGCTGTCGGACGCATTGGAGAAATTTACCGGCGACCTCGCAGTCGCGGGCGGCGAGATCTGGGTCGCGGTGGATGCCGCGGGCATGCCGGTATCGCAGGAAGAACGCTTGCGCGGCGGCGACAACAAGATTGCCGGCGCGCTGATGATCGAAACGCTTTACGAGCACGATGCCGAAGCCGTCGTCGCGCAATTGAAAAAGCAATTCCCGCAAGCCGATATCGGTCTGTTTCAATCGCTCTGCGAAATCGGACGGGGGGATTTATGAAAACGCTGCTGCCGCTTGCCGAAACGATCGCGCAGCGTTTGATCGCGCGCCATGAGACAATCGCTATCGCCGAGTCGTCGACTGGCGGGCTCATCGCCGCCGCCTTGCTCGCTGTACCGGGCGCCTCGGCCTATTTCCTCGGCGGCGCCGTGATCTACACGAAAACCTCGCGCGCGGCGCTGCTTGGCATCGGCGATGCCGACATGGCGGGCTTAAGGCCGGCCACCGAAGCTTATGCGCTTCTTCTGGCGCGGCGCATGCGCGAGCGGCATGCTGCGGTGTGGGGCCTGGGCGAAACCGGCGCGACCGGACCGACCGGCAACCGCTACGGCGATCCGGCGGGGCACACCTGCATTGCGGTTGCCGGTCCGACCGAGCGCGCCGTCACACTACGCACCAATAGCGCCGAGCGGCTTTTGAATATGGAGACCTTCGCCAGGCGCGCGCTGGAGCTGCTTTTAGAGGTCATACCGGCGTAACGGCCTTGCGGACGCATACTCATTGACGCCCAATGTCCGCTTTCGGAGTGTGCGTTCAACCGGTCAGTGCAACACCGCTTGTAGTCTATCGGCTGGCGTTTCGAAGCCCAAGGTCTTTCGCGGACGTTGATTGAGCCGCAGAGCAATGGCGTTCAGATAACTCTGAGAGATGCGCGAGAAATCGGTTCCTCTCGGGAAGTACTGACGGAGCAGCCCGTTGGTGTTCTCGTTTGAGCCGCGCTGCCAGGGACTGCGTGGATCACAGAAGTAGACCTGGACGTTGGTGGCAACCGTGAAGCGCTTGTGGGCATGCATTTCTTTGCCTTGATCCCAGGTCAGGGAGCGGCGCAACTCCTCAGGCAGTTTGCCGATGTGTCTGGCAAGCGCAGCGACAACAGTCGTCGTGTCCTTACGGGGAATCTTGACGAGCATCGTGAAGCGGGTATTGCGCTCAACGAGAGTGGCGATGTGCGTGTCGTTCGCTCCGGTAAGAAGGTCTCCCTCCCAATGCCCGGGCACAGCGCGATCTTCGATCTCGGCGGGTCGCTTGCGGATGGAGACCATATCGAGGATATGCCCCTGTCCACTCTTCGCGTTGTGGCTCTTGGGGTGACGCATCCGCCGCGCCGTACGCAACTGCGCCGTCAGCTCCTTCTTCAGCACACCGCGGGTCTGGATGAAGAGGCTGCGATAGATCGCTTCGTGGGAGATCTGCATGTCTCGGTGGGTTGGGAACTCCTGCTTCAGCCAGCCGGAGATCTGCTCCGGCGACCATTGCAGCGCGAGCTTCTGCGCCACACGCCATCGTAGCTCCCTATGGCGCGCCAAACGACAAGGCTTCGGGCGCAACGCCCGCGCCCAGGCTCGCCGATCGGCTAGGTTTGCACGATAGGCCTGACTGCCGCCGTTGCGCCTGATCTCCCGGCTTACCGTCGATGGTGCTCGTCCGAGACCCTGGGCGATCTGCCGGATCGACCGGCCCACCGCAATGCCACGGGAAATCTCTTCGCGTTCCCCAAGCCTTAGTGCCGCCAAGGCTCTCCGGCGCGGCGCCGGCACGATGCCTCCATGGAGCACTACAATCCGCTCAACGCCGGTCTTGTTCTTCCTTTCCAGCGCCCGCGAGATGGCCGCAGCACTTTGCCCGTTCTTCCATCGCTCCCACAGCTCGGCCTTCTGCGCTGCCGTGAACCAAATCCGAGACGTCACCATGGCGCACCTCCTCACCTCGTAAGATTAGAAGGTGTTGCGCTGACTGCTTGAATCCGCCGAGGCAAACCGGACATTGAATCGACGCTGCGGAATGTCGGTTAATGACCCTGGCTGTGTGAAAACGCGCTGGATGTGATTCACTCTGCGGTGTGATTCTGCCGTTGCGGAGGGATCGGATGAGGCGCTTCGTTGAGGGGATTGATCGCGGGCAGGCGACGCTGT
>Ga0187769_10001353_pt1 | contig 13959 bp, 10 predicted proteins | sample 0116_SJ02_MP02_1_FD_133140 | JGI IMG/M metagenome (GOLD analysis project Ga0187769, IMG submission 133140) | Tropical peat soil microbial communities from peatlands in Department of Meta, Colombia - 0116_SJ02_MP02_10_MG | ecosystem: Environmental > Terrestrial > Soil > Wetlands > Peat | place... | reverse complement strand
GGCCGTAGCCAGAACAACGCTGATGAGCTTTTTCATGGACGTAGTATTCCTAAAAGACATGAGACAAACCATTGCAGCTGGGCCAAACCTCTACCAGGCCCTTAGATGCGGTTGCGGGCGGGAAGTTCAAGCGGTGCCCTTGCGGCGCACGAAAACTTCGATCATAAATCCAGCGCCGGGTCGGAGGCCGCCAGCGCATCGGACTCGGGCCAAAGCGGCGGCAATTCTGTAAACATCTTCAGAATCGGCGCCAGACGGCCCTCGCGTACGAGGGCGGTGGAGTGTTCGATGTCGGGCGCCAGATAGCGGTCCCGTGGCATGGCCGGGCACTGCACACGCAGCAGACTGCAGGCTTTTTCAAGCGCCGCGGAGCTGCGCAAAGGCCGCAGGAACTCCAGCGCCTGGGCGGCGGCGAGCAGCTCAATACCCAAAATGCACGCCGTGTTGTCGACGAGCCGCTGCAGGCGACGTGCGGCAAACGCTGCCATGGACACGTGATCTTCCTGATTGGCCGAGGTCGGCAGGCTATCGACGCTGGCCGGGTGCGCGAGCGACTTGTTCTCGCTGGCCAGCGACGCGGCGGTAACGTGCGCGATCATGAAGCCGCTGTTGAGGCCCGGCTCGGCACTGAGAAACGGCGGCAGACGAGACACGCTCGAGTCGATCAGCATCGCGATGCGCCGCTCGGCGATGGCACCGACCTCCGCGATGGCCACTGCCATCGCGTCGGCCGCCAGCGCGACGGGCTCGGCGTGAAAGTTGCCACCCGCAAGCAGCACGCCGTCTTCGGCAAAGACGAGCGGGTTGTCGGTTACCGCGTTGGATTCGCGCAGCAGCACCCGCGCGGCGTGGCGCAGCTGATCGAGGCATGCCCCGACGACCTGCGGCTGACAGCGCAGGCAGTACGGATCTTGCAGCCGATCGTCCCCGCGCAGATGGGACTGGCGAATCGCGCTGCCTTCCAACAAGGCGCGGTAGTAGCGTGCCGCATCGATCTGACCGGGATGACCGCGCAGACGGTGGATCCGCGGATCAAAGGGGCCATCGCTTCCCCGCGCCGCGTCCACCGTCAGCGCGCCGATAACGAGGGCCGCCTCCATCACGGGTTCGAATCGAAACAGGGCATGCAAGGCCAGCGCAGTCGAGGTCTGGGTTCCGTTGATCAGCGCCAAGCCTTCCTTCGCCTGCAAGCGCAGCGGGGCCAAGCCGTTTTGCGCCATTGCTTCTTGCCCCGGTACGCGCAGCTCGTCGACCAGAAACTCGCCTTCTCCGAGCAAGGCGAGGGTCATGTGCGCCAGGGGAGCGAGATCCCCCGACGCGCCGACCGATCCCTGCGACGGTACGTAGGGAGTCAGACCGGCATTGACGGCGCCCAGCAGCGCATCGACCACCGCTTCGCGTACGCCGGAGTAGCCGCGCGCAAGGCTTGCCGCCTTGAGCACGAGCATCAGTCGGACCACGGCCGGCGCCAGCGGTTCTCCAACCCCGGCACTGTGGGAGCGGATCAGGTTGAGCTGCAGATGTTCGAGCTCGGAGTCGCCGATGCGCTGATCGGCGAGCTTGCCAAAGCCGGTATTGATGCCGTAGACGGGTTCATGGCTGCGCGCCACCCGCTGCACGAGCTCCGCGCTGGCGCGAATCCGCTGGCGCGGTTCGTCATGCATGCGCAGCTGCACGCTGCCGGCGTGAATCGAGCGCAGCTGCCCCAGCGTCAATGCACCGGGGACAATCGGCAACTCGTGCGTCATCGGCGCTTCAGCATCGGAAGCTGCAATCCGCAGGCGCGCGCCGTCTCTATGGCCTCGGCGTAACCCGCATCGGCGTGACGCATGACGCCGGAGGCCGGATCATTCCACAGCACGCGTTCGATACGCCGCGCCGCATCGGCCGTGCCATCGCAAACCACGACCACGCCTGCGTGCTGCGAATACCCCATACCGACGCCACCGCCATGGTGCAACGAAACCCAGGAAGCGCCGCTCGCGGTGTTGAGCAAGGCGTTGAGCATGGGCCAGTCAGAGACCGCGTCCGAGCCATCGAGCATCGCCTCCGTCTCCCGATTGGGTGAGGCGACCGAGCCCGCATCCAGGTGGTCGCGCCCGATGACGATGGGCGCCTTGAGTTCGCCCGTGCGGACCATTTCGTTAAAGGCAAGCCCCGCTCGCTCTCGCTCCCCGAGGCCGATCCAGCAGATCCGCGCGGGCAAACCCTGAAATGCGATGCGCTCCTGCGCCATGTCGAGCCAGCGGTGCAGGTGGACATCGGAAGAAAAGAGCTCGCGCATCTTGCGGTCCGTGCGCCGTATATCCTCCGGGTCCCCGGAGAGCGCCACCCAGCGAAACGGCCCCTTGCCCCGGCAAAACAGGGGTCGTATATATGCGGGCACAAAGCCGGGAATGTTGAAGGCTTCGACTACGCCCTGGTCCTTTGCGACTTGTCGAATGTTGTTGCCGTAGTCGAAAGTCGGCACGCCCAGCGCCTGCAGCGCCAGCATGGCGCGCACGTGCGTCGCGCAGCTTTGCGCGGCTGCCCGTACAAGATTGGGGTGCTCTTGGGCGTCGGCCTGTGCCGAGAGCCAACGCTCTACGCTCCAGCCCGCTGGCAGATAGCCGTTGACCAAGTCGTGCGCGGAGGTCTGGTCGGTCACCAGATCCGGCCGCGGGCCACCCGCGCGCGCCCGCTGGGCCAGCTCGGGCAGGACCTCGGCGGCGTTTCCCAATAGCGCGATCGATACCGCGCGTCGCTCTCGGGTGTACTGCGCAATGCGACCGAGCGCATCGTCGAGGTCGGATGCTTGTTCGTCCAAATACCGCGTGCTCAGACGAAAGTCGATGCGGTTTTGCCGGCATTCGATGATGAGCGAGCTGGCCCCCGCGAAACTCGCTGCCAGCGGTTGGGCCCCACCCATTCCACCGAGCCCGGCGCTCAGGATCCAGCGACCCGCGAGCGTGCCACCATAGTGGCGCCGGCCGGCCTCGGCAAACGTTTCGTAAGTGCCCTGCACGATGCCCTGACTGCCGATGTAAATCCAGGAGCCGGCCGTCATCTGGCCGAACATCATCAGGCCCTTACGATCGAGCTCATGAAAATGTTCCCAGGTCGCCCAGTGCGGCACCAGGTTGGAGTTGGCGATCAATACCCTCGGCGCCTGCTCGTGCGTGCGAAACACCCCAACGGGCTTGCCCGACTGAACCAGTAGGCTCTCGTCGGGTTCGAGGTCGCGCAAGGTCCGCAGAATCGCGTCGAAGCACTCCCAGTTACGGGCGGCCTTGCCGATGCCGCCATAGACGATGAGCGCATCTGGGTTCTCCGCCACCTCTGGGTCCAGGTTGTTCTGGATCATTCGGTACGCGGCCTCGATCTGCCAGTTGCGACAGCTCAGCGTGGAGCCCCTTGGTGCGCGCACCGGCCTTGGTTCGCTGGTCGCGCTCCGGCTCGAGTCCTCCATCGTCCTGATTTCTCCACGAGTGGCGTCATTTCTGAGGAACAGGCACACTGTACTACGAGGAGCATGATGGCGACGATTTGGCACAACGCAACATTGGCGGCGATGAGCGATGAGGCCCCCGAGCGCATTGTCGAGCACGCCGCTTTGGTCGTGCAGGGCGACCGCCTGGCTTGGGTGGGGTCGCTCGAGCAGCTGCCCCGGCAGCTGCGCGATGAGGCAACGCGCGAAATCGATCTGGCCGGAGCCCTGGTTACGCCGGGTCTGATCGACTGCCATACGCACATCGTCTATGCCGGCGACCGTGTACATGAATTCGAGATGCGTCTGCAGGGTGCAAGCTACGAGGAAATCGCGCGCGCAGGCGGCGGAATCCGCGCCACGGTGACGGCAACGCGCCAGGCCGACGAGCAGCGACTGTATGCACAGTCCTCCAAGCGTCTGCACGCCCTGCTGGAGCAGGGCGTAACAACCATCGAAATCAAATCCGGCTACGGCTTGAGCTGCGCGCACGAGGCGCGCATGCTGCGCGTCGCGCGCCGCCTCGGCCAGGACCACGCCGTGAGCGTGCGCACCAGTTATCTCGCTGCTCACACGGTGCCGCCCGAATTCGACGGTCGGGCCGACGAGTACGTGGACGCACTCTGCCAGTGGCTGCCGCAGCTCCATGCCGAGGGGCTGGTCGACGCGGTCGACGCGTTTTGTGACGCGGTCGGCTTTACGCTTGCGCAAACGCGCCGGGTTTTCGAGGCGGCGCGCGCCCTGCACTTGCCGCTGCATCTGCACGCCGAACAGCTCGGCAACCAACACGGCGCCGCCCTTGCGGCGCGCTTCGGCGCCCTATCTTGCGACCACCTGGAGTATCTTGACGCCGATGGCATACAGGCGATGGCCGCGCACGGCACGGTCGCGGTCTTGCTACCGGGTGCGTATTATTTTCTGGGGGCGCCGCAACCGCCGCCCGTAGCCCAGTTGCGCACGGCCGGAGTGCCCATTGCAATTGCGACCGACCACAACCCGGGCAGCTCACCCGTTCTCTCGCCGCTACTCGTGCTCAACATGGCTTGTGTCCTGTTCGGACTCACCTCCTGGGAGGCCCTGCGAGGATTTACGGCAAATGCGGCCCGTGCCCTCGGGCTCAATTCCACCCGCGGGGCGCTCACGGCGGGCCGGCGTGCCGATTTTGTCGTCTGGGACGCTGCCCACCCGGGCGAGTTGGCGTATTACGTTGGACGCAATCCTTGCCAACACCGGATCTACGGTGGTGAGGAGTGCGACGCCGGCACTTCGCTAGGACACACACCGCTATGAACTCGGAGGTTTTCGAACTGCGTCGCGGCAGCACGCCGCTGCTCGTCAGTCTTCCGCACGTGGGCACGCAAATTCCCGACGCACTGCGAACGGCCTTCGTCGAGCGCGCCTTGTGGTTGGAGGACACGGACTGGCATCTGGAATCGCTCTACGATTTCGTCGGCGAGCTCGGGGGCACTCTGATCGTCCCGCAATTTAGCCGCTATGTGATCGATCTGAATCGCCCGCCGCACGATGCGCCGCTGTACGACGGCGGCAACAATACCGAATTGTGTCCGACACGCTTTTTCACGGGCGAACCTCTGTACCGTCCCGGTCGCGCGCCGGGTCCGGAGGAAATCGAGACGCGGCGCAGGCAGTACTGGCAGCCTTACCATGACGCGCTTGACCAGGAGTTGGGCCGTTTGCAGGCGACCCACGGCCACGCGCTGTTGCTCGATGCGCACAGCATTCGCTCGGAGCTTCCTTGGCTCTTCGAGGGCAAACTCCCCGACCTGAACCTGGGAACGGCAAATGGCAAGAGCTGCGCCGCCACCCTGCGCGACACCCTCGCACAGGTGCTGGCCAACGGCTCGCGCTACTCGCACGCCGTCGACGGTCGCTTTCGTGGAGGGTACATAACCCGGCACTACGGTCGCCCGGAGACCGGAATTCATGCGGTGCAACTCGAAGTGTGCTGGAGCTGCTACATGGAGGAATTGCCGCCCTACAGCCTGGACGAATCCCGAGCCGTCTATCTGCGGCCGCTGCTGCGCGAATTTGCCGCTTCGATGCTGTATTGGGCGGCACAGCATGGCTGAGCTCCCGTTGACCGGCTCGAAGCAAATGGGCAACGAGGCGCCGCACGAGCCCCCCGAGCTGCTTTGGGCGCCGCGGGCGTGGATAGGAGGCAAGTGGCAAGACGCTGTGCTTCTGCGCGTCGGCGCCGACGGCAACTGGGCCGAAATTCAAATTGGCGCTGACGCCGCGCCACAGGCCGTTGTTCTGGGTGGTCCAGCGCTCCCGGGGCTTGTCAATGCCCACAGCCATTGCTTTCAGCGCGCCTTCGCAGCCATGGCCGAGCGCCGCGGCCTGGAAGAAGACGATTTCTGGACTTGGCGCGAGCGCATGTATCAGGTGGCCTTGCGCATTGATCCGCAACAGCAGCGTGCGATCGCGGCCCAACTGTTTCTCGAAATGGTGCGCGGCGGCTATACGCAGGTCTGCGAATTTCACTATCTGCACAACGACACGGACGGCCGCGATTACACGGAGGACCGGGTGCGCATGGCTCGAGGCATTGTCGAGGCGGCGCACGAGGTCGGCATTGGTCTGACACTGTTGCCGGCGCTCTATGAGCGCGCGGGCTTCTCCCAGCCCTCGCTGCGCGAGGACCAGCGACGCTTTCGCGCCGATGCGGACGCGGTCGTGGCGATGCGCGATGCGCTGCGCGCTTCGCCGCCGTACGACGCCCAAGCAGCGGCGAAGCCATCGCCCCTGAACGTCGGTCTCGCAGTGCATTCGCTGCGCACGGCGACACCCGCGGGGCTCAATCGGCTGCTTGCCCAAGGCGATGACGCACCCATTCACATTCACGTCGCAGAGCAATTCCAGGAAGTCGACAGTTGCCTGTCTGCAACAGGGCTGCGACCCATCGAGTGGCTGTGCCGGCACACCGCGCTCGACCGCCGCTGGCAACTGGTGCACGCAACCCACAGCTCTCCTGGCGAAATCGAGGCCATTGCGCGAAGCGGTGCCGGCGTCGTACTTTGTCCCAGCACGGAGGCCAACCTGGCCGACGGGGTCACCGATTTGACCGGATGGCTAAAGCAAGGCCTGCCGCTGTCGGTCGGCTCCGACAGTCAGGTCACGCGATCGGCCATGGAGGAGCTGCGCCTGCTCGAGTACGCGCAGCGGCTCACCAAGCGTGTGCGCTGCGTGGCTGCGGCCCCGCAGCAGCAGCAGCCGTCGACGGCCGAGCGTCTGTGGTCACGCGCTCTCGAAGGCGGCGCGCAGGCCGCGGGCTTTGCGCGCTGGGGATTGCAAGTCGGGGCGCGCGCCGATTTGTTGGTCGTGGATACGAACACACCCGCACTGCTTGGCGTACCCGCCTCGTACACATTGGACGCGCTGGTTTTCAGCAGTCCGATCCGTCCGTTTCGCGATACGTTGGTCGCGGGGCGCTGGGTCACACGCAACCACCACTGTAGCGCGGCCGATCGCATCGGAGCGCGTTTCGTCGATGCGATGCAGCAGATCTGGCAAGGCAAGGTGGACTGACGGCGGGAGCCGCGTACGGGGCGCTCGGTACGTTTTCGCTCTCGCAACGCCTACGTCAACGCGACGGCAACGCTCAGGGTGACGGACAAAAGCACGACGAGCAGCGCCGACGTACGCCAGCGAGCCAGGACCAGGACCCCCAGGGCAGCGATGACGACGTCGCTCGGGGCGCGTACCGCACTGACCCACAGCGGATCGTAAAGCGCCGCGGCCAGCATCCCCACGACCGCGGCACACACGCCCGCGATGGCGCGCGCCGCCACCGGATGCAAGGCCAACGCCCCCCAGAGCGGCAATATGCCGGCAGCCAGCAAGAAACCGGGAAGAAAGGTCGCGACGAGTGCCACGGCCGCGCCCAGCAGACCGCCATCGCCGCCGGGAAGCCGCGCACCAAGATACGCGGAGAGCGCGAACATCGGGCCCGGCACCGCCTGCGCAGCGCCGTAGCCGGCCAGAAAATCTTCGGAGGAAATCCAGCCGGGCTTGACCAAGGCATCCTGCAGCAAGGGCAACACGACGTGGCCCCCGCCAAAGGCCAGGGCGCCCGTGCGAAAAAACGCATCGGCGTAGACGAGCAATCCGATGTGCGTGCGCGCGGCCAGCGGCAGGCATAGCAGCAAAGCCCCAAAGGCCGCGAGCAGCAGCCAAGCCGTGCCTGCTCCAAAAGGCACACCGAAGTCCCCGGCAAACGCGGGCCGAACCTTGCGACACACGACTGCGCCGCAGGCCGCGCCCAGCCCAACGACGAGCAACTGGGCCCAAGCCTGCCCGATGCTGAGCAAGATGATGGCGGAGGCAACCGCGATCAGCCGACGCTCGAGGTCCGGACAAAGCGCTCGGGCCATACCGACAAGACCGAACGCAACCACGGAAAGAGCGACGAGCTTCAGACCATGCACCGCGGCCTGGCCGACGACACCCGAGAGCAAGGGCAGCAGCGAAGCAAAAGCAAACAGCAGCAGCGCCGAGGGCGCAGTGAAGGCAACGAAAGCGGCCAATGCCCCGGGCCAGCCGGCACGCAAAAGACCCAGCGTGAACCCGAGCTTGCTGCTGCCGGGGCCGGGCAAGAATTGGCAAAGCGTCAGCAGATGCCCGAACTGTGTCTCGCTAAGCCAGGCGCGCCGCTCGACAAACTGCTGGCGAAAATACGCAAAATGCGCAATCGGGCCTCCGAAACAAGTGAACCCCAAGTGCAAGAACGCCCAGAATACTTCGCCGACGGTTCCCTTGACCATGGACCTACGGAACATCCCGCAATTCGAAGGCCGCAATGCGGCTTACATCGCGCACTGCGCTCTCGCAAGTATCGCGTCGCAGCGGGCCGTGGCCGCATTCGGGCGGCCTGGCGCACGATGCGGCGCGCCGACCATCGCCTGCAATGTGCGTCGATGCGAAGCCGGCCGGCGCCTCGGACGCAGGCAGCCGCACCAGAGGATGCACAGGCAACCCTGCGCTTTGCGATGGCATGCGTGGCCCCAGCGATCGCGATCGCGCAAAAGGAAAAAGACCTGTGCAACCGCATTCATTGGAGGTTTTCGAGGAGCTGCGTCGCCGACGTCACGGGTGGCAAACAGGTTTGATTGCGGCACACGTATGCCGCGGCTTGCCCGTCGACCGGATCGCGGCCCTCTCCTAGGGGGCTGTGCGCCGACAAGCTCAGGACCCGAGAGGGAAGGTACGTTCGGTGCACGGCCTCAATGAGCGCGGCGGCCCGCTCCTGGCCGCCCGCAAAGACGATGCTGGCCGCGCCCGCGCGCTCAAAATCGTGGGCCGCGAGCAGGTGGGCAAATCCAAAGGCGTTGCCCGCGGCGGCTCCTCGGTAGCGCGTCAGAACATGCTCGGCGCACTCCTTGTAGCTCTTTCGCCCAGACAGCTCATGGGCTCGCAGAAGCGCCAGCACGGTCTCCGAGGTTCCCGAAGGCCACGCGCTGTCAAACGGCGCCAGCGGCCGATGGATCAGCGGCGAAGTGCTGCGGCTCGTGAAAAACAGATCTCCATCCCAAAACTGCTCCAGGACGCAATCGAGCAGATCCAAAGCGCGGTCCAGATCGCATTTGTCAAACGCCGACTCATACAGATCGATCCGTGCATTGGCCAGAAAGCCGTAGTCATCGAGAAATCCCGGGACCTTGGCAACGCCATCGCGCCAAACCCGGTACACGCCGGCTTTGGGCATCGAGAGGTGCTTCTGCAGAAAGTCGGCAGCCTGTCGGCCCGCCTCCAGGTATTCGGCATTGCCGGCGGCCTGGTAGGCCGAGCACAGACCCTGAATCATGAGTGCGTTCCATGCCGTCAGGACGTTTTCATCGCGACCTGGTCGCACACGTGCGGCACGGGCAGCAAAAAGGCGCGCCCGTATTGCGTCGAGACGAGCCTGCTCCTCGTCGTTGAGGGTCACGCGTCGCTGCAATACCGAGCGGCCGTGCTCGAAGTTCCCCGGATCTTCGACGCCATAGGCCCGGGCCGCGAATGCGCCGTCCTCGGGGCCTAGCGCCTGCTGCAGCTCCTGCGGACTCCAGGCGTAGAAGCGCCCTTCCTCGCCTTCGCTATCGGCGTCCTCGCTCGCATAAAAGCCGCCTTCGGGATGCCGCAGATCCCGCAGTACGTACCCGATGCTGTCCTCAAAGACGCGTCGCCACGACGCGCGCCGGGTCAGCCGGTAGGCATCGGCGTAGAGCTTGACCAGCAGCCCGTTGTCGTAGAGCATTTTCTCGAAATGCGGAACCGTCCAGTGCGCATCGACGCTATAGCGTGCGAATCCGCCCCCGAGCTGATCGTAGATTCCACCGCTGGCCATGCCGTCGAGCGTGCACGCCACGGCCGCGAGCAGCTGCGGCTCTTGGGTGCGCGCATAGACACGTAGCATCAAGTCGAGGCAGCTTACGTTGGGAAACTTTGGCGCACGACCCAATCCCCCGTTTACCGGATCGGTATTGCGCGCAAAGGCCTGCGCCGCCTGCGCCGGCATATCAGGCGGCGGTGTGCCGGCGGAGGCAAAGAGCTGTTCGTCGTGGAGCCGAAAGCCCTGCAGAAACTGCCGGCAGTTTTCCCGAATCTCGTCCTGGCGTGAGCGCCAGGCTTCGATCAAACCCTGCAGCAGCCGGCCAAAGCCGGGTCGGCCGTAGCGCTCCTCGGGCGGAAAGTACGTGCCCGCGAAGAACGGCTCCTGATCGGGCGTGAGAAAAACCGTCAGCGGCCAACCGCCCGACTGCCCCATCATCTGCACGACACGCTGGTACAGATCATCGACGTCGGGTCGCTCCTGGCGATCGACCTTGATGTTCACAAAGTGTTCGTTGAGCAGCTGCGCGATTTGGGGGTTCTCAAAACTTTCGTGCGCCATCACGTGGCACCAATGGCAGGCAAAATATCCGACCGACAGGTGCACAGGTTTGTTCTCGGTGCGCGCACGCGCAAATGCCGCCTCGCCCCAGGGATACCAGTCGACGGGGTTATCGGCGTGCTGCAGCAGATAGGGAGAGGATTCTTTCGCTAGTCGATTTGGCATCTGACGCTTCCCCCGGCAGTCCAAGCGCGCCCCAGCTTCTGCGTCGCCTTCGTTCCCACCCGGCGCGCTTGCGCCGGGCACTGCACACCCGGTTAACCCAAAGCACTGGGGTTCACGTGCGCGCAACGAGTGCGACGACCCCGCGGCTCACCAGCAACCGTCTTGCGACGGGCGGCGCGGTGTCCGCGGGGGCGCACGGTTCCGAGAGTCGTTGCGCGACCCACCTGCGAACCACGTACAGATAATAGAATGCCGCCGGCTTGGCATGCGGGGCGGCGCGCGCGACGAAGTGGGTCGCTGGGCGGCGCACCACCGCCGCCTCGAACAGGGATCTCAAAGCGCGTTCCAAAAATGGTTATCACCCCGGAGGACTGGAGCGCGATCCGATTAACGCTGACGCTGGCGTTTGTCGTCACCGCTGTGCTGCTGCTGGCTGGCACCCCGATCGCCTGGTGGCTGGCCAACAGCAAGTCGCGCTGGCGCGGGCCTGTGTCCGCATTGATTACGCTGCCGCTCGTGTTGCCGCCGACGGTTCTGGGCTTTTATTTGCTTGTTGCGATGGGTTCCGGCGGCCCGGTCGGCCACCTGACCCAGGCCCTGGGATTGGGCTTGTTGCCTTTTCATTTTTCCGGGCTGGTCGTCGCTTCTGTCCTTTACTCAATGCCTTTTGTGGTTCAACCCATTCGCAACGCCTTTGAGGCCAGTGGCAAGCGACCGCTCGAGGTCGCGTCCTGTCTTCATGCCCGGCCCCTGGATGCATTTTTCAGTGTTGCTCTGCCGTTGGCGCGGCCGGGATTGATGGTCGGCGCAATTCTGGGGTTCGCGCACACGCTGGGCGAATTCGGCGTCGTGCTCATGATCGGCGGAAACATTCCGGGCGAGACCCAGGTGCTCTCGATTCAGATCTACAACCATGTCGAAGCGCTCGAATACACCCAAGCCCATTGGTTAGCCGGGAGCCTGCTCGTCATTTCCTTTGTCGTACTGATGGTCGTCTACCTCTACGACCCGAAACGTCGTGTGTTCTGAGATGATCCGCGCGCAATTCGACCTGGCGCTTACCAATTTCGTGCTGCGAGCACGGATGGAGGTACCTGCGCGCGGGGTCACCGCTTTGTTTGGTCCGTCGGGTTGCGGCAAGACGACTTTGTTGCGTTGCATTGCCGGCTTGGAGCCAAGGGCCCGCGGTTATCTGCAGATCGAATCAGAGACCTGGCAGGACGATGCGCAGAGAATTTTCTTGCCCACGTTCCGGCGATTGCTTGGCTTCGTCTTTCAGGAGCCGAGCTTATTTGAGCACCTCGACGTGCGCGGCAACTTGGAGTTCGGCTACGTGCGCACGCCAGCGGCGCAGCGCAAAATCACCTGGGAGCGCACCGTCGAGCTCCTCGACATCGGCCCGCTGTTGCACCGAATGCCGGGCCGCCTTTCAGGCGGAGAAAGGCAGCGGGTGGCAATTGCGCGCGCAGTCTTGGCGGGGCCCCGACTGCTGTTGATGGATGAGCCGCTCGCCGCCCTGGATGCGCAGCGCAAGCGCGAAATCTTGCCCTTCCTAGAGCGGCTGCAACAGGAACTGTCGATCCCTGTTTTATACGTAAGCCACCAAGTCGACGAAGTGACGCAACTGGTTGATTACCTTGTCTTGATTCGCGCCGGAGAGGTCGTTGCCAGCGGTCCGTTGGTGCAAATACTCGCCCGCGTGGACCTGCCGACGGCACAGGACGAGGAGGCGGGGGTCGTGATCGAGGCGCAAGCCGTAGCGCATGAAACGCGCCACCACCTCCTGCGACTGGAATTTCCTGGGGGGCAGTTGTACGTCCCGAGCGAGAAAATTGCGCTCGGACAGCGCGTACGCCTGCGAATCCAGGCACGCGACGTGAGCCTCGCGCTCTCGGAGCACCACGACAGCAGCATTTTGAACCGCTTCCCGGCGACCATCGTCGAACTTGCCCAAGCAGCCAATGCCGCGAACGTCATGGTTCGACTGGACGTGGGCGGAACGGCATTGCTTGCGCGAGTTACCCACCGGTCGCTCGAGCAGTTGCAAGTGCAAGTGGGCAGTAAGGTCTGGGCTCAGGTCAAGTCGGTGGCCTTGACGTCGTAGAAGTCGCGGGGTGTCGGCCCGGCCAATCCGGAAACCGCGACGGGGCGCAATGTCGCCCAATGGGCCGGGCGCACCATCGCAACACGCGCACGGTCATTAAACGGCAATACCTCCCCAGTAGGTTGTCTGTGTGCACCGGCGAAAGGGGCACCGGCCGCGAAATGCGCCCGACCGAACGAGGCGAAGGACGGTTGGCACGTACAAGGGGGGAAACGATGAAAAAACTGCGAACCAGAGTATTGGTCGGCGCTCTCATTTGTTGTCTTGCGGGTTTTACCGATATCGCAGCCGCGGGCGGCTCGCGGCCCGAGACGTTGGGCACGTCATTTCCGTCGGATTTTCCGGTCATCCAGAACTACTACCTCGGCGTGCCTGCCATCGGGTTTGGCGCACGCGGGCGGGTCGAACGCGTCCCGGTGATTTTTCTGCACGGCAATAACGACACGCCGTTTCCAACCCCGTGCAATCCTTTCGGTTACATCCACAATGCGGCTCAGTACTTCCTAAACCAGGGCTACCGCCCCTCGGAACTCTGGGGCGTGGGCTACCAAGGCGACCAATGTGATCTGGCCGAGGAACTCCCGCGCAAGTCTGGCGTCAGCCACAGCACCGCGGCCGCCGTACCGATCATCCGCGCGTTTGTGCATGCGGTACTGGAATACACGGGAGCAGAACGCGTCGACATCGTCGCCCATAGCCTCGGCGTCACGGCGGCTCGCGAATGGATGCTGCAGGACAACGCCTACGCACTGGTGCGCTCGCTCGTTGCAATCGACGGACCCAATCATGGAATCATCGACTGCTCGCCGGCGGCGGGCAATTACTTCCAGTTGCCATCGAACGGGGGTTTCGTGCCCAACAGTGCGATATGCGAGGAATACGGCTCCGATCACACCCAACTGCTGACGGTACTCAACGCCGCCGGGGAGACCCCGGGACCTACCCGCTATCTCGTCATTCGCAATGTGTTTAGCCCGGAACCCGAAAGTGGCGACTTTGTCTATCTCTCAGCGCAAGACGGCATATTTCCACCGGTGCCGGCCGAAGATCGGGATGGCAATCCGCACGACTTCTCCGATAGCGCCTTGCTAGCGGGGGCGCCGTCGTTGGATCTTACGAGCCAGGGTCAATACGACACGATTCTGGGCACGGCGCACCTGGGGATTCTGAATTCGCCGCAGGCCTGGCAGGCGGCGCTAAATTTTCTGAAAAAGGACGCAGGCGAGCATTGAACACCGGCGCTTGACCAACAACTTTCGGCTGCTGCCCGTCACCGCTGGCGGGCAGCAGTGCCTCGCATCGGCCCGCACGGCGATCGCCGATCGACGGTTT
>Ga0187769_10001352_pt1 | contig 13962 bp, 12 predicted proteins | sample 0116_SJ02_MP02_1_FD_133140 | JGI IMG/M metagenome (GOLD analysis project Ga0187769, IMG submission 133140) | Tropical peat soil microbial communities from peatlands in Department of Meta, Colombia - 0116_SJ02_MP02_10_MG | ecosystem: Environmental > Terrestrial > Soil > Wetlands > Peat | place... | reverse complement strand
TTTCGAGACCGCGGTTTACACCACGACCGGTTCCTTCTCGTCGCTCAAGATGTTGTGGTTCGTGATCGCGTGGACGATTCACAGTCATGACACCAGCTTCATCTCGGTCCCGGCAATCCAACAACTCGAAATCGCTGCTTGGATTGTGGGCGTTGGCCTGGCCGGGGTAATTGCGTTCACCGAAGTGCGCAAACCGAAAATGTGGCTGAACTGGGCGTCGCTCGTACTGTTTGGCGCCGGGTGTGTGGCGGCCATCATGGCGTGCGTGCCGCGCCTCCCGGACACGGCATGGAAGCCTTCACTCCTGGGGCAGACGGCTTACGCCGCACTCGTAGAGGGCAGCGTGGACGCGGACATGCTTTCGCGCACCGCGCCGGAACTGCTTCAACTCTATCGCTCGAACTCCTCCATTCCGCCGGCGCGCGTTACGCCGTACACGGGAGAAGCGCGCGGCTACAACGTGCTGCTTTTCGTCATGGAGTCAATTCCCGCGCAAGTATTCGACCCAGCCCGGGATTCTCTCGACGATATGCCAAATGTTCACAGATTGCGCGAACACTCATTCCTCTTAGCGAACCACTTCACGACCTTTCCGCTTACAAATTACGCGGCCTTCTCCATTTTCACTTCCATGTACATCAAGACCCCCGTCGGCCCCGTGATTGGCGACCATCACATCGAACTGCCGGGCATGATTCGTTCCCTCAATTCTGTCGGCTATGAGACGGCCTACTACGGTTACGTGTGGAAAATCCCCGGCCAGCGCGACGATCGCATGCTCGAAAGTCTCGGCTTCGGAAAAATCGCCGAGCCTTCGATCGATCCGATCGTTGACCGGCAGGGAAGTGAGACGTTTGAGGGCCCCATCGAATACACCGAGAAACACGATCTCCAATCGCTCGAAGCATTGCGACAGGACATTCATCGTTGGGCTGAAGAAAGACAAAAATTCGTCGCTGCGTACTTCCCGGAAATCGGCCACGACCCCTGGCGTGAAGTGAAAGGGCAGGTTCCCAAGTCCCTCCGAGATCGCGGGCACATCCTGGCCGCCTATGAGGATGCCTGGATTGGCGAGCTCCTCGATGAGTTAGGTGGCGACAATTTGCTAGACCGCACGATTATTGTGATTACTTCCGATCACGGTCTGAGGAGGGTACGCGGGTCACCAGGCCAGCCCCTGCAACTTGTCGCGCACGGAAAACTGGACGACATCGTAATCCGCGTTCCCATGCTTATTTACGTGCCGAAGGTGCTTCCCCGACCAGTGACGATCGATTGCCCCACATCTCACCTGGACATCACCCCAACCATTCTCGACTTGCTCGGAATCTCTGCGGGCCGCGATTTCGAGCAGGGCACGCCAGTCACCGACTCCCAGATAGCTGGCCGGCGCCTTTTCCTTCCGATGGACATATTCGGTGCCAGCGGTTTCTACTACCAGGGGAATTACTTCATGGAAGACGGCGCCAAGAACGCCTTCGAGAACTCCTCCCTGCATTTTGATGATGCGAACGCGCTTCCCTATAACGGCCAGCAAGCGAATGAGGTCCGTAAGGCGCTGGCCGACCAGGATGCCCTCCAAAACGCTCTCCTTACAAACCTTATTGGGCTGCCTGTGCGGTAGATTCCGTCCTACAGGGCGGGCACCCAGTCCAGTCCTCCTTTTCACACCTCTCCTGCAGGCCCCGAGCGGCACGGGATGCGCTGCGAGCATCAAAATACCTTGGCCGGCATGCCCAATTCACGAGCCAGAACCGCGAGCGCGGTAGCCCACCCGGCACACTTTGCAATGGACCGACTGCGAACCCGGCCGGCTTGAGGTACACTTGCCGTCATGGCGGAATTTGTCTGCAAAGTCGCCGATCCCAGCGGCCGCGTCTTCTCGCAACTCGAGGCGGCCCAATCTGCTGGAGAGGCTCGCCAGAAACTCGCGGATCGCGGGCTTTATGTTTACTCCGTCCGTCCGCGCGCGCGGATGTTCCTGGGCGCGCTGCGGCGCCGCCGCGAACGCTCCGTGAGCGGCATGGATTTTCTCGTTTTCAATCAGCAGTTTAATACTTTGATCAAAGCCGGCATCCCAATTCTCAAGGCTCTGGATCTACTCGCGGAGAGAGCCGCTTCGCCGCGGCTCAGGCCGTTGCTCGCTGAAGTCCGCCGCGAGGTGCGGGAGGGGGCCTCATTGTCTGATGCGTTGGAGCAGCAAGGGGCATTCCCCAAAGTTTACACGACCGCAATCGTGGCCGGGGAGAAGAGCGGGAATCTGTCGGGGGTCCTGGACTACTACATTGCTTACCAGCGCGTGTCGTCTGGTGTGCGGAAGCGCCTGCTCCAGACCCTGATCTACCCGGTCATTCTCGTTTGCGTGGCAACGCTCATCATCAGCTACTTGGTTGGTTACGTCATCCCGCAATTCGCGACCCTGTATAAGGATCTCAATATCTCCTTGCCGGCCCCGACACGCCTTTTGCTCTTGGTCGCGGTCACCTACCGGCCGGTCCTGCTTCTTGCGGTTGGAGCGGCCGCGCTTTTTCTCATCGCGGCATTTCTTTGGTCTCGCACGGATGCCGGCAGCTTGGCCATGGATCGCGTCAAGCTGAAGCTCCCGGTATTGGGTGATACCTGGATCAAATTTCAGGTGTCGCAATTCTGCCGCACTCTCTCCACGTTGCAAATGGGCGGCACTCCGCTCGTCGCGGCGCTCGAAACGGCTGCGGGCTCGATCACGAGCAAACTCATCTCCTCCAGCGTCAGCCAGGCGGCCCAATCGGTTCGCGAGGGGCAGAGCCTTCACGGGGCTCTGAGTTCCACGGGCGTTATGCCTCCCTTGGCGCTGGAAATGATCGAGGTGGGCGAGGCCAGCGGCGCGCTTTCCGCCATGCTCGGCAGCATCGCCGAATTCTACGAGGAAGAGGTCAGTCTGCGCACCCAGGCCATGATTGCAATTGTAGAACCGTCGATTTTGATCTGCATGGCGGTTCTGATAGCCTTTATCCTGATATCACTCTATCTTCCGATCTTCTCGATTTCCGTTGGAACCTTTCAGGGCTGACGCCCTTATGAGTACGCGATGAGCACGGTGGACCACAACCTGGGCGCAAACGTCCTGGCCGATCTGCAGGGCGAACGCGAACGCGCTCATAAGCTAGCGGAGCGCTACCGCTGCCCGTTTGTGGACCTCGAAGAACAACGAATTGATCCTGAGCTGTTCCGGAGCATTCCCGCTGAACTCATGTTTCGCTTCAACTTTGTGCCCCTGGAAGCGCATGAGAATCAGTTGAGCGTGGCCGTGGCGGATCCGAGCCTCGTGCTTCTCTCGGACGAATTGCCGCTGCTGCTGGGCAAGAAACTTGTCCTGAAAGTCGCCACGGCCGGCCAGATCAGTGATTTGCTGAAGCGCACGGAACAGTCTCAGCGCGTCCTCGAACAGGCCACCGAAGCCTTCACATTGCAGGTCGTCGGGGATGAAGATGACACCGATGAGACGATCTCCGCCGATACGCTCACGCGGGAATCCGCGGTCAGTCCCATCGTCCGCTTGGTGGACACTTTGATCTTCACGGCCCTCGAGCGCCGTGCGAGCGACATCCACATCGAAGCGCGCGATATCGAAGTCGTCGTGAAATATCGCATTGACGGCATTCTGGTTTACGCCATGACGCCCATCTCCAAGGAGTGGCATTCGACGATTCTTTCCCGCATCAAGGTTATGAGCGAGCTGGACATCGCCGAGCGCCGCGTTCCCCAGGATGGTCGGTTCCGCGTACGCTACAAAGGCCGCTTCGTGGATTTTCGCGTTTCCATCATGCCCTCCATCCACGGCGAGGACGCTGTGCTTCGCGTTCTGGATAAGGAAACGCTCTCCGAAAAATTCGCGAATCTCAGCCTCGACGTCGTCGGCTTCGGCCCGGAAGACCTCCGCAAGATTCGCCGTTACATCCGTGAACCCTACGGTATGGTGCTGGTCACCGGGCCCACCGGTTCCGGCAAGACGACCACGCTCTACGCAGCCATCAACGAAATCAAGACCGACGAGGACAAGATCATCACGATCGAGGACCCTGTCGAGTACCAGGTTCGCGGCATCACGCAGATTCCCGTCAATGAGAAGAAGGGCCTGACCTTCGCGCGCGGCTTGCGCTCCATCCTGCGCCACGACCCGGACAAGATCATGGTCGGCGAAATTCGCGACGAGGAGACCGCGCAAATCGCCATTCAGTCCGCCTTGACTGGCCACCTCGTTTTCACCACCGTCCACGCGAACAACGTCACGGACGTGATCGGCCGCTTTATCAACATGGGTGTCGAGCCGTACAATTTCGTTTCCGCTCTCAATTGCATTCTCGCCCAGCGGCTAGTGCGCGTCGTCTGCCCGCATTGCGCCCGCCCCGTCCGGTACACGGCGGACGTGCTGAAGAGCTCGGGCTTGAACCCAGCGGAGTGGGGCAATGTCCAGTTCTCCGAAGGCGCGGGGTGCTTGGAATGTTCTGGCACGGGATTTCGCGGCCGGACAGCGATTTCGGAATTGCTTGATCTTTCCGACCGTATTCGCGAGATGATTGTAGCGCGCCGGCCGACTTCGGAAATCAAGCGCGCCGCTCGCGAGGAGGGAATGACCTTCCTGCGCGACTCCGGAATGGCCAAGGTCCGCGCCGGGATTACGACGCTCAAAGAGATTAACAAGGTCACCTTCATTGAGTAGGGACGCCGGCATTCGCCAGGGAATCTATCAGAGCAGTCTCATCAGGAAATTTACGCGCTGGCTCGATACGATCCCGCACCCGCTGGTCGCTTGTGAATTGACGCCAACTTATGTCGCCGCCGCGCGCTGGACGCACACGGGAGCCCTCGACGCGTTCGCGCAGGAGTCAATTCCGCCCGGGGCGCTCGTTCCCACCGCCGTCGAATCGAATCTCACCGATGCCGCTGCCGTGCGCGCCGCCGTCGGCAAAGTGTTCGCGCGGCTGCACGCGAAGCCCCAGGAAGTTGCGGTGCTTGTTCCGGACGCGGTCATCCGCGTCTTCGTCCTTCACTTCGACACGTTTCCGCGAAACCCCGCGGATGCCATACCCATGCTGCGCTGGCGTCTGAAGAAGAGCGTTCCCTTCGAGGCGGAAGAAACGCTCGTCTCGTTCATGCGGCAGGAGCCGCGCGAAGAGGGCGTCGACGTTGTGACCGGCCTCGCGCGCCTGCGGATCGTCCGTGAGTACGAGATGCTGATGGAATCCGTCGGCATGTCCCCGGGCGTGGTCATCAGCTCCACCCTGGCCGCTCTTCCGTTGCTCGACGACACCAAGCCCGCTCTGATGGCGCGCGTCTCCGGCTCGCTTCTAACCACCGCCATCGTCCGAAACGGTTTGCTCTGCGGATTCCGCTGCATCGAATTGCCGGTGGACTTGTCCCTGCTCAGGCCGCAGGCTTTGCTCGACGAAATTTATCCCCTGGCGGCGTATTATCAAGATTCTTGGCAGGAGGGTATCGCGCTGGTCCGCCTCGCCGGACTTGCGGATCGTGTTTCGGAATTTGTGCCGGTGCTGCACTCGGAATTGAACTGCCCGGTGAGTTCGCTGCTTGCAGCCGCTTCCGCGGAGGGACGCCTCGGCGCCGATGCCCGGCCGCTCGCCGAGCGCGAACTGGATGCTTTGATCGGCTGGACGTTGAACCGCGGAGCTTGATACCGTCGGGGAACCGAAGCCATGAAAGCTCGCCTCAATCTTTCCACGGTGCCGCTGGTCAGCCACCGGCGATTCAGTGTCGGCAGCGCGGTGATCGGCATTCTTGCGCTGTCGGCCATGCTGTGGCTCTCGACGCACGCGTACGAGGTTTGGCGCAGTGACCGCGAGTTTCGCTCGAAGCAGCGTCAACTGACTTCCGATATCGCCCGTCTGCAAGCTCACCGCGACGAACTCGATGCGTATTTCAACCGCCCGGAAAATGTAAAACGCCGCGAGCTAGCCGGTTATCTCAATGGCCTCATCAAACAGCGCAGTTTTCCCTGGACGAAGGTCTTCATGGATCTGGAGCAGAGCCTTCCGGCCGGCGTGCACGTCGTCAGCATCGAACCGACGCTCGTGGGCGACGAAGTTCAGCTGAAGCTCATCGTCGCAGCGAGCAGCGACGACGCCAAGCTGAAGTTCTTGCAAGCCATTGAATCGTCGCCGGTCTTTTCCCGGTTGGAAGTGCAGTCGGAAAGCCGCCCGACTCGCGCGGAGGGTAGCGATGAGGTGCGCGTCGAACTGACCACCTGGTATTCGACAATCTGATGAATCGGAAATTCGAGCTTCGCAAGACGATCGTCCGCTGGGCCTTGGTTGTGGCCGTCGTCCTGGACTTGGGCCTTGTCGGACTGAATTGGCGCATGGCCCGTGCTCCGCACGCGCCCGCAGGAGAACTGGCGCGCCTCAACAGGCAGCGGGAGATGATGGAGGGGGATCTCCGTCGTGGCGATGAAATACAGAAGGAGTTGCCGGTGATCGCGCTGCAGGACGACCGGTTCTTCCACGAGCAATTCCGGCCGCTCCCGACGGGCTATTCCGGTCTCGTCGCGGATTTGAATTCTCTGGCCGTGCAGGCGGGCCTGCACGTGGATTCCACCACGTTCGATCAGCACAGCGCCGATTCGCACGGCATCGTCCAGGTGAATATCTCGGAAAGCGTCGAGGGCAACTATCAGAGCCTCATCACTTTTCTGAACGCTTTGCAACGCTCGAAGAATTTCTACATTCTCGATGGTTTGGGTCTTAGCTCTAGCATGGCGGGGAATGTAAGACTCAGTCTGCAGCTGCGGACTTTTTTCCGGACCTGACGATGACGCAGAGGTTGAAATTCCTTCTCGGATTGCTGGCGCTGGTCGTCGCTGGCGCGGCGTTTTATGAATGGCACGGTTCCGACTTGGGCGCCCCGGCCGTGGAGCCTTCCGCGGGCGCGCCCTACACGGTGCTAAGCGTCGAGAATCCCGCGCTGCGGCTGGACGAGCTGGATCGCGTGCGCAAACTCGAGTACACGGGAATTCACCGGAATATTTTCAGTCCCACGCCGCCGCCCCCTCCGGTTCCTCCGCCGACTCCCGAGGAAGTGAAGCGTAACAACGAGGAACTCAGGAATCAGCCTCCGCCGCCTCCCCCACCCATCGTTGTGCCGGCGACATTTTTCGGCTACGTCACTGACGCTCGCACCGGTCACAAGGAAGCGTTCTTCAGCGATGCCGACGACGTTTACATCGCGGCCGAAGGTGAAACGCTCCTGGGCCGCTTTCGCGTTCTGAAAATCGGCAACGACTCCGTCGAAGTCGAGGAGATCGCAAGCGGCCGCCGCACTACTCTGACCTTGCAGGAACCCGAGCCCGCAGGATGAGACGCGCTACGCAGCCTTCGTGGCGGCCCGAAGCAGGTTACACGCTGCTGATCTTGATGTTCATTGTCGCCTCGATGATTATCCTTCTCACCGCCGCGACTCCCAGCCTTGTGACGCAAGGGCGGCGCGAGCGCGAGGAGGAAATGATCTGGCGCGGCAATCAATATGTGCGCGCGATCGGGCTCTACTACCGCAAGTTCGGCAAATATCCGACCAAGATCGACGACCTCTACCAGAACACCAACGGTGTTCGTTTCCTCCGCGAGAAATATACAGACCCGATGAACACTACGGACGGTACGTGGCGGCTGATTTATCTCGGCCCGAACGGCCAGCTCATCGGCAGCGTCAATTACACGAACATTCTGCAGATGAGCATGCAAGGCCCGACGGCGATGGGCGCGCAGGGAGCGAGTTCCTCGGGCGCGGCCGGAACGCCGCAAAGCACGACTCCGTTTGGTGCCCCCGGAGCGGGCGCGGCGGGAACGACGCCGCAAGCGGGCGGCGCGCAAAGCCCGGACCAAAGCGGACTCGAGGCGTCGCCTCTCGGCGGGGAAATCATCGGCGGAAACATAATCGGCATCGGCAGCAAGGTGAAGAAATCCTCGATCAAAGTCTTGAACGGCGCGACCGATTATTATCACTGGGAATTCATTTGGAAGCCGATACAAGTCGTGGGCGCGCCGGCCCAAGCCGCGCCGCCTGCTGCCGGAACCACGGCGACCCCTCCCACGAATCCGTTCGCGAGCGCTCCTCCAGGAATCAATGCACCGGGGATGCCTCCGGAAACTCCGGCGCCGCCTCCGAATCCAAACCAGCCTCAACAGTAGGGCCAGCCGCGGCAGCATTGAACTTTACCGCCGACCTTGATGAGGCAGAGAAATACCTCGTCGCCCTCACCCCGGACTCCTCGGAATGACCGGTCGGAAAAGCGTCGAATCAGGGCTGCGGCGCGGAGTGCGCGGGATCGGAAATGCCGCGCGCTTGCGGCCTGGCAGCGGATTTCTTTTTCTTCAGGCCCTGCGTGATGCGATGGACGTACTTCTGTGTCTGCGGATACGGAGGCACGCCGCGATACTCCGCGACGCGATCCGGGCCCGCATTGTAGGCTGCCAAAGATAGCGCCAAGTCCTGATTGTATTTCTCCAGCAATTCCTTCAAATAGCGCGTTCCGGCGTTGATGTTCTGCTGCGGATCGAAAACGTCCGTGACTCCGTACTGGGCGACAACTTCCGGCCGGAGCTGCATCAGTCCGCGCGCAAATTTCGGGGAGACGGCCTTGGGATTGAAATTGGATTCGACAGCGATCACCGCGGTGATCAGCTCTTCGTCCACGCCATAGGCCTTGGACGCCGCGGCGATGAGGTCGGCATAGGGCGTTGCAGGCGGCGGATTGGCCGGGGCTGACGGAAAGATTTCTTCACGCTCAACGCTGACGAGTTCGTCCGCCGGGATTTCGACCGTGCCGCCCTCGACCGTCAGGCGGACGGTCGCGCCGAGCGTCTCGTAGCCGGTGATGCGCAGCCGCGCTCCCGAGCGCAAAACGGCGTAATCAGCGCGGGCGCCGGGCACGATGAAGAGCGCGACCCAAAAGGCGAGCGAGAGTGGCAGAGCATAGCGACCGACCGCACGCAGAAAAGCGGCGCCGAGCCGACGCACTCCATATGCGGAAGCGCTGCATCTTGTGAGGCTTAGCAGGCGTTCCTGCCAGGACGCGCGAAGAAATGTCCTCATGCGGGCCTCGATCGCGCGCCAGCAGGCGCCAGGGCAAATTCGGTAATTGCGTGCGCGACTCCAGCTTCGTCGTTCGTCAGCGTCTCTCGCCAGCCGAAGGATTTCAATTCCTGCACGCTATTCCCCATGACCACAGGCACGCCTGCATATTCGAGCATCTCGCGGTCGTTCAGGTTGTCTCCGATGGCCATGACTTCTTCGCGCGGGATGCCGCGCATGGAAACCCATTCGGCGAGCGTGGCGCCTTTCGAGCAGCCCGCGCGAATCACGTCCACGAATGCGAAATTGCGCGACTCATAGAAGGTGCGGGCTAAAGATAAGCGGTTCGCGAACGGCAGTGACTCGAGCAACTCCGCCACAGCGCGTATGCGATCCACCGGGCCGGTGAACATCACCTGGATCGGGTCTTCGGTGAGGCAAGTTTCGAGCGGCGAGACCTCGGCCAGATACTCGCGATTGCGCAGGAGATAGGTGCCACGCACGGGATCATTCCAGTCAATGTGCTCGTGAACGACTTGGCCTTTGCCGTTACGATCGAATTGCACAGCGGTGCCATCGCGGAACTCAGGCGTGGCGCGGAGGACAAGCAGCGCCACCTCTTTCGGCAGGAGATGAATTTGGTGCGTGGTGCCGTCTTTCGATCTCAGCACCGCGCCGTTGTTCAGGACCATCGTGAGCGGGGCGGGGATTTTCTCGGCGATAGGCAAGGCGAAATTGTAGCGGCGTCCGGTGACCACCGCGATTTCAATGCCGCGCGCAACGGCTTCGGCAATCGCGCGGCAATTAGCCTCCGGCATCTGTTGCCGGCTGTCGAGCAGGGTGCCGTCAATATCGATCGCGATGAGGCGTACGGGGGTCATTTGGTTGCGTCCTGGATTCGGGCGCTCAGGCAATTGTACCTTGCGCCGGGGCAGGGAACGGGCCTGCAAATGCGTGCTGGTGCTGGAAGATACTGGAGCCGGAAGGTTACGGGATACCCCCTCCCCATGCTTTTATGTAAGTGCTGATTATAAAGGACTTGGCGACCGTTTGTTTTCAACGAGATACGAAAAATGGCGCGGGGGTTTGTATGTGCTGATTCCAAAGAACTTACAGGCGAGCTAACTCTTTTGCTGTGTTTCAGTTTTGAGTTGCACAAAAATGGTGCAAGTTTGGGGAGCGCGGAAGGGGACACAGAAACCACAAATGGACACGGATAAACACGGATCGGGAAAAGCAGGGATTTGGAAACTGAAGCGGGAGTCAGACCGGGATTGAGGATGGCCAACACGCAGCAGAGTAGCAGGGAGTATCGAGTCTGTCAATCATAACTTCTGTGGAATTTATTTCGAATGGAGCAGAGAGCAGATCCGGGAAAGTTTCCACCTTTACAATTAGCGCAAAGGCGGGGCACCCGCAGAACCTTCTCCCTGGCTGAGGCTATGCCACCCGCCTAACTCCTTTGCTGTGTATCACTTTTGAGTTGCACAAAAATGGTGCAGTCCTAGGGATTCTCAAGGGTGCGCACGGGCTGGCCTGGACGGAAAAGGGCGTGTGGAGTTCGAACTGTTGTCGCGAGCTCACACCATCAGATAGCACGGAAGTTAACAAATGTCAACACTTATTGTAAGGTTACTATTTGAATAGAGGATGCGGGCGCGCGATCCGAAGAGGGGACGGCATCAAGAGCGCCACCTTTCGCGCGCGGCGCGAACAATGGGCAGCCCGGAAATTCAAAGGCTGGCCCGCCTGATCAGTCTAGTGCAGCTCTGTAGTTTTTCTTCGATACTCTTGGTAACGACCGCCCGTCCCATATCGAAAAGTCACTGCAGTGGCGGTGTTCCCAACCTGACCGCCGCTCCGGATATCCCTGTACCCATTGTGCCTGGTATCGAGGACCGACAATCCGAGACCAGCGGTCTTTAGCACCAACCGGTAGTGCGGTCCAATCGGGCGAAACACCCAGAACCAGCCGATGCCTTCCACACTGTGAAAGCACATAGATGGACTTCCTTGGACAACCGGCAGGACGACCAAGTCAGCCTCGTTAGGTCCATTCAGATGGATTTCCGAAACTGCGAACCAAGAAGCCAGGGATCGGCCACTCGGAATGGGGTTAGACTGCATACAGCCGATGACCATCTCGTCCTTCGAGAGAATCCGCAAAACGGCATCGGGCACAGGCACGGGCCGCTCAAGCCGCTCGGCAGGATCGGCGACGAACGTAGTCTGTTCCTGCTTTGTGGTCCCCAAAGCGGTCGAAGCTTTGAGAAGAACCACGACTAACGGCAGCCATACGAGGTAGGTCTTCCTTTTCGTAACTCCCCGCTCGGCCGAGATTTGGTTTGTCTTCATTGGCACTCCGGCAGGTAACTAAACGCCTTATTAAAGATATTCGTGTCCCAGTTCGCTGAGTAGGCGCTCGAACCAGTGCATCGGACCGGTGGCTTCGATACCCACACGCACAGGCTTTGGCAATCCGCGGTAGAAAGTGTTGGCCTCGCCGTTCTCGTGTTCCAATCGCCGCTCGGTCAACTCCCCCGTGCCATCATCCAGCATGGCGATCTGTTGGTAGCGAGTGTGAAAATCACAGCCTATAATGAGCATCGCTCGGCTCCTTTCTTCCGAGCCTCGGTCGTTAGCGCAACCAAGTTTACTCGGAGCTAGGAGCCGACGCCGTCATCTAATCAGCCGATTACTCATTAGCGGAGAGGATGGCTTCTACCCACTGCTGCATCGTTTTCTGCACGTATTTAGTCAGACTCAGGACTGCCTCTTGATATTCGAGAGAACCGTTATACTCGACGGCGGGGAGGGGCGCGCCCAAATAGAGAAACAATAGTTTTTGCTTTACGCGCAGAATGGCCGCAGCATGGACAATTGGCGGGCCAATCATCGGATCACGCGTGACTGTAGAGTACGCGACTGCATCCGGCATGGAGAAGAACTGGTCCTTTTTTCCAAAGCCAATGGCATTGGCCTTGCGCTTGTACACCTTGTCGAAGTCTGTGCCGGGGACGTCGTCGTCCGTCACAGGGGTGTGTACCGTGGCGGACTCTGGAACGTTGGAATGCAGCACGGGCCGATTCCAGGTGAGGATGTCACGCTCGCCTTCGAACACAACGTGCACCGGAGGGGTGACTTGAACGTAGTCCGGCCCTGGCCCAGGCAAGTTGATCCGGGCATTGCCGATGGCAACAACGCTGTTCTGGCCAACGGCTGCCAGCGCAAGCCAGAGGCATAGGACTATGGTTATAGTGATTGCGACGCTTTTTTCTTTGCACATGGATAAACTCCTCGCGTTCTAGCAGGAATCTCCCTTTTGAGTTCACAAACTCGCCCAAATCATATACCTGTCTTGCCTGCTCCGCACTGGCTTGGCGGTGGCCCGCAGGATTGGCCCCGTGTCTCAAATCTTTGCTCCCGGGTCCGTTGCGGCGCGGCACGCGGCATGATACCAGGATGGGTAGGTCACCGCGCGGTACTGGCGTGTCGGGTCGCGCGAGGGTGCCCCTCGGGGCAAAACGTCCTCAAGTTATTGCCTGGGCTACCCGCCGAGATTGTTCCGCCCCGCATAGCGGGGCTGCGGAGGTTGAGGCAGTGCTGATCCGGGCGGCGCCACCGCCCACGCTTCCGGAGTGCTAGACTAAGAGCACCTCAGGGCAGTGGCATGGCTCCGTCGTCCGGTGACAATTCGTCATGGACCTATCTGGCAAGCACTTGCACCGCGGATTTCAGGGACTTCAGGGGTTAAAACCCCTGAAGTTACGGCGCTTTTCGGCGCGGCTCCCGACCAAGTCGGGACAAGTTCCGCCGTGCCCCCTTAGGAAAACGATAGATGAAATGTTCCAATGACTGAACGACTCTACTATCACGATTCGTATTTGAAAGAGTTTGAAGCGCGTGTGGTTTCCGCGGAGCGGGCGGAGGGCGCCGAGGCTTCGGGCGAGCGGTGGAACGTCGTGCTGGACCGGACGGCGTTTTATCCGAGTTCGGGCGGACAGCCGCACGATTTGGGGACCCTGGGCGGGGTGCGCGTCGTGGAAGTGATCGAGCGCGAGGATGGAAGCATCGTGCACGTGATCGAGGGGCACGTCACGGACAGACGGATGGGAGAAGGCACGGTGCACGGCGCGATTGACTGGGCGCGGCGATTCGATCACATGCAGCAGCACACGGGGCAACACCTGCTTTCGGCCGCGTTTATCGAGCTGTTTCAGTTTCCGACAGTTTCGTTTCATTTGGGTCGAGACATCTCGACGATCGATCTCGAGGCTCCGGCGCTCTCAGCGGAGCAGCTTGAGTCGGCGGAGCGGCGGGTGAATGAAATCGTCTTCGAGGATCGGCCGGTGACGGTTCGATTCGGCAGCGCGGAGGAATTGGCGCGCGACGGCGCGCGAAAAGAAGTGAGGCGCGAAGGGACGCTGCGGGCAATCGCGATCGAGGGCTTCGATTTGCAGGCATGCGGCGGGACGCACGTGGCGCGAACGGGCGAAATAGGGATGATTCTGCTGCGGCGCGCGGAAAAAGCGAAGAAGAACTGGCGCGTGGAATTCGTTTGCGGCGAACGGGCTCGTGCGGCGGCGCGCCGCGACCGGGAATTACTCGTTGAGTCGGCGCGGCAATTGGGCTGCGGGCCAGCGGAGTTGCCGGGGATGGTGGCGCGTGCGATCGAGGAGCGGCAGGCGAGCTACCGTTCGCGGCAGCGGCTGCTCGAGGAGCTCGTGAGCGTCGAGGCGCTGACCATGTTGGCCATTCGCTCGACGCAGGAGCGGGCGGGCGGGACGCGGACGCTGGCGCGCGTCTTCGAGGATGCCGACGCGGACTACCTGCGGATGCTGGCGAGCAAGCTGATCGCGGAGCCGGGCGTGCGGGTGCTGTTTGCGTCGCGCGCGGGCG
>Ga0187769_10001351_pt1 | contig 13967 bp, 13 predicted proteins | sample 0116_SJ02_MP02_1_FD_133140 | JGI IMG/M metagenome (GOLD analysis project Ga0187769, IMG submission 133140) | Tropical peat soil microbial communities from peatlands in Department of Meta, Colombia - 0116_SJ02_MP02_10_MG | ecosystem: Environmental > Terrestrial > Soil > Wetlands > Peat | place... | reverse complement strand
GACTTCAGCAATCGCTGGAACGTGCCGCTGCTGATCGGGGAGACCGGCGAATTTACCGACGACTGGAACGCGACGTTCCGCCAACTGCATGAGCGGTTCGGTATCGGATGGTGCTTCTGGGCCTACAAGAATCTCGACTCCGAGTCCGCAGTGGTCTCGATTCAAAAACCGGCCGGATGGGATCTTCTCATGGTGGCCGGCAGCTCTGACCTTCGCGCGCTCAAACCAAATGCCTTGCCGACGCGGCAGCAGGCGCAAGCCGTCCTTAACGCTTATCTGGAAGCGGCCAAGTTCGAAAACGGCCGGATCAACAGCGGCTATCTTGCTTCGCTCGGTCTTGCGGCGCCCTAACCGCGGGCGGACGCTTCAAAGGCGTTCAATACGTTGTTCAGGCCAAGGCTGAGCGGGGGCTGGAGAATGCGTGACAGTGCGTATTATGGGCTTTTCGGACGGTGTTTGCGCTTCAGCGGTTGCGTGTATTTATGGGCTGGCTTGACTGCACGACTCGGCGGACCCGCTTCGCCGCCGAACATTGACCCTGTGTAGTTGGTGCCCGACCAGCAGCCGCCCACGGCGCAGCCTGTGCAGCCGCAGCCACAACCGCTGCCCGCAGCCAGTCTTAAGACGCGCCGCAATATGGCGGTGCTCTCTTTGTCGAAGACAAGAAAGTCGCCAGGCTGACGTCAAAGATTTCTTCTTCGCTGAGAGCGACTTCGTGGGTCATTTCACTGTTGCACGCGGCACATCCGATGCGGGCCGGGCGGTTGCCACGGATACTCCGCTCGCCAGCGACAGCGACAATCTGGCCACACCTAAAAGCCGGAACGGCGCTGCTTCTACGCCTTCGCTTCGAAGCTTGCTTCGCGTGCGACATGGCAGAGCCTCCACACCTAGTATGACGGTGGAGTCTGCGGAATTTCCCATTGCTTCGGGGTAAAGTGACACTCAATTGTGCTTGAATAGCGCCGTACGCTTTGCATAAACCCGGATCGGGAAAAGCGGGCGTGACGGTGGAACAGGAAGTGGTGGGCGCTGTAGGGATTGAACCTACGACCTCTCCCGTGTGAAGGGAACGCTCTCCCGCTGAGCTAAGCGCCCGATCCGATCGACGGCGGATTTAAGGAAGGGCTCGACGGGGTGTCAAGAAGCGGCGCGGGAGGCGGTCGACTGCAGCGCGCGAATGCGGTCGGCAAGTGTGCTCTTGCCCTGTTGCGGCGCGCCGGCCTCGCCCCGCTTGCCGTTGACCCCAGAGCCGTTCCCCATGGCGGGCCCGCCGCCCGCAAGCAGCGTCTCGATCGGCGAACCGGGGCCTTCGAGCGCGGCAGTGAGCCGGGCAACTTCGGCGGCAACATCGTTGATTCGCTCGCGCAACAACGCATTCTCGACGCGCTCGGCCGCCCACACCGTCTCCGCCTCGCGTTTCATCGATGCGAGCTCGCGCTGCAGCTTGTTGCGCTCATCAACCGTTCCGGCAAGTTGCGCCTCAAGCTGGCCGATTTCGGCGCGGAACTGATTGGCGGCGGAGTTGCCGCGGCTCGTTGCGGCCGTCACCTCGCCTCGCAGTTCGCCTTCGAGCTTGCGCGCGCTGTCGAGCTCGCCGCGCAACCGGTCGACCTCAAATTCGCGCTCAGCCAGCAGCTTGCCTTGTTCGTTGAGACGCGTTTCCAATTCCTGCACGCGGCGGCTGAGGATCTGCGCTTCGCTTGTCTGCAGGACGAGTTGCCGTTCAAGCTCGGCGGTGCGCATACCGAGCGTGTCGAGCCTGCTACGCGCATCCGCCAATTCCTGCGCAACCGTTTCGGTTTCGCGGCGCTGGCGCACAAGGCGCTCCTCGGTCTCCCTTACGGCGCTGTCGTAATCGGCGACGCTGACTTTCATCGCCTCAACCTGAGTGCGTAGCGCGGCGAGCTCGACCCGCTGGCTGTCGGCGGTAATCGATCGTTCGCCCAGTTCGGCGAGCAGCTTGGCAAGTTCGGCTTCCTTGTCGGCAAGCGTGCGCTCGGCCTCGCGCAGAGCGCCCGATTTCAACTCGAATTCCTCCTCGGTGGAGCGCAGCTGGTCGCGCAGCGTCTTGTCGCGCGTTTCCAGCGCGAACATTGCCGCCGTTTTCTCGCCGAGCTCCTTCTTCAGCTGGTTGATGGCGTCAGACTTTTTTCCAAGTTCAGCGAGTTGCGTCGTCGTCTTGGTCTTCATCTGCTCGACGCTCATTTCGAGCCGGCGCGTCGACATCGCGAACTCTGCCCGCAGCTGATCCTTGTCGGCGCGGATTTCGGCTATCGACAGCGGCGTCGCCGCTTCCAGGCGCCGCATCGTCAGGCGCACTGCGCGATTGTGGACGAGTGGAATGAAAAGCAGGACGGCCAATGAGGCGACGAGAAACCCGATCCCGAAATACATGATCGGTTCGATCATGATACTGCGCCTCCAGCACCCTCTCCCTTCTCTACCCCGCGAGCGGGAGAGAGAACGAAGAGGGAAGTGGCATTACAATGCCGCACACGCGCGAGCCCGCACCACATTCGCCGGATGACAACCTAAACCGAGAATGGCCGAAGCGCCAGAAAAGAGATGAAGTTGATCACCGGATGGTTACGAGTCGCTGCGAGCGCCGACGGCTGACGCTTAGAAGGGGTTCCAAGTCGGCCGCGAGGTGAATTTGAGATAGCCGAGATTGGCACCCAGCCGCAGTCCTACCCCGGAGCGGATCGGCACCACGACGATGTCATTGGCGGCCAACGCCGTCATGCCGAGCCCGCCGACGAAATAGGCAGAACCCGCTATGCCACCGAAGCGGTCGAAGATCGCTTCGGTGCGCGGCAGGTTATAGACCAGCATCATGGTGCGCGCGCCGTCGGCGCCGGCGTCGAAGCCGAGCGACGGTCCTTGCCAGAACAGGCGCACATCCCCGGCGTTCTTCGTGTACAGCGTACCATCGCCATAGCGGAGGCCACCGATAAACGCGCCGCTTGCTTCTTCGCCCAAAATGTAGCCGTTCGGCAGCCCCCACTGGCTCACCGCTTTTTCGACCAGTGAGGCAAGTCCGCGCGACACGCCGCCGAAGAAGTGATGGCCCGCATCGATCACCTCGTTGGGTGAGAATCGGTTCGCGGGTGGTGGCTCCGCGGGTTCTCGCGCCGGCGGCTCTGCCGGTGGTGGCTGGGCGGCCGACGGGGCGGGCTGCGCCTGCACCGTCGCGGTCGAAAGGGCCGCTAGAAGAGCGACAGAGAGAGCGAGGCGCAAGCCAGAATGCATCAAGCAATCCCCGATTAACCCCTTGCTCACGCGCACCCTTTAGCTTTGGCGGCAAGTAGTAGGCCGAAGCCTCGGCGTGCGCACGAATCAATTAATCATCGGCGGCAACTATGACTTCTGCACGGCAGGAACGGAAGCGAAACCGCGCAGCGGTGCTGACAGCTTTCACATGTCTCGCGCTGGCGGAACCGGCGACCGTGCCGGCACTGCGCGCAGCCACCACAGAACGCATAGTGGTGGACCGGCATACGGGTCTCGCCATTGAGGGCTATGATCCGGTTGCCTTTTACACCGATGGTAAGGCGATAGTGGGAAGCGCTGATATTGAACTGCGCTATGGCGGTGTGGTCTGGCGCTTCTGCAATGTCGGTAACCGCGACGCATTTGCGGAACGGCCAGATGTGTACATGCCGCAATTCGGCGGGTATGACCCGCTCGGGGTCGCGCGCGGCGTTGCAGTTGCTGGTAATCCTACGCTTTGGGCCATCCGCGGCGAAAAGCTGTTCTTGTTCTATGATCGCTCGCGGCTTGAGACTTTCAACGCCGATCCGGAGCGTGCGATCGCGGCGGCCGAACGCAGATGGCCCGACGTCGTGCGCACGCTCAGCCCTTGACGATTGAGTGGGAGCCGTTGAGCGCTCCTTCCGTCCGCGCCGATGCGCCCCAAGCAAGGAAACCGGGAATGCGCAGTTCAGGCGTACCGTAGACAATCGGCGCGCCGTCAGGATCGATCACGCTTCCGCCCGCCGCCACGAGGATCGCATGGCCGGCCGCCACGTCCCAGTCCCGCGTTGGCGCAAGCCGCGGGTAGTGATCGGCGGCACCTTCGGCCAGGCGGCAGAATTTTATCGAGGAGCCGCAAGCCATGCGATGCGTATGCGGAAGGCTGTCGAGATAGGCCAGGGTGCGCGTATCCAGGTGCGAGCGACTGATCATCACGCGCAGTTCACCGGCCAGGGGAACGCGCGCACGAACGAGTTTCGGCGGCGAGATTTTGTTCCCGGCAAACTCCTGCCGCTCGGCGCCGCGGCCGACGATCCCGCGCCAGATCAGTCCGAGGGCTGGTGCTGCGATGACGCCGAGGATCGGTGCGCCACCGGCAACGAGCCCAATATTGACGGTGTACTCGTCCTGCCCGGCAATGAACTCGCGCGTGCCGTCGAGCGGATCGACGAGGAAGTGGGGAGTATTTCCCGAAGGCGTAACATGCTCCTTTTGCTCCTCGGATATGACCGGCCAAGCGGGATGGAGACGCGCCAAGCCGTCGCGGATGATTTCTTCGGCAGCATCGTCCGCTTGCGTTACCGGAGAACTGTCGGCCTTGATCCTGACACTGATGCCGCCCCGGCTTTGTTCTTTCACGCGCTGGATTGCATTCGCCGCGCGCGCGCTAAGCGCCGTCAGTTCGGTGGTCAGGTCGGCCAGCGCGGCGAGGTCGAGAGAAGGCATGGCGGCGCTGTTACCTGCTGCTGTTCCCGCCACGCCAGCGACAACGCTCGCCGAGGGCCAAAAAGGCATGCGATCTACCATAGGTTACCGCAAACGGCACGATTGCCGAATCGCGCGCACTGTGACACGGACGGGGCCTGTCCAGCTTAGGGGAGGTTTTTCATGTCCGCCCCCGTTTCCGGCCCTATCGCCATTGGCGCTCTCGACCTTGCGGCTCTTCTGTGTTCCCGCGTCTGCCATGACCTGATCAGCCCCGTAGGAGCGATCGTCAACGGCATCGAGGTGATGGAGGAGGAAAAGAACGAGGAAACCAAGACATTTGCACTTGACCTGATCAAGAAGAGCGCACGCCAGGCCTCGGCCAAACTGCAGTTCTGCCGCCTGGCTTTCGGCGCCGCCGGATCCGCCGGCGCCCAAATCGAGCTTGGCGAAGCGGAAAAGGCGGTACGTGCGCTCCTCGAGGACGGCAAAACCACCTTGCTGTGGAATTTGCCGCGTGAATTGCAGGCCAAGAACCGGGTAAAGCTCCTGCTGAACATGGTCCTGATCGGCGCTGGCGCGATCCCGCGTGGGGGCAAGCTGACGGTCGAACCGGCTCCAGCTGGGGCGGTGGGAGCAGGATTCCTAGTAACCGCCACCGGTCACAACGCCAAGTTGTCCCCGGTGACGGTCGAATTGCTGACGGGCACTCCCGCTCATGCGGTTGATGCCCATGCCATTCAGCCACTATATGCAGGCATCCTGGCTCGAGACTGCGGGCTGACGCTCTCGGCGGGTGGGGAAGGCGAGACAGTTGTTTTGACGGCGCATTAACCGGCCCCGACTGGGTGGCCGCAAGCGGCACCGGCGGACGTGGTGCGTTGCACCTGCGCAACCGAAATTAAACGCTTTGACAACACACTGCGCCAAGGCCGGCCGGGCGCTCGCGCCCAACCGCGAAAACACGCGTCCTCGCGTGCCTCCGGACGTGCGCACACGGCGGCGCCCCGGCGATCGTATGCGTAATCACGAGGCGCCTTAATGGATGACCTGCTTCAGGAATTCCTGACGGAGACCAACGAAAGTCTTGAGCGGGTTGATGCCGAGCTCGTGCGCTTCGAGCAGGAGCCGAACAACAGCGGCATTCTCGGCAACATTTTTCGTCTGGTACACACGATCAAGGGCGCTTGCGGTTTTCTTGGGCTGCCAAGGCTGGAGACGCTGGCTCACGCTGCAGAAACGGTGATGGGCAAATTCCGTGACGGGATGCCGGTCACCACTGAAGCTGTCACGCTCATTCTCTCCACCATCGACCGCATCAAAACCATCCTCGACGAAATCGAAGCGCAACAACAAGAGCCGCAGGGCAACGATGGGGACCTCATCGAACAGCTTAACGGTCTGATGGAGCACGGCGGTACGAAGCCGCGCGCGCCGCTCCGTCAGCAAGTCAAATCCCAACCGGTCCCGCGCGAGGAGGAAACAAAGCCGCCAGTTCCACGCGAGCAGGCCGATGTCAAATCTAATGCCGCGCCATCTGACAAGCTCACCGCGGAACGACCCGAGGAGCAGCGCGGCGAAAAGCTTGCAAGTCAGTCAATCCGCGTCAACGTCGAAACGCTCGACTACCTCATGACGACGGTTTCCGAGCTGGTGCTTACCCGCAACCAGCTGCTTGAGATCGTGCGCCGGCACGAGGACTCCGACTTCAAGGTGCCGTTGCAGCGCCTCTCGAATGTCACCGCCGAGCTGCAGGAAGGCGTAATGAAAACGCGCATGCAGCCGATCGGCAACGCGTGGCAGAAACTGCCGCGCATCGTACGCGATCTTTCGGCCGAGCTTGGCAAGGAAATCGAACTCGAGCTGCACGGCGCCGACACCGAGCTTGACCGCCAAGTGCTCGAGCTGGTCAAGGATCCGCTCACCCATCTCGTCCGCAACAGCGCCGATCACGGCATCGAAACGGCCGCCGAGCGGCGCGCAGCGGGTAAGCCCGAGAAGGGAACCATCCGGCTGCAAGCCTGTCATCAAGGGGGGCACATCATCATCGAGATCGCCGATGACGGCCGCGGCCTCAACGTCGCCCGTATCAGCGCCAGGGCCGTCGAGCAAGGTTTTGCCAGCGAGGCCGAGATCGCTGCCAAGTCCGAAGCGGAGATCTGCAACTTTATTTTCATGCCCGGTTTCTCCACCGCCTCACAGGTGACAAGCATTTCCGGCCGCGGCGTTGGAATGGACGTTGTGCGCGCCAACATCGAGCAGATCGGCGGGACGGTCGACTTAAAGTCTGTTCCCGGCATGGGGACCGCCTTTACGATCAAAATACCGCTGACGCTGGCGATCGTATCCGCGCTGATCGTCGAGGCTGGCGGCGAACGCTTCGCGCTGCCACAACTTTCGGTGCTCGAACTGGTGCGTGCGAGCACAGGTGGTGAACACCGCATCGAGAGAATCAAGGACACGCCGGTATTGCGGCTGCGCAACAGATTGCTGCCCCTTATCAACCTCAAAGAGGTTCTTCGCCTGGGCGAAGGTGAACGCGATAACGGCTTCGTTGTGGTGACGCAGGTCGGCAGCCAAGTCTTCGGCACAATTGTCGACGGCGTGTTCCATACCGAAGAAATCGTCATCAAGCCGATGTCGTCGAAGCTCGGCCAGATCGCGGCATTCTCCGGAACGACGATCCTTGGTGACGGCTCGGTAATACTGATCATCGATCCGAACGGTATCGCGCAAGCGCTTGGCCGTGCCGTGTCGATGGCGCAAGCCGACAAATCCGATGCGGACGATGCGGAGGAAAGGCACGCTGAAGATTTAACCTCGCTCCTGATATTCCGGGCCGGGTCGCAGCAGCCGAAGGCGGTTCCACTCTCGCTCGTCTCGCGGCTCGAAGAGATCGACTGCCGCCGGATCGAAATTTCGGATGGACACCATCTCGTGCAATACCGTGATCAACTCATGCCGCTGCTGCGCATCGATACGCAGAGCGGGATCAAACAGGAGGGCGCGCAGCCGATTCTGGTGTTCTCCGACCACGGTCGCTCCCTGGGCCTCGTCGTGGACGAAATCGTCGACATCGTCGAGGATCGGCTCGACATCGAGGTGGCAAGCGACCGCGCAGGGGTCCTCGGCTACGCCGTCATCAAGGGCAGCGCGACCGAGATCGTCGACGTAGGGCACTATCTGCCGCTTGCCTTCGAAGACTGGTTTCGCCACCGCGACAATCCGCGGGCGCGCAACGCGCGCACCGTCTTGCTGGTGGACGACTCGGCCTTCTTCCGCGACATGCTGGCGCCGCTGATCAAGGCGGCAGGCTATCAGGTCATTGCAGCCGGCTCGGCGATGCAGGCGCTGGCCATGGTCAAGTCCGGCACGCATATCGACGTGGTCGTCACCGATATCGAGATGCCGGATATGGACGGCTTCGAGCTGGCCGCGACATTGCGGAAAAGCCCGCACGCCGCCGCAACGCCGATCATCGGACTTTCTGCCATGGTCTCAGCGGACGCTGCCGAACGCGGACGTGCAGTCGGATTTCACGATTTTGTCGCCAAGTTCGACCGCGCCGGGTTGGTTGCGGCGATCAAGGAGCAGAGTAGCGCCGATACCGATCGAGCCGCGTGAACGAGTAGCACCGAAACGAACATGCACGATACCGCCGACGCAACCGGATTCGTCACGCTCACCACCGCGGGCCAGTTGTTCGGCCTGCCGATCGCGCGCGTGCAGGACGTTTTTAAACCCGAGCGGATCACCCGTGTTCCTCTAGCCGGGCCGGAGATCGCCGGCGTGCTTAATCTGCGCGGCCGCATCGTGACGATCATCGACATGCGCAGGCGTCTCGATTTGCAGGTGCGTGAGGACGGCAGTAGGCCGATGGCGATCGGTATTGAGGCGAAGGGCGAGTCATTCGGACTTCTGGTCGATGCCGTTGGTGAGGTGCTCAAGCTGCCGAATGCAGAGCGCGAGCCGAATCCGATCAATCTCGACCGCCAGCTGTCTGCCGTGTCCGTCGGCGTTTATCGGCTCGATGGCCAGCTCCTGGTCGTGCTCGATGTCGACCGGGTGTTGGATCTGCGCGCCGAGGCGGCGGCCGCATAAGCGAGAACCGAACGGCGATCAATGGAATTGAAAAGGCGGAAAATCGGAGCGGGTTCGCCCGCCAAGCTTAAAGTGAGGACAGCATGAAGACGTGTTTGATCGTGGATGACTCAAGCGTCATCCGCAAGGTAGCGCGCCGGATCCTCGAAGGCCTCGACTTCCAGATTGCGGAGGCCGAGAACGGCGAGGAAGCCGTCGAGGCCTGCCGTCTGCATATGCCGGAAGCGATACTGCTCGACTGGAATATGCCGAAAATGGACGGCTATGAGTTCGTGAGGGCGCTCCGCCAGCTTCCCGGCGGAGACAAACCGAAGGTGGTGTTCTGCACGACCGAGAACGATGTTGCGCACATCGCGCGGGCGCTGCATGCCGGCGCCAACGAATACATCATGAAGCCGTTCGACAAGGAAATCGTTGAGGCCAAATTCCAGGAAGTCGGACTAATCTGAGCGCGTGCGTGTGTTCGTGTCGGCTTAGGTCCGGAGCGTCAAGAGTTCGCGCCGTATGAGTCTTATCCTTGCGAGTGCGCGTCCGGCGGCAGATGCCGACCGGGCCATCCGCGTGATGGTTGTCGACGATGCGATCGTCGCGCGCCGCTTGCTGACGCGCTGGATCGATGCCGAGCCCGACATGACCGTTACGGCGGTCCTGCGAACCGGACGCGAGGCGGTCGAACAAATCGAACAAAACGATCCCGACGTCGTCGTACTGGACGTCGAAATGCCGGAGCTTGATGGCATCTCGGCGTTGCCGCTCCTGCTCAAGAAGAAGCGTGATCTGGTCGTGATCATGGCCTCGACCCTCACACGCCGCAGCGCCGAGGTCAGCTTGCGTGCGCTGTCGCTCGGGGCCGCCGATTATGTTCCAAAACCGCAGTCGGCACCTGATGCGGAGACTTCCGCTGCATTCCAGCGAGAACTGATCGAGAAGATTCGCAGTCTCGGCCGCCGCGGCCGCCGGCTGGCGCCGCAAGCCAGGCCCAGCGTATCTGCGGTCCCGCCATTGTCTGCGTTGCGCGGCCGCGCAGCACCGCCGCATGCCGCGATCCGCTCATTCAAGCTGCGGCCATTCGGGCTCGCTTTGCCGCGCGTGCTGCTGATCGGTTGCTCAACCGGCGGACCGCAAGCGCTGACGACTTTGATCGGGCAGATCTGCGCCAGCACCGAGCGGGTGCCGATTTTGATCACGCAGCATATGCCGGCGGCCTTCACCACGGTCCTGGCCGAGCATTTGACGCGCATCGCAGGTCGGCGCGTGCACGAACCGCAAGATGGCGAAGCCATAATCCCCGGCGGCATCTACGTGGCTCCGGGTGGGCACCATTTGCGTGTTGTCCCGGGCCCCGATGGTCCGGTTGTCGCGCTTGGCGACGATCCGCCAATCAACTTCTGCAGGCCGGCCGTGGATCCCCTGCTTTCGTCGGCGGCGCAGGTGTGGGGCTCCGGCAGCCTGGCAATCGTTCTCACCGGCATGGGGTCTGACGGAACAAACGGCGCGGGCAGCATCGCGGCCGCTGACGGCAGCGTGATTGCACAAGATGAAGCGAGCAGCGTTGTGTGGGGTATGCCGCGCTCTGTAGCGCAGGCCGGCTTCTGCTCGGCCGTACTGCCCCTCGGCGAAATCGCAGCCAAGGTCAACCGCTTGTTTTCGGGATACCGCTCGTGACGCCGCTCGACTACGACTACCTTCGGAAATGCCTCAAGGAGCGTTCGGGGCTGGTCCTGTCAGCAGGCAAACAATACCTCGTCGAAAGCCGCCTTCTTCCGGTCGCGCGGCGTGCCGGCCTGACGACGCTCGGCGATCTGGTGAACGCGCTCAAGCTCGCCAATTCCGACGCGCTGATGACTGCGGTCATTGAAGCAATGATGACCAACGAATCGCTGTTCTTCCGCGACCGGACACCATTCGATTACTTCCGCACCATCGTTCTGCGGGCGCTCACCACGGCGCGCCGGGCGTCGCGCACGATTCGGATCTGGTGCGCGGCGGCTTCGACTGGCCAGGAGCCCTATTCGCTGGCGATTATGTTGAAAGAGGTGGAACGAGAGTTGGCCGGCTGGCGCATCGAGATCGTCGCCACGGACATCTCGAACGAAGTGCTGGAAAAGGCGCGGCAGGGGATTTACAGCCAGTTTGAGGTGCAACGCGGGCTGCCGATTCAGCTGCTGATCAAGTATTTTACGCAGGTCGGTGATATGTGGCAGATCGCGCCGGATATCCGTGCGATGGTCAGATATCAGCAGCTCAATTTGTTGTCCGATTTTTCGCGGTTTGGCATCTTCGATCTGATCTTCTGCCGCAACGTTCTCATCTATTTCGATCATGAAACCAAAGCTGACTTGCTTGAACGTCTCGCGCGCGTCATCGCCGGCGACGGCTATCTCGTACTCGGCGGTACGGAGACCGTAGTAGGACTGAGCGACAGCTTCAAAATGGTGAGCGACAAGCACGGTCTCTATGTGCCGAACTCGCTTTTCCCGAGGCCCTCGGCGCAACGTGCGAGAAACGCCAGTCCGCGCCTGGTCGCGATTAATGGCGGGCGGTGAAGCGGCGCGGCTGTCGCCCGCGCTCAACAAAAACCCCGGCCGGTGGCCGGGGCGTCGTCAATTAGGAGCGTGCCTGCCTTAGGCAGAGATCTTCGCTTCGTCTTCGCTCGGCTCTCGCAGCACGTAGCCGCGGCCCCACACAGTTTCGATGTAGTTCTTGCCGTTTGAAGCGTTGGCGAGTTTCTTGCGCAGCTTGCAGATGAAGACGTCGATGATCTTCAGCTCCGGCTCGTCCATACCGCCATAGAGGTGATTGAGAAACATCTCTTTGGTCAGCGTCGTGCCTTTGCGCAGTGAGAGCAGCTCCAGCATCTGATATTCCTTACCGGTCAGATGCACGCGGGCGCCATTGACCTCGACCGTCTTGGTATCCAGGTTGACGACCAGGTCACCGGTTTGAATGACCGATTGGGCGTGTCCTTTGGAGCGGCGGACGATCGCGTGTATGCGCGCTACCAGCTCGTCCTTGTGGAACGGTTTGGTCATGTAGTCGTCGGCGCCGAAGCCGAGACCGCGAACCTTGTCCTCGATGCCGGCGAGGCCGGAAAGGATGAGGATCGGTGTCTTCACCTTGGAGACGCGCAGGCTGCGTAGAACTTCAAAGCCCGACATGTCCGGCAGGTTGAGGTCGAGGAGGATGATGTCGTAGTCGTAGATTTTGCCGAGATCGATCCCTTCCTCGCCGAGATCGGTCGTATAGACGTTGAAGCTCTCCGATTTGAGCATCAACTCGATCGATTGCGCCGTAGCGCTGTCGTCTTCAATCAGCAATACGCGCATGCCAGTTTCCTTCCTCGCCGCGCGGGCTCAAGGTCGGCGCGCCGCACCGGCGGCCCCCGAAAAACGCCTTGGGACAAACTGATTCGGAACAGTAAACGCGCTATGGTTAACAAAACCTGATTCCGCCACGCAAGCACTGTCTGGGCAAATTCCAGCGAATCGCCTTAAGATGCTGCGGATGGAGGGCTTTTTAGCCACGCGTGCGCTCACGTTTCACATTAAGTCTCGGCGCTAACCGATTCAGGCGACTCGCCGCTCCTTCTGGTTGAGCGGGCCGGTCTTGCTCCCAAGGACGACGCAATGATTAACGGCCCGGGTAAATACAGCGTTAAGAAGATCAACGCGGCGGTAACTATGGAAATGCGGCGGGCCCGTTCGCCATGAAGGCGCTGGCCGAACAGATCAATGAACTGGACGGCATTGAAATTTATGGCCGCGTCGTCGGCGTGCGCGGGCTCATGGTGGAGGTCGCCGGGCCGCTGCATGCAATGTCGGTTGGTGCGCGTGTCGTCATCGAGACTCCGGTCACGGCTATTCCTTGCGAAGTCGTAGGATTTTCCGGACCATACGCGCTGTTGATGCCGTTTGCGCCGCTTGAAGGCGTGCGCCGCGGATGCCGGGCGCTCGTGACGTCCGTGCCGGGCGCTGTCCGCCCATCGATCGCGTGGCTCGGGCGCGTGATCAACGCGTTGGCCGAACCGATCGACGGGAAGGGTCCATTGCTGTCGGGCGCATCGCCCTATCCGTTCAGGAACATGCCGCCGCGGGCACATGCTCGCCGGCGCGTCGGCGCGCCGCTCGATCTCGGCGTGCGTGCGCTCAATACCTTCGTCACATGCTGTCGTGGTCAGCGGATGGGCATTTTCTCCGGCTCCGGCGTCGGTAAGTCCGTGCTGCTGTCGATGCTGGCACGCAATGTGGCTGCCGATGTCACAGTGATCGGACTGATTGGCGAACGGGGCCGCGAAGTGCAGGAGTTCCTACAAGACGATCTGGGCGAACTGGGTCTTGCCCGGTCAGTGGTCGTGGTCTCTACTTCCGACGAGCCGGCACTGATGCGCCGCCAGGCGGCGCATGTGACGCTCGCGATCGCCGAATATTTCCGCGATGAAGGCAAGGATGTGCTGGTACTGATGGACTCGGTCACGCGCTTCGCCATGGCGCAACGCGAGATCGGGCTCTCAGCCGGCGAGCCCCCCACAGCCAAAGGTTACACGCCAACGGTCTTCACCGAACTGCCGCGGCTCCTCGAAAGGGCCGGTCCAGGCACTGAGCAGGGGACCATCACCGGCATTTTCACAGTGCTCGTGGACGGCGACGACCATAACGAGCCCATCGCAGACGCTGTGCGCGGCATCCTGGATGGCCATATTGTAATGGAACGCGGGATCGCCGAGCGCGGCCGCTATCCCGCGATCAATGTCCTCAAATCCGTTTCGCGAACCATGCCGCGCGCGGCCGACCAGGCCTATCTGCCGACGTTGACGCGCGCCCGCCAGATCATGGCAACCTATGCGGATATGGAAGAACTCATCCGGCTCGGTGCCTACCGTGCGGGTACCAGTGCCGAAGTTGACAAGGCCATCCGCCTGCATGGCCCCCTGGAGGCTTTTCTTTCCCAAGGTAAGGAAGAAGCAACCAGCTTGGCCGAAGGATACCGCCGATTGGCGGAAATTATCGGTGGCGCGGAAACCGAACGCTAACGTTATTGAGGCACGATTGCTATCCGGGGCGCCGCGGGGGCTCGTTTGGCGCCATGGTCCGGCGGCTTCGGGGGAGTAAGAGTCGATGAAGTCCCGTGAGACGCATATTCGCCTGAAGAAATTTCAGGTTGACGAAAAGCGGCGCAAGGTCGCGCAG
>Ga0187769_10001350_pt1 | contig 13972 bp, 12 predicted proteins | sample 0116_SJ02_MP02_1_FD_133140 | JGI IMG/M metagenome (GOLD analysis project Ga0187769, IMG submission 133140) | Tropical peat soil microbial communities from peatlands in Department of Meta, Colombia - 0116_SJ02_MP02_10_MG | ecosystem: Environmental > Terrestrial > Soil > Wetlands > Peat | place... | reverse complement strand
GAGAATGGCGGAAATAAGATAAGAAACTTTCTGTTAAAGGCTGTGATTGAAAACCAACCTTCAGGACAACCGACGATTACCGTTATGTTACCCAGCGAAGGAGACGGTGGGAAGGTGTCGGAAGAGATAGGGTCGAAAGGTTAAGAAGCCGATTGGGAAAGCCAGGATATTACCCGGGGTGAAACTGCCCGGCAGATCCAATCTGGACGTAATCTTTCCCCGCCGCTGGCATATGATCCATATAAGGGATCTCCATGCCGAACGTGCGCCGCTTTCTTATGGTTTGTGCTCCTTGAGGTGTTGTTCAGTATCACCTGCCGCTGGTTCTTTGCAAAGTTTGCCGCCTCTCTCTGTTGATCTTAAATGCGGGCAGAATTCAACCTCCAATTGAGGTTTGAAAACGGCCTCTATGGCTCACCCTGCTCTTGGGTTCCAAGATCGAGCGGTTTGGCCATGCAGAGGAGTGACAATTTCCGATATCCGTGATATATGATGCATAAAGGGGATGGAGAACGGGATGGATTCGACGGGACCACATCATTTTGCCATGGAAGGGTGGATCAGCTGCGCCCCCTTCGAACGGCTGTTGCATATGAAGATTGTGGAGGCTTCAGGGGGAAAGGCAACCTTGACCATGCCCTTTCTCCTCGATTTCGCCCAGGGCGCTGGTCTTTTGCACGGCGGGGCGCTGGTCAGTCTGGCCGATACTGCGGTGGTCATGGCCATCAAGAGCACCCTGCCCCCTCAAACCCATTTTGCCACAATTTCTCTGCAAACTCGGTTTCTCCGTCCGGTGCGGCAGGGGGTTATCACCGCGAGGGCGCAGGTTACCGATCAAACCGAAAATATCCTTCAGGGCCAGGCAACGATCTTCGGTGAAGACGGAGGGGTGGTGCTAGAGTTTTCTTCCACCTTCAAAATCGCCCGGGATCGGGCTATCCACGGCATCGAATGGAGCAAGCCGCCTAAAACCCGGGATTGAACGCTCCACCACTCCAATTTCTGTCGCTGAAATATCATCCGGTCCAGCCGATCTTATCTTGTGCCCTTTCATTTATCTCACGCGGAGACATCTCCGGAATCATTTCGGGTTCCTTCGCCCGCGGATGCTTCGAATAACCCTATTCTGCCTTTGGCCTTTTGCGAAGGACGAACGTGGGAAAAAAGAGGGAAGCCAGGGTCAGGCAGAGGAAGACGGCGGATATGGGACGGGTCACCAGAACCGCCGGATTTCCATCGGATAATACCATGGCTTGACGGAGACTTGATTCCGCCCCGCCTCCCAGAAGAACCCCCAGGATGACGGGCGCTGGAGGGAAATCAATCTTCCTCAACCCATACCCCACCACCGCGAACAACAGCATGATGCCGATATCGAAAACGGAATTCCGATAGCTGAATACGCCAAATGCGGAAAGGAGCAGGATGGCCAGGGGCAAGTAGGCTTTCATTCGGTCCATGAGAAGGACTATGAGGGGGATACAGGCAATATTAATGACCACCAGCATGACATTTCCTATATACATGCTCCCGATCAAACCCCAGACCAGCTGGGGTGCTTCGCGGAAAAGGGAGGGGCCGGGCTTTAAACCGAACATGATCAAAGCAGCGAGCATGATGGCCGTGGAAGGGGAACTGGGGAGTCCCAGGCTCAGCATGGGGACCATCGCCCCTCCGGTAGCCGCGTTGTTGGCCGTTTCGGGGCCGGCGACTCCGGCAATGGCGCCCTTCCCGAATTTTTCGGGATTGCGGGAAAGCCGCTGCTCCAGCCCGTAAGAAATGAAGGAAGAGATCGTGGGACCCGCCCCCGGAAAGATCCCGATGAAGAATCCGATGACGGTCCCCCGGATCATGGGGAAGAACGATTCCTTCAAGTCCCGGAGCGAAGGCAGGACTTTGAAGAAGCCGAGATCGGCTTTGATCATCTCCATGGGTTCTTTCTGTTCGAAACTCTCGATGGTCTCGCTCAGACCAAACATCCCCACCGCCACCGGAAGGAATTCGATCCCGTCAAGCAGTTGCTGAAGGCCAAAGGTAAGCCTCGGCTGGCCGGTCATCGTATCCTGGCCGACAAGCGCCAGGATCAATCCCAAACAGGTTGCAATCAATCCCCGAATGATCGATTTCCCGGTAAAGGCGCATACCAGGCTCAGGGATAGAACCATGAGGGAAAAATATTCAGCCGGCCCAAGCTCCAGAGCCATGTTGGCCAGCACCGGACCAAAGAGCATCAGCCCGATGATGCTCAGGGTGCCGCCGGCAAAGGAGCCGATCGCGGCAAGGCCCAAGGCGACCCCCGCTCGCCCCTGTCTGGCCAAAGGATTTCCGTCAAACATGGTTACCACGGAAGCCGATTCGCCGGGAACCTTCATCAGTACGGAGGTTATCGTCCCGCCATACTGCGTCCCGTAAAAAATACCTGCCAGCATGATGAGGGAGCCCACGGGCCCCAGCCTGAAGGTCGCCGGCAACAAGATGGCACAGGCCCCAGCCGACCCAATGCCCGGAAGGGCCCCGACCACCGTGCCGGTTACAACGCCGACCGCGCAAAGAAACAGATTTTCGGGTGTTAAAGCAACCGCGAATCCTTGTAGCAGTAGATGAATGGTTCCCAATCAGCTATCCTCAAAACCGGTATACCAACTGCGATTCAGACGCTGGACTTCAGACTCTGCCAATCCGGCATTAGACCTCAGGCCGCAGACACCGGAAAATATTTTTGTTTCATCCCTGGTCATTTTCCCCTTTCCGCTGGGTGCCCGGAGTCTAAAATCTGCTGACCAAATTACATTTACATAAAAGTGAGCCACTCGAAGGGCCCGCTGGGCAGGGGAACACCCAGAACAACCTGAAAAAGGAACCAGGTTGAAATGCTGAACAAGAGGCCAACCAGAGCAGATCGTGTCCAGGAATGACCTTCGATCAACTTCAATTCTAAAAAGGAAGAGATCAAAACAGTTACGACCACTCCCAGACGTTCCCACAGGAATATCATCAACAAGCCTAGCAGGAAAAAGCCCGCCGGCCGAATCAGCTGGGAGACCTGAGGCAGACTTAATTTTTCTTCGGACCCGGGAAAAAAGGCCTGCAGCCAGTAAAGGACGTTCAAAACGCTCAAAAAAAGGGCCAATACGATGGGCATGAAACGCGGACCCGGGGCTCCTTCTTCCATGTAGGGGAGCCCCCGGGTGAACCACACCAGACCGGCAACGATGACCCATACCAGCAACCCGGCCATCACCTGTGGAAAGTGAGCCCGAATCCGTTGTTGAATCATGGTATTCTATTCACCCTTCCGCTGCCAGAAGCCTTCCTGGACCTGAATCCTTGAAACCCCGTCTAAACAGACGATTTCCGATCCTCCGGACTCACTTAAGCATAGATAGGATCTGCTTGACATCTCCATAGTCGGACCGGATGTAAGCCTCAAAATCCTTTGGCCCTTTGGCCATGATCGGGTATTCGGCCTTGGCAAATTTCTCCTTAACCTCTTTCTTATCCAGGGCTCCTTTGAAGACTCGAACCAGTTTCCCCAAAACTTCAGGGGGAGTTTTCTGGGGCCCGGCAATTCCCCTCCAGGCTCCGTATTCAATGGGATATCCCCTCTCCTTGAAGGTCGGCATATTCGGCAGGCGGGGGTCTCGTTCTTGGGACATAACCCCCAGGACCCGCAGCCGGCCCTGCTCAACCATACTCCTTGCCTCTCCCCAGGAAGCCAGCATGCACTTGGCGTGACCCCCGGCCACCATGGGGACCTGTTCACCGGCTCCCTTGGTATGAACGAATTTAAATTTCACCCCGATCTTTTTTTCGAGAATGAGACCCGCCACGTGGTGGGAAGTGGAGTGTCCCGGCGTGGCGTGGGAGACAGACTCCTTCCTCGCCGCATTGATCAGCTCTTCCAGGGTTTGGTAAGGGCTTGTCGAGCTCACGAACATGACCTCCGGGTCAAAACAATAGAGCACAATCGGATCGAAGGAATCGACCGAAAAATCCACTTTCTTGGTAAGAGTATTCGTGACAACTGAAGAAGTTATCGCCAGCAATGTGTAACCGTCGGGTTTTGACCTGGCCACGAAGCCCTGCCCTTCCGCCGCCCCGGCGCCAGGCTTGTTAATCACCAGAATCTTTTGTCCGAGAAGTTTTTCCGCCTCTTCACTGATGATGCGGATGGTTGTATCTACCGCTCCGCCCGGGGCGAACGGAACGATCATGCTAATGGGCTTGGTGGGGAAAGATGTCTGGGCATAGGCCGGATCAGAGAACTCGTTGAGACTCACTATCGTAATCACCGACAGGATGATCAGCACTTTTTTCCCTTTTGTTCGCATTTATCCCCTCCGTTCATCATTCCTTTCTTTGAACTCTCCCATGACCGAGCAACCCTTGAAATTCCGAGGGTTTATATTTTCCAACGTTTCATTCTCCAAGTCAAGGTGCTCTTCTCGTTGCCCCCCAATTTTTCATCAGCGTTTCCTAACCAGGGCCCGAGGGTTTTACTCCCCGACTCATTCATTGTAGGCGCAATAAAGATTTACATTCCCTCAAAATTATTTTATTTTAGGGGACGGTGAAACAGTTCATTACTCATTGCTGATAGCAAGAAAGAATAGAGAGCAAGAATTATGAGTTCTGAACCATGAGCTAAATTCCTCAAGTTCTCGATTTTCGAACGAATGGAAAGGATTATGATGAATGCTGACAAATCGGCCATTGCGAAAGCGGTGGAGGCGCGGCAGGAGAAATTCTGGAGAATATCAGACGCCATCTGGAGCTATGCCGAATTAGGGCTGGAAGAATACCGGTCTTCCAAGCTTCTGGCTGATGTGCTGGAGGCGGCCGGTTTCAAAGTGGACCGTGGCGTCGCGGGGATGCCCACGGCTTTTATGGCTACCTGGAGCCAGGGGAGCGGTCTGCCCATCATTGGCTTTCTGGGGGAATTTGACGCTCTGCCCATGCTCTCCCAGAAGGCCGGTGTTCCTAAAAAAGACCCGCTTATCCCGGGTGCGCCAGGACACGGCTGCAGCCATAATACCATGTGTACCCTCCAGGCTTTAAGCGTGATCAGCCTCCGAGAGGTCATGAAAGAAAAGGGGTTGAGCGGGACCTTGAAGCTCTTTGGCTCGCCGGCAGAGGAAATTTTGACCAGCCGTCCTTTCATGGTCCGCGCGGGTTTGTTCCAGGGGGTGGACGTAGTTTTGGATTGCCATGGCGACAGTGCCTTCCAGGTGGCTTATGGAATGGAAGGCACCGCCATGTATTCCTTCATCGTGACTTTCAAGGGGAAGACTGCCCATGCGGGCTCCTTCCCCTGGATGGGCAGAAGTGCCACCGACGCGGTCGAGCTCATGCACGCCGGAACGGAGCGAATGCGGGAACATCTGCCCACGACCCAGAGGACCCATTGGGTAACCTTGGAGGGAGGAGAAGCCCCCAATGTGGTCCCGGACCGGGCCTCCACGTGGTACTTCATCCGGGACCTTGATGAGAACGTGGAGAATAACTTCAAGTGGGCCCTGGACTGCGCGAAAGGGGCGGCCTTGATGACTCAAACCACTTATGAGGTCAAGACCCTTGGCGCCATTCACCAGCGTTTTCCCAATAGACATCTGGCTGAACTTGTTTTTGAAAACATCAAAGCCGTGGGCAAACCCGCTTACACAGATGAAGAAGAGGCCTTTGCCCGAGCGATGCAGACCGAAGCGGGCTATCCGGTGGTGGGAATGGATTATCCCCTCAAGTTGACTTCTCCCGAGTCCGAGCCCCTAAGGGGCGGCTCCAGCGATGTGGGAGATGTCACCTTGGTGGCTCCCACGGTCAGCATGCGCTTCCCGGTGCGAGTCCCCGGTTCTCCCGCTCACCACTGGACAGTCGTATCTGCCTCCCAAACTTCGATTGCCCACAAGGGACTCACGGCGGGGGCAAAGATCCTGGCGCTTTCGGCCTTTGATCTCCTGACCGATGCAGGGACTTTGGCGAAAATCCGAGGAGAATTTTCCGAACTGGCAGTGAAAAGGCCATACAGAACATTTCTCCCTGATGGCGCCCAGCCTCCTTTGGGATTCTATGCCGACTTGATGGGAAAGTACCGGGGGTCAATGGAGAAATTTTATATCCATCCCTGAGCAACAGAGCTCATCGCGCGCTGCTGACAGCAACTTCTCCCTTTGGCCGTTCACTAGGAAATAATTTATGCCCTGGAGAACCGTAATCTTTAAACTCCGACGGATTCTTATGTGAGCCGGGCCTACTGGAGGTCTTATCGGGGGATAGCATAGCGAGATGGTTTATCCTCCTTAGGGGTGAAAGTCAATTGGGGAGGGCCGTAAGGTCGTAAGTCCCTTCTTTGGTCCCCTATTTCAGCGCGAAAGCTTTTTATCATGCTGTCCTTCGGACAGCTTAAGAGATACCCCCATTGAGGATCACCCATGGACGCCTTGCAATCTCCGGTCGAATCAATTAAACTTTTTATAAGAGAGGAGATGGGAAACCACCCATCTGTTTAATTTCCACGATGCGGGCTCATTGGCTGATTTATTTGTCTGGCGAGAGACGTCGGCATAAAAGGCCTCTGAGGACTGCGCATCCGGTCAAGGAGGCATACTATGGAACAGATCGGCTTTATCGGTCTGGGCATCATGGGCAAACCTATGGTCCGCAACCTGCTCAAGGCTGGCTACAAAGTAACCGTCCACGATCTCAACCGACCGGCGGTAGACGAACTGGCTAAGGAAGGGGCGGCAGCGGCTTCTTCGTCCAAAGAGGCAACAGAGAAGAACAGTGTGGTTATCACCATGCTGCCCGATTCACCTGATGTGGAAAAGGTTGTCTTGGGGGCCGCGGGCGTCCTGGAGGGCGTAAAGAAAGGAATGCTTTACATTGACATGTCCACCATCGCCCCTTCAATGTCGCGCCGGGTTTACGAGTTGATGGGCTCAAAGGGAGTTGATTCCTTGGACGCGCCCGTCTCCGGAGGAGAAGTGGGGGCGAAGGAAGCAACCCTTTCCATCATGGTGGGTGGAACGAAAGAGGCCTTCCAGCGAGCTCTACCCATCTTTCAGGTGATGGGGAAGAACATCGTATTTATGGGTGAACCCGGGGCGGGACAGGTGACCAAGGCGTGCAACCAAATCGTCGTGGGCGTAACCATGCAGGCCGTTGCCGAAGCGCTTACCCTGGCCAGAAAGGCGGGGGTTGACCCGGCGAAAGTGCGGGAGGCTCTTCTGGGTGGGTTTGCTCAGAGTCGTATAATGGAATTGCACGGGAAGCGCATGCTGGATCGTAATTTCCAGCCGGGCTTCAAGATTAGGCTGCATCGCAAGGACCTCAACATTGCCCTGCAAACCGGCCGGGAGTTATCTGTGCCCCTTTTCACTACCTCCCAGGTAGCGGAAATGATGGATTCCCTGTTGGCTTCGGGGAAGGGCGAGTTGGACCATTCGGCGTTAGCGCTGCTGGCCGAACAATTGAGCGGCGGCCATTAACTCCGGTCCTCTATGCCTCCCTACTTGCCGGTAATTTCCACGGGCTTTCCCATCGCTGCGGATTCTTCGATGGCAATCACCACCTCCATGGAATTGCAGGCATCCAGCATATCGGATAGAACCGGCGTGTCGTGCAGGATATTATCCGCCAGGTTGTCGATTTCCTCTTGAAACGGATGGTGCGTCACCGCCCCCGAATTCGGGGTGGGTGAAGGGATGGTCACAAAGTCCGTTTGCGCCGGGAATAGGGTCTTGGAATAAACCCGATTATCCCGGATGGCCCCTTCTGTCCCCAGCAAATCAATATTGAACTGGTAGGGAAAAAACAGGCCATCCAGGGAAGCCGAGAGTTTTCCCACTGAACCGTCTTGAAATTTCACCGCCGCCACCAGGGTGGTGGGATAATCAAAATCATCCCGGTTTCTGCACCGGTAGGCGAACACCTCAGCGATCTCCCCCTTCAGATACCTGGCGATATCGGCCGCATGGCATCCGCCGGTGATCATGGCCCCGCCGGCAAATTCCTTGCGCCGAATCCAGGGGTAGCTGGCAAAAGTCGGTTTGATCCCATGCCAGTAGTCCACTTCGGTATAATAGATGTGGCCGATGGCTTTTTTCGCCAGCAGGGCGATCAGGTTCTTGAGCAGGGGATGCCAGCGGGCGACGAAGCTCACGACGGAGCGAGTCTCCGTTTTCCGAGCGCTCTGGCGCAGGGCGGAGAGTTCCTCCCGGTTGATGGCCGTGGGCTTTTCCAGGATGAGGTGTTTCTGGGCTTCAAAGGCCTGGATGGCTTCCCGGGCATGCAGGTAATTGGGCATGCAGATCGATACGATGTCCACTTTCGGGTCTGCAAGAAGGTCTTCATAATGCTTGTGGACTTTGGCTTCGACGTTATACTCCCGGGCCAGTTTCGCCGCGCTCTCCTCCGACCGGCTGCATACGGCCGCTAGAAAGAGATGGGGGTTATTGCGGATGGCCTTGGCATGTTCCACGGCCACCTGTCCGGCTCCTCGGATACCCACTCCCAGCCTATCCTTTTTCGGAATCATCGTCTCCTCTCATCTTTTCTCCCCGGATCCAGGTGGATTTGATTACCAGTTCCTCCCTATATTCGAAAAGGACGAGGTCCGCGGGAGATCCGGGGAGGATCTCCTGCCCTACGCCGGGAAAAAGTCTTCCCCCGTTCCGTCCCACCATCTGCAACGCAGCCCCGAGAGGAAGATCGGCAAATCGAATAACATTACTTATCGCCTGATCCATGGTCAAGGTGGAGCCCGCCAGATAAGGAGTTCCGGGCAAGCGGGCGGAACGGTCACCCGCTCTCACTTCCACTTCTAAGTCTCCTACGGTGTACCGCCCCGGGGGAGCGCCGGCACCAGCCATACTGTCAGTCGTCAACAGGATTCGATCAATCCCTTTGGCCCGGATGAAATTCTTCACCACATAGTCGGGCAGGTGAATTCCGTCCGCGATGATGCTGGCCAGCAGTCCATCCATGGAAAGCTGCTTCTGGACCGGGTTGCGATGGCGCGGGAGGAGGGTACGGGCTCCGTTACCCAAATGGCAGGAAAGACTCGCCCCGGCCCGGCAGGCCTCTTCTAGTACCTCTTCGGAAGCATTCGTGTGCCCCAGGCCAATAACGATTCCGTTTTTCACTGCCAGCCTGATGAACGGGATGGCCCATTCTATCTCTGGTGCCAAGGTGATGCACCGTATTTCCCCCCGGCACACTTCTTGGAACCTTTCAACTTCCTCCCATCTCGGCCGCCGGATGAATTCGGGCGCATGGGCTCCCCGAAAGCCCTCTTCGGGCGAGATATAGGGTCCTTCCAAATGAATCCCTATGCCCATCCTCCGGAAAAGGGGGTCAGCTCGGAAAGCTTCGGACAGGATTCTCAATTGGTTGATTGTCCTCTCCCAGGAGGCCGTGATCAGGGTGGGGAGAAATCGGGTGACCCCAAACGAAGCGAGGGCCCGGGCTGCTCGGTGGACCCCTTCTGGTTTTAGGTCCCTCCCATTAAAATCGATCCCGGCAAAGCCATTTACCTGGGGATCAAAGAATCCTCCGCATATATGAAGGTCAGGCCCTCCAAAATCGGGATGGACAAGCTCTTGAGGGGGCTCGATGCGGGCAACAATTCCCTCCTCAACAATGAGGTTCATGGGATGAGTAGACCCCGCCCATATACCCTGGATGATCATCCGCCTCTCCGCACTTTTTCTATCTTCCTTTGAATTGAGGGTCTCGCTTTTCGCGGAAGGCGGCTACCCCCTCCTTGTGGTCTTCTGAAGTTAGGGTAATGGTTTCGCAAGCAGCCGCCATTTCCAACGCCGTTTCCATATCCATCCCCAGCCCTTTGTAGGCCTGAAGCTTCATCAGTCGAATGGCGATGGGGGGACCCTGAGCAATCTTACGCGCCAAGACCATGGTCTCTTTTTCCAGGTCCTCCGGAGGGACCAGTTTATTCAACACCCCGAACTTCTCCGCCTCTTCAGCCCCCAGAAAATCTCCCGTAAACAGGTATTCGAGCGCTTTGCCCAATCCCATGACCCGCGGGTAGAGCCAGGTTCCTCCCCATCCCGGAAATAGCCCGATCTTGACGAAGGCATTCCTGAACCGGGCATTTTTTGACCCGACCCTGAGGTCGCAGGCCAAGGCCATATCGAACCCGCCCCCGACGGCAACCCCATTGACCATGGCGATGGTGGGTTTCTGCAATTTCTGGAGCCGGAGACATATCCTGCCTACAACCCGGGAATGATACCTGCGTATTTCCTCTGCATTCCGGGCTGTCCCCATTCCTGGTTGCGTTCCGCCCGTCATCCCCCCCACATCCGCGCCGGCGCAGAACCCCTTCCCCGCGCCGGTGAGGACCAGCACCCGCACTTCATCATCTTTGTCTACCTCATCAAGGACTTCCAAGAGTTCCTGAGCCATTTGCGGAATTACCGCATTCAGCCTATCCGGACGGTTAAGGGTCAACGTGGCAATCCAATTTTCTTTCTTCAGCAGGATCGATTCAAAACCCATGTCGATCATCCTCCTTTCGGTTCAACGCTGGCTTATCCGGGGAGTTTATTCTAAACCCTCTCCCTCTGTCAAGATTCGACTGGTCCCCGCTTTTAGACAGCGTTCGCGAAGGGACGAAAGAAAAACCCAGGGGAGGGAAGTTTTTCGGGAGAAATTTAGGAACGACTATTTCACCTTTTCTATCTTTCTGGCAGGCCAGTCAAGAAATCGAGGGGAAGACCTCGGAGAAAAGACCGCTCCAGCACGGAAAGGCATTTCGAAAGCGGGTTGACGGCAACCGACCATTGCCAAGATTTCTCGCGATAGAACAATTCTCTCTCCGGCGCCGACCTGAGGCGACTCGAATAAGGTTTCTGCACTAAAAATACTGTCCGAATTATCAAAAAATACATATTTCCCTTCATTTATCTCTGACAGTATTTTAGTTATTTTTCAATATATTCCAGGGGCAAATAATTGGAACGCGTGCCTAAGAGGGATAAGAAATGAACGCATTTGAAATTTCTATCATCGCGGGTTTTCTCCTGGGGTCCTTATGTGTGTGGCTGGTCCATTTTGTCAATGACCGATACACCAAAGGGGAGAAAAAAGTCTCCCTTCTGCTGCTGAAACGGGCGAAGAGATATTAACTTGGCGGGAAATGCAATACCCCTCAGTGGGGACATCATGAGCAAGAACATGCCTTTCATCGGGTGAAGGTAGGAACCAGAAGATAGAGAGAATTAAGGAAACCCTGATGAAGGAAGAAGAATGAAGAGAATTTCTGCTATCTTGAGTTTGCTACTGGTCGGGTGCGGCGGTGCAGAGCCATACCTTCATGGAGATTGTCCGACTGGAAAATACTGGAGTGAGTCAGCGGGAGAATGCGAAGAGTGGCCCAAGTCGATGCAGAGCCCGCCGGCTAACGAGGGGACAGTCTGCGGCAGAGAAAATCTTATCAAACCGAGCCTACCAGGCAGAACCTGACTTCATCCACATCCGTTTTCAGGAGCTTCTTAATCAGAGCGACGAGATTCTCCTTTCTTTTGATCATTCCCCGAAATCAGCCAATGTTATCCCAGATATGAAAGTTTGCCCCAATTCTCGACGCTGACTCGCAATCTTCATGCTTCGAATACTCATATTTCATGAGATCCTGAGAATCGTGTGCCCCCCTTTTTATGACCACAGATTTATCATTATCCATCATGGTTGAAAAGTCTTCCTGGGAGGAATGGGGTCAATAATGCATTTTTCTATTGGAAACACTGTATTCAGAAAGTAAGTACGTCCAGCCCTCAATATTTAACCTAAGCTCTACCATTCTTTCTTTTTTTGTCCCTCTTATTGTTGCCAGGTTGTTATCGGAATTTTCGACCATTGCCGGGAGAGAAATAGCCCTGGGGCTTAAGGCCGGAGTTAAAATAATTCAGCCATCTGTTGAACAGCTACCTATGCTAGCCGCATTGAAGGATTACCGTCTCTAGGAGATTATCGGCGACTTCTTTTGCCGAAAGGAAGTGGCGCTCTGATGTAAGGATGGCCTCTAGACCTGCGGCCCTTAACGCTCGGACTATTCTCCCAGATACGCCTTCTTGATCTTTTCTTTTTGGGAAAGATCCCCGGCTGGTCCTTCCAGCACGATGCTGCCAGTTTCCAGGACATAGCCGCGATGGGCATATTTGAGGGCGATCCGCGCGTTCTGTTCTACGAGGAGGATCGTCGTCCCCTGTTGGTTGATCTCTTTTAAGACGCGAAAGAGTTCATACATTAAGAACGGAGCGAGTCCCATGGATGGTTCGTCGAGGAGAATCATGGTTCCACCGGTCATCATGGCCCGGGCCACAGCGAGCATCTGTTGCTCTCCCCCGCTCAGGGTGTCACCTCCCTGGTTACGCCGCTCTTCTAATCGGGGAAAGAGCCCGAAGATCCACTTCGCCTTCTGCTGAATCTTTTGAGAATCTTCCTGACTGTAGGTGGCCAATTTTAGATTTTCCCAAACCGTCAGGTTGCCAAAGATCCTCCGTCCCTCCGGGACCAGGGAAATCCCCAGACGGCTCACGACATGATGAGGAGAGAATCGGGAGAGATCCTGCCCTTGAAAGATCATACGCCCGGATCGGTAAGCGGGAGCCTCCGGAGGCGGGAGGCGCATGATACTCATGAGGGTGGTTGATTTCCCGGCGCCGTTGGCCCCGATCAGGGTTACGATCTCCCCTTCTTTTACCTGAAAAGTGATCCCGTGAAGGGCTTCGATGGGACCGTAGGAGACGTACAGATTCTCGATAGAGAGGAGCATCAGTCCTCCTCTTTTCCTAGGTAGGCCTCCACGACCCGAGGATTGCCCTGAATCTCCCGGGGCGTTCCGCGGGCAATGGTCGTTCCGAAGTCCAGCACATGGATGTACTCGCAGAGGTTCATCACCACTCGCATTTCGTGTTCGATAATCCATATGGTAAGGTTGAATTGCTTGCGGATCCAGCGGATGAGCTCGATGAGGGCATGCTTCTCTCCCAGGTTCATCCCGGCGGAGGGTTCATCTAAAAGGAGCAGCTTGGGGCGAACGATCAGAGCCCGGGCGATTTCTACCTTACGTTGCAGACCGTAGGGCAGGTTCTTGGCCAGTTCCCGGCGGTATTCTTTCAGACCCATGATCTCCGATATTTCTCGGGCGATCCGATCAATTTCCGCCTCTGCTCTCCGGTATCGGGGGGTTTGGAGTAAAACATCTGAAAATCCATAGCCTAAACGATAATTATGAGCCACCCGGAGGTTATCCATGACCGTCATTTCCGGCCACAAGCGGATATTCTGGAAAGTTCTAGCGATCCCCAGGGCAGTGACTTGATGGGGACGCAGGCCCACCAGATTGCGCCCCTGGATTCTTACCTCTCCCCGGGAGGGAAGGTAGACCCCGCAGATTAGGTTGAAGATCGTCGTCTTTCCGGCTCCGTTGGGCCCGATCAAGCCCACCAGCTCTCCCCCCTGGAATTCGAGGTTGAAATCCCATACGGCCTTCAGTCCTCCAAAAAAGTGGGTTAGCCCCCGGACCTCAAAGAGCGCCATGAATTTCCTCCCTGGACCTCAAAAACCGCTTCAGGCGGGGAAAGACGTCGGTAAGTTCCCGCTGACCTAGCAACCCCTCCGTGCGGAACATCATTAATAAGAAGAGGATCAAGGGCACTACCACCCACTTGATGACCTGCAGGGGTCGCAAAATCTCCAGAATCAGAGTAAAAAGGACGGCACTGAGAACCGATCCGCTTAAGGACCCCATTCCGCCCAGGTAAACCATGACGAGAGCTTCGGTGGATTTCATGATGGTGAAGCTGCCAGGGTTAATGTAGCCCAGGATATGGGCGAACAGGCCTCCGGCCACGCCGGCCAGGCCGGAGGAGAGCATGAAAGCGACCAATTTTGCCCGGCGAGTGTTGACCCCCATGATCTCGGCTGCGATCTCGTCTTCCCGGATAGCGAT